>Ga0224557_1000433_pt1 | contig 47036 bp, 45 predicted proteins | sample 714S31014metaG_FD_180677 | JGI IMG/M metagenome (GOLD analysis project Ga0224557, IMG submission 180677) | Peat soil microbial communities from Stordalen Mire, Sweden - 717 S3 10-14 | ecosystem: Environmental > Terrestrial > Soil > Wetlands > Peat | place: Sweden: Norrbotten County, Stordalen...
TCCGCGCTTCCTCCACACACTCGGTCGCCCTCGTGCAGTTGCGCTTCACTTCACTCGCTGTGACCAGCTTGTGACGGGACTTGCACCCGTAAGAGTGCGCCCATGCTGGGCGCACAAAATCCAGGGCCCGCCGGTTGCGAAGCGGCGGGCCCTGTCGCAGTCAGCCGCGCCTGTGGACTGGACCCTTCAATTGAGACACTCCCGTGCCGCCGCCCGCCGGCTCATCCCATCCACCAACTCCGCCTGCCGTCCATGCACTGACAACTTTCCCTCCCTTCAGAGGCGGACCGGAGAGCGGTTCTTGAGGGCTGTCCGGGATGTCTCCGAAGCCCAAGAAAAAAAGTTGCGTTAGTTTGCCGATAATTTTCCCGTTTCGCGGTAGGATCGATTTTGTTGATGGATTTCAGGTGGTTCCGATGCTCCGGCGTGAGCGGTGAACTCATGACGGGCAACTGACCAAGGAACACAGAGGACTCAAAAGGCATGGCTCAAGGCCATGCCTTTTTGCTTGAAGGAAGGTGCGCGCGTGAGGGTAGGGGAGCAGTTGCGGGAGATGTGGCGCGAAGTAGGTCGTGGCGGCCGCGGCCGAGAGGCTCAGGCTGCGGAGCTCGAGGCCGCGAAACTCGAGGCCGCGGCAGAGGCGGAGCGCAAGACGCTGGCTCTGCCCGCGATCCTGAGCCCGGTGCAATTTCCAGGGCGGCACCTGCCCAAGCCCACGCCAGTGAATCTGCGGCGGTTCGCAGAGACGCCGGTGGTGCGGCGGGCAATCAATGTGATCAAGGATCGCATTGCGGCCATGGACTGGCAGGTGCGGGTGCGTCGCGGCGTGGAGGCCGGGGATGTGGCCTTTTTGCCGCGGAAGTTGCGGGCCCTGCGCCGCGCGCTCGAAGAGCCAAACCCGACAGACAGTTTTCGCACCCTGATGGAGCAGGCCATCGAGGATGCGTTGACCGGAGGCTTCGGAGCCATCGAGATGGAGCCAACCGGCGATCCGGAGCGGCCGGCGATGCTGTGGCCGGTGGACGGGGCGTCGATCCGTATCAACGCCAAGTGGGACGGGCAGGAGGATGTGCCGCGTTATGCGCAGGCCATGCCGGGACAACTGGAGTCGAGCGCGATCGATCTGCTGGACAGCCAGTTGATGTATATCCGCATCAATCCGCGCAGCTTTACGCCCTTCGGGCTGGGTCCGCTGGAAGTGGCCTTCGAGACCGTGAATCAGTTTTTGAGCGCGCACCGCTTTGCCGGCAAGCTGGCGGCGAACTCGGTGGCGCAATATGCGCTGTGGCTGAACGAGTCCACGCCCGCGCAGCACGACCGGCTGATTCACTGGTGGCAGGACGAGATCGAGGGCACGGGGCGCGTGCCGCTGCTCTCGACCGAGCAGAAGCCCGAGGTGCTGCGTTTCGCTCAGGGCACGGACGCGGACCTGCGCCTGGCCTGGCAGGAGTTCCTGATCCGCATGGTGGCGAACGCTTTTGGCCTGCCGCCGCTGATGCTGGGCCTCGAGGCCGATGTGAATCAATCGACGGCCTCAGAGATGGCCGACGAAGCGTTCCGCGGCGCCATCTCGCCGCTGGCCCTGCTGCTGGCGCAGCACATTACCCGGGATTTGTTTGCGAAGTGCATCGGCTGGCGCGAGTTCGAGTTCGTCTTCAACGAGCTGAGCGCGCGCGACGAGTTGACCGAGTTGCAAGTACAGGTGCAACTGCTGCAGACCGGCGTGCTGACGGTGAACGAAGTGCGGGCCATGCGGGGGCTGGCGCCGTTGGAGCGGGAAAAGCAGGGACTAGGGACGTAGGGACTAAGGGACTAGCTTTCAGCTGTCAGCTATCAGCTTTCAGCTCGATGGTGCTGGAACGTGGCTTTCGGCTTTTCGCACCTCTTCCGATTCGCGGGAGGGTCGAGAATGTCAAATGCCGCACTCCGAAGCTGAAGGCTGAAAGCTGAGAGCTGATAGCTGTTTCTTGAGCGGAGCGAGCAGATGCGACTGGAAGCAATGGCGGTGGAGTTTCCTCATGTGGACAAACACCCGAACCGGGTGCCGTTCGAGGGCGTGTTGACGGTGGTGAATGCGGCTAGCGATAAGGCGCCGGCCGGGGCGCGCGGGCACCGCGTGATGCTGACGCGCGAAGCGGCGGAGAAAGCGCTGCCCTCGCTGCTGGGCATGGCGGTGGATTACCGGCCCGGCTGGGACGGGCACGATGCGCGGCGCAAAATCGGCCTCCTCACCGAGGCGGACGTGATCGGGCAGCGGCTGGTGGTGCGCGGGTATCTCTATGCGCGCGACTTTCCCGAGATAGCGGCGGCCATCGCGGCGCACGCGCCGCAGGCGATGGGCATGAGCTACGAGTTGGCCGATGCGCGCGTCGAGGACATGAGGGCTGAGGTGTGGAAGCTGACGCGCGTGACCTTTACGGGAGCGGCGATTCTGTTGCGCGACAAGGCTGCCTACCGGGCGACAAGCTTTCGCATGGCGAGTTAGCCGAAGACAGCGGAGTTAGCGGGGTTAGCGGAGCTGGCGGAGTTAGAACAGCAACGAGTTAGCGAAATGGCAGGTTGGCGAGTTAGCAGGTTAGCCAGGAGGCTCCGTGTACCGGAGCCTTTTTTGTTGGTAGGCGAAGGCGCGAACGACAGGGCAAGAATGAGCTTTGACGGGTGTTTCCTTTGCGGGCGGATTCAAACGCACGCAAGGGGGCCGATAACTGAATCCTAACCACTGATCACTGGAGAAAGGAAGTACATGGAAAACGACGAAAAGAACATTGTCGAGCGGCTGGAAGCCGCGACCACTCTGTTGGAAAGGACGCTGAACTGGCTGGAAGAACGCCAGGGCGCGCTTTCCGGCGAGGTGGACAAGATCTCGGCCACGGTGGAGCAGAGCCGCCGGGAGACGGAACTGGCCGAGAAGCTGGCCGCGGTCGAGCGGGAGCTGGCCGAGGTGAAGGCCGCATCCGCGGCCAATGCAGTCAACCCCCTGCGCCGGACCATGCCAGCGGCCACGGCGGAGATGCTGGCGAAGCACGGCATCGGCGAGGGGCCGGTGGACGTGCGCGCACTGGATGCGGCGTTGTCGGGCCTGAGCCTGGAACAGCGCATCGCGGTGAAGACGCAGCTGCTGCGGGCCGGCGCGATTTCGTAGAAGCAGTTGTCAGTTGCCAGTGATCGGTGGTCAGTCTCTTGTGACCACTGCCCTGACCGCTGATCGACATTAACTGATCACTGACTACTGATCACTGATCACTCAAGCAACGGCCCCATGGAGGGGGTGGAGAGAGCTATGAACGCAACCTTTGCAGACATTCATGCGGCAGCGGATTACATCGGGCCGGGCGCTATCGAAGTTCCGCTGTATCAGACGGAGATCTTCGACATTTGCCGTCGCTCCAGTGCGTTAGGACAGCGCATCAAGCAGGTTCCGGCGACGGGCCATCCCTCGCGCTTCTTTGAGGAGACGGCGCTACCCAACCCGGGCACGGCGGGCTTCGTGAATCCGCGCAGCATCAGCCCCACGGTGGTGAGCCCGACGCGCATCGAGCTGAGCGTGCCGCTGAAGGCGATTGTGGCGCAGATCAACTACAACCTCTTCGACATCGAGCTGGGCGACCAGCAGAAGCAGTTCGCCTACCTGCAGGCCAAGGACCTGGTGGATACGGTGAGCGGCGTGATGGTGGCGCACGACGTGGCCCTTTGGCAGGGCAACGACACCAGCCTGAGCGCGCCCACGACCACGCAGTACATGGGTTGCGCGGCGCAGATCGCGGCCGGCGGCAACATCGTGACCGTGACCACCTCGATGAAGATCGTGGACACGATCAAGACCACGATCGCGCAGATGGTGGCGAACTCCGGCTTTCGCGTGCGGCCCACGGCCATCTACGCGAACCCGGTGCTGCTGGACCTGATCGACCAGGAGATGAAGACCGAGTACAACGTGGTGCTGAACACCACGCAGATCTCGGCGGGCTTCACGGTCAAGATGCTGTCGACGCAAGCCGGCGACCTGCCGCTGATTCCCGACTGGAGCCTGCCTTACACTCCGGGCACACCCGGGACTTATCCGGCCTACATCGTCACCGAGGACCTGATCGAGTATCACTGGCTCGGCGATCCGGCTCCGCGCATCTTCCAGCTCGGCCTGCCGAACTCGCTGACCTACCAGTATGTCGCGGTCAAGTTCGGCGCACCGGTGGTGAAGGGCGCGAACTTCGCCCACTACCAGGTGATCGTGCAGCGGTAGGAAAGAAAGTGGTCAGTGATCAGTGGACAGTGATCAGTTGGTTCGTGGCGCTCGCGGCTTCATAACACTGGGCGAACTTTTCCTGCGAACCTCCATTCAATGTTCAGAGGTCGCTGACCACTGATCACTGATCACTGTTCCGGAGGAACACATGGCCTATCTCGAGCCAACGGATTATCCGAATTACGGATTGCCGGCTGGGACCACGGCGGACTGGATTACAGCCGCCACGGCATTGATCAACAGCTACTGCAGGCGGCCGGACCTGAATGTGGTGCAGTACATCGAGCGCCTGCGCGTGACTGCGGGAGCGCAAACCGTGCTCCTGAGCTATCTGCCGCTGACGCCGCTGGCGCCGGCCACCACGCCGCTCGTCTCCATCGAGGGCCGCTACGCCCGGCCGCGGCGCGGCGAGATCCTGCACGAGCCGATGAGCGAGATTGTGTGGGCGTTTGCACTGCCCGGGCAATGGACGTCGATCGATCCCACGCTGGTCGACTTCAACCCGGCGACCGGCGAGCTGACGCTGCCCTGGAACGTGTTGGGGCTGCCTTACAACGAAGTGCGTGTCACCTACACGGCCGGTCTTGCGACCATCGGCGACGACGTGAAGTCGGCGTGCGCGCAGATTGTGCGCAACGCCCAGGCTACGCCGGCGCTGAACGCCAGCATGAGCAAGATCGACACCATGCAGGTGAAGTATTTCTCAAGTTCTTTGATCGACGAGACGGTGCAGCAGTGGCTGAATCCGTACGTTGCGAACAAGTTGAATTGAGATGCAGGTTTCAGGATTCGGGTATCAGGGTTCCGGACGCCGGTGCTACCAGATGGCTTTTGTGTGAAACCTGACACTTGCACTCTGAGACCTGACACCTGACCACTGGAAATGGGAGCAAGTTATGAGTGATACGGCGCCGCGCAACCCGAGGGGAGCGCCGCAGATGCTGGCCGACGCCTTGCTGCGAAGCGCGGCAGGCGCCACGGCGCTTTTGCGCGTGACGGGCATAAACACCGATACCAATATGTCGGAAGTGGGCTTGGTCGCGACCACCTTTGCGGAGGTTCCAGTGAGCCCGGTGGTGATGCGCAAGCTGCGCCCAACCTGGCAGGAGGGCGGTCAATCGAAGTGGGAGCTGCTGGTCTCGGCCACGAGCGTGGAACAACAGGTGGACGCGCTCGATCTCGCGTCGGCGCAGGCGCTGTTTTCGATGACGCTGGCGGTGACGGTGGCCGGCCAGGACTATGTGATCGAATCCATCGCCTCCAATGAAGCCTTCGGGCAGGTGTATCTCTACCGGTTGCTTCTGCGCGAGGCGCGGCAGCAGGCGGTGTGAAGGCAGGGACCAGGGATCATGGAACAGGGAATAGAAAACTGGGATCACAGTCGGTGGTTGGGGACTGGTCGTGGAAGGTGACGGCCAGCAATCAAAGAAAAGTGATTCGGAAAGGCAATTGGGAAGCAAGGGACTGCGATCGGGGCGGGTTTTTCTGATCCCTGATCCCTAATCCCTGTTCCCTGTCTTCTTATGCAGAACGCGAAAGATTCCTTTTACATGGCGCTGCGCACGCGCCTGACGGTGATCAATCCGGAAAGGACCATCCTGCTGCGCGGCGCGGTGCGTCCGGGAATTCTGGTGGAGGAGGCGGAAGCGCCCCTCAGCCCGCTTCCCAGCGACGTGTTCGTGCTGCGCTGGACGGGCTTTGCGGCGGACATGGATCTGGCCTCCACGATGGCGCTGGAACAATGCGAGATCGTCTACCAGACCTGCGGCACGCAGAGCTTTGGCGGTCTGGATCGTGGCCGCGCCTTGAGCGAGATGGACGAGGAGCTGATGGCGATGTTACAGCCCTTCTCGACGCCCAAGCTCAACTATTCGGCGACGCCTCCGGCCGCGATGCTGACGCAGGTGTTCTGGGACGAGCCGGCATTTGGTCCGATGACGATCAACCGCGACTTGCTGAGCCGCAGCGCAAGTGTGTTGGTTTACAGCTACCAGGAGCAGGGGGAGTAAAGGCGGAGAACAGTGGTTAGTGATTAGTGACTAGTAATTAAGAAACACACCGTTTGGCTGCTGAGGGCTAACCACTAACCACTAATCACTGACCCCTAACCACTAACCAGCGCCTTTCAGAGGTTGAGTCAATGACAGCAAGTTGGTTTTCCGCTCCAGCGCCGGTGGCGCGGCGGGTGCGCGCATACTTTGCGCCCGTGAACCGTGCCGCCCAGACACCCGTGCTCTTCGATCCATCGCAACAGGGCGGGTTCAGTCTCGACACGCCGCCTTCGCCCTGGATCGACCTGGGCTGGATTCAGGATTTCGCGCGCAAGCCGGCGAGTAAATCGACGCCGCTGCTGACGGGAATTCCCGCGGCGGCGCTCGAGCAGGTGCGCGAGACGCTCCAGGCGCAGGTGAGCCTGCAATTTCTGAGTTGGACCAAGCTGACCATGGCGCTGGCGACGGGCTCGCAGCATATGAATGTTTTGGCTGCCGCGAGCGGCGCAACGCCGGCGGCCGATGGCGCGCAGGCCGTGCCGGCCGTGATTCCGCAGAGCGGCTCGACAGCGACATCGATTCTGCTGGCGTCCTCAGATGCGGCAAAGTTCTCGGCGGGATCGATCGTCGCCGTGGACGTGGATTACACGGGACAGACGGGCTATGTGGGTACTCCGGTTTCGGGCGCTTTTGTGCGGCAGGCGTTGACGGATGTGGATTACATTCGCCGCGTGACGTTCAACGTGGCGCTGGTTGCGCAGGTGGCGCCGACAGGGCTGACGCTTGCCGCGGCGTTACCCGGCGGCGCACCGGCCACGGGCGCGAAGGTGCAGGCGGTGACGGGCTTTGTGGATCGCGAAGGCGGCAGCTTCTACCAGGAGTGGTCGGCGCTGTTTGTGAAGCAGGGCAGCCAGGGAGAAAGAATCTTTTTCCACTATCCGCGCTTGCAGTCCATGAGCGGCGCGGAAGAAGCCGTCGCCTCGCTAAACGGGAAGAATCAGAACGGTCAGTCGCGGGTGATACTGAAAGGCCAGTTCCTGGCGCTGCCGGTCACAGACCCGCTGGACGGCGAGCGCGTGGTTTGCTACCGGAGTTTCTTGCCGGCCTTGAATGCGCTTGTATAGCGGAGGCAAGCGGAGTTAGCCGAGTTAGCGGGCGGGTAAATCGCGGCAACTGTTCAGCGGGCCGCCAGTTACTCCGAAGTAAACATCGATCACCGTCAACGGTTCACGCTTCACGAACCACGAGACACGAATCACGAGAGATGCAATGAAGATTACGATTCAAGGGCAGGACTATACGGCGGCCTTCGATGCCGTGCGTCCGTTGACCATCGAGCGGAAGATCAACGAGCCCTCCATCTGCCAACTGTGGCTCAGCCTTCCCGCCAACGGAAGTCTTGCCGCGCCCACCCGCTTTCAGACGCTTGCGGTGACCGGCGACGACGGCACGCAATACTTCACGGGATACATCGCGGTGAGCCCGCTGCCGGAGTACGCGGGGATGGGTCTGGAAGGCCCGCGCTACCGCACGGCCATCCAGGCCGTGAGCGACGAGTGGCTGCTCGACCAGGTGCTGATGCCGCCGAGCGCCGGCGTGAGCAACCTGACGGCCGGACAGGTGCTAGCCTTGCTCATTGAGGAATCCGGCTCCACAGCGCTCTCCACAGCGGGGCTCACCCTTGAAACGCCGGTGGGCAGCTTCGTTCCCGATCGCGGCGCCGATTGGAGCAAGAGCGCGGGCCAGGCCGCAAGCGTGGCGCGGGCATCGTATCGCGCTCTGAACGGCGCCGTCGCGCTCGTCCCTGTGCAGTCCACGATTCATCCCCTCAACGAAACCGACGGCAGCCTGAATCTCGCCAACCTGGCATTCACGGCCAGCGTGAAACGCGCTTTGGCCAACGACGTAACGGTGTGCGGCGAGGACGAGCCGACAGCCTACGTGACGGAGTATTTCCTGGGCGACGGCGTGACCGCGGAATTCTTTCTCTCCGAAGATCCGTACTTCCCGCCCGCATCGCAGTCGACGATCATTCACGAGCTCTTCAACGGGCCCCAGATCAATCCAACGATTTGGTGCGCGCGCGGAGACAATTACTTTGGCCTGGGATCGAACGGCCTCACCATAAACGGCGGCAACGGCAACGACGGGCAAACCACGCTCGCATGGCTCAATCCCATCGAGATGGGAGGCACTCTGCTGCTCGAACTGGTGGGCTTGACGCTTTCTCCGGGCAGTACGGGCATCCTGGGCGGATTCTTCAGCGGCAATCAGACGGTGTCCGGCTGCACTGCGGGTATCCAGGCCATTGCGCAGGCAGGCACGGGGAACGTGACCCTGCAGCCGATCGTGATGGGTACGGCGGCCGGAACCACCATTGCGCTGAATTCCGCGAACGAATATACGCTGCGCCTGCGCATTCGCTGCCCGGAAAGCTACCGCGTGGGGGCGATGTACTACTCCTACGGCGATAGCGGACTGATTGGCGAGGGCGGCGCATGGGTCGCTGCGCCGGGCAACCTGCAGATAGAAGTTCAGGAGTTCGTGAACGGCGTAGGCGCAACGCCGGTGACCATCTACCAAGGCGCCATTGCCAACCTTCCCGCGCCCTGCAATCTGATCCCGGTCAGTAGCATCAACCTGATCGGCACTGTCCGCGCCATCAATCTGACCAACCTGGGCTCGGGATGGGTGGTGAGCACTCCGCCCGGCGGCTCGGCCTACACGCGGCGCATCGGCACTACGGCGGAGGCGGCGGAGTGTCACGTCGAGCGCGCCGGCAAGCTGGCTTTCTACATCGGCTCGACGCCGGTTGCGGGCGAAGAGATCGCCGTCAATTACCGCACCATCGGCCGCGCCGTGGGCCGCGCCGTGAACACTGCCAGCCAGCAGGCGCTCGCGCAGGCCGGGTCGCCGTGGGTGGCTGCGTGGATCGGCTCGGTCACCGCCCCTCCGGCGCGCAGCTCAACGGATTGCCGCAATGCCGCGCAGGTCTTGGCGCAGGCCGCGGCCAGCGTAAGCGCGCTGTGGAGCGGCGCCTACAAGGGAAACCGCACCAGCTTCGCAAGCGACGTGTGGCCGGGCGATGCGCTGCTTCTCAATGCGCCTTCGACAAATCTCGATACGCAGGTCGTGGTGCGCACGGTCAGGGTCTCCTACAGTTCGAGCGCGCCCGATCTTGTAGAGTACGAGATTGCCTTTGCCAACGACTGGGCCGACGATCTGGCCATCAAAACCAGTACGACAGTGCCGGTCAATGCGTGGCTTCCGGCCACGGCGAATCAAACCGTGCTTGCCAATCTGGTGAATCTCACCGTGACGGCGCTTAGCGACAGCACGGTCACGGTCAACACCGGCGTCGCGCCGCCCACCGGCGGCGGCTTCGAGATCCGGTTGCGCGACTACGCCTTCCAGCCCGGCGAGGATCCAACGCTGGTCCTGCGCGGCTCCGAACAGAACCTGACCTTCTCGCGCGTCTCCGCAAGCGACCGGTTTTATATCCGGATGTACGACGGCTCCACGCCGCCCAGCTACTCGGAGTTTTCCAAGGCGTTGTTCATCAATCTGCCGTTGAGCGGATGAGCGTGAATCGTGGATCGTGGCTCGTGAGTCGTGAGCGATCCGCCGCAGGAGTTGTCGACCCACGACTCACGAATCACGGTTCACGAAACATGACACGGAGTGCGGTCGATGCGCATGATGAATGAATTCGAAGCCCAGGTGCTCAGCGATTTGAGTGTGCTGAAGTCGCAGATGGCCGGCCTCATGGGCGACGGCAACGGCGGCCGCCTGGCCGAACTGGAGCACCGCATGGACCGTCACGAGCAGAACTGGCAACGCGCCAAGGGCTTCCTCGCCGCGGTCAGCGTCCTGTTCGCCGTGATCGAAGTTGCCGTAGAGGCGTGGCACCGCCACTGAGCAGGGCGCCGGCGCCGAGAAAATCTTCGTATAATCTCTCCATGAGCCAACAACCCCTGGTAGGCGTGATCATGGGCAGCAAGAACGACTACGAAGTCCTTTCCGCGGCCGTCGAGATTTTGCGCGAACTTGGAATTCCCCACGAGGCGCGCGTGCTGAGCGCGCACCGCACTCCCGATCAGCTTTTTGCCTACGTCGAGAAGGCCACCGCCTCGGGGCTGCGCGTCGTGATCGCCGGAGCCGGCGGCGCAGCGCACCTGGCCGGCGTGATTGCCGCAAAAACGCTGGTTCCCGTCCTGGCCGTGCCCATTGCAGCCACGCCACTGAACGGTCTGGATTCGCTGCTGTCGATGGTTCAGATGCCCAAGGGGATTCCTGTCGCAACCCTCGCCATCGGCAAGCCGGGCGCGGCGAACGCCGCGCTCTTTGCGGCCGAGATTCTGGCCCTCAACGACGCAGCGCTCCACGAGCGCCTCGCGGCTTGGCGCGCCAAGCGCGCCCAGGAAGTGCTGGAGTCGAAGCTGCCGGAATAGGCATTGCAAAATGCAGGAGCGGAGGGAGCAGGGGCCTTCAGGCCCCTGAGTGCGAACTTTCAACGCGAACGGCTTTAGCCGCGGAGATTTTGATAGAAATTAGGTCCGATCGATCCGGCCGCCAGTCGTCACGAGCCTGAGGGCTCCTGTCCCTCCGCAAATTTCCCGCATTGCAAGCTACTACTGGTCGGTGGCTGAAGTCGCGGCGAAGGAGGCGCTCGTGCGCGTGCTCGAAGCGAAACGAAACCCTAGCGGTTGCTCATGCGATAAAGCACGTGTCTGCGTAGCGGATGGCCTTCCGGCAAATTCGGATGGTCGAAGTCGTCGTGCGGATCATGCGTCATGCCGAGCTTCTCCATCACGCGCCGCGAGCGCAAGTTGGCAGGCGCCGTGAAGGAAACCACCTGCTCCAAGCCAACGTCATTGAAGCCGAAGCCGAGCGCGGCCCGCGCGCCTTCGCTCGCCAACCCCTTGCCCCAATGCTCGAATGCGAGCCGCCAGCCGATCTCAACGGCGGGCATAAAGTGCGCATCGAATGCCGGAACGGACAAGCCGATAAAGCCGATGAACGAACTCGAATCCAGGAGTTCCACCGCAAAGGGACCAAAGCCGTGCCGGCTGAAGTGCTCCTGAGCGCGGTTGAGAAGCGCGTCGGAGGCCTCTGCCGAGACCAGCTCCGGCATGAACTCCATCACGCGCCGGTCGGCATTCAACTCGCGGAACGGAAGCCGGTCCGAGTCGCGCCATGGCCGCAAGAGCAGCCGTTCGGATTTCAACTCGTCGCGCATCGCTCGCAGCCCTGCCTGACCTCTTACTGCAGCGCCTGCCCCGCCTTCTCCCATCGCTTGGGCCGCTTGTTCTGCTGCAGAATCTTCTTACGCAGACGCAAGCTCTTCGGCGTCACCTCCACAAACTCATCGTCGGCGATGAACTCGATAGCCTGTTCGAGATTCAGCGTCCTGTACGGCACCAGACGGATTGCGTCGTCGGCCGTGGACGCGCGCATGTTGGTCATCTTCTTTTCGCGCACCACGTTCACGTCCAGATCGTTGTCGCGCGAGTGCTCGCCCACGACCATGCCTTCGTACACCTCGACGCCCGGCCCCACGAAGAGAATGCCGCGTTCCTGCAATCCGTTCAGCGAATAGGTCGTCGTGCTTCCCAGACGGTCGGCAATCAGCGCGCCTGTGGGCCGCTGCGGAATCTCGCCCTGGTAGGGCATGTAGCCGTCGAAGAGCGAATTCATCACAATCGTCCCGCGCGTCTCGGTGAGCATCTCGCTTCTCAAACCGATAAGCCCGCGGCTGGGCACGCGAAACTCCAATCGCACGCGCCCCGAGCCGTGATTGTGAATCTTCGTCATCTCGCCCTTGCGCGGGCCGAGCTTCTCAATCACCGTGCCGGTGTGCTGCTCGGGCACGTCGATGGTGAGGTGCTCGACCGGCTCCATGCGCACGCCTTCGACCATCTTGGTGACGATCTCCGGCCGGCCCGCCATCAGCTCGAAGCCTTCGCGCCGCATCATTTCAATCAGAATTGCCAACTGCAGCTCGCCGCGCCCCAGCACCTTGAAAGCATCGGGCGAGCCAGTCTCCTCCACGCGAATTGAAACGTTGATGAGGAGTTCTTTTTCCAGGCGCTCGCGCAGGTTGCGGCTGGTCACGTACTGGCCCTCGCGGCCCGCGAACGGCGAGTTATTTACGTTGAATTGGATCGCGATCGTCGGCTCGTCGATGACGATGAGCGGCAGCGGTGCGGGGTTTTCGACGCTGGTGATGGTTTCGCCGATGGTAATGCCTTCCACGCCCGCCACGGCCACAATGTCGCCCATGGTCGTCTCGGTGGTCTCGATGCGCTTGAGCCCGCTGAATGTGAAGAGCTTGGTGATCTTGGTCTTGGTCAGCGAGCCGTCGCGACGCGAGATGTTCACATCGTCGCCCACGTGCAACGTTCCCTGAAAGACGCGGCAGATGGCGATGCGCCCAAAGTAATCGGAGTAATCCAGATTCGTCACCAGAATCTGCAGCGTGCCTTCGGGGTCGCCCGTGGCTTCGGGAATCGTATCCACAATGGCCTGGAAGAGCGGCTGCAAATCCGTGCCGGGCGTGGCCGGATCGGTGGACGCCGTGCCGGCCTTCGCGACCGCGTAGAGCACGGGAAAATCGAGTTGCGATTCGTCGGCGTCGAGGTCGATGAAAAGATCGTAAATCTCGTTCAGCACCTCCTGCGGCCGCGCGTCGGGGCGATCGATCTTGTTGATGACCACGATCGGCGGCAGCTTGGCCTCAAGCGCCTTCGAGAGCACGTAGCGCGTCTGCGGCAGCGGACCTTCGGCCGCATCCACCAGCAGCATCACGCCGTCGACCATCTCCAGCGCGCGCTCCACTTCGCCGCCAAAATCGGCGTGGCCCGGCGTGTCCACAATGTTGATCTTGCCGCCGCCGTAGTTGATCGCGGTGTTCTTGGCGAGAATTGTGATGCCGCGCTCGCGCTCCAATTCGTTTGAATCCATCACGCGCTCGGCCACCTGCTCGTTGGCGCGAAAAGTTCCCGCCTGGCGGAGCATGGCGTCGACCAGCGTGGTCTTGCCATGGTCCACGTGCGCGATGATGGCGATATTGCGTATCGTCTGGCTCAAAACTTCAGGTTTTCCTTCTTTTTCGGATTTGGCCGCGCGGGCCCTCGGGTCGGTGAGGGGAGTCAAGATGCAGCCGCACAGCGCGGCTACTTCTATTTTATCAGTCATCGACTCTTTGCGTATCTGCGCGTCGAGTATTCACATTGCTGTATCGCGTCCCCGCTTTCATAGTCTTCGTTGGAAAGGTTACACTGCTGGAGTTTATGAAAATCGCCGCTCACGACCGTCCGCAAACTTCATTGGCCCGCCGGCTCGACCGGCAGGCATGCATCTTCACTGCTTTCCTCGCCGCTTGTGCGCTCTGCTGCCTCTTCGCGCCGCAACTGGCGCGCGCGCAGGCCGCGCCTTCCGCCGCACATCTGCTCATCTACTCGATCGATGTCGAAGGCGGCCAATCCACGCTGCTCGTCGGCCCTTCGGGCGAGTCGCTGCTGGTCGATGCGGGATGGCCCGGCAACAACGGCCGCGACGCCGAGCGCATTCTCGCCGCCATGCACGACGCCGGCATCAAGCGCATCGATCACGTGCTCATCACGCACTATCACATCGACCACGCGGGCGGCGTGCCGGAGCTGGTGTCGCATGTTGAAGTGGGCGAGTTTCTCGACCACGGCGAAAATCGCGAAGACTCCGCCGACACGCGCCACAACTACGCAGCCTACCTGCGCGCCATCGCGGGCCATCGCCGCCGCATCGTGCATCCCGGCGACACCATCGCCATCGACGGCCTGAGCGTCGTCGTCCTCACCGCCGATGGCGAGCACATCGCCGCGGTTCCCGGCATCGCGCCGGCGCCCAATCCCTGGTGCGCCACGGAGCACGCGTGGCCCGACGATCCCACGGAGAACGCGCGCTCGGCCGGCATTCTCGTCACCTTCGGCAAGTTCAAGTTCCTCGATCTCGGCGACCTCACCGGCCAGAAGGAAGTGGCGCTCGTCTGCCCGAACAATCCCATCGGAACCATCGATCTTTATCTCGTCACGCATCACGGCATGGATTGGTCGAACGCGCGCGCCATCGTGAACGCCATACATCCCCGTGCGGCCATCATGAACAACGGTGCGCACAAAGCCGGCAAACCCGCGGCCTGGCAGATCGTGCACGACAGTCCCGGCCTCATCGACCTGTGGCAACTGCACACGGCCGAGGACGCCGACGCCGCGCACAACAGTCCCGAGGCGTTGATTGCCAATCCCAAGGGCGACGGAGACGGGCACGCGTTGAAGGTGGTCGCACTGCCCGACGGAGGTTTTTCCGTGACCAACACGCGCACCGGGCAGACGCGGAACTACCCGCGCAAATAGCGCGAATTCATTCTTCGTTGGCCGCAAGCATTCAACCAGCGTTAACATCTGAGTCGCGATCCGCCCGCTACGATAGACGTGGACCAGCGCCGGCAGCGCGCATGAAGTGTGCCCCGCCGGCATTCCTTACCTATGACGCAGGCCGCATCACTTCAAATAAGCGCGCACCAGATCGATCAGGTCTTCGGCCAAATCGGGGGCGATCTGCTCCTTGGCGCCGTCCACCAGATGGAAGCGGATGTGCGTTTCCAGCACCTCGGCCATCAGGCTGTTGACGCCGCCGCGCACCGCGGCCAGCAGCATCAATTGATCTCCGCAGTCCTCGTTGCCCGAGAGCGTGCGCTCCACGGCGTCCATTTGGCCGCGCAGTTTCTTTACGCGTTGCAGCAGCTTTATCTTTTCCCGATCCTGATGCGGCATGGCTTGACCTCTTGGCTTGACAATACCCACCTGGGGTATGGTATCAACCCAGTAGGGGTATAGTTCCTTCCCCACTATTTTATGCCCATCCGCCACCCCAATCCGCTTTTGATTGCACTGCCCGGCCTGGTTTGTGCCTTCGTGCTCACGGCCGCCATCGCCGCCGCGCAGGTTCCCGGCGACTTGCCGTCCGCGCCCGAGCCGCAGTGTTCGGCGTCGAGCGGCGCAGGGGAGCAGGCTCTGCGTGTGTCCATGGCGCATTTGACCGGATCCATCCGTTTTGAATTGGCAGGGACCGAGCGGGCCACGGAGGGGAGCGCCGAGGGCGCGGGGCCGGCCGCACCACCTGCAGCTCAAATGCTCACCATGTTTCCGCACTCGGTCACGGCCCCTTACTGGGTCTCCGGCCAGGCCAACAGCATTCTTCAGGCGCACGGGCACTTTCATTCGCCTTACCAGGGCCCGAACAGCTTGATTGATGATGTTGAGGAAAAGGCCTCTGAAGTGACAACGCTCTATCTGGGTTATCAGCTGCGACCTGACACGCGCTATAACACCGACCTGATTGTCGACTTTGAAAATGCCGGCGGGCGCGGCATCTCCCAGTCGCTGGGACTGGCCGGCGAGACCAACCTCGATGTAGTTCGCAATCCCAACTTGAGCATAGTTCCCTATCTCTCTCACGGCGAGATTCATCAGATCATTGGCCTGACCGGCGAGATGACCGATCAGGAGCGCGGTCCGTTCGCGCTAGCGGCCAAAGTTCCGGTGCGGCGCTTCGAGATTCGCATTGGCAAAATGAGCCTGCCCGACACACTCGACATCAACTCCGTGGGTTCGGACAGCCATTTGCAGTTCACCAACTGGACCATCGACAACAACGGAGCCTGGGATTACGCCGCCGACACGCGCGGCTACACCGTGGGTGGAATTCTGGAGTACGACGACCGCGCCTGGTCGGCGCGCTACGCCATCGCCGCCATATCGACGGTTGCCAACGGGATTACGCTGGACTGGGCCTTCAGCCGCGCCAACGGCCAGAACTGGGAGTTCGAATTGCGCAAAGGTCTCGTTGCGCCCCTGCTGAATTCCAAACGGGAAGGCGCGGTGCGCATCCTGGGCTACGTGAATCACGCGCACATGGGCGATTATCGCGAGTCGGTCGAGCAGTATCTCGCCGGCAAAGTGACTACGCCCGACATCACGCAGACCCGACGCTTTGGTGCCGTGAAATACGGCTTTGGCCTGAATGCGGAGCAGGAAGTCACCGACAGCCTGAGGGTCTTCGCGCGATTCGGCTGGAACGAGGATCAACATGAGTCGTTCAATTACACCGAGGTTGGACAGACGATTCTCTTTGGCGGCGACTACAACGGCCGGGACTGGCATCGGTCGAACGACAAATTAGGCGTGGCCTTGGTTTCGAACGCCATCAAGCGCGACCATCAAAACTATCTGCACTATGGTGGGCTCGGCTTCCTGCTGGGCGATGGAAACCTGACCTATGGACGCGAAGATATTGCGGAGTGGTATTACAACGCCCACGTCTGGCGCGGGCTCTACGGCATGTTAGGCGGAACCGAGATCGCCCATCCCGGCTATAACATCGACCGCGGCCCTGTCTATGTGACGACGGTGCGCGCGCACATCGATTTCTAGAAGACAGGCAACTGAGCAAGGGGAAAGCAGCTATTGACCCGGCCCTAAAATACTGCTTCCGTGCCCCATCCTTTCCGCGTTCTTTGCGGAAAGGGTGGGAACGCACGGTCTCACCCAGTCTGGCCGGATCAATAATAGCTGAATGCTACTTAGTCTGCTGCTGCGCGGGCAAGTTATAGATCACCTCGCCGGGCTTGGCGTAATGCAACTTTTCCCGGGCCTCGCGCTCAATCTCTTCCGGATCCGACTGCAACCGCTGGATCTGCTGGCGCATCGCGGCGTTTTCCTGTTGCAGGTTCTTGATCTCCTGTTGCAGCGCGCGGTCTTCGGCGCGCTTCTGCTGCCAAACCGAGATGCCGTGCTTGCCGTAGATCACGTGCCACGTCACCAGCAGCGCCAGTCCCACGGCGACCACGGTTCCCGCAGGCCGCCACAGCCGTTGCGCCCAGCCAAGGGTGCGCTTGCCGAGCGGCACGCGCGCCGCGCCGGGGGCTCTAGTCTCTTTTTGTGTCACTTCTTCCGGCATCGAACCTCAATCCTCGATTCGCTCCCAGGGGAGTCGCCGCCCCGTCGCGGATGAAGCGAGCAGCGCGACTTTGCGCTTCCGTAGCATTGCGGCCTAGCCCCGCTAACTCCGCTAGCTCCGCCAACTCCGCTCGTTCTAGTTCAGAACAAACTTCTCGGCCGCCGCGCGCAGGGTTTCCATCTCGCTCTCGTTGCGCGCCTCGGTATAGGCCCGCACCACCGGTTCGGTCCCCGAGAGCCGGTAGCAGACCCACGAGCCATCGTCCAGAATCAGCTTCAGCCCGTCGGTCCGCACCACGCTTGCAACCTTGCGCCCGCCCAGTTCGCTGGGATCGGCCTTCAACTTCTCAGTGAACGCGGCTTTCTGCTCCGCGGTCAAGTGGAAGTTCTCTCGAACGGGGTAGAAGGAACCAACCTTGGCAAAAAGCGCCTTCAATTGCGCACTCAGGCTGGCGCCGCGCGTGGCCACCATCTCCGCCATCAGCAACCCCGCAATCACGCCGTCCTTCTCCGGCACGTGGCCGCGGATGGTCAGCCCGGCCGACTCCTCGCCGCCGATAGCGATCTTGTCCCCAATGATCAGTTCGCCGATGTATTTGAACCCCACCGGCGTCTCGTAGAGCGGCACTTTGTGATAATCGGCCAGCGCGTTAATCAGGTTCGTGGTCGCCACGCTCTTGGCCACGCCATTCTTCCAGCCGCGCGTCTCCACCAGGTAGTCGAAGAGCAACGCGATCACGTAGTTGGGCTGGATGAAAGTTCCGTCGCTGTCCACAATGCCGAAGCGATCCGCATCGCCGTCGGTGGCGATCGCCAGCGCCGCGCCGATCTCTTTCATTTTTTGCTTGGCTTCGCCCAGCAGTTCATCGGAGGGCTCCGGCGCGTGTCCACCGAAGAGCACATCGCGGTAATCGTGCACGCATTCGACCGTCACTCCCGCCTCGCGCAGCAGATCGGACGCATAGCCGCGCCCCGCGCCCCAGAACGGGTCGTAAACCACCTTGATGCCCGACTTCGCAATCGCCTTCACATCCACCAGCTCCGTCAGACGCTTCAGGAACGCCGGCTTCACGTCGACAGTCTCAAACTCTCCGGCAATGGGGCTGGGAGCGCCGCCGCCGCTGCTGGCGAGTTTTTCTGCCGCCGCTTCAATCTGCCTGGTCGCCTCGGGCAGCGCCGGCGCGCCGTCGGGCGTCGAGTACTTGATGCCGTTGTACTCCGGCGGATTGTGCGACGCGGTGAAGTTGATGGCGCCCGAAGTCTTGAGCGTCCGAACCGCATGCGCGATGGCCGGCGTGGGCGCGGCCTCGGGAATCACAATCGGCGTGACGCCCGCCGCGGCAAGCACCCTGGCCGCTTCGGCCACAAAGCTCTCGCCGAGAAAGCGGGGATCTCGGCCCACGAGCACGCGGTGCGGCGCCGGCAGCGTCTTCACGTACTCGGCAATGCCGCCCACCGCCAGCCGGATATTGGCTACCGTAAACTCGTCCGCAACAATTGCCCGCCAGCCCGAAGTGCCAAACTTGATCGCCGTCGCCATTGCTCTCTCGCCCTCTTTCCCTTGCATCTTGCCGCAAAGTCCATACTGCAATACCGCGCCCGGATCGGCAAGCCGCGCACGGCTCTGCGGCTCGCTTCCATTTGTTTCACCAACGCGTTTTGAAAGGGCACGGCTTCAGCCGTGCCGCACAAGGTCCGCACTTCATGCGGCTTTAGCCGCTGAGGGATGGTTTTTCATCCTTTCCTTCGCCATGGATGAAACACGCTGTAAGAACCGGCGAATATCTTGCCTTGCCGTTCACGCAGATTGCGTATAATTCTCGCGTGCATTCCTGCCAATCAGGGAGCTCGTCATGTCTTTTCGTTCCGCAATAATCTCCTCGCGTCTCTCGGCCCTCGCCGGTCTTTTTGCTTGCACCATCGCCATCGTTGCCTTCGCTCAAACCGCGCAAGCTCCGCCGGCCCCGGCGGGAACTGCTCCCGGCCAATCTTCTGCGCCCGCACCTGCGTCTCAAGGCACGCCCACGTTTCGCGTCACCGCCCGCGAGGTTCTGCTCGACGTGCTGGTCAGCGACAAGAACGGACAACCCGTCACCGGGCTCAAGGCCTCCGACTTCAGCGTCACGGAAGAAGGAGAAGCCCAGGTCATTCGGCGAGTCAGCGAGCACCACGCGATGGATGAAGCCGCGATGAGCAAGCTCGCATCGGCGCCGGAGCTGCCGCCCAACACCTTCTCCAACTACACGCCGGTGCGCAACACCAACGCCTCCATTGTTCTGCTGCTCGACGCCATGGATTCGCCTGTCGAAGCGCAGATGGCAATGCGCGAGCAACTGATCGGTTTCCTCAAACACATGCAGCCCGGCCCGCCCGTGGCGATCTTCCAGCTCGATACCGAGATGCGCCTGATCCAGGGATTCACCTCGGACCCCAAGGTGCTGCTTGCCGCCGCCCAGAGCAAGCGCGATATGCCGTCCCTGGCCAAGCCCACGGCTGCGCCGCGCTCCTACGCGGGCGATTCGCTTTACCGCCGCACCCTGATGGAGAATTTGCGCGGTGGAATGCAGATGTTAGGGCGCTATCTGGCCGGGTATCCGGGACGCAAGAGTCTCATCTGGTTTACCGGCCGGGTGCCGATGACGCGTACGGGCATGGGCTTCGGGAATCCGTTCCACGATGGCATGACGGTGACAGACAGCGCGGACGAAACGCACGAACTCACCGACGTGCTCACCGTGAGCCGCGTCGCCGTCTACCCGGTGGATACGCGCGGCCTGGCGATTCGTACCGTAGGCTTCACCGACCACGCAGATATGGACCTGGTCGCCAAGGAGACCGGCGGCAAGGCCTATTACAACGCCAACGATTTCACCCGTGTGATCGAAGATGTAATCCGCACCAGCTCCAGCTACTACACCATCGCCTACGCCACCACCAACACCAAATGGAATGGGGAGCTGCGGCGTATCAAGGTCACGGTCGACCAGCCCGATCTCGAGCTCCGGCATAAGGAAGGCTATATCGCCTCGAGCCTCGACAAGCGGGAGCAGAACGGGATTGCGGCGATAGAGAAGCGCAAGGCCGAAGAGGCGGAACAGCAGGAAAGCGGCGGTTCGGAAAGCGGCCAGCCGTCAGCGGGCGCTCAAGAGGGTAACGCTGCGGCAAGCAACGCGCAACTGGGCGCAACCATTCACCACTCGAAAGCCGGTTTCGAGGCGGCCATGGGCCTAGGCGCCATTCCGCCCACCGAAATCGTCTTTTCCGCCCGGCTTGAGCCTGATGCCAACATCGCGAAGGTCGACAAGAATGCGGCTATGCCGCAGAGCAACTTCCTCACTCCGGAGTGGCAGCACAAACCCTTCCGCAACTACACCGTCTTCTACAGCGCCGACCTGCACCGGGTCCGTTTTTCTCGAACCCCCGACGGCATGCGCCACGCCTCCATCGAGTTTGCCGCGGTTGTCCACACCGGCGACGGCGAAACGGTGAATTCGATCCTTGAGACGGATACCCTCGACCTGACCACAGACCAATACCGTGAGCTGCTCGTCAGCGGCCTCCAAAGGAAGAAGCAAATCGCCATTCCGGCGAAGGGCAACTTCTTTTTGCGCCTCGGCGTGCACGACAAGGAGAGCGATCAGGTGGGCGCGCTCGAGATTCCCGTCGATCGGATCAATCTGAACCTCGCCTCTGCAAGATAGGCCAGCATGCCGGCGTCACCGCCGGAGGACCTTGCGACTGCGCAAAAGCTCATCGCCGGCCTCGATAAGCCGCGCAAACTGTAGTGGCCGCCATATACAATCACCGGCTTCGAGGACGCAAAACGCGCCGGATCGGAGCATGATGCTCCTCGTGGTTGCCGAACTGGTTCTCTGAGTCGGAACCGCGCAGCCTCGCCGAACCGGACGGAGGAGCCTCCTTGCGCCCCGCCCGGTTCGGCGCCTTGCACTGGAAGTTGTCCCGTCCGTCACTCCCAATAAAGCCTCTTGCTCCACAAACCAGATTTGGGCTTACAGTGTTTTTGAGCCTCGTTTTTATCTGATGCTCATTTTGGGGAGGGGCCTTATGCTCGAATCCACTTCGTCCGCTCGCATTGTGATGACAACCGTCATCAGCCCCGAGGAAGCCGCGCGTCTTGGCCGCACACTGGTGGAGGAGCGGCTGGCCGCCTGCGCCACCATGCTGCCCGCCGTCAATTCCATCTACCACTGGAAGGATCAGATCGAGTCCTCGGCCGAATGCCTGCTGCTGCTCAAAACCGCCGCTGACCGGCTGACGGCTCTCGAAGCGCGCCTCAACGAGCTTCACAGCTACCAGACGCCGGAGTTTCTTGTGCTTGCCGTCGAAGCCGGCAGCCATGCCTATCTTGCGTGGCTCCATGCCAGCCTGCGCGAGCCGGAAATCAAATTCGCGTGAATCGCGCCGCGACCCGCAAAGCCGTCCGGGGCGCAGGCGCTCTCTGGTATCCTTGGGGATAGTTTGCCTCATGCGTTGGCTTCTAATTGTCCTTCTCGTTTCGCTTTTGGCGCTGCTCGTTGCGGCCGCGGGGGTGGCTTATCACATTTTCAGACAGCGCACCCGGCATGGCGACGAACCGTCTGCGGCTGTTGAGCCGGCCGCGGAGTCTGAGCTGGAAGTAAAGCGCTGATCGGCCAGCCGGGCCAGGCAATGGAAGATCGGGCCGGCGCCTCCCATCCATGAAAGCCGCAACCGCATCCAATCAGAAAGCGATCGAAATCCGATTCGCCGAAAGGAACTCCCCTCATCGTGAGCACTCAATCGCCTGAGACTGCAAGCCAAGCCGCCAGCCCCGCCGTCAGGGAAATTTCCATCGCGCACAGTCCCGATTCCGACGACGCCTTCATGTTTTACGGCCTGGCGACCAACAAAATCCGCGTGCCCGGCTATCGCTTCACGCATACGCTCTGCGATATCGAGACCCTCAACCGCCGTGCCCGCGAAGAGGCTTTCTACGACGTTAGCGCCATCAGCTTTCACGCCTACCCTTACGTGCAGGAAAACTACACGCTCATGGGCTGCGGCGGCAGCGTGGGCGAGGGCTACGGACCCATGATCGTTTCCAGCCGCAAAATGGAAGCCGCCGACCTCGGCCGCATCCGCGTGGCCGTCCCCGGCACGCTCACCACGGCCTATCTTGCGCTCAAGATCTTCAACCCGGCCATCGTAACCGAAGTCGTCCCCTTCGATCGCATCATCGCCGAGATTCTGGCCGGAAAATACGATGCCGGGCTCATCATCCACGAGGGGCAGCTCACCTATTCGACCAGGGGGCTCTTCAAGGTCGTCGATCTCGGAGCCTGGTGGCGCGAAACCACCGGCCTTGTGCTGCCGCTGGGCGGCAATGCCATCCGCCGCTCGCTCGGCGCTGAAGTGCACAAGATCGTCTCCAAAGCGCTGCGCGATTCCATCAACTTTGCCCTCGATAACCGGGAGCAGGCCCTGGAATACGCGATGCAATTTGCGCGCGACCTCGATGCCCGGCTGGCCAGCAACTTCGTGAATATGTATGTGAACGAGCGCACTCTCGACTACGGCTCCGACGGTCGCGAAGCCATCCGCAAGCTCCTCGAACTGGGCCACGAGCGTGGCCTGATCCCGATCGCGCCACAAGTGGACTTTGTGGATTGATGCTCTTGAAGCGCCGCTCTCCTCAGGCTGCGGAAAAACGCGTCTGGCAAGAAGTCGTGTAACATGGTCCGGTTTTATTCGGGCCGTAAAGCAGCATAATGAGTTCGGAGCTTTCTGAGGCTGCGGAAAAGCTGGTTCAGCAGGAAGCTTTGTAACAGGGCACGAGTTTACTCGTGCCGTAAACGCCCAAAATGAAGGATGGGCTTTAGCCCCTGCGGGCGCTTCGCTCAAGAATTCGTTCACGATCCGCCCTCCTTTCGCAGCCTCTCCTGACCGGGGCCAAGAACCAAATCATGCGGCAGCAATACCGTAGGCGCACGTTACCTTTAGTTAGGAAAATCCACCCGAAAGTCATTACGAGCGGTCAAATAATCTTCCAGATTCTAAGTTTTTTCTAATCTGTGCCGATACATCCAGCAGGAGACGTTTCTGGATGCCCGCTCTCGCTCAGCTCGCCGTTCTGCTCGCATCGTCGGACACGGATCTGCTCGCCGCCGTTGAGCCCGCGCTCCTGGCCGTCGGCGCGCATGTCCGTGTTGTTCTCTCCGCTGAGGCTGCGCTCGCTTCCATCTCCAGCCCTCGCCCTCCCGATCTGATTCTGCTCGATGTCGAGTTGCCCGGCATGCCCACGGGCCAGTTGCTGGCCGCTCTCCGCGCCGACTCCGAAAGCCCGCGGCTGCCTATCGTTCTCATTGCCGGCACGGTCACGCAGGAATGGGTCGATCGCCTTGCCGAGGCCGCCGTCGACGACCTCATCCTGCGCTCTGCGGAGCCCGTCTACTGGCAGTTGCGTTTGGACCTGGTGCTGCGCAATCAGCGCATGGCGCACGAGCTTGAATCTTTGCGCGACGCCGCCCTGCGCCATTCCCAATTCGACCGCCTCACCGGCGTCTACAATCGCGAAACCCTGCTCTCCGTGCTCTTCCGCGAAACCGACCGCGCGCAGCGCTGCCAGACCTGCATGTGCCTGGTGCTCTTCGATATCGACGACTTCGGCCACTGGAACTCGCGGCTCGGCGCCGATGCCTGCGACGATCTGCTTTGCCAGGTGGCCACACGCACCGCCGCCCTGCTGCGCAGCTACGATGTCCTGGGCCGGCCAGGGATGGATGCATTCCTCGTCGCGTTGCCCTCGTGCTCACCAACCAACGCCATGACCCTCTCCGAGCGCCTGCGCATGGAAGTCTTTTCCACGCCCTTCCACGTCTCCGGCGAAGCTGTCCGCCTCTCCGCGTGCTTCGGCATCGGCGTCAGCCACGGCCGCTCGCCGGTGGTGGTGCTGCGCGAAGCCGAGAAAGCCCTCGAGTTTGCCAAAGCCGCCGGCCCCGAGTCGATCCAGTGTTTCGGCAGCCAGCCGCAAACCACGCCGTCGCCCGTCACATTCCTTTCCGCTTCTTCCGGCGACGAGTTGCTCGCCTGGTGAACCGGCGTTCTGCGAGTCGCTTCCTTTTCAGCCCGCCTCGCAGGGCTGCGGACGAAAAGCGCGGGAGTGAGCGGAATCAGTTACGCGGCGCTGCATATGAAATATGATATATTCAAGAAGTGCAAGAGTTCGCTGAGATTCATTGGACTGGCGACGCCAAAGAAGTGTTGAGTTCCTTCCCTTCTGAGGTCAAGAGCGTACTCGGATACGCGTTGCGCAGACTGCAACAAGGATTGCTTCCGGACTGCGATGCGCGACGCATGGAGTCGATCGGCAAGGCCGTCTGGGAACTGAAAACCGCGGACGAAAGAACCTGGTACAGAGTGATCTACCTTACGCGGATTGGCGACGCTTTATACGTGTTGCACGCTTTTGAAAAGAAGAGCCGCAAAACCGGCCGGCGCGATCTTAAGATCGCCAAATCCCGTCTGCAGTCGGTGCAGGCGCAGTTGAGAATTGCGGAGGCGAGAGATTATGCCAAGAAAAGCTAGCGCGGTGACACATGTGACACGCGGTGACGTGTTCGACGATCTTGGCTTCACGCGCTCTGAATCCACGGCGCTCAAGATCAAGGCCGACCTGCTCGACGCCGTTCGCAAAGAAATTGAGCGCAAGCGCTACTCGCAGCGCGAACTGATCGCTATTCTCGACGAATATCAACCTGCGGTGAGCAACCTGATGCGCGGCCGTATCACACAGATCAGCATCGAAAAGCTGCTGCGCTACTCCGACTGCCTGGGGATGCGCGCCACCCTGAAGGTTCTTCCGACGCGAAAAGTCGCGACAGCCGCGTAAGCTATCCCCGCTTGGCCTCAGCGGTTTCAGGCCGCAAAAACTCCTGAAAGACTTCGTTCGAAATCAGCCGCCCCCGCGCGGTCAATCGCGCCCGCTCGCCCTCGAAGACGAGAAGCTCATCTTGCGCGAGCCGCTCGACTGCTTCGAGCGCCGGCTCAACCAGCTCTTCGCCAAACTCCGCACGCAGCGCAGCCGCGTTCACTCCGGCGTTCGTCCGCAACCCCAGAAACCACGCCTCTTCGTGCTGCCGCGCCGGCCCCAGCCACTCGGTTTCCATGGCTCCCGTTCCCGCAAGATACGTGGCCAAATCATCCGTGGTCGTTGCGCGCAATATCGAGTCTTGGGTGCCCCATCCTTTTCGCGCTCTTTGCGAAAAGCGTGGGAGATCGCCATCTTCGTCCAGTCCTTGCCCTGAGCCGCGCCGGACGGCAAGGGTGGGATCGCTCAGAAGCATCGACGACGCATCCAGCCCCACACCCAGATACGGTCGCCTCTCCCAGTACCGCAAGTTATGCCGCGATTCCAGTCCAAGACGAGAACAATTCGAAATCTCGTACTGCCGCAATCCCGCCGCGTCCAGCCGCTCGATGGCCCGCTCGTACATCTGCGCAATCGCATCTTCGTTTGGCACCAGTCCCGCGCGATACCTCGCCCCGCCTTTGAGCATCTCGCGTCCCAGCCGTGAGTCCTCATCCACCTCCAGCATGTACACGCTGGCGTGCGGGACCTCCGACGCGACCAGCGCCGCGAGCGACTCCTCCCACGAAGCCAGCGTCTGCCCGGCCAGGCCTGCAATCAGATCCACGTTCAGGTTCGCGATGCCGGCCGCGCGCAGCCGCCGCAAATCCTCTTCAACCACCGCGCGGCTGTGCAGCCGCCCGCTCGCGTGTGCTTCTCTATCGACAAACGACTGCACGCCCAGGCTCACGCGATTCACGCCCGCGGCCGTCATGGCACCGAGCGTTGCGTCCGTGAGTTGCCCAGGCGCGCATTCCATGGTGACTTCGGCATCCGCATCGAGATCGAACTCCGCGCGCACGGCCGCAAAGATCCGCGCCACCAATTCCGGAGCCAGCAACGACGGCGTTCCTCCGCCCAGGTACACCGTATCCACGCGCCGCGGGAGCTCCGCTCCCACGCTCCCAGCCCACGCCTGTGCGCCGGCCAAATCCGCAATCACGCGCTCGACATAACGCGCGTGATCCGAAGCCGGAAACACGCCCGACGCGAAGTTGCAATACGTGCACTTCGTCCGGCAAAACGGAATCGAGATGTATATGCCCAACGCGTTGCCGGCGGAGTGCTTCATGAAAAGATTGTTGCACGCGCCTTACCTGTGCCCCATCCTTTCGCCGTTCTTTGGCGAAAGGACGGGATCACACCTCACACCAGCCACAACCCCAGCTTCCGCTCATGAAATGATGGAAGTGAGGAGATCCGCTTGAAAGCCTGGCCAGCCTTGGCAATCTGCGTCATTCAGGGCATTTTCTTTCTCGCGCATTGGTTCGTTCTCTTCACCTGGATTGCCTTCTGGCCCGGCCTCGCGCCTGCCAAGGCCGCCGGATTGCACGCGGCCATGCTCGTCTTAGCCTTCAGCTTCGTCGCCGCCTCGCTGCTTGCTTTTCGTTTCTCGCATCCCGCCGTCTCGCTCGTTTACTGGCTTGCAGCCGTCTGGAGCGGATTCCTCAACTTCTTCTTCTGGACCTCGTTCCTTTGCTGGATCGCCTGGTTTGCGCTGCGGCTGACGCATCTTTCGGTCCATCCCGCCGCCGTCCGCCCGCTTCTCGCCGGCGTTCTCTACGCGATCGCGGCGCTCGCCGCTCTTTACGGACTCATCAATGCGCGCATCCTTCGCATTCGCCGCTTCACCGTCGAGCTTCCCAACCTTCCCGCGTCGTGGAAGGGCCGCCGCGCGGTCCTCTTGAGCGATCTGCACCTTGGACCCATCTATGGCGTGCGTTTCTGCCGCCGCCTGGTTGCCAAAGCCGCGAGATTCGCGCCCGACATTGTCTTTCTTCCCGGCGATCTCTTCGACGGCACAAAAGGCGACCTCGATCGTCTCGTAGCGCCGCTTAAAAAACTCACGCCGCCACTCGGCATGTACTTTTCTACCGGCAATCACGAGGAGTTCACCGATCCGGCGCACTACATTGAGGCCGTCGCGCGCGCCGGCATCCATGTCCTCGGCGACCAACTCGTCACCGTCGACGGCGTGCAGGTGGCAGGCGTCTTCTATCACAGCAGCTCCTCGCCGCTGCGCATGAAGGCCGCGCTCGACGGCATGAAGCTTGACCCCGCGCGCCCCTCCATCCTGCTGAACCACGCGCCCACCCGCCTGCCCACCGTCGAACAAGGCGGCTTCAATCTCCAGCTTTCGGGCCACACCCACGGCGGCCAGTTCCTGCCCTTCACATGGATCACGAGCAGCATCTACGGCCTCTTCACCAGTGGGTTGCACCGCTTCGGCGCGCTCCAGGTTTGCACTTCCACCGGCGCCGGAACCTGGGGCCCTCCCGTGCGCGTCGGCACGCGGCCGGAGATGGTGCTTCTCACCTTCGAATCGCTTGAATGAACGATCCCGTCCCTAAATCCTGCCGCCGTGCCCCATCCTTTTCCGCGTACTTTGCGGAAAAGGGTGGGAAATTGTGCCACCTTTTGCGATTGAAAACCACGAGTGCTAGAATGTAGCTACGTTGCTACATTGGAGGTGCGCCGTGGCCATTACCACCATGTCCAGCCGGGAATTCAATCAGGACGCCGGTCGCGCAAAAAAGGCTGCCCGAAAAGGCCCGGTCTTTATTACCGATCGTGGAAGACCTGCGCACGTGCTGCTTTCAATCAAGCAATATGAGAAATTGAAGGGCGAACAGAAGTCGATTGTCGAAATGCTCGCGATGCCGGAAGTCGCTGAGATCGATTTTGAGCCACCGCGGATTGGCGGCGACGAGTTCCCCATCCCTGCAGATCTCTCCTAATGTACGTACTCGACACCAATGTAGTCTCCGAGTTGCGACCCCGGAGAAACCGCGAATCCGATCCGCACGTGATCGCCTGGGCGCGAAGCGTGTCTCCGTCGAGCCTTTACCTCTCGGTGATCTGCATCTTTGAGCTGCAGATGGGCATACTCCAGAAGCAGCGAACCGATGAAGCACAAGCTTCTGTGCTTCGATCCTGGTTAACGGATTATGTAATGCTCTCCTTCTCGGATCGAATTCTGGCGGTGGACACCGCGATCGCTTTACGATGTGCGGCCTTGCACGTGCCGGATCCTTGTTCGTACCGCGACTCCCTCATCGCCGCCACTGCTCTCGTCCACGGCATGACCGTGGTCACGCGCAATGTCTCCCACTTTCAGCGCACCGGCGCTTCCCTTTTTGATCCATGGCGCTCCTAGCCCCGCCGCGCATTCACGCTGATGCAATCGCGCTTTCGCTATCATGGAGATGAAATCCCGGCAAGCTCTCTTCGAGGAGAAACCGCATTGAGTTCCGAATCCCCCGCTTCGGGCCGTTCCGCCGCCCGCGTCGTTCGCACCAGCCTTCACGGACTCGATCTGCTCATGAATCCGCGCCTCAACAAAGGCACGGCATTCACTGAAGCGGAGCGCGATACCTTCGCCTTGCACGGCCTTCTGCCGCCGCACATCGGGACGCTCGAAGATCAACGTGCCCGCCGCAAGCGCGTGCTCGACTCGCGCCCCACCGCCTTCGGCAAATACTCGAACATGCGCGACCTCCAGGACAACGATGAGACGCTCTTCTATTCGCTCATCGCCGAGCACACCGAAGAGCTGTTGCCCATCGTCTACACGCCGGCCGTCGGCGAAGGCTGCCAGCGCTTCTCCGAAATCTGGCGCAAGCCGCGCGGCCTCTTTTTGAGCTATCCGGACCGCGACCGCATCGCGCAGATCCTTTCGAGTCCCCGCTACGACGAAGTGCGTTGCATTGTCGTCAGCGACGGCGAACGCATCCTCGGCCTCGGCGATCAGGGCGCGGGCGGCATGGGCATTCCCATCGGCAAGATGGCGCTCTACACCGCGCTCGGCGGCATTCCCCCCGAGCAATGCCTGCCCGTGCTGCTCGACGTGGGCACCGACAACGCGGCGCTGCTCCACGATCCCATCTACATCGGCTGGCAGCACCAGCGCATCCGCGGCCAGGAGTACGACGATTTCGTCGAGACCTTCGTGACCGCTGTCGAGCGCCGCTGGCCCCACATTCTTTTGCAATGGGAGGATTTCGCCGGCTCCAACGCGGCTCGCCTTCTCGATCGCTATCGCGATCGCCTGTGCACCTTCAACGACGACATTCAAGGCACCGCCGCCGTCACCACGGCGACCTTGCTCGCCGCCGTCAACGCCACCGGAGTCCCGCTCCGCAATCAGACCATCGCCATGTTCGGCTCGGGATCGGCGGGCATTGGCATCGCCGATCTGCTCATCGCCGCCATGCAGGAGGAGGGCCTGAGCCAGGAGCAGGCCCGCGCCCGCATCTACGCCTTCAACCGTTACGGCCTGCTCGTCGAAGGCGGCAAGGGCATTCGCCCCGAACAGCAGCCGCTCACGCGCAAGCGCGCCGATGTTGCGACATGGCAACTGTCGCCGGCGAGCGCAGAAACCGGAGCCATCTCGCTGCTCGATGTCGCGCGCAATGCCGGCATCACGGTCCTGGCCGGCGTCAGCGCCCAGCCCGGCGCATTTACTGAGGAGATCGTCCGCGAGATGGCTCGCCACACTCCCTGTCCGGTCATCTTTCCGTTGTCGAATCCCACTTCGCAATCCGAAGCCGCGCCCGCTGACCTGCTGCGCTGGACCGATGGCCGCGCGCTGGTCGGCACCGGCAGCCCCTTCCCTCCGGTTGAAGTCAACGGCAAACTCATCCGCATAGCCCAGGTCAACAACTCCTACATCTTTCCCGGCCTCGCTCTCGGCATTCTCGTCTCCCGAGCCCGGCGCGTCACCGGCGGCATGATCATGGCCGCCGCCAAAGCATTGGCCGCATTGTCTCCGGCCCGCACCGACAAGAGCGCGCCGCTCTTGCCGCCCATCGCCGAAGCGCGCAAAACCAGCCTCGCCGTTGCCGAAGCCGTAGGCCGTCAAGCCATCGCCGACGCAGTAGCCGACCCCGCCATCGCCGCCGATCTCAGCGAACAGTTGCGCGCCTATGTGTGGGAGCCGGAATATGTTCCGTATGAACGCATTCCTTGATTCCTGAGCGCGGCAAATCTTCAGCAATTTGTGAAGGATCCGGCCAACCCGCCTGCAAGGGGCAGGATTGCTCGCGAGCCATGGTCAGAGCGGCTTTGTGGAATGTGGTAGTATTTATTACTACCGAGGTGCACCTCATGCCTACCATTGAAAAGCTGAGCATCGCGCTCCCTACGGAGATGGCGACACTCGTCCGCCGCGCTGTCGATGCGGGAGAGTATTCCTCCAACAGTGAAGTCGTACGCGACGCCCTCCGCGACTGGACGCACAAGCGCAATCTGCGCGAGCAAAGCCTCAAGAATCTTCGCAAACTGTGGCAGGAAGCAGTGACCGACGATTCGGAAGGGCTCGAATCGGACGCGGTATTCGACCGGCTGGAAAGCAAATATAACGGCCTTGCCAAGGCCGCGGAACGATAATGCGCCTGCGGTTATCGCCTTGCGTGCCCGGCGACCTGGAAGAGATCGCGGAATACATCGCGCAGGACAGTCCCCGCCACGCGGCGCGCATGCTTCGTATGCTTCGCGCGCGGATAAAGGAGATTGCCAGGAACCCAAAGATTTATCGCTTGCGGCCCGAAATTGGCGCGGAAGCGCGACTAGCAACTGCGGGTAACTACGTGATCCTCTTCCGCATCCGAGAGAACATAGTTCGAATCGAGCGGGTGGTGCATGGCAGCCGGAATCTGCTGCCAATGTTGGAGGAAGCCGAAAACTAAAGATATTTAGATCCACCTTCTATGAGGGTTGGTTTTGAATGGATTCGGTTTTCGCCTTGATCCACTGCACCCAATAGAGGACTTGGCCACATCTCAGAAGCGAGATATGGGGCACCCCGCCGGCTCATCGGCCCAGGAAGTTATGAGTGATTCTCTTCCGCTCCCGCCGCACCACAAGCACCACGATAGTCATGCAGAGCAGGAACGCCCGCAGAGGATAGAGCATGGCTACGTAATCGTGCCTGCCGGTGACGTCGATGGCCACTCCGATAAGCGCCGCAACAGCGTTGATGCCCCAGGTTTCGATGGGTTCCGGCGACCGGCCTGGCTGCAATTGCCATACGCTTTCAATCGTGGGGAAGTAGGCCACCGACATGACCACTTGGAATCCCACGACGCCGATCCATGCAGTCTTCGTGATCGTCCAGGCGGCTAGGGTGATCGAGGAAATCGCCAGGCACAGTTGCTCGTTTCTGGTGAATAGGATCTTCGCGCCGCGCTGTTCGATAAAAAGCGCCGCAAGAATGACGGTAACCACGATGGCGTCGGTCAAATTGAGCGCGGCCTTCACGATGCTGTGGTCGCGTGAAGCGAAGTATGCGGCCAGACTCATGACGACGCCGATCTCAAAGATCAGCCAGGTCGCGATCCGCGGGGAAGTCTCTCCACGAATAAGCTTCGCGCAATAGCGGGCGCCCACCCAGACATCCAGCAGGGCCACGACGCTTGCTGCGCAGATGGATGCCGTCACGTGTATGAAGGTTTCCTTTCGGCGGGTTGCTTCCTGGAGCGCCCCGGAATAGTACTGCTCAAATGCCGGCAAGGTTCCGGTGACCTGCCCCCTGTTTCACTCCTCCGGCACCTGTTCGAGCTGCCGCTTCCAGGTCTTCTGGTTTTTCCGGAAAGCTCGTTTCAGGTCTTCGAGAATGCGCTCGAAGTCGGCGTTGGTGCGCAGGTTGTTCCACGCAGGATTCTTCTGGAACCAGGGATAGTTCTCGTTGCCGAGATAGATGGCGCGGCGCAGCCAGTGCAGCGCTTCGCTGGAGTCGCCCTCGACGGCGAAGTACGTTGCCAGCCGGTAAGCCATCTCGCTGTCGGCCTCGGCGGCGGCCAGAGTCTCGTCCTTGAGCAGGGCCGCGGCGCGGTCGCGCGCGCCGGCCTGCACGTAGCAGATGGCGAGCGTGGGCACGGCGATGCGCATGGAGGGATCGTCGGCGATCACGCTCTCCAGTATCTCGATGGCCGCGTTCAGATTGCCGAGCCGCATCTGCTGGTAACCGGCTGAAGTGCGCAGCAGCGGATGGCGGGGCTCGAGCGCCAGGCCTTTTTCCAGTTCGTCGCCGGCCAGCTCGATTTGATTTTGATAGTGATACACGCGGGCGCGATGGTTGTAGAGAATCGCCGCACTCGCCGGGTTCAACTTGAGCGCGCGGCTGAACTCGTCGAGCGCCTCGTCGTACATGCCGTCGCCGCGCAGCGCAATTCCGGCCACCATGTGCACGTTCCAATCGTTGGCCGCGGTGGCCAGCAGGTTGGCGATGCCGTGCCGAGCCGATTCTTTTTCGCCGCGCGAGAGCAGCATGTAAATGCGGTAGAGATTGGCCTCGGTCGATGCCGGATCGAGCTTGAGCGCCTCATCGAAGGCGCGCCGCGCGTGCATTACGTGAATCTGCCCGCCGAAACCGTGGCGCGCGTATTGCAATTCGGCAATGCCCAGCCCGGTCCACCCGGCAGCAAACGCGGGATCGGACGCGGTCACGCTCGAGAACAGCGCATGAGCGCGATCGAGATCGGCGCGCGCGCCCGTGCGCACCATGAACGAGCTCAACAAGGCCCGCGCCTGCAAATATTTTTCGCTCACCGGCCCAGGGAGCGACCCGTCGCGCGCCGCGGCTCGCGTGAGTCCAGCGCCCGCGCCCGTCTGCCCGGCTTCAATGCCCTCTGCGGCGCCCATCCCTTGCAGCGTGGCGAAGACCTCATTTGAGAATTCTGTTTGCACCGCGATCAGATCCAGCGATGCCACGCGAATCGAACCGCCCTTGCGCACGCTCTGCGAGGCCACGTCGAGCAGTTGCCAGTTCAGATCGAAGCCGCTCTCCGAACGCACAAAGTTTCCGGCGAGCACAAACTTGACCAGCAGCTTTTGCCCCACGGCCAGCGGATCGAGCTGCGCGATGGGCAGTTGCATGAGCGCGCTTGAAGGCCGCACCACGAGCGACGGAATCCGCGCCAGCCGCGCCGCGATGGCGTCTGCCAGCGCATAGCCGTAGAGCGGAGCCGCTTCCGCGGCGCCCATGTTGGTGAACGGCAGCACCACCAGCGAATTCTCCGCCGCGCGATCGCCCGCCGACTCGCGAAACCGCTCCGCGAGCATGGAGAGCAATCCCGTAGCGCGCTTCTCCGCTGCCGGGCCCGTGGCCGGCAAGTTGGCCGCTGCATCGCCGGGAATGCTGCCCGTCTCGATGCTCATCGCCTTCATGATCGTCTTCAGCCCTTCGCGCACTTCGGCCGCCGAAGCCGTGCGCGTGCCGGGATTCTTGTCGAGGCACGCCATGATCACGCTCTTCAGCTCCGGCGAAATGCCCGGCACAACCTCGCTCAAATCCGGCGGGTCCATGAACTGGATGGCGCGAATGACCTGGAAATCCTCGGCATCGGGCCGCGTGAATGGAAACTTGCCGCTCGCCAGCTCATAGAGAATCACGCCCAGCGCCCACACGTCCGACTGCACGCTGGAGTGGCCGGTGACAAACTGCTCCGGCGCCATGTAGCGGATGGTCCCGCCGCGCGCCGTGTACGTGGCCGCAACCGGCGCATCCTTGGCCAGAGCCGGCTTGGACGGGTCGAAGCGCGCGTCTTCAGGGTGCAGCCGCCGCGCCAGCCCGAAGTCGAGAATCTTCACCAGGCCGCCGTCGGTCAGCATTACGTTTTGCGGTTTCAGATCGCGGTGAAAGATGCCCAGCGCATGCGCCGCCTGCAAACCGTCGGCAATCTGGATGCCGACCGAAAGCAGCAGTTGCAAACTCGCCGGCCCGCGCTCAATCAGCTTGTCCAGCGGCTGGCCGGGCACAAACTGCATGGCGATGTAGGCCTCGTCGCCGCTCTCGCCGACTTCGTAGATCGCGCACACATTGGGATGCTCGATGGCCGACGCCAGCCGCGCCTCGCGCAGCACCGTCGTGCGCATCTGCTCGGCCGTCGACATGCCGGAGTGCAGCATCTTCAGCACCACCGGCCGCTGCAGCAGAGTGTCGTTGGCCGCGTAGACTACGCCGCTGCCGCCCGAGCCCAGCCGCCGCAGAATCTCGTAATGTGCAATCGTCTTGCGCTTCATCGCTCCTCTCAAGTCTAATGGCCATTCGGTAAAGATGGTCTTAAACCGGTTCCAGAATTGGTGTATTCGGCCTGTTGCTTTCCCACCCTTTCCGTAAAAAAGCGCGGAAAGGATGGGGCACGGGACAATCGAATGAGTTGAGGTTCGTGGTTTCCCACATCTCAAGATCGAGATGTGGGGCGCCCGGCGTGAACGCCGGCGCCGCGGTTATCGCTTGGCTGGCGCGGCGGCCTGGCTCTTCTCCATCTTCATCTGGCCGCGGCGGCCGAAGGCCAGCATCGCGATTCCGAAGGCGAGCAGCGCCAATCCCCACCACAGGTTGGCATCGATGCCCAGGCTCTTCGCGTACACATCGGCGCGATCGCGCGTGGAGAGACCGAATGCTGAGAGAATGGTTCCCGTGAGCGTGAAGAACATGCCCACGGCGATGCGCGCGTCGACATGAATGCCTGCGTTGGCGGCTGGGTTGCTGGTTGGGCCGACTGCCGGTTTCGTTGCCAGAGTCGTCGTTGCCTTCTTCGCCATGGGTCTCCTTCCTAACTTGTCCCAAAACTCAATGGAGCTGTTCCGCAATCAGCCATCGGAGTTCCGTGCCCCATCCTTTCGCGCTTTTTGCGAAAGGGTGGGAAACCCCAAAGCCCCGTTTCTCATAGAAACGCCAGATTCACCGTGATCGCCGCCAGCAGAATGATCGCGGCCGCAATTACCTCTGGCTGCTTCCACCACGCGGCCTTTGCCGGCGCCGCCGCGCACACTAGCCCGGCCAGCTCCGCTTCCGGCCGCGCCTTCGTGCACACGCTCACGACGGCCGTCACCAGCAGGCTCACGACGAAGGCAAAAACCGCCGTTCCCAATCCCAGTGCGAGATCGCTCGCGGGATGATACAGCACCGCGATCCATCCGCCGTGAATACCTGGCTGCTCGCCGCGTGGCAGTGCGGTTCCATGGTGCAGGAGCGCCGCGGCCATGCCCGCGATCAGTCCCGCAAACGCGCCGTGCCCGGTGGCGCGCTTCCATAGTGCGCCCATCAGCAACGTGGCGAAGAGAGGCGCATTCACCAGCGCGAAGACCAGCAGCACCGCGTCGAGCATGTCGTTGACGCGCATGGCCGCGCACGCCGCGCCAAAGGCCAACAACGTGCCGCCCACCGCCGCCCATCGGCCCGCCTTCAAGATCTGTTTGTCGCTCGCGTGCTTTTTCAGGAACGCCTGGTAGATGTCGCAGGCGAAGACCGTGTTCGAAGCCGCGAGGCTCGCCGCCATGCCGCTCATCAGGCAGGCCACGAGCGCTGCCAGGCCCAGTCCCAGCAGGCCCGAGGGCAGGAAAGCGAGCAGCACATTGGGCATGGCCAATGCGTAGTCAAGCACCACCTGGCCGCCGGCGCCCTTGATCGGTTTGCCGGTGGCCGCATCGGCTTTGGCGGGAACCAGTCCCTGGCCGGCTTCGACCGCAGGAGGAACGACCGTGATCTCGTGATAAATCGCACCGTTGTCATTGTGGATCACGATGGTGGTGCGCGGCGTGGGCAGGCTCAGGGCGAACAATCCCGGCAGTATGAGAAGCAGCGGCACAAAAACGCGCAGGGCCGCGGCAACGAGCGGTGCCCTCCGCGCCGATGCCACATTTTTCGCCGCCATGGCCAGCTGCAAAAGCCGGAAATCCGCGCACCACGTGCCGCCACCGAGCACAATGCCCGCGCCCAGCATCAGTCCCACCGCGCCGATGCCCATGGAATGCCCGCCGGCGCCGGCATGTAAAAGGTTTGCAGGCACCGAGGCTTTCATTCCGCTCCATCCGCCGGCCCGCTTCAATCCCACGAGCACCACGGGCAGCAGTCCGGCCACAAGCACCGAAAACTGGAGCAACTGGTTGTACATGGCCGCCGCGAGGCCCCCAAGCAGCAGATAGGCGAGCACCAGTACCGCGGGCAAAGCCATCGAGAGCAGCAGCGCCCCTACGGGTGGCAGATTCAATCCCTCGGCGACGCTATCGAAAACGTGCAGCGCGGCAACGACGCGCGCCATGGCGTACAGTGAAATCCCGGCGCTAAATAGCGCCATGGCCAGAAACAATCCTGCGTTGAGCGCCCGCGTTTTCCGGTCGAAGCGCAGCCCCAGGTACTCGGGAATCGAGCGCACGGGCGCGCCCGCCGCCGATGTGGCCCCGTAAAAGACCGGCATCAGGACGAGTCCCGCGAAGAGCATGGCAGGAATCGAGCCCAATGCGAACAGACCCATGCTGGCCACGCCGTATCGCGCTCCGGCGGCGCCCATGCCGAGCACCTCCAGCGAGCCCATGCTTGCACCCACGAGCGCCAGTCCGCACAACCAACCCGGCTGCTTGCGCCCAGCCTGCAAGTAATCCTGGCTACCCGCGATGGACGGCGCCAGCGAGAATCCCGCCGACAGCACAAAGAACCCGTAGATCAAGAGGATCAGCCAGTCCGCGGAGGCAAGAATCGGCACGAATTGCTCCTTCCTTTCCGATGTTACCGAACCGGACCGGCGCGGAGTCGGGGCTCTCCCACCCTTTCCGCCTAGCAACCCCAAGAAACCAAGACCGTTTCTTGGGGACCCCGGTCACGCGGAAAGGATGGGGCACGGACGCAAGATCGAGAGCTGCGATGGAAATCCAAAAAGAAACGGCGGCAGGAAGAAATCCCTGCCGCCAACCGTTGTCTAGTCTGCTTGTTTTCTGTCGAACGTCTTGGTATCCGCAACCCGCGTCAAAACCAGCGGCTACGCAACCATGCCGAGCCGCTGCCGCCCCGCAAAGAGTGGTGCGCGATTACTGCGCGTCTCCCGAACCCGAACCGGAGCCCGGCGCCGGTGCCGGCGGCGGTGGAGGAGCTGTCAGCGGCGCATCGGCCGGCGGCTGCGTGTCCTGCGGCGGCCGTTGGAACTGTCCGCCCCGGCCATGGAATTGCCCTCCCGGTCCGCGGCCCTGCCCGCCCATACCCGGACGCTCGCCGTCATGTCCCCATCCACCGTTGCCCTGTCCGCCCATCCGCTCGCGCTCGATCCGGTTCATGCGCAGTGTCTGCAACTGCTTCCACTGGTCCGGCTTCAACTGCAACCGGATGTCCAGCAGAAAATGCGCATTGGCTCTTTCCAGCTCCGCCCGCGCCGTCACGACCTTGTCGATCTGCGCCTCGATCGCCTTCTCGTCCGGCGTGTCGGCCTTCATCAGTGGAACCATCTCCACTTCTGCCTTCTGCAGATTGGCGCGAAGGTCGATCAGCTTCATGCGGTGATCCTGCAGAATCCCATCCATCGCTTTGCGCTGATCGTCGCTCAGGTTCAACTGTTTCACCAGGTTCGGGTTGTTCCAGAACTGTCCGTTCGCGAACCCGAACGCGCGCTCCATGGGAGGCCGATGCTCCCCGAACCCCGGTCCCGCCCCTGGTCCGCCCATCCCTGGTCCGCCTGGCCCTTGCGCGCGTGCCAGACCCCCAGCCATCAGAACTCCCGCTATCGCCAAAACCAGTCCTGCATTTTTCATCCAATTCATCCTCTGCTCCTCTCCCTTGTCCCCAAGGGATCAACCCTTCTCGCCTTCTTCTTTACGTGCTGTTCTTTTTACTTTGTTCCGTTGTCGTCCATCAATTGCGCCAGCGGCTCCATCGCCGCCGGAACCTGCCGCGAAACATATCTGTTCACCGATGCCAGCAGAGCTTCATCCTGTGCGCCGGCGTTGGCGTCTTGCGTTGCTGCCGCCGGCGCCTTCTTCTCCGCCGGTGTGCCGGCGCGCAACGCGGCCTCTCGCGCGGCTGCCGCCCGCTCCGCAGCGGCCTTTTGCGCCGCCTGTTGCGCCATCTCCTGCCGGTGAACGATCTGATGCACCGCGCCAGCCACGCTGCCCGCGGCCAGCAGGCATCCCAGCGCCCAGCCTGCCGCCGGCCGCCAGTTGTGCCGCACGGCCACATTTGTCACCGTCCGGGGCCGGCGCAACGCCGCGTCACTCCAGGCATCCATGCTCGCCTTGAAGTGATCGAGCGCCTGCTCCAGTTCCCGGCTCTCTCCCGCCATATCCTCACGCCAGTTCATCGTGTTCCTTTCAATTCTGTGCGGACTCGTCCCAGCGCGCGCGAAAGGTGCGCTTTCACCGTGCCCTCGCTGAGTCCGGTCGCTTCTGCAATCTCGCTCAACTCCCGCTCTTCCACGTAGCGCAGCAAGAATACCGTTCGCTGCCGCTCGCTCAGGCCCTTGACCGCCTGCCAAACCTGCGCCACCTGTTCCCGCGCCAGCATCTGCTGCTCCGCGTTGCGTTCCCCGTTGGGCAGCCATTCGCTGGCCTCGTCCAGATCTACAGCGTTGGTCCGGGTCTGCCGCCAGAATTGCATCCGGCGGTTGCGCCAGTAGTCCTTCTGCAAGTTGATCGCGATCCGCATCAACCAGGTCATCGCGCTCGACTCGCCGCGGAAATGCTTCCAGTTCCGGTGCGCCTTCAGGAAACACTCCTGCGTCAGCGTCTCTGCCAGATCCAAATCGCGCAGCGAGGCAAGCAGAAACCGGAAGATCTGCTGCCGGTGACTCTCGACGATCCGGGCAAACTCCTGCGCAGCCGCCTCCTCGGCCGCTTTTGCGGTCATCGGCTCAATTGCTGTGCCGGCTGCCATCACCTTGGTAGACGCCTCTCTGCGGCGCAAGTTTACAGCCCTCCCCACTCATTTTCGCGCCGTTTCCGCGCTGAGCATAGGCCGGAAGCATGGATTGATCGCGTCCCCAATGGAACCGTTTCGGGAAGAACCGCCGCCTGGCTTTCTCGCGGCGCGGCCAGAGATCGCAACGCTATAATCTGGGCGACCAGTAAAGCACGGAGCGACCTGAAGAGTCTGCGCCGGTCGGGCAGATGGCGATAGGCTTAAAGTTCAGGAGTGTAAACCATGCCAGCCACAACAGGCCTACCGCCTGCCGCCCAAGGAGGAACCATTACGCTGGGCGGCGACCTGACGGTGAATCGCATGGGCTTCGGCGCCATGCGCATCACCGGCAAGGGCATTTGGGGCCTTCCAGCCGACGTTCCCGGCGCACTGGCCACGCTGCGCCGCGCCGTGGAACTTGGCGTCAACTTCATCGACACCGCCGACTCCTACGGTCCCGATGTCTCCGAGGAACTCATCGCCGAGGCCCTCTGGCCTTACCCCGCCGGACTCGTCATCGCCACCAAAGCTGGCTGGACGCGCCACGGCCCCGGCGTCTGGCAGCACAATGCCTCGCCTGCGCACATCGAGGAAGCCATCGCAGGCAGCCTCAAGCGCTTGCGCCTTGACCGCATCAATCTCTACCAGCTCCACGTTCCCGATCCGGCCGTCTCATTCGAGGCTTCAATGGAGACCATTGCGCATCTCCAAGACCAAGGAAAAATCCGCCACGTCGGCCTGTCCAATGTGACTCTGGAGCACATCCAAAGGGCACAAAAAATCGTTCCCATCGTGAGCGTGCAGAACCGCTACAGCTTTTCCGATCGCGAGTGGGATTTTGTCGTGGACTGCTGTGCGGCCAACGGCATCGCCTTCCTGCCCTGGGGGCCCATGGCGCAGGGGCACAAAGCCAACCAGGTGGTAGAGAAGATCGCCGCCGCGCGCCAGGTTTCGACGGCCGTCGTCTCTCTGGCTTGGCTGCTCGCCCGTTCGCCGGTGATTCTGCCCATCCCCGGCACCAGCAACGTGAAACATCTCGAAGAGAACGCGAGCGCCGCGGCCTTCCGCCTCACCGACGAGGAATTCGCCGAGCTCGCGGCCGTCGTGCCGAAGCCTTACTGGCTGCGCGCCTGAGCACATTCGCGCCTGCTCATACAGCAAGCCAGAGGGGCGGGGTTAGCGATGCGCTTCGAGATACTCCTGCACCGTTTTTGTGAGCGGCTCAAGATCGAGAACGATCGTATCCCAGGCGATCTGAAGATCGATTTGAAAATAGTCATGGATGGCGCGATCGCGGAAGCCAGCAATCTCTTTCCAGGGGATGTCAATTGAAGCCCGCGCCGGTGCGGAGACTCTTTTCGCAAATTCGCCGATGAGTGCAAGTTGCAGGATTACCGCGCTCTGCGTTTTTCGATCTTTCAGGAAGGCCGCATTATCCATGCCGGCGACGAATTCACGGATCTTCTCAGCGGCGTCGAGAATCTGCGCAAGGTAGACGCGGTCATCCTTCATAAATGGTGGCCAGGTCGCGCGCGACATGCGGCTGGACGTACTTGTTCAGGCTCTGCTCTGTGACGACGTCGACCTTCCTTCGTAGCGACGTTTCCAGGCTCTCGACAAGCTTCATATAGCCGACCATCCCGGTTGGACGGCCCAAGCGCACCAGAATATCCACGTCGCTCTCCGGACTGTCTTCCCCGCGCGCGACGCTTCCGAACACAGCGGCATAAGTTACGCCGAACTGCGCAAATACAGGCGTTGTCCTGCGCTTGATTTCCTCGATGGTCATGCCTCAGTTATACCCCCGCACCGTGAAAAATCAAAAACCGCGCCGTGGTGCCCAAGCCTTACTGGCTGCGCGCTTGACCGGCGGCACGTAATGAAATCGAACCAGAAAGATCTTCTCGCCGCGGCCGTGCCTGGCCACTTTCAGCAGATCGAGGACGCCGAGAAACCCCGACGCGCGCGCCAGCTCCGGCGTGATGTCGGGAAATCCGATCGGCTCAATGGAGTCGACCTCGATTTCGCCTTCCTCCATCCGGTAGCGCCCGCCGGCTTTCACATGGGGCCACATCCAGATGCGCACGCTGCGCGTGATTTCCCCGCGCCGGACGCCATCCCGCAGCCGCTTGGCAAACATCATGCAGTGAGTTTACTGGGGTCGCGCTGTTAAACTGTCCCCTTCAACTGTTATTGCGTCTCGATAAGGAAACCTATGCTGCTCGAAACCCTTCGCGAACAAGTCCTCCACGCCAACCGGGAGATCGCCCGCCGCGGCCTCGCGCCCCACACCTTCGGCAACGCCAGCGGCATCGACCGCTCGAGCGCGAAACCCCTCGTCGTCATCAAGCCGAGCGGCCTCGACTACGCCACCATGACCCCCGCCGACCTCGTCGTTACCGATCTCGACGGCAACATCGTCGAGGGTTGGCTGCGCCCGTCGAGCGACCTCGACACGCACACGCTCCTTTATCGCGAATTTCCCGAGATCGGCGGCATCGTTCACACCCACTCCGAGTTCGCGACCTCGTGGGCGCAAGCCGGCCGCGCCATCCCCTGCCTCGGCACCACCCACGCCGACTACTTCTACGGCCCCGTTCCCGTCACCGCGCCACTCACCGCCGAAGAGGTCTCTGAAGCCTACGTACGGAACACCGGGGCCGTCATTATTCGGCTCTTTCGCTCGCAAAATCTCGACCCCGTCGCCGTCCCCGGCGTGCTGGTGGCCGGCCACGCTCCCTTTACCTGGGGCAAAACTCCCGCCGAAGCCGTCGAGCACGCCGACCTCCTCGAGTACATTGCCCGTTTGGCCTTTCGCAGCGTGCTGCTCGGGGCTCCCGAGGCCGGCATTCCGCCCTACGTGAAGGAACACCATTACCTGCGCAAGCACGGTCCCAATGCGGACTACGGCCAGCGCTGAGCCGGCATTGTTGCCTCAACCCGGCTCGGAATTCCGTCGCGTCTCCTTGCGCACGCCTCGTTCTGGATGACAAGTTCAGATCGAAGTCAGAGGAACTCGCTTCCCAAATCTCTCGTTTTCAACCAAGGAGGCACAAAAATCTGTTGCAAACTGCTGCGGATGAACGAACTACCATTTATCATAGGTTCATCTCTTTCTCGGGAGGTTACTTCCCGATTTCTCAATCTTGCCAGGTGATTTAACGCACATTTTGCTGACTTTTCCCGGAACTTGAAGTCCATATCATGCGTAATTTCAGACAATTGGCGACCGGCCGCCGGGGTGTCGGCGCTCCTCCTCCAGTGGCAACTCACGTGCATGTGCTCATAGCGTAGGAAACCTCCCTCTTATGGACAAGAGCCTCCTCAACCGCGTGCAGGTTACATTGATGGCGCTGGCGACGGCGGCTTTATTCGTGCTTGCTGTCTTCAATCTCCTTCAAGAGCGTGAGTTCCAGCAGCCCACCGACGGCGTGTGGTGGCACGAGGCGCGCGGAGGGCTGGTCGCCGACCGTGTGCTGCCCGCTTCGCCCGGCCAGCAGGCCTTCATCCAGGCCCACGATCTTCTGTCCGCGGTCAATGACGTTCCCGTCGCCTCAGTCGCCGATCTCGAGCGTGCCCTTTACCGCACCGGCCCTTACGTACAGCTCCGCTACAGCATCACCCGCGATGGCATTCCTCTCGACACGCCGGTGCAAGTCATTCCCGTGCCCGCCGACCACAGCCTGCAACTCGGTCTGCGCATCATCGGCCTCATCTATCTCGTCATCGGCTTCTACGTCCTTTTCCGCCGCTGGGGCGCGCCCCGCGCCACGCATTTTTATCTCTTCTGCCTGGTCTCGTTCGCCTTCTACGCTCTCCATTACACCGCGGCGTTCGATCTGCTGGACTGGACCGTCTTCTGGACCAACGTCGTTGCCGAAGCCCTGCAGCCGGCGCTCTTTCTCCACTTCGCCCTCAGTTTCCCTGAGGAGCGCCTCAAGTACCTTCGCCGCCGCTGGCTTTTGCCGGTGGTTTACGCGCCCGGCGCCGCGCTGCTGGGGTTGTGGCTCTGGTCCATCGCCACGCGCGCGGCCACCAAGCTGCTGCTCGACCGCCTGAATCAGATCGCCACCGGCTACGACGCTGTGTTTTACATCCTGGCCGCGTTGCTCTTCATGCGCAGCTACAGCCGCGCCACCACGCCGCTCCTGCGCCAGCAGTTGAAGTGGGTCACGCGCGGAACCCTGCTCGCGGTGCTGCCCTTCACCTTCTTTTACGCGGTTCCCTTTCTGCTCCAGCTCAATCCGCCGCACCTGCTCACGAATCTCGCCGGCCTGTCGCTGGTGTTTTTGCCGCTCACGTTCGCCTGGGCCATCGTGCGTTACCGGTTGATGGACACGGATCTGATCTTCAAGCGCGGCGTGGCCTACACGCTGTCGGTAGCCCTCATTGGCGGCGGCTATTTCGGCATCATCGCCCTCATCGCCCTCGTGGTTCACCAGCGCCTGCCCGAGGCCATGCGCGAGTGGGCGCTGGTCATCGCCATTCTGGTGACGGCTGCGGTCTTCGATCCCCTCAAGCGCCACATCCAGGGCTGGGTCGACCGCGCCTACGATCGCCATCGCTACGACTACCGCAAGGCCCTGGTCGAGTTCGGCCGCGGCCTCAGCTCCGAGACCGACTTGCAGGCGCTGCTCCACGCCATCGTGGAGCAATTGCCGCACACCCTTCTCGTGGCCCGCGTGGCTATCTTCCTGGCCGGCGAATCGGGCGACCTGCGCCTCGCTGCTTCGCATGGGTTGACCGAGGATCTCGTCCAAAACCATAAGGGCGAGGAGCCCCTTGATCTCGGCTTCCTCCACTTCGATCGCGCCGCGGATCACTCGCACATCTTTTTTGAGAACGCCCAGCAGGTTCTGCATCTGCCCGCCGCCGAGCAGCGCACCGCGGCCCTCCTCGATCTCAACTACTATCTGCCCTGCCGCGTGGCCGAGTCGCCCTCCAGCGTTGGCAACGGCAAGGCGCTCCGCGATTCCAGTTCCCGCATCTTCGCGCCGCCGCAGAACGGCGCCGGCCGCACCATCGCCGTCATCGGCCTCGGCCGCACCCTGGGCGGCGACTTCCTCTCCAGCGAAGACGTCGAGCTGCTCGAATCTCTCGCTAGCTACATCGGCATCGCTCTGCAGAACACCACCCTCTACGCGCGCCTCGAAGAGAAAATCGTCGAGTTCGAGCGCCTCAAGGAGTTCAACGAGAACATCGTCGAGTCCATCAACGTGGGCATCTTCGCCCTCGATCTCGACGACCGCATCGAGAGCTGGAACGCGCAGATGGAGGCCATGTATGCGCTTAGCCGCGGCGAAGCTATCGGCCAGGCACTTCGTGCCGTATTTCCTTTCGAGTTCATTGAGGCGTTAGAGGGCTTCCGCGGCGAGCAGGGAGTGCATCACCTTTACAAGTTCCTCCTGACCACGCGCGCCGGCGAGCAGCGCCAGGCCAACATCGCCGTCGCGCCGCTCCTCTCGCGCGACTTCGTTCCCGTCGGCCGCATCGTCCTCGTTGACGACATCACGGAGCGCGTGGCTCTTGAGAATCAGTTGGCCCAGTCCGACAAGCTCAGCTCCATTGGCCTGCTGGCCGCGGGCGTCGCCCACGAAATCAACACCCCGCTCGCCGTCATCTCCTCTTACGCGCAGATGCTCTCCAAGCAGTTGCGCGCAGAGGCGCGCGGCGATGCGCGGCTGGGGCCCATCCTCGACAAGATCACGCAGCAGAGCTTCCGCGCCGCCGAAATCGCCAACGGTTTGCTGAACTTCTCGCGCACCTCAACCACAGAATTTCGTTCCACCGACCTGAATCAAGTCATTCGCGACACCCTCTCGCTGCTCGAACATCAGTTCAAGACGGCGCAGATTCTCGTCGATCTCGATCTTGCCGGCGAGCTGCCGCCCATCAACGGCAACCCCGGCAAACTGCAGCAGGTCTTCCTCAACCTGCTGCTCAACGCCAAAGAGGCCATGCCCGGCGGCGGACGTGTGCGCGTGGCCACGTTCGTGAACGGCCATGTGGAGGCCATCGTTGCCGACTCCGGCTCCGGCATTTCCCCGGAGCACCTCAAACGCATCTACGATCCCTTCTTCACCACCAAGAATGTGCCCGGCTTCAAGCGCGGCACCGGCCTGGGCCTCGCTGTCAGCTACGGCATCATTCAGGAGCACGCCGGAAAGATTCATGTGGAAAGCGCAATAGGCGCTGGCACCACCTTTCACCTTGAGTTTCCCTTGTTGAGGAATTCTGTTCATGCCTGAGCACGGTACCGAGGAAGATCTGACCTTGAGCGCATCCGGCTCCGCTGCGGCCGGTAACGGCAACTTTCCCGCCGCCACCATCCTGGTGGTCGACGACGAGGCCGGCATTCGCGATTCGCTGGAGGTGCTTCTCGGCCTTGAGGACTACGTGGTCAGAACCGCCGCCAACGGCGAGGAGGGACTCGACCTCCTCGATCGCGAGAGCTTCGATCTCGTCCTGCTCGATCTCGCATTGCCCGGCCAGAGCGGCATCGAGCTTCTGCCGCAATTCAAGGAGCGCCAGCCCGATCTGCCCATCATCATGATCACGGCCTACGGCACCGTGGACAACGTCGTCGAGGCCATTCGCGCCGGCGCGGAAAACTTCGTTCAAAAACCCTGGGACAACGAGAAGCTGCTGGCCGACATCCGCTCCGCCGTCGCCCGCCGCCGCGCCGAGGAAGAAAACGTCCAGCTCAAGCGCACCCTCAAGCAGCGCTACAACTTCTTTAACATCGTGGGCAAAAGCGAGTCCATGCTGAAGGTCTTCGATCTGGTGGCGCAGGTCGCGCCCAGCCGGTCGACGGTTCTGATTCAGGGCGAAAGCGGCACCGGCAAGGAGGTCATCGCCAAGGCCATCCACGCCAACTCCCCGCGTCACGACAAGCCCTTCGTCCCCATCAACACCGGCGCCATGCCGTCCGAGCTGCTCGAGTCCACGCTCTTCGGCCATGTGAAAGGCGCGTTCACTTCCGCGGTCGCCTCCAAGAAGGGCCTCTTCGAGGTCGCCAACGGCGGCACGCTCTTCCTCGACGAGATCGTCACCATGGGCCTCGACACGCAGGCCAAGATTCTGCGTGTCCTGCAGGACAAGCGCTTCATGCACCTCGGCGGCATTCAGGAGATCCAGGTGGACGTGCGCATCCTTGCCGCCACCAACGTCGATCTGCGCCAGGCAGTGCGCGATGGCCGCTTCCGCGAAGATCTTTTCTACCGCCTCAACGTCATCACCCTTGACCTGCCGCCGCTGCGCGCCCGCCGCGAAGACATTCCCCTGCTCGCCCAGCACTTCCTCGACTTCTATGCCACCGAGAATAACTTCGCGCCGCGCAAGCTCTCGAGCGACGCCATGCGCGCCCTCATGGACTACGATTGGCCGGGCAACGTCCGCGAGCTCGAAAACGCCATGGAGCGTGGCGTCGTGCTCTCCTCGGGCCCGGTCATCGGCGCCGATCTGCTGCCCGGCCACATCACCGGCCGCAGCTTCCAGGACGCGCTCCTCGAGCACAATCCCAACTCCTCGCTCTTCGACATCCTCGAAGTCATCGAGCGGCGCATCATCATCGAGAAACTCGAGCGCTGCAACTGGAACCAGACCGACGCCGCCGAGCAGTTCCGCATCCCGCTCTCCACCCTCAACCAGAAGATCAAGCGCCTCAACATCGAGATCCGGAAAAAGGGCAGAGAGTAGGGAGTAGTACGGGCCTCATAAATGGCATCGTGAAAGGGCACGACTTCAGTCGTGCCGCAACGAGCCGAAGAACAGCAGGGCTTTAGCCCCTGAGGAATGTCTTTTCGACCAACGATCTTTTGTGAGGAGGCTTCCAGGCATTGGGGAGTAGGAAGCAGGGAACCGGTCCCGGAGGAACCGTCGAAAATAACCCAGGGTGCAGTCCGCGAAGCGGACGATCGGGATAGGGGGAGGCCTGACGGCCTCTCCCCTCCCACACCACCGGACATGCGGGTCCGCATCCGGCGGTTCGAGAAGTTGAGGTTAACCCTGTGCTCCTTGTGTGAGGGCGCGGGTGTCG
>Ga0224557_1000434_pt1 | contig 46962 bp, 48 predicted proteins | sample 714S31014metaG_FD_180677 | JGI IMG/M metagenome (GOLD analysis project Ga0224557, IMG submission 180677) | Peat soil microbial communities from Stordalen Mire, Sweden - 717 S3 10-14 | ecosystem: Environmental > Terrestrial > Soil > Wetlands > Peat | place: Sweden: Norrbotten County, Stordalen...
GTCGTGGCGGGCGGCCACTGCGCCTACAACCCCGAGCCGCTGGCCGACTTCGTCGACGCCTTCGTGCTGGGCGACGGGGAGGAGGCCGTCAGCGAGGTCAACGAGGTGGTGGCTGCCTGGTTGGAAGGGTCGCCACCGGAACAGCGGGACCGCGACGCGCTGTGGCGGTCGCTGGCGCAGCTCGAGGGCGTGTACGTCCCGGCGCTCTACGCGCCGTCCTACGTGGACGGGCGGCTCGTGTCCACCGGGCCGGTGGACGTCGCGGTGCCGGCCGAGGTGACGAAGCGGACGGTCGCCGACCTGGCCGACTGGCCGTACCCCTCCCACCAGCTGGTGCCACTGACCGAGGTCGTCCACGACCGCCTCAACGTCGAGGTGTTCCGGGGCTGCACGCGGGGCTGCCGCTTCTGCCAGGCCGGCATGATCACCCGCCCGGTGCGCGAGCGGCCGGCCGCCCAGGTGCGCGAGCTGGTGCGCAACGGCCTGGAGCGGACCGGGTACGACGAGGTGACGCTGACGTCGCTCTCGACGGCGGACTTCTCGGACATCGAGGGCACCGTGCGCGACATCGTCGACGATCCCGAGCACGGCGGGCGGGTCTCGGTCAGCCTGCCGTCGCTGCGGGTGGACGCCTTCACCGTGGGCACGGCGGCGCAGATCCAGAAGGTGCGCCGCACCGGCCTCACCTTCGCTCCCGAGGGCGGCACGTGGCGCATGCGCACGGTCATCAACAAGCTCATCACCGAGGAGGACCTCTACGGCGCGGTCGACGCCGCCTTCAGCCAGGGCTGGCGGCGGGTCAAGCTCTACTTCCTGATCGGGCTCCCGACCGAGCGCGACGAGGACGTGCTGGGCATCGCGGAGCTGGGGGCCCGGTGCGTCGAGATCGGGCGCCGCCACCAGAAGTCGGTCACCGTGGTGGCGTCGGTGGGCGGCTTCGTGCCCAAGCCCCACACACCCTTCCAGTGGTTCGGGCAGGACACCGTGGCCGAGCTGGAGCGCAAGGTGGTGGTGCTGCGCGAGGCAGCCCGGCGCTCGCGTGGCCTCACGATCCGTTGGCACGACCCGTCCGCCTCGGTCGCCGAGGGGCTGGCCAGCCGGGGCGACCGGCGCATGGGTGCGGTGATCGAGCGGGTCTGGCGGGCCGGTGGCACGTTCCAGGAGTGGTCCGAGCGGTTCGACCTCTCGCTGTGGGAGGCGGCGCTCGCCGCCGAGGGCCTCAGCGTCGACGAGGTGTGCCACCGCGAGCGGGGCGCCGACGAGGCGCTGCCCTGGGACCACATCTCGGCGGGCCTGCACCGGGACTTCCTCTGGGGCGACTGGCAGGACGCGCTGGCCCGGGTGGCCGTCGAGGACTGCCGCTGGACCCCGTGCTACGACTGCGGGGCGTGCACCGAGGTCGGCCTCGAGCACGTGGTGGCGTCACCGGTCCCGCCGGCGGGAGGCAGTCAGGGGACGGGACAGGACCTCAGCGTCGGGGACCGCATCCCCGTCACCCTGGTCAGCCGTGCCTCCTGAGGCCGCCGCACCGCAAGCCCAGCGCCGCCTCCGCCTGCGGTTCACGAAGGCGGGGAAGATCCGCTTCACGAGCCACCGGGACGTGGCGCGCATGTGGGAACGGGCGTTGCGACGGAGCCGGCTGCCGGTGGCCTACTCGCAGGGCTTCGTGCCGCACCCCCTGGTCAGCTTCGGGTTGGCCCTGCCCACGGGGTGCGAGTCCCGGGGGGAGTACCTCGACGTCCGTCTCGGCCCGGTCGAGCCGGGTGAGATCCCGGTCGCACAGCTGCCCGAGGCTTTCAGCGCGCTCCTGCCCGAGGGGATCGACGTGTCGGCGGCCGCCCTGGTCGCAGAAGCCGAGGGATCGTTGCAGCAGGAGGTAGCATCGTGCGATTGGGAGCTGGAGGTGCTCGGAGTGCCAGGTGAGGAGCTGCAGGAGCGGGTGGAGAAGGTGCTCGCTGCTCCCATTCTCACCGTCCGGCGGGAACGGAAGGGTCGTCAGGCCGACGACGACATCCGGCCGGCCATCCTGGCACTGTCCGTGACCAGCCCCAACGGCCATCTCCGTGCGGAGATGGCCACGCATCCACGAGGCGTCCGCCCGGGCGACCTCGTAGCGGCCCTCGACACCCGTGCGGTGCTCGGAAGGGCCTGTCGAACGCATCAATGGATCGAACGCGACGGCGGACGGTTCGAGCCCCTCTCGGTGAGCGGGCCCGGACTCAGCGTGGACGCGACACAGTACGCGAGGAGGGCTTTCCCTCATGTCCGAGACGGAATTCAGCCAGACCCCGGAGGGTCCCCCCCGGGAGGCGACGGGAGGCACTAGCCCCCCGGACGCGGCGCGCCCGGCGCCCCAGCGACCCAAGCCCAAGATCGGGGACACCCGGCCCGCACCGGCCGCGCCGCCGCCACCGAAGGCCGCGGCACCTGTGGTGCCGCTCGTGCGGCAGGAGCCCGCGGCGCCCCCGGCACCCAAGGAGGGCGGCACCCGCGGGGCCGCGGCGGCGGGCACCGCCGTTCCCGAGGGCGCCGAGGAGGGGGCCAAGCCGGCGCGCGGCAGGCGCCGTCCCGCCCGGGAGCGCCGTTCCAAGCAGGTCGGCCGGTACCTGGTCTGCGTGCACGTGCAGCCCCACATGACCCAGATCGCCATGCTCGAGGGCCGGACCCTGGTGGAGCACTACGTGTCCCGGGCGGCCGACGACACCAGCCAGATCGACGGCAACGTGTACCGGGGTCGGGTCCAGAACGTCCTGCCCGGCATGGAGGCCGCCTTCGTCGACATCGGCATCCCGAAGAACGCGGTGCTCTACCGGGGCGACGTGCGCTACGACCGGGACGACATTGAGGGCGGTGCCTCGTCGCAGCAGCCCCGGATCGAGGACGTGCTCAAGGCGGGCCAGACCATCCTGTGCCAGGTCACGAAGAACCCGATCGGCGCCAAGGGGGCCCGCCTGACCCAGGAGGTCTCGCTGCCCGGGCGCTTCGCGGTCCTCGTCCCGAACTCGAGCGCGTTCGGCATCTCCAAGCGCCTGGGCGACACCGAGCGGCGGCGGCTCCGCCGCATCATCGACGAGGTCAAGCCGGCCGGCCACGGCATGATCGTCCGGACGGCCGCCGAGGGGGTCTCGGCCGACGAGCTGCAGCGCGACGTCACCACCCTGCTGGAGCAGTGGAAGACCATTGAGGCCGAGGCCAAGAAGTCCGACGCCCCGGGCCTCCTCTACCGGGAGCCGGAGCTGTCGGTGCGGATCCTGCGCGAGGAGCTCAACGCCGAGTACCGGGGCGTCGTGATCGACGACCTCGAGCTCTTCGAGCAGGTGCGTGACTACGTGCGGGCTGTGAGCCCCGAGCTCTCGGACCGGGTCGAGTACTACGACCCCGAGGTGGAGGGCCTCCCCATCTTCGAGCGCTACCACGTGCACGAACAGCTCCACAAGGCGCTCGACCGCAAGGTGTGGCTCCCCTCGGGCGGCTCGCTCATCATCGAGCGCACCGAGGCCCTGACCGTCATCGACGTGAACACGGGCAAGAACGTCGGCAAGACGAACCTGGAGGAGACCGTCTTCCGCAACAACCTGGAGGCGGCCGAGGAGGTCGCCCGCCAGCTGAGGCTGCGGGACATCGGCGGCATCATCGTGATCGACTTCATCGACATGGAGATCAGGGAGAACCGGGACCGGGTGGCCTCGGCGCTCCGCAACGCCCTGGCCCGGGACAAGACCCGGACCCAGGTCTTCGACATCTCCGAGCTGGGACTGGTCGAGATGACCCGCAAGCGGGTCTCGGAGGGCCTGCTGGAGACCCTTTCGACCGAGTGCGCCGTCTGCGGGGGCAGGGGCGTGACCCTCGACGATTCCGTCCTGCGCTAGGATCTCCCTCTTATGTATGCCGTCATCAGGTCCGGAGGAAAGCAGGAGCGAGTCGCGGAGGGTCAGCGCGTGCGCGTGGAGCTGCTCGGCCAGCCGATCGGCGCCGAGGTGTCCCTGGAGCCGGTCCTCGTGGTCGACGGCGGGACCGTCCTGGCCACGCCCGAGCAGCTGGCGGGTGCCTCCGTCACGGCCAAGGTCGTGGGCTCGGAACTGGGCCCCAAGATCAACGCCATGACCTACAAGTCCAAGTCCAACCAGCGCCGCCGGTGGGGCCACCGCCAGCACTACGCGACGCTCGAGATCACCGCGATCACCGCGGCCGGCTGAAGCCGGGAATCCGAGGAGCCCGACATGTCGAAGACCAAAGGTGGCGGGTCGACCCGCAACGGCCGCGACTCGGCGGCACAGCGCCTGGGAGTCAAGGAGTTCGACGGCACCGCGGTGACCGCCGGCTCCATCCTGGTGCGCCAGCGCGGCACCAAGTTCTACCCCGGGGCCAACGTGGGCCGTGGTGGCGACGACACGCTGTTCGCCATGACCGACGGTGTGGTGAAGTTCGGCGAGCGCCGCGGGCGCAAGCAGATCAGCATCCTCACCGGCGAGGGCGTCACCGGCTAGCGTCCCACAGGCTGGGGTGCTGACCCGGTCGGGCTGATACCGCAACGCCGGCCCGGCGGGAGAGGACCCGGTCGAACAGGGGAGGCGATGTGCGTCGTGACGCGCGGCAACGGTCGGTGTTCTGGTTCCGGTGGCAGCGGCGTGGTGCGCATCTCGTCGTGGGCATGCTGTGCGCCGGTGCGGGCGTGCTGGCTCTTTGTTCCACCCCCGCACAAGCCACGACCGTCTCGACATGGTCGATCGCGCCGAGCCCCAATACGTCGCCTGCCCAGGACAACGAGCTTCAGAGCGTGGCCTGCAGCGGGCCGTCCAATTGCATGGCCGTCGGAAGTGCCTCGGGGGCCAACGAGCTGACGCTCGCAGAGGCCTGGAATGGAACGGCGTGGACGATTGTGCCCAGCCCGAACGGCTCGACCAGCAACCTGAACGCTCTCAGCGGCGTTGCCTGCCCGGGTCCCACCACCTGTGTGGCGGTCGGCGCCTACTCCAACGGGACCAACGAGCTGACGCTGATAGAGATGTGGAACGGCTCAGCGTGGTCGATCGTCCCGAGCCCGGACCCCCAACCGACAGAGGACAACGTGCTGGCCAGCGTCACGTGCACGTCAACCACCAGTTGCATCGCCGTGGGCGACGTCGGCAGCTTCGAACAGACATTGGTCGAATCGTGGAACGGGACGACATGGTCGGTGGTCGCCAGCCCCAACGTGGCGTCCGATCGGAACTTTCTGTCGGGCGTGTCCTGCACCCAGCCGACGAGCTGTGTCGCCGTAGGCCAGACCCAGGGCGCGAACACACAGACGCTGATCGAATCGTGGAACGGCGCGGTCTGGTCGATTGCCCCCAGCCCGGACACCTCACCGACCGTCGATCAGCAGCTGAACCAGGTGTCCTGCACGACCCCGAGCTTCTGCATGGCGGTCGGATACGCGGAGCTCGCCTCCAGCGACGCCACCCTCATAGAGGCCTGGAACGGCTCGGCCTGGTCCATCGTGCCGAGTCCCAGCATGGCCGCGAGCGATGAGAACGACCTGTACGGGGTCTCCTGCACAGGTCCCGCGGACTGCGTCGCTGCCGGACACTGGTCCGATCTCGGCGACATCACCGACCAGACGCTGATTGAGTCGTGGAACGGCGCGGCGTGGTCGATCGAACCCAGCGCCAACACCGCGCCCGCCGATCAGAACGACTTGAATGCCGTCACATGCAGCGCGATCTCTCATTGCGTCGCCGTGGGCGACTACAGCTCAACGGGGAACGCGGCAAGTCTGATTGAGACGGCGCCCATCGTGGCTTCGGGCTACTGGGAGGTGGCCGCCGACGGTGGCCTCTTCGCCTACAACGCCCCCTTCTACGGCTCCATGGGCGGCAAACCGCTGAACATGCCCATCGTCGCGATGACGGCAGACCCGGCGACCGGCGGCTACTGGGAGGTGGCGTCCGACGGCGGCCTCTTCGCCTTCAACGCCCCGTTCTACGGCTCCATGGGCGGCAAGCCGTTGAACAACCCGATCGTCGGCATGGCCTACGACCCGGCGACCGGCGGCTACTGGGAGGTGGCGTCCGACGGCGGCCTCTTCGCCTTCAACGCCCCGTTCTACGGTTCCATGGGCGGCAAGCCGTTGAACAAGCCGATCGTCGGGATTGCTGCCCTTCCCGATGGCACCGGCTACTGGGAGGTGGCGTCCGACGGCGGCCTCTTCGCCTTCAACGCCCCGTTCTCCGGCTCCATGGGCGGCAAGCCGTTGAACAAGCCGATCGTCGGCATGGCCTACGACCCGGCGACCGGCGGCTACTGGGAGGTGGCGTCCGACGGCGGCCTCTTCGGCTTCGATGCCACGTTCCTCGGCTCCATGGGCGGCAAGCCCCTCAATGCGCCGATGGTCGGCATGGCGGCCCAGCCCGATGGCTCGGGCTACTGGGAGGTGGCGTCCGACGGCGGCCTCTTCGGATTCGGTGCACCGTTCCTGGGCTCCACCGGCGGGATGCACATCAATCAACCGGTCGTCGGCATGGCGACGAGCTGACCAAGCGGGTTCCTCAGGCGGCGCCCGGGCGCTGGTGCAGCTCTATCGCGTTGCCCCACGGGTCGGTCGTGAAGGCCTGACGGCGGCCGGTGTCACCCACCGGCACGGGGTCCGTGACCTGGAGGCCGCGGCCCCGCAGCTCGGGCACGACCACGTCGAGGTCGTCGTAGACCAGGGCGAAGTGCTGCCCCACGTTGGGGGGTGCCGGCAGCTCTATCAGGTGCACCTGCTGCCCGTTGGCCGTGTCGAGCCAGGCCCCGGCGAACCCGAAGTCGGGACGGGTGAAGTTCTGGGACAGGCCGATCGTCTCCGTGTAGAACACGATGGCGGCCGGGACGTCGGGGACGTTGATGGCGACGTGGTCGACGCCGGCCGGAGCGGTGGTCACGGGAGTGAGACTACGACGTGGCGGACGATTTCGGCCACGGTGGGGGTGGCGGCCGCGCCGACCGCCCCGATGCCGGCGATCCCGGTGCCGGCCGAGGCGGTGGCGGCCGCGTTGGTGACCACGGCCAGTCCGAGGACCTCGGCCTGGGCCCGCCGGGCGGCGATGGTCTCGAGTGCCATCGACATGCCCACGACGTCGGCCCCCGCCGTGCGCAGCATGGCGATCTCGGCGGGCGTCTCGAACTGGGGCCCGGGCACCTGGGCGTAGACACCGGGCCGGGGGGAGAGCCCGGGTGCGGCGGAGTCCGGTGTGGCCAGCGCCAGCCGGCGCAGGGCAGGGTCGTAGGCGCCGGCCATGTCGACGAAGTCGGGGCCGCGCAACGGGCTGCACCCCGTGAGGTTGAGCTGGTCCTCCACGACCATGATCGACCCGGTGCCCAGGTCCGGGCGTATGCCCCCGACGGCGGCGGTCAGGATGACGGTGCCGCAGCCGGCGGCGACGCCGGTGCGCAGCGGATGGACGGCCTCCTCGGGCTGCAGGCCCTCGTACAGGTGGCAGCGACCGCCGAAGACCAGGACCTGCTTCCCCGCGAGCTCGAGGGACCAGCCCTGGGCCCGGTGCCCGGCGGCGGTGTAGCGGGGGAAGTAGGGCAGGGTGTCGAGGGGGAGCGACGGGCCCCCGGCCCCGAGGATCTCGCCCGCGCCGGCGAGCCCGCTGCCCAGCACGACCAGGACGTCGTGACGCTCCGTCCCGGTGCGCCGGGCCAGCTCGTGGGCGCTGCGTGCGGCACGCTCGCCCGCATCGTCCATGCCAGGCATGGTAGGCGGCCCGTGGGCGCCCGCCACGTACCATGGCGCCAATGTCGACCACCGCCACCCCCACCCCCGTGTCGCTCCACCCGCTGTCGCCCCTCACGGGCGACGAGATGAAGGCGGCCCGCCAGATCGTCTTCGACAGCGGCCTGGCCACGGTGGCGAACGAGGCCCTGCGCTTCGCCTACGTGGGTCTCTGCGATCCCCCCAAGGAGGTCGTGCGGGCCGTGGACAGCGGTGAGCCCGGGGCCGCAGCGCGCATCGACCGCCAGGTGCGCATGGTCCTGCTGCAGGGCCCCGAGGCCGACGTGGTCGAGGCGGACGTCTCGGTCACCCGGGGCCAGGTGGTGCGCTGGGAGGTCGTCGAGGACGTCCGCCCGCCGCTCCAGATGGAAGAGGCCTACGCGGCGCAGCTCGCGCTGGCGGCGTGCGACGAATGGAACGCCGCCCTCGACCGCCGCGGCGTGGTGGACCGCTCGCTCGTCCAGGTGGACCCGTGGCCGGCGGGGACCTTCGGGCTCGAGCACGAGAAGCGGCGACGCATCACCAAGTGCCTGGCCTACCTGCGGGAGTCTCCCGACGACAACGGCTACGCCCGACCGCTCGAGGGCCTCCTGGCCATCGTCGACCTGGGGCGGGGCGAGGTGCTCGAGGTGATCGACTACGGCACCGTCCCCGTGCCGCCGACGTCGGGGAGCTACTACCCCGAGCACAACGGGCCGCTGCGCACCGACCTCAAGCCGATTGAGATCACGCAGCCGGAGGGCCCGAGCTTCGTGGTGGACGGCAATCTCGTGACGTGGCAGAAGTGGTCGTTGCGGGTGAACATGGACCCGCTCGAGGGCCTCGTGCTCTCGACCATCGGGTACGAGGACGGCGGCAGGGTGCGGCCGATCGTGTACCGCGCCTCGGTGAGCGAGATGGTGGTGCCCTACGGGGACCCCAACCCGATGCACCAGTGGAAGAGCGCGTTCGACACGGGCGAGTGGGGCCTCGGGCGCATGGCGGACTCGCTGACCCTCGGCTGCGACTGCCTGGGCGAGATCCACTACTTCGACGACGTCTTCGCCGACGAGCGGGGGAAGCCGCACACCAAGTCGAACGCCATCTGCATGCACGAGGAGGACTACTCCATCCTCTGGAAGCACGTCGACATGGTCTCGGGGCGCACCGAGGTGCGCCGGTCGCGCCGCCTCGTCGTCAGCTCCATCGCCACCGTCGGCAACTACGAGTACGGCTTCTACTGGTACTTCTATCTCGACGGCACCATGCAGCTCGAGGTGAAGCTCACCGGGATCATGTCGACCATGGCCGTGGAGGGAAACGACCCCGGGGATCACGCCCGCATGGTGGCGCCCGGCCTGGCGGCGCCCTACCACCAGCATCTGTTCAACGTCCGGCTCGACATAGAGGTCGACGGGCCCGAGAACACCGTCTACGAGGTCGATGCGGTGCCCTCGCCCCCCGGGGAGGGCAACCCGGTCGGGAGTGCCTTCGGTACGACGACCACCCTGCTCGAGACGGAGCTGGCGGCCAGGCGCAACGCCGACCCGTCCCGCTCGCGCACCTGGCGCATCGCCAACCGCAGCCGGCGCAACGGGCTGGGCCAGCCCACGGCCTACAAGCTGCTGCCCGCCGCCACACCCACACTGCTCGCCGGCCCCGAGTCGAGCATCGGGCGGCGCGCCGCCTTCGCGGCGCACAACCTGTGGGTGACGCCGTTCTCGCCCGACGAGCGGCGCGCAGCCGGCGACTACCCGAACCAGCACGCGGGCGGGGCGGGGCTCCCGACGTGGACGGCGCAGGACCGGGACCTGGTCGACACCGACATCGTGCTCTGGCACACCTTCGGGATCACCCACATCCCCCGGCCCGAGGACTGGCCGGTCATGCCCGTGGAGTACACCGGCTTCACGCTCGTCCCCTTCGGCTTCTTCGACCGCAACCCCGCCCTCGACGTCCCCCCGTCATCGGACGGGGACCACTGCCATGCCTGAACGCGGCGCCCACACGCCGCAGGAGTACCACCCGCCCGTCGAGGAGTACCTCGAGACGATCCTCGCCCTGGGGGAGGAGGGTGTGCCGGTGATCCAGGCCCGCATCGCCGAGCGCCTGGGCCGCTCGGCCCCGTCGGTGTCGGAGATGCTCGACCGGCTCACCGAGGACGGGTACGTGACCCGCGAGGGGAGGCGGCTCTCGCTCACCGACAGCGGGCGCGCCCTCGCCGAGAAGGTGGTGCGCAAGCACCGCCTGGCCGAGCGGCTGCTGGTCGACGTGATCGGTCTGGAATGGCACAAGGTGCACCGGGAGGCGGGGCGGTGGGAGCACGTGATCTCCGACGACGTCGAGGCCCGGCTGGTCGAGCTGCTGGGCGATCCGGCCACCTGCCCGCACGGCAACCCCATCCCGGGATCGCACACCGAGGTTCCCGCGGTGCCGACCCAGCCCCTGGCGGAGGTCGCCGTGGGCGAACAGGTGCGGCTGCTCCGCATCAGCGAGGAGGTCGAGCTCAACCTGGGCTCGCTGACCCTGCTCGACGAGGGCGGCTTCATCCCCGGCGTCGTCGCCCGCGTGGCGAGCCGCGACCCGGAGGGCAACGTCGAGGTGACGGTGGAAGGCGGCTCGGAGGCGATCCACGTGTCGCGTGACCTGTCGGGGCGCCTGTACGTCTGCTCGCCATGACGCTGCGGCTGGTGGCCGACGCCGTCTTCACCGTGGACGCCCAGGACACCATGCTGCTCCCGGGCGCGGTCGAGGTCGAGGACGGGCTCATCACGTGGGTCGGCGACCCCTGGCAGGTGCCGGCGGCCGTGGGGACGGAGGTGCACCAGCTCGGTGGGCTGCTCATGCCCGGCCTGGTGAACTGCCACGGGCACTCGCCGATGACCTTGGTGCGCAGCGCGGGGGACGGACTGCCGCTCGATCGCTGGCTGAGCGAGAGCGTCTGGCCGCGTGAGGCGCGCCTGGAGGACGAGGACGTGTACTGGGGCATGGTGCTCGGCGCGGCCGAGCTGCTCGGCAACGGCGTGACGACCACGTGCGAGCAGTACCGGCATCCCGACCCGGTCACCGAGGCCATCCTCGACTCCGGCATCCGGGCCATGTACACGCCGGGGATCTTCGACGTGCCCGGGGCGCCCCGGAACGGGTGGGAGGACCTCCTCGAGGAGGCCTGCCGGCTGTTCGACGCGATGGAGGGGACGGCCGGCCGGCTGCACCTCGGCTTCGGGCCCCATGCCGTCTACACCGTGCCGCGCGAGGGGCTGCGCGACATCGCCGGGGAGGCGCAGCGGCGCGACGCGCTGATGCAGATCCATCTCTCCGAGACGGCGTCGGAGTGCGAGCAGGTGCGCGAGCGCTACGGAATGAGCGCGCCCGCCCTGCTGGAGTCCGAGGGAGCGCTCGACGGCCGCGTCCTGGCGGCCCACTCCGTGTGGCTCGACGAGGCGGATCTGGCGACCGTCGCCCGTCACGACGTGGCGGTGGCCCACTGCCCCGGGTCAAACGGGAAGCTGGGGGCGGGCATCGCACCGCTGCGCGCCCTGCTCGACCGCGGCGTGCGGGTGGGGATCGGCACCGACGGCCCCGCGTCGAACGACGACCTGCACCTGTGGGACGAGATGCGCCTGGCCGCCCTCCTGGCCCGCGCCACCGCCACCGATCCGGCCGCCGTGACCTCGGCCGGGGCGCTGCGCCTGGCCACCAGGGGTGGCGGCGAGGCGCTGGGCCTCCCGGTGGGCTCGCTCGAGGTGGGCCGGCCGGCGGACCTGATCCGCCTGCGCACCGACGACGCCCGGTTCACGCCCTCCGTGACCGATGCCGAGCTCCTCGGCCACCTGGTCTGGGCAGGGGCGGGGTACCTGGTGACCGACGTGTGGGTCGCCGGCGCCCGCGTCGTCGAAGGGGGCCGGTGCACCCGGATCGACGGTGAGCAGGCCCGGGCCGAGGTCGGGCAGCGCGCCCGCCGCCTGCTCGGCTCTTAGGCTCTCCTCCTATGCCCGGATTCGTCGACCAGGCCCAGCTGCACGCGCGCGCCGGCGACGGGGGAGCCGGGGCGGTCTCGTGGCGCCGCGAGGCACACGTGGATCGTGGCGGCCCCGACGGGGGCGACGGCGGCCACGGCGGCGACGTGTGGCTGGTGGCGTCGGTGAACGAGTCGTCGCTGCTCGGCTTCCGGGACCACCCGTTCCGGCGGGCCACCGACGGCGTCCACGGCTCGGGCTCCAAGCGACACGGCGCACGCGGCAAGGACCTGGTGGTGCCGGTGCCCGTCGGCACCGTGGTGCACGACCGGGAGGGCGCCGTGGTCTGCGACCTGGCGACCGAGGGGGCCCGGTTCCTGGTGGCCGAGGGCGGGCAGGGCGGGCGGGGCAACGCGCGCTTCCTGTCCAACAAGCGTCGGGCCCCCGCCTTCGCCGAGCAGGGCGAGAAGGGTCAGGAATTCTGGCTGGACATGGAGCTCAAGCTGATGGCCGACGTGGCGCTGGTCGGCTTCCCCAACGCGGGCAAGTCCACGCTGATCTCGACGGTGTCGGCCGCCAAGCCGAAGATCGCGGACTACCCGTTCACCACGCTGGAACCGCATCTCGGCGTGGTGCGGGTGGGCGGGGTGCGCGACGGCACCGTGTTCGTCATGGCCGACATCCCGGGCCTCGTCGAGGGCGCGGCCGGGGGCAAGGGCCTGGGGCACCAGTTCCTGCGTCACATTGAGCGGGCGCGGGTGCTCGTCGTGCTGGTGGACCTGGCCGCGCCCGCGGTCGGGGGCGACGAGCCGTCGGCGCAGCTCCGCATCCTGCTCTCCGAGCTCGGCTCCTACCGACCCGAGCTCCTCGACCGCCCGCGGCTGGTGGTGGGCAGCAAGGCCGACGTCGCGTCCGACGACGAGGGCGTGTGCGAGCTCGTGCTCTCGGCGGCGACCGGTGAGGGTGTGGGTGCGCTGGTCGAGAAGCTCGCAGCCATCGTGTTGGACACCCGGGCGGAGGCGGCCTCGGCGGCGTCGAGCGAGATCGTCGTGCACCGGCCCGTACCCGAGGGCGTGGACGTCCGCCGCTCCGGTGAGGGCACCTGGCTGGTGGTCGGCCGGGTCGCCGAGCGCGCGGTGGCGCTGTCGGACCTCAACGACGTGGGGGCGCAGGCCGAGGCCGTGCGACGGCTGCGACGGCTCGGGGTCGATCGCGCCCTGGCCCGGGCGGGCGTGCGCGACGGCGACGAGGTGACCGTGGGCACCATGACCTTCACCTGGGGGGAGGACGTGTGATCGCCGTCGTCAAGGTGGGATCCTCGTCGGTCACGCCCGAGACGGTGGCCCGGCTCTGTGACGAGATCGCCGTGGCGCGCGGTGCCGGTCACACCGTGGTGGTGGTCACCTCGGGCGCCATCGCCGCCGGCTGGGCGGCGCTCGGCCGCGGGGAGCAGCGGCCGTCGGACCCGGCCGTCCTGCAGGCGGTCTCCGCCGTCGGCCAGCACCGCCTCATGCGGCTGTGGCAGGACGGCCTCGATCCCCACGGGCTGCTCGCGGGCCAGGTGCTCCTGGCGCCGCTCGACTTCGTGCACCGCACCCAGTACCTGCACGCGCGCGGGACGCTGCGCCACCTGGTCGACCTCGGCGTGGTCCCCGTCGTCAACGAGAACGACGCGGTGGCGGACGAGGAGATCCGCTTCGGCGACAACGATCGCCTGGCCGCGCTGGTGGCGCACCTGGTCGGCGCGGAGCTGCTGGTGCTGCTCACCGACACGCCGGGTCTCCTGACCGCCGATCCCCGCCGGGACACGGAGGCGTCGCTCATTGAGGAGGTCGTCGAGATCGACCACCAGCTGGAGCGACTGGCCGGCGGCCCGGGCAGCACGCTGGGCAGCGGCGGCATGGCGTCCAAGCTGGCGGCGGCCAAGATCGCCACCTGGTCCGGCGTGCAGGCCGTGATCGCCGACGCGGGGCGCCCCGGCGTGCTGGCGGCCGCACTGGCCGGGGAGGCCGGCGTCGGGACCGTGTTCCGGGCCCGCAAGGGCCGGCTCTCGGCGCGCAAGCTCTGGATCGCCTTCGCCCTGGGCTCCTCGGGGCGGCTCACGGTCGACGAGGGGGCACGCACGGCGCTGGCCGAGCGCGGGCGCTCGCTCCTGGCCGCGGGTGTCGTGGCGGTCAGCGGCGGCTTCGGGCCCGAGGACGCGGTCGAGATCGCCGGGCCCGACGGGCGGGTCTTCGCCAAGGGCCTGGTCCGGCTCCATGCCGAGCGGTCGGGGGAGTGGATGGGGCGCCGCAGCCAGGTCGTCGTCCACCGGGACGACCTGGTCCTTGTAACCTGACCCGATGACCTCGCCGGCATTGGAGCAGCTCGCGGGCCGCGTCCACGCGGCGGCGCGGGTCGTCGCCCGGTCGTCGAGCTCGGTCCGCGACGATGCGTTGCGCCTGGCCGCCGACCTCCTCGAGGACGAGCGGTCGTCGCTGGTGGCGGCCAACCGGGTCGACCTGGAGCGGGCCGAGGCCGCGGGCCTGACCGAGGCGGCCCGGGACCGGCTGCGCCTGACCAAGGACCGCGTCAAGGGCATGGCACGCGGCCTGCGCAAGGTGGCGGCCCTGCCGGACCCGGTGGGGGAGGTCACCGAGGGCTGGGTGCGGCCCAACGGCCTGCGGGTGACCCGGGTGCGGGTGCCGCTCGGCGTGGTCGGCGTGATCTACGAGAACCGCCCCAACGTGACGAGCGACGCCGCCGCCCTGTGCCTCAAGGCCGGGAACGCAGCCTTCCTGCGTGGCTCGTCCTCCGCCATTGAGTCCAACCGGGCCATCGTGGCGCTGCTGCGGCGCGCCGCCGTGAAGGCCGGGCTCCCCGAGGACGCCGTGGCGCTGGTGGAGGACACCTCGCACGAGACGGCGATCGCCTTCATGCAGCTGCGCGGGCTCATCGACTGCCTCATCCCGCGCGGGGGCAAGTCGCTCATTGCGTCGCTGGTCGAGCACGCCACGGTGCCCTACGTGCTCGACGGCGACGGGAACTGCCACCTGTACATTGACGCGGCGGCCGACCTGGCCATGGCGCACGAGCTGGCGGTCAACGCCAAGACACACCGCTTCGGGGTCTGCAACGCGGTCGAGACGATCCTGGTGCACGCCGGCGTGGCGGCGGACGTCCTGCCGCGCCTGGCGGAGTCGCTCGCCGCGGCCGACGTCGAGATCAGGGCGGACGAGCGCGTGCGGGCCATCGTGCCCGACGCCGTGCCCGCCATGGACAGCGACTTCGCCATGGAGTTCCTGGGACCGGTGGTGGCGATCGGGATGGTCGACGACGTGAGCGACGCCATCGCGCACATCGCCCGGTACAGCTCGGGGCACTCGGAGGCCATCGTCACCTCCGACGTGGGGGTGGCCGACCGCTTCGTCGCCGAGGTCGACGGGGCGGCGGTGCTGGTGAACGCGTCGACGAGGTTCGTCGACGGTGAGGAGCTCGGGCTCGGCGCGGAGGTGGGGATCTCCACCCAGAAGCTGCACGCCCGAGGCCCGATGGGAGTGAAGGAGCTGACCACATTGAAGTGGGTCGTGCGCGGTGACGGGCAGGTGCGCCGGTGAGCGGGGGGAACGCGGCGTTGGGGCTGCCCGAGTCGGGGCCACCCCGGTTCGAGTCGCTGGACGAGGTGCGGGGCGGCCTGGCCCAGGTCGGCTACCTGGCCGACGATTCGATCAGTGGCGTCGTCTTCCTGGCCGACCGGCTGGCCAAGCCGGTGCTCGTCGAGGGCCCGGCGGGGACGGGCAAGACACAGCTGGCCAAGTCGGTGGCCGAGGTGACCGGGGCGCGGCTGATCCGGCTCCAGTGCTACGAGGGCCTCGACGAGTCGAAGGCGCTCTACGAGTGGAACTACCGCAAGCAGCTGCTGCGGATCCAGGCCGGGGAGCACGGCAAGGGGGAGCAGGAGGGCCCCAGCTGGTCCGAGCTCGAGGAGGACATCTTCTCCGAGGACTTCCTCCTGGCCCGCCCGCTGCTCGAGGCGATCCGGGCCACCGAGCCCGTGGTGCTCCTCGTCGACGAGGTGGACCGCGTCGAGCTCGAGACCGAGGCCCTGCTGCTCGAGATCCTCTCCGAGTACCAGGTCTCCATCCCCGAGCTGGGCACCGTGCGGGCCACCCAGCTGCCCATGGTGTTCCTCACGTCGAACAACACCCGCGAGCTCTCCGAGGCGCTGAAGCGACGGTGCCTGTACCTGCACGTCGACTACCCCGACCTCGACCGCGAGCGCGAGATCGTCCGGGCCAAGGTGCCCGGCATCAGCGAGGAGCTGGCCGACCAGGTGGCCCGGATCGTGCGCTCGCTGCGCACGCTGGAGCTGCGCAAGGCGCCGTCGGTCTCCGAGACCCTGGACTGGGCCCGCACCCTGGTGCTGCTCGGCGTCGAGACGATCGACGCCGCGGGCGCCAAGGACACGCTGCACATCCTCCTGAAGTACCAAGCCGACATTGAGCGGGCCACCAAGGAGCTGCTGTCGGCCTCCTCGAGCTGAGGGCCACGTGCTCGACCTCCTCTCCGGGTTCGTCACCGAGCTGCGCCGGGCCGGTCTGCCCGTCTCGCTCACCGAGCACCTCGATGCCGCCGAGGCGGTCAAACACATCCCGCTGGAGGACCGCGAGGCGCTGAAGTACGCCCTGGCCGCCACGCTCGTGAAGTCCTCGGCGCACTGGCGGGCCTTCGAGACGGCCTTCGAGGTGTACTTCGCCGTGCGGACCGGCGGCCCCGGCGCCGAGGGTGAGGGTGAGGGGGGCGGCGAGGAGGGCGCCGAGAGCGAAGGAGAGCAGGCGGGCCAGGGGGGCATGCAGGGCCAGGGCCGCTCGTGGAAGGGGGGTGGGTCGGGCGAGGGCATGACGCCCGAGGAGCTGGCCGAGCTGCTCTTCAAGTCGTTGCTCTCCGCCGACGCCGCCCTCATGAACGCCGTGGCCCGCAACGCGGTCGACCGCTACGCCGGCATGGAGCCCGGGCGCCCGGTGGGCGGCACCTACTACCTGTACCGCACGCTCCGGAACCTGGACCTCGACGCCGTCCTGGAGAAGCTGATGGGCCAGGCGCAGGCGGGTGCCGCCGGCGGGGGGCTGACCGAGCTCGAGGAGCGCCTGGCGGCGGACGAGTTCAAGGCGCGCATTGAGAAGTTCCGCCGCGCCGTCGAGACCGAGATCCGCCGCCGACTGGTCGAGGACCGGGGCGCCGAGGCCCTGGCCCGCTCGGTGCGCAAGCCACTGCCCGAGGACATCGACGTCATGCACGCCACCCGCGAGGAGCTGGCCATGCTGCACCGCACCCTGCAACCGCTCTCCCGCAAGCTCGCCGTGCGCCTCGCCCGCAAGCGCCGCCACGGGCGCAAGGGCCCCCTGGACTTCAGGGCCACCATGCGGCGGTCGCTGTCGACGGGCGGTGTGCCGATTGAGCCGCGTTTCCGGCACCCTCGCCCGGCCAAGCCCGAGATCTTCGTGATCGCGGACATCTCCGGCTCGGTGGCCAGCTTCGCCCGCTTCACCCTGCACCTGGTCTACGCCATTTCGTCGCAGTTCTCCAAGGTCCGCAGCTTCGTGTTCGTGGACGGGATCGACGAGGTGACCCGGTTCTTCGAGGGGGTGGTCGACCCCGCCGAGGCCGTGGCCCGCATCAACCTCGAGGCGGACGTCATCTGGGTGGACGGCCACTCCGACTACGGTCACGCGCTCGGCGAGTTCCACCGGCGGTGGGCCGACCAGGTCAACTCACGCTCGAGCGTCATGGTGCTCGGCGACGCCCGCAACAACTACCACGCGTCGGGATCGTGGGTGCTCGAGGACCTCCAGGCCCGGGCGCGCCACGTCTACTGGCTGAACCCGGAGCCGCGCGACTACTGGGGATCCGGCGACTCCATCGTGGGCGAGTACGCCGCGCATTGCGACGACGTGGTGGAGTGCCGCACGCTCCGGCAGCTCGAGCACTTCGTCGGAAACCTGGCGTGAGCACGGGCGACACGGAGGCCGTCGAGCGCGCCGAAGCGGGCGTGCTGCGGATCTTCCCGCCCGCGGAGGACGCGGCGCGCATCGTGCTGGTGCGCCACGGCGAGGCGGAGTGCAACGTGAACCGCGTCGTGGGCGGCCTGAAGGGCTGCACCGGGCTGACCGACCTGGGGCGCCGCCAGGTGGCGGCCCTGGCCGACCGGCTCTACGAGAGTGGCGAGCTGCGCGAGGCGACGGCGCTCTACTCCTCGGTCCTGCCCCGCGCGGTGGAGACGGCGGAGCGCCTGCGGCCCGTGGTGGGGTCCGGGCCCAGGGCCCTCGGCCCGGTCATTCAGCGGGACGATCTGTCCGAGCTGCACCCGGGCCAGTGCGACGGCATGCCGTGGGGGGAGGTGGTCGAGGTCTTCGGGGTGCCGGACTGGGATCGCGACCCGGGCATCCGCATCGCGCCGGGGGGCGAGAGCTGGTCCGAGTTCGTCGTGCGCGCCTCCGACGCCGTGCGCGACGTGGTGGCCCGCCATCCGGGGGAGCTGGTGGTGGCCGCCGTGCACGCGGGCGTGGTCGAGGCGTGCATGATCAGCTACCTCGGCGTGCCGCCCGAGACCTACCGGCGAGGTTGGGTGCGCATCGTGCACGCGTCCATGACCGAGTGGGAGTGGCTGCCGTCGGAAGACCGCTGGGTGCTGCTGCGCTTCAACGACTCGTGCGGGGTGCCCAGGACCTGAGGGCTACCGCCCGGCGAGATAGGCGCTCGACAGGCGCTCGGGCGCCGCAGCCAGCCAGGCGTCCTCGATCGCCTCGCGCAGGGGCTTCATGGTGACGGCACGCAGGGCGACCAGGATCGCCGCGTAGCCGTCGAAGTGGGGGATGGTGAAGAACCCCTTGGTCGCGCCGGCCAGGACGGCCTCCTTGTCGGCGAGGTCGGCGGTGCGCAGCGCCAGGATCGGGCCCGGCGGCGGGTCGGCCTCCCCGAAGCGTGCGAGGTCGGCCTTGGAGAACGGCCGTTCCCAGGCGAACGCGGTGCCGCCGACGAACCAGGTCCGGTTGCCGTGTCGCTGCCCGTCGGTCACCTCGGGGAGCGCCGAGACGATCCGCTCGACGTCGCTGAACGCCGCCATGCCCGCACCCTAGCGTTGACGTCGGTGCCCACCGGCTCCCGGGGCTGGTCGAGCGGACAGGCGAGTGCGCTCCAGCTACGCTGAGCGCTCCGGCGAGAAGGGGACGAACCTATGTACAAGATTGTCGTGGTCGGAACGGACGGCTCTCCCACCGCCGACAAGGCGGTCCAGGCCGCCGCTGACATCGCGCGCTCGTGGGGTGCGGAGCTGCACATCGTGACCGCGGTGCGATCACCCGGTTCCGGCATGGCGTCGGCGTCGGGCGCCGCCCTGGTCGACTCCGGTGCGGGCCAGGCCATGGTCGAGGAGGCGGCCAAGGCCGTGGGGGAGAGCGCCATCGAGAAGTTCGGCGAAGGGCTGAAGGTCGAGGCGCACGCCGCGCAGGGCAACGCCGACGACGTGATCCTGGCCGCGGCCGTCGATGTCGGCGCCGACCTGATCGTCGTCGGGAGCAAGGGCATGCGGGGGGCCCGCCGCTATCTCGGCAGCGTGCCCAACTCCGTGGCCCACGCGGCGCGCTGCGCCGTGCTCGTCGTCAAGACCGACTAGGGGTCGCCGACGTCCGGACCAGCCGTGACCGGTCCTCTCTACGCCGTGGTGTCGGGCCCACCGGGAAGCGGCAAGTCGACCCTGGCCCCCGCCCTGGCCGCCGAGCTCGGGCTTCCCCTGCTGACGAAGGACGTGATCAAGGAGGCCCTGTTGGGGACCTTCCCCGCCGGGGGCGGTCCTGGAGGCCAACTTCCACCGCTCGCTGGCACTCCCGTCCCTGCTCGGCCTCCCGGGGCGCACCGTCGAGGTGGACACGAACGTCCCCGTGGACGAGGCCGGACTGCCCGCCCGGCTGCATGCCGTGCTGCTCGAGGGGGACGCAGCACCCCCGCGCCGGGCAACGGGCCCCGGCGGGCTGGCACACTGAGCCGGTGGGAACGAACCACTTCGGGGAGCGCATTGCGGGGATGTACGACGACGACTCGTCGGTGATGTTCGCTCCCGCGGTCGTGGGACCGACCGTGGACTTCCTGGCCGATCTGGCCCGGGGCGGTCCGGCCCTGGAGCTCGGCATCGGCACCGGCCGCATCGCGCTGCCTCTGAGCGCGCGGGGAGTCGCGGTCCAGGGGATCGACCTGTCGCCGGACATGGTGGCCCGCCTGAGGTCGAAGCCGGGTGCCGACGCGATCGCGGTGAGCATCGGTGACTTCGCCGCAACCGAAGTGGAGGGTTCCTTCGCACTGGTCTATCTCGTCTTCAACACGATCGGGAACCTGACCACGCAAGAAGAGCAGGTGGCCTGCTTCTGCAACGCAGCGCGGCACCTCGACGCGGGAGGGTGCTTCGTGGTGGAGGTCGGGGTGCCCCCGATCCGGCGCCTGCCCCCGGGCGAGACCGTGCGCGCCTTCACCGTCTCGCCGACCCGGCTCGGCTTCGACGAGTTCGACGTCGCCGAGCAGCGGGGCATTTCGCACCACTACCGGGTCACGGGAGACCGGGTCGAGACCTTCTCCGTGCCGTACCGCTACGTCTGGCCCGCCGAGCTCGACCTCATGGCACGGATCGCCGGCCTGCGCCTGCGTGAGCGGTGGGGCGGCTGGCGCCGGGAGCCGTTCACGGGCGAGAGCGCCATGCACGTGTCGGTGTGGGAGAAGCCAGAGTCGTAGGCGCGTCCGCCGTCCCGGCGGTCAGGGGAGCCGGTGCACGAGCAGGTCGGACGGCTCGAAGAGGGAGTGCCGCCAGAACGGCCCGGATTGCTCGTTGGGGTGCACGACGACGTGCTCGAGTCCCCGGTCGGCGGCGGCGGCCAGGAGCGCCTCGACCAGCCGCGTCGCCACACCCGCCCGGCGGTGGCCGGCGACGACGAAGAGGTTCCCGAGGTACCCCCAGCGACTGTCCGGCCGGCCGGGCCTCGGCATCCGCTCGACGACGAACATGTTCACCATGCCCACGGGTCGCCCGCCGTCACGGGCGATCCAGAAGGTGCGATCACCACGCGGCGCAGCCACCCAGCGGCTGAACCGTTCGCCGAACGTCACGTCGTCGGTCATGTCCCAAGTCTCCGCTGTCCACAGGTGACGGAGTTCCGCCAGTGCGGTCGTGTCATCTCGGCCTGCGACCTGCACCGTTGTCGTCATGGGTGTCCTCCCGTCCGGGCCGTCGATCATTCCAGACGTCGTCCCGCCGCGGTGTGGCGCGCCCGCGTTCCACTCGATCGGTAGTCTCCATGGCCGACGCCGGCCCGTTCCCGATCCGGGCATGGAGGAGGTGGACGATGCTCCTCGTACTGGTCACCGGCCTGCAGGCAACGGGGAAGTCCACGATGGCCGAGGTCGCCGCCCGGGAGCTGGGCGCTCCCGTCATCGGCCACGACTGGACGATGAGCGGGCTCCGTCCGTACCCGCAGATCCAGGAAGCCCTCGACGCCATGCGTCCTCCGGGGCATCGCAGGGTCGGGTGGTCGATCATGTGGGCCCTGGCCCGGGCCCAGCTGAGGTTGGGGTCGTCGGTCGTGCTCGACGGCGTGGCACGCCAACCCGAGGTCGAGGGGACCAGGCTCGTGGCCGACGAGGAGGCCGCGGCCAGTCTGGTGGTGATGACCTCGTGCGCAGATCCGGTGATCCACCGCTCCCGAATCGAGGGTCGTCAGCGTCAGATCCCGAACTGGTACGAGCTCGACTGGGACCACGTCGCACGCTCCCGGGCGTCCTGGCTGCCTCCCGACGACGTGGATCTGGTCCTCCAGGCCACGGACACCGTGGGGGAGAACGCCGAGAGGCTGCGCCTGGTGATCGCCGGCATCTGCTGATCGGTCCGCAGTGAGCCGTCCGTCTCGAACGAAGTGCGCGAGAGTCTCGAGGGTGAGCTGGCGCCGGGTGGCGACACGATGGGCCCGCCTGGTCCCGCCGACGCTCGTCGTGGCCGCTCTGTCGCCCTTGATGGCGGTGTCTCCCGCCGGAGCGGCGACCGGGACGTACCCGCCGATCATCGGCTCGGGCCGGGAGGCCCCACAGACCTGTCCCTCGACCACGCCGTCGTCATCGCTCCCTCCGAGCCGGGTTGCCATTCTGGAGCATGCCGTCACCACGTTCGTGGGGAAGCGTCTCGACGGCGTCGGTGAGTGCGGCAACGGGCTGTTGGTCATGCTGAGCCCCGGGAGCGAGGCCCTGGCGCGACGAGTGCGCGTCAGGTTCGGCTCGTCGGTGGCGCAGATCTCCGTGGGGTTGACGTCCTGGGACGGGCGACCCGGTCGGAGCCCGCTCTGCGGTTCCCTTCCCACGAGCTCGCCGCAGCCGCTGGGGTACTCGGTCACACTGGACCTGAGGCCGCCGATGGTGAGGAGCGGGGAGAATCTCCAGGGTACCGTCGTCTTCCACAACCCGGGCACGGGCCGAGTCCGGGTCGATTCGGTCGAACCGGTCGAGATCGTGATCACGAGACCCGGCACCCGCAGGGTCGTCGGCGTGTACAGCGGTGGGATCGCCGGCACGGGCTACGCACCTCTGCTCGGACCCGGGCAGTCCAAGGCGGTGCGCATCGTGGGCGGCACGGCGCGCTGTGACGGAGGGCTCGGGTCGGCGCTTCCGCCCGGCCGCTACGACGCCACGGGCGAGTTCAGCGGTCCCGGCGTGACCGGCGTGGGCGACATCCCGAGCTACTTCACTCCGATGGTGCCGATCAAGGTTCTTCCGAGTGAGGAGACTCGCGCCAGAGCTGGATCTCACGACGTGGCGAGACCGTCGAGCCATTCGTCGAGGCCACCGTACGCGTCCATGGACACCAGTGGGTTCCAGTACTCCCGGTACCGCCAGAGCAGACCGTCGCGCAGCTCGAAGAGGCAGACGTAGCGCTGGTCGTAGCGCGCGCCTGATCCGACGAGGTGTCCTCTGCTGGCGAGCTCGACGATGAGAACGCGTGGATCGGCGGTCTCGTGGACGCGCAATTCGTCGATGCCGTCAGTGGCGATACGGCCCGAAGCGGCCGTCATGTAGGCGAGAATGGCCTCCTTGCCGTGGTACGAGCCGGCGCGCCCGGCGGGTGCGTACGGGAACTCCAGGATCGCCTCGTCGTGCCACAGCGATATCCACTCGTCGAGGCGGCCCTCGCCGAGGAACGCCTGGTACCTCTGTGCCAGTTCCAGGGTCTGCCGGCGGAGTGCGTCGTCCGAGTCCTCCACCCCGTCCGTCACTGCCCGACGTCCGGCGCAGCCTCCCGCGCGGCCGAGAAGTCCTGGGTCCGCCAGTGCTCCGGCGTCAGCCGGACGACGACCGTGGAGGGCGTCGAGGGATTCTGTTCCGCATACCAGGCACCGAGCTCCGGGCCGAGATAGCGGCTGGCGACGCCGAGCACGTCCCGCTCCTCGGAGATGACCTGCACGGGCCCTTCGATGCTGACATAGCGGTAGGGCGGCGCCTCGTCTTGCACCGTCACCGTCGCCCGGCCCGCGGCACGCAGCAACTCGGCCTTCCGTGACCCACCGTCCATCCCCAGCTCGACGATGCCGTCCTTGTACTGGTACCAGACCGGAAGCGCCAGGGGTCCACGACCCGGCTCGTCGACGGCCAGGACCGCCACGTGGACCCCGGCCAGGAATGCGTCCCTCTCCTCGGCGGGGATCTTGTTCTCGTAGGGCATCGCGGACTCCGATCGCTCTCAGCCCGTAGGGCCGTGCTGCGCGCCCCGATCCTCGAGGCGCCATCGGCCAGGGTACCGGTGTGCCGCCGGGATGAGCCCGGGCCCCCACGAGGGCGGTCCGGGCCGGCGTCACGGCCGTGTTCGGCCGTGACGCGTCTACCCCTGTGGCGACTGGAGCGCGCGCGCGAGATCCATCGCCTCGGCCCTGTCGAGGCCGCCCGAGATCTCACCCCGCCCGTCGAAGCTGGTGAAGGAGGTCTGGGTGGGCTGGATGATCGGCGCCGAGACGACGACCCCATTGAGGTCGATCCCGAGCAGCGCGTGGAAATTCTCCTCTGCGACCCTGTCCCAGAGCACGGTGCCGCGTGCCGTCGTGGTGTAGTTCACCACCCACGCGCCCGTCTGGTTCCGGGTGGCGGAGGCATGGGCGATGGCTGCGCTCGTCATCTCGGCCGGGCCGAGCAGGTAGCGCTGGGCGGTGGAGTCCGCCGGCCTGGAGAGCGCCGGCAGGAGCACGGTCGCCGAGGCCGTCTCCCGCCCGGGAGTCGTCGACGGCACGCCGGCCAAGGCCCCGTCCGGAGGGACGGTGTGTGACGTGTACCCGTTCGAAGACTCACCGGGCGCCACGCTCAGGTTGGAGCCGTCCAGGCGACTGGACGCGCTGCACGACGAGGGCGTGAGCGTGACGGGAGTCCGCGCCGCGGCGTCATAGGCGGGGACGAGGCAGAGGACGGGACGGAAGTAGACGACGCCCTGCGTCCTCCCGGTGTGGCCGCCGGCGGCGGCTGACACATGGCCCAACGCGAACAGGAGCGCGAGGAACACGCCGAACGCCACGTGCCGCGGCACCACCGTCACGGGTCGAAGCCTATGTCGAGGTGCGGGCCGACCGGGCTCCGGCCTGGGGATCGTAGGCGGCCGCCACTCCCCACGCGTTCTCGGGACATCGCCGAGGTGCGCCTCAGTTCACCTCGTCACGTTGAAGCCGGCCTACGCCGTCTCGGTATGGCCGTGCTGGACGAATCGGGACACGATCCCGGCAAGTGAAGGGCTCCGATCGTTCCCGTGAGTTGGAGCGCTCGGCCGTTGAAGTTCGACGAAGATTCGCCGAAATGGGGCGATGCGCCGGCCCGACATGGGGTAAAAGTGTGACACCGGTGCCCGGACCATTCCGGGATCCGCCTCGCTGCACCTCGACGTCGACCGGAGGCCACATGTACTTGGAGCTCACGCCGGCTCAACGGGAGCTCCAGCGCAGTCTCCGTGCGTACTTCCGGGAGTTGGTCGCAGAGGTGGAGGGTTCCGACTCGGACGAGCCCACCTACACCCGGTACATCCGCCGCATGGGAGGGGACGGCTGGTTGGGTCTCGGGTGGCCCGTCGAGTACGGAGGTCAGGCCCGGGGGCCGATCGACCAGATGATCTTCGTCGAGGAGTCCCATTGGGCCGGGGTGCCGCTACCGCTCCTCACGCTCAACAGCGTCGGTCCGACCCTGATGGCCCTCGGCACCAGCCAGCAGAAGCAGCGGATCCTGCCGGGCATCCTCCGCGGGGAGGTCCACTTCTCCATCGGCTACACGGAACCGTCCGCGGGCACCGACCTGGCGTCGCTGCGGACGCGAGCCGTGCGCGACGGCGACGAGTACGTCATCAACGGCCAGAAGATCTTCACCAGTGCGATCCTCTACGCCGACTACGTCTGGCTGGCCGCCCGGACGGACCCCGATGCCCCCAAGCACAAGGGCCTGTCGGTGTTCATCGTGCCGGTCGACACCCCCGGGTTCCACTGGGTCCCGTTGCCCACCATCGTCGGCGACATCACGAGCTCGACCTTCTACGAGGACGTGCGGGTTCCCGCCGAGAACCTCGTGGGAGGGGAGAACCAGGGCTGGAAGCTGATCACCAACCAGCTCAACCACGAGCGGGTGGCGATCTGCCCGGCCTCGGGGTTGCTGCGCAGCCTGGCCGAGGTGCGGCAGTGGGCGCTCGGGCACCGTCTCGCCGACGGGCGCACGGTGATGGACCACGAATGGGTCCAGATCAGCCTGGCCCGGGTGCACGCCAAGGTCGAGGTGCTCAAGTTGTTGAACTGGAAGGTCGCATGGGCGGCCGACAAGGGCCTGAACCCCGCCGACGCGTCCGCCACCAAGGTCTACGGCACGGAGCTCGCTCTCGAGGTCTATCGGCTGCTGCTCGACGTGGTCGGCCAGGCGGGCTATCTGGTCGAGGGCTCGCCGGGGGCCGTGCTCCGAGGTCGCCTGGAGGAACAGGCCCGGGGCCAGACCATCTTCACCTTCGGAGGGGGCACGAACGAGGTCCAGCGCGACATCATCGCCATGATCGGGCTGGGTATGCCGCGGGCACCGCGGTGAGGACGAAGAGGCCCCCGTTCAGGAGCGATCGGCCGGCGACAGCTGTCCGTTCAGGAATGACTCCAGTCGCGGCTCCTCGTCCGCCGACGTCGTCGCACCCGCCGCGTCGTGCAGGACGACCCGGTCCCGCCCCTGGCTCTTGGCCGTCATGAGCGCGCCGTCGGCGCGCCGCAGGATGATGGTGAGCTCCTCGCCCGGCTCGGCGTTCGTGATCCCGAAGCTGCAGGTGAACTTGGGCAGCCCGCCGACGGTGACGGCTGCGTCGAGTTGGGCCCGCACCGTGTTCAGCGCCCGGACGGCATCGAGTGCAGAGCAGTCGGGAAAGGCGATGGCGAACTCCTCTCCGCCGTAGCGCGACACGAGATCACTGCCGCGGAGCGAGTCACGGAGCACCCGGGCGAAGAGGCGCAGCGCCCGGTCGCCGGTCTCGTGACCGTACGTGTCGTTCAGCGTCTTGAAGTGGTCGAGGTCCGCCATCGCCACGGCGATCGGATGGAGGTGTGCGGGCACCGCGGCCACCTGCTCGGAGAACGCCCGGCGGTTGAGCAACCCCGTCAGCGTGTCGGTCGACGCCTGCAGCTGCGTCTCCGCCATGACCCTGAGCAGGCCGATGCGCGCGCCCGCCAGCTTGGCCAGCGTGGCGAGGTCGTCGACCCTGTCGTCTTCGACCTCCACCTCAGGGCGGCCGGTGGCGTGGATCACGCCCACGGTGCGGCCCATGATGGAGACGGGTACGCACAGCGCCGAGATCCGCCCCTGCGGCCGGTTCCGCAGCTTCGGGCAGGCGTCGAGATCGTCACTGTCGCCGAAGACCTGGATCTGCGCGCGCCGCGCCGCCGGGCAGCGGTCGGGGGAGTCCACCCCGCAACTGGGTGGTTCCCCGTCGGGCCCGACTGCCGCCATGCGCACGAGATGGGCGTGGCTGTTGTCGGCCAGCAGCAGTTCAGCCGGGGCATCGGGCAGCACCGCGCCGAATGAGCGCTCGATCACGTCGATCACCTCGGGCTCGCCCTCGGCCATGTCGAGGGCGTTGGCCAGACGGCTCTCGAACCGCTGGCGCTGCACCTGGGAGTCCCGGATGACGGCCTCGTGGTCAGCGGAGGCGATGGCCTCGGTCAGCTCGGCGTTGAGGCGCTGGATCTTCGCGTCGGTCAGTCGCTGCTGGCGCTCGCCGAGGATCACCAGGACGAAGGCGAGTGGCAGCATCACGGCCATCAGGAGTCCGACGGACACGAGGTAGCTCGCGACGCCCGATGCGATGGCGTTGCCGGCGATCATGCACGGCACGAAGATCAGCGCGAAGGCGCCGAGGGCGATGACGGGACTCAGCAGGCGGAAGCGCTTCGACCGGGCGACCTCTCCGCTCCACTCCTCCTCTGTGACCATTGTTCCCCTGTCCCTTCTGCCACATCAGGGGGACGACCCCGGTCCTGCGGCCAACCGGGGGGCATCGTCCGCCCGGCAATCGTTGTCGTCCTCAACGCGGCCGACCTTTAGCGGCGCGGCGGCGCGCCCGGACGCCTCGCCGGGCTCCGACGAGCGCCTTTCCCCTGCCCCAGGCCGCCGCCGGCAACCGGCCCGCCACCTGGGTGCGAGCCCGGGGCGGTGACCCGATCCTCCGCCCGCGCCCTCCATCTGCGCTGAGATAGGGGCATGGCACCCCCCGGGATCATCGTCGTCCTGAACGGGGCGCCGCGATCGGGCAAGTCGAGTATCGCCAGGGCGATGCAGGGCTCCTCCGACGGAGTGTGGCTGCACCTGGGCGTCGACGCCTTCTGTGCGTCGATCACCCCCGCCCGGCTGCTCCCCGGGATCGGCCTGCGTCCGGGAGGAGAGCGCCCGGATCTCGAGGCGTACCTCCCTCCGCTCTTCGACGCCCTCTACGGAGCCGCGGTCGCCATGAGCCGGCTCGGGCCGCACGTGGTCGTCGACGTCGGGCACCACGACGACTACTCCAGGCCCCTGGGGATCCTCGGCCGTGTGGCGCGCCGGCTGTCCGGGCTCCCGGCGTACTTCATCGGCGTGCGCTGCCCGGTGGAGACGATCATGCGCCGGCGCGACGCCGGGGAGCCCGGTCGAGAGGGCCGGTACGTCCGGAGCGGGACGGACGGGGCGATCCCCGACGCGGTGCTCCGCTGGGAGCGCGCCGTCCATGATCCCGGGGTGTACGACCTCGAGGTCGACACCTCGGTCCGGTCGCCCGAGGAGTGTGCGCTGGCGATTCGGGCCCGTCTGGTCCAGGGGCCTCCGACGGCGTTCCCGGATCTGGGTGGACAGGCGACGGCGACGTCAGGCCAGGATGTTGACCGCCCGTGAGATCACGACGGCGACCGTGACCAACGAGGCGAGCGATTGCACCATCATGAGCAACTTCGCCCAGGACGTCAGCGGCATGGTGTCGGTCGGGCTGAACGCGGTCGCGTTGGTGAACGAGGTGTACAGGTAGTCGAGGAAGTCCGGGGTCCAGCCGGGGGCGGACCCCGGCGTGGACATCTGCGGGAACAGGAAATCCGGCCGGCGGTGCGCGGGCAGCTGCCTGGCCGCCGGCCCACCACGGTCGAGCTCCCAGAACCACAGCCCGAAGACGATGACGTTGGTGAGCCAGATGGGGACCGACGCATAGACGAGGGAGCGTCCGCCCGCCCGGCTGCCGTAGAGCAGCGCGTGGATCAGCTCAATGAGCGAGATCACGTTCACCACCGTGATGAGGGCGATGAGGGCCAGGCCGACGATGCGTAGCCGTGACTCTTCCTTCGAGATGCGACCCGGGTTGGCGGTGAGGAGGACGAGGAGCAGGATCCCCTCCAGGGAGGGGATCAGCGCCCGGTTCCCGAGGCCCCGGATCAGGCTGTCCGGCAGTGCCAACTGCAGCGCGATGGCGACCAGGACGGCCGCGAGGGCGGGCCATCGGGTCTCCCCGTGGGATTGGATGCCCCAGGCGACCTCGTCATCTCGACCCGGTGCCGGCGCGTCGCCCACCGGGTCAACGTACCGAGGCCGGGGTGGTGATCGGGGGATGAGTCGCGAGCCGTCCCCCCGGCGCTCTACGCCGCAGTCCGGCGAATGTCCTCCAGTGAGAGCTCGAGCGTGTCGTCGGTGCCGCACCGGGCACCGTCGGGCGTATGCCTCGACGAGCGGATCAGCCGCGTGCGGCCTTCATCGAGGTAGACGGTGAAGGCCTCCGTGCGCGGATCGACGTCGAGCTCCCAGTAGGGGCGCCATTCGGTCGAGACGCGACGACGTCCGACCTCAATGCCCTTCAGGATGCGACAGAAGCGCAACTGGCGGGAATCGAAGATCCAGGTGCTGTGGCATGACTCCAAGATGACGAGGTTCATGGACCGGAGCCTGTCGGGTGATTCTCAACCCCGGCCCTGAGGCGGCTGGCGAGCGCCTTGGGATCTGGTGGCCGCACCGGCCCGGCGGCCCGAGCGGGTCAGTGGAAGGCCGCGCGGAGCGCGGCGACCTGCGAGGACCGGAACGCCTTCGAGACGCCGGCCTTCGGTCGCACCGCGTCGAAGCCGTGGAAGGCGCCGTCCACCACGTCGAGCGCGCAGTCGACGCCGGCCTCCCGGAGCCGGCCGGCGTAGGCGACGTCCTCGTCGTGGAACAGGTCCAGTGTTCCCACACCGACCCACGCGGGTGGCAGCCCGGCCAGATCGCTGCGGCGTGCGGGCGCCGCCAGGTCGCTGATGGCATCCGACCCGGGCGCCAGGCCGGTGTACGACTGCCAACCCAAACGGTTGGCCTTGGTGTTCCACAGCCTGAAGTTGCTCTCGTCGATGTCGGTGCGCGTGGCGCTGCGGTCGTCGAGCATCGGGTAGGCCAACAGCTGGAAGACGAGTGGCACCTCACCGCGCTCGTGGGCCAGCAGCGCCAACGCGGCGGCCAGGCCGCCACCGGCGCTCGCCCCACCCACCGCGAGACGGGCCGGGTCGACGGACGGCTGGGCGGCGAGCCACGCCAGGGCGTCGTGGCAGTCGTGCAGGGCCGTGGGGAACCGGTGCTCGGGCGCCAGCCGGTACTCGACCGCGGCGACCACGATCCCGAGGCTGTCCGCGAAATGCCGGCAGATGGCATCGTCCTGGGTCGCCGAGCCGAGCACGTAGCCGCCACCGTGGATCCAGAGCAAGGCCGGCCGGGGCCCCGCGCTCGAGGCGGGCTGGTGCACCCGCACCGAGATCGGCCCGAGCGAGTGGACGGTGGCACCCTTCTTGGGCAGCCTGGTCAGCAGGCCGGTGGCGAGCCGAATGGGCTTGAGCATCCGCGGGCTGACCGCGGCATGCGGCAACCATCGGGCGCTGCCGCGAAGGTCGGGATGGAACGCGTGGGTGTCCATGGACAGCGGGGGAGCGGCGCATCGGTCCGGCGGGCCGTCCCTCGTCCTCCTCTCGGTGGTGATCGGGCGAGGCGCCACTTCACCACAGGGCGGCCGCCGCGGGCGAACGCGGTGGCGGCTCGTGGTGGGCCCGGCGCTCCGGTGCCTCCCGGCCACGTGGTCGATCCGTCCTACCCTTGACCCATGAAGCGGGCCAAGAAGGGTGTGTCCCCTGCCGGCGAGTCGCACGAGCAGGCCTCGGGCTGGCGTCGCCGCATGCTGCGCGGCACGGAGCAGACCCCCGAGGAGGAGCTGCGGCAGTCCCAGGACGTGCTGGCCTGGGCGAGCCGCACGCACGGGGCCGACTCCTCCTTCACGATCAAGGCGCGGATCGAGGTGGCCGATCAGCTGGCCCGGCAGGACCGGTACGCCGAGGAGGCGGACCAGCGGCGGCAGATCGTCGCCGCGCTGTGCTCGAGCCTTGGCCCGGACACCCTCAGCACGGTCGCAGCCGAGATGCGATTGGTCGGCTGCCTGGTCATGTCGGAGCACTTCGAGGAGGCGGACCGGGTGCTGGCCCACGTCGTGGCGGTCCGGACGCGGGAGCTCGGTCCCGACGACCCCGACACCGTCAAGGCAAGGAGTTGGAGCGCCATCGTGGCGGGGAGGCTGGGCCGTTCCGAGGCGGGCAGCTGGCCGGCGGGGGACACGGCCGACTGACGAGCTAACAGGCGTAGTCCTCGTCGTACTGGGAGCTGTTGTACTGCACGATCTCGGGCGGACCGGGCAGCTGGGCATTGTGGTTGGTGACCCAGTTCTGGTAGTCCGCGCAGGAGCCCGGGCCGCTCGGCGACGCCAGGTAGTCGGCCATCCAGTAGGGGACGGACGGCGTGTAGTCGCCCACAATCTGGTTCCAGACTCCCGGGCTGGCGTAGATGCCGACGTCGGGGATGCCCTCGGACTCGTGGAGCGCGTTGATGGCGCCCTGCACGAACAGCGCGTTCTCGCTCAGGTTGCCGGACCAACCGGCGTCCGCGCTCTCGACGTCGAGCCACCACGGGATCGTCGTGGAGCCGGCGCCCGCGTTGGTGGCGTCCGCGTAGGCCGAGATGCCCGCCTGGTAGCCCGCGTTGCACGACGTGTCCTGGTTGCACCCCGGCTCGTTGGTCGCCGAGGTGCCGTAGGTCAGGTACGTGTAGAGGTTCAGCCCGCCACCGGCCCACGCCGCCTCCTGGGCCAGGCACGGGTTGGTGTTGCCCGAGGAGCTCCCGTCCACCTGGACGATGCCGATCTGGTGGAGACCGCTCGGGAAGCTCGAGCATTGGTACGTGCTGATGTCGAAACCGTAGGCGCCCGAGGGGTAGGTGCCCCCGGTGAACGACCCGTTGCCCGGTGCGTCGGCCATGCCGACGATCGGTCTGTTCAATGGGGACGGCGCCGAGCCGTAGTAGCTGGCGGCACCGAAATTCGACACCAGGCCCGCGCTGTCGCTGAACCAGTACCCGCTCCCGTTGCTGAGGGCAGTCGCCGCGACGATCGGGTTCTTGAGAGGCAGGCCTCCCAGGGAGCCGAAGAAAGGCGCCGAGCCGAAGCTGAAGATGCCGCCGTCGGAGGCGACCAGGAAGTAGCCGGCCCCGTTCGGGCCCGCGATCATGCCGATCACCGGCTTGTTCAGGACGAGGCTGCCCGTACTGCCGTAGAACCCGGCGTCGCCATAGTCGAAGATGCCGCCGTCGGAGGCGACGAGCCAGTACCCCTTACCGTCAGACGTGGAAGCCATCCCCACCACAGGCTTGTTGAGCGTGATGCTGCCCGTGCTGCCGTAGAACCCGGCGTCGCCGTAGTCGAAGATGCCGCCGTCGGAAGCCACGAGCCAGTAGCCCTTGCCGTCCGGCGTCGACGCCATGCCGACGATCGGCTTGTTGAGCGTCATGCTGCCCGTGCTGCCGTAGAACTGCGCGTCGCCGTAGCTGAAGATGCCGCCATCGGAGGCCACCAGCCAGTAGCCGCCACCGTCGGGTGTCGCCGCCATGCCGACGATCGGCTTGTTCAGTGTCATGCCGCCCGTCGACCCGTAGAACGGCGCGCCACCGAAGCTGAAGATCCCGCCGTCGGACGCCACCAGCCAATACGCGGTCACCGGGGTGGTCGCCGCCGCGGCCTCCGGCGCGCTCGTGGTGACCGCGGCTGTCAGGACGGCCAACAGCGGCAGCGCAGTCACCAACAGGGCGAGGATCAGGCGGCGGATCAACTTCTCAGGAACTCGGCCACGCGGAAGGCCAGGTCGAGCGACTGCCGGGCGTTCAGCCTCGGGTCGCAGGTCGTGGTGTACCGGGCCGCGAGGTCGCCCTCGAGGATCTCCTCGGCGCCCCCGAGGCACTCGGTGACGTCGTCGCCCGTCAGCTCGACGTGCACGCCGCCCGGCCAGGTGCCCTCGTCACGGTGCACGGCGAAGAAGGAGCGCAGCTCAGAGAGGATGTCGTCGAAGCGCCGGGTCTTGCGGCCGCCCTCACTGGCGAAGGTGTTCCCGTGCATCGGGTCGCAGGCCCACACGACGGGGTGCCCCTCGGCTTCCACCGCCCGGAGCACCGGTGGGAGCAGCTCGGTGATCCGGTCGGCCCCGAATCTCGTGATCAGCGTGAGGCGGCCCGGCAGGCGATCGGGGTTGAGGCGTTCGCAGAGGGCGACCACCTCCTCGGGGGAGCAGCTCGGGCCGACCTTGCACCCGACCGGGTTGTTGATCCCCGAGGCGAACTCGATGTGCGCCCCGTCGAGCTGCCGGGTCCGGTCGCCGACCCAGATCATGTGGGCCGAGCAGTCGTACCAGTCGCCCGTGAGCGAGTCGACGCGCGTCAGGCACTCTTCGTACGGCAGGATCAGCGCCTCGTGGCTCGTGAAGAAGTCGACGTGGTGCAGGCCTTCCTCCGCGCCGAGGTCGATGCCGCAGGCCGCCATGAAGCGCAGGGCCCGGTCGATCTCCGACGCGATGCGCTCGTAGCGCTGCCCCTCCGCGGACGACGCCACGAACTGCTGGTTCCACAGGTGCACCTGTGAAAGGTCAGCGAAGCCACCCTTCGTGAAGGCGCGGAGCAGGTTCAGCGTGGACGCCGACTGTTGGTAGGCGGCCACGAGCCGTTCCGGGTCGGGGGTGCGCGCCTCGCCCTCGAACGCCTCGTCGTTGACCATGTGCCCGCGGAAGACCGGCAGCTCCACGTCGCCGATGCGCTCCGTGCCCGACGTGCGAGGCTTGGCGAACTGGCCGGCGATGCGGCCCACCTTCACCACCGGCACCCCGGCGGCGTAGGTGAGGGCGACGGCCATCTGCAGGATGATCTTCAACTTGTCGCGGATGGAGTCGGCGGTGAAGTCGGCGAAGGACTCCGCGCAGTCACCCGCCTGCAGCAAGAAGGCCTCGCCGTTGGCCACCTCGGCGAGCTGCGCGGTCAAGAGGCGCGCCTCGCCGGCGAACACCAGCGGGGGCAGGGTCGAGAGCCGCGCCTCGGCCTGCTTGAGCGCGTCCGCGTCCGGCCAGTCCGGTTGCTGTGCTGCGGGGAACTTCCGCCAGGACGCGGCGCTCCAGCGGGAGGTCTCGGGGCGGCTCGTCATCGCACCAGGTTAACGCCGTAGGATCGCCGCCCATGGCCGCCTTCCGGTTCGCCCTGCAGGCCTCGAATGCCGCATCCCCCGTGCAGTGGCGTGACCTGGCGCGCAAGGCCGAGGACCTCGGCTACTCGACGCTCTACGTGCCCGATCACCTGGACGACGAGTGGGCGCCCATGATCGCCCTGGCCGTCGCGGCCGAGGCGACCACCACGCTGCGTGTCGGGACGCTGGTCCTCGACAACGACTTCCGCCATCCCGTCGTCCTGGCCAAGGAGGCGGCGACCCTCGACGTGGTGACCGGCGGCCGCTTCGAGCTCGGCATGGGCGCCGGCTGGAAGACGACCGACTACGAGCAGTCGGGGATCCCGATGGAGCGCCCGTCGGTGCGCGTCGCCCGCCTCGCCGAGAGCCTCGAGATCATGCGCGCCATGTGGCGGACCGGTGGCGCCACCTTCGCCGGCGAGCACTACCGGGTCACGGAGGCCCAGGGCTTCCCGACCCCGGTCACCCCGGGCGGCCCGCCGCTCCTCATCGGCGGTGGCGGCAAGCGGATCCTGACGCTGGCCGGCCGGTACGCCGACACGGTGAGCGTCGTGCCGAGCCTGACCGCCGGCTACGTGGGCCCCGAGGTGGCCGCCGAATCCGTCGTCGAGAAGTACACGGACCGGGTGCGGTGGGCCAGGGAGGCGGCCGGAGCGCGCGCCGGAGACCTCGAGTTCCAGTGCTGGACCGCGACGGTGCAGGTCGTCGACAACGCGGACGAGATGGTCGCGTCGCTGGCGCCGTTGTTCAACCTGACGCCCGAGCAGCTGCGCGCCGCTCCGGTGGCGCTGATCGGCTCCGTGCCGGAGATCGCCGAGACCCTGCGCCAGCGGCGGGAGGTGCTCGGCTTCAGCAACATCGTCGTGCACGAGGCCGAGATGGACGCGCTCGCACCGGTGATCGCCGACCTTGCCGGCACCTGAACCCCCCACCCGCATCGGCATCTTCGGCGGGACCTTCGATCCACCGCACGCCGGGCACGTGGCGGCGGCGCTGGCGGTGACGGAGCAGCTGGCGCTCGACCGGCTGCTCCTGGTCGTGGCCAACGACCCGTGGCAGAAGACCGGGCGGCGGGCGATCTCGCCCGCCGAGGACCGGTACGCGCTCACCCGGGCGCTCGCCGAGGAGGTCCCCGGCGCCGAGGCCAGCCGGCTGGAGATCGACCGGGGCGGCCCCAGCTACTCGGTGGACACGGCCGAAGAGGTCCTGGCCGGCGCCGGCGGTCCCGCCGAGCTCTTCCTGGTCGTGGGGACGGACCTGGTGCCCGAGCTCGGGTCCTGGCACCGCCACGAGGCCCTGGCGGACCTGGTGACGCTGGCCGTCGTCTCCCGTCCCACCGGCCCCGTCCCGGTCGTCCCCCCCGGTTGGCGGGTGGCGTGGGTCGACGGTCCCCGGGTCGCCCTCTCCAGTTCCGAGGTGCGTGAGCTGCTGGCCTCCGGGGCTTCGGTCGACGGCCTGGTCCCCGAAGGGGTGATCCGTTGCATCCGACGCCGGGGTATGTACGCTGTGCCCTAGATGAGTGCCATGTCGGCCGGGTGGACGGAAGTGTCGGAGAGTCCACGTGTGGGCGCGTCCCCGGCAGTGGCGCAGCGTCGCGCCGAGCGCCGGGCGGAGCAGAAGCTGGCCCGGCGAACCCGTCAGCGCTGGGCGATCGTCGGGTGCTCCATCCTCGGGGCCACCTTCGGGCTCACGGTGGGGATCCTGGACGTGCTCCATTGAGCCGAGGGTTGGACGTGCACGTCCAGCTGCCGCCGGCCGCCGCCACGGCCGCCGAGTCGGCCGACGCCAAGCTGGGGCGGGACACCGTCGTCCTGGCGATGGAGGAGCTCTTCGGGGTGGTCGACGCGTTCGTGATCACCAGTGCGCAGAACACCCGGCACGTGCGCACCCTGGTCGAGGAGATCGAGCGGGGGGTCAAGGAGGCCCATGGCGTCGCTCCCCTCCGCGTCGAGGGACTCCAGGACGCCACCTGGGTGCTCATGGACTACGGCGACTTCATCGCCCACGTGTTCCTCCAGGAGACGCGGGACTACTACGACCTGGAGCACCTCTGGTCCGCTGCGCCACGCGTCCCCTGGCGCAGCGACGTCGAGGACGCGGGCTGAGGCTCCGCCTCAGGTCCCGGCGGCGAGGAACTCAATGAGGTAGACGGGTCCCGCGACCTGTGAGCCGTTGGCGATCGGGACGCTGGTGCGTTGCCCCTCGATCTCGAAGATGATCCCGGTCCCGTAGCCGTTCTCGGTGGCCACGGTGGCGACGATCTGGGCCACGGCGAGCTCCGTGGAGGTGCCCGTGATCTCCCCGAACGCGCTGTTCATGTTCACCGTCACCACGCCGCCTTGCGTCGAGGTGCCCAGGAGCGTCACGTCGCTCGGGATGGCGGAGAAGACGCCGCCGGCGGCCTCCGCGATGGTCGGACCGGCCAGCATCGTGTTGATGATGGAGCTCAACGGCGCCGGTGCGGCGACCACCCGCGGCTCGGACTGCAATTGGCTGGTCGAGTTGAGGAAGAACACAGTGACCGGCACGAGCGACGACGGCTTGGGCAGCGTGGTCGTCGTGGTGGGCAGGTGAGGGTCGAGGAGCTTGAACGGCACCTTCGAGGCGGCGATGGAGCTGGGCGCGCTCTGCGTCGGGATGGAGCAGCCCGCGGCGAGGAAGGCCGCGGCGAGCACCGCCGTCGCCGCGGCCACACCGCGCCGACGCGTCACGCCGCGCCCCCCGGCCCGTCGTCCCCGTCGGCGTCGCCGTCGGGGAGCACCGGGAGCACCAGGACGAAGCGGGCCCCGCCGGCGGGGGAGGTGTCGACGCGGACGTCTCCGTGCATGACGTGCATGTGCTCGGCCACGAGGGCCAGACCCAGGCCGGTGCCCGTCCCCGTGCCGCGCCGGCCCGACGCCGAGCCGCGGTAGAACCGCTCGAACACCTTGGTGCGCTCCTGGGGGCTGATGCCCGGCCCGGCGTCGTCGACCGTCACCTCGACCTGCCCCGCCTCGCCCGGCGCGACGGCGATCTCGGTGACCCCGCCGCCGTAGTGGGAGGCGTTCTCCATCAGGTTGACCATGACCCGCTCGAACCGCCGCTTGTCGACGCCGACCCGCCACGAGTGCACGGCGGGATCGATGTGCACGTCGGGTGGCGCCCCGTGGCCGTGGCCGTCCATGTGCCCGAAGCCCGCCACCACGGAGCGCCGTACGAGCTCGGACACGTTCACCTCCTCGAGGAAGACGTCGACCGAGCCGGCGTCCGCCCGCGACATCTCGAGCAGGTCGCCGACCATGCGCTGGAAGCGGCGCAGGTCGTCGCTCAGGAGCTGGAGTGCCCGCTGGGACCGCGTCGGCAGGCTGGCGCGGTCGCGTTCGATCACCTCGAGGGAGGCGGCCAGGGTGGTCAGCGGCGACCGCAGCTCGTGGCTCACGTCGGAGTTGAACCTCGCCTCGCGCTCAATGCGCTCCTGCAGCTGGTCGACCATCGCGTTGAAGGAGTTGGTCAGGCCCTCCAGGTCGGGGTCGGCGGCGTCGGGGTCGAGGCGGGTGTCGAGCTCCCCGCCTGCAATGGCGCCCGCCGCCCGCGAGACGTCGGCCAAGGGGCGGAGGGACCGCACGCTGGCGAAGCGGCCCAGCGAGATGCCCAGGAGGGTGGTCACGACGCCGGCCCCGAAGAGGGTGAGGCCGAGCACGCGCAGCGTGTGGTCGAGGTCGGACAGGTCGAACACCTCGAAGTAGTCGGCGTGCACGGCCGGGACGGGCACGCCGACCGCGATCTCGGCCGACCCCTGGGCGGTCCGGTACGTCTGCGTGGCGGCGTTGCCGCCCAGGACGGTCTGGCGCAGCGCCCTGGGGATGGACGAGGCGTCGACCGACAGGGAGGAGACGTACGACTTGGACCCGTGGTACAGCACCGAATGGGCACCCGTCCCGGCGTCGATGTTGGAGAGGAGCAGGACGTACCCGGTGTTGCCCGACTCCAGCGAGCTGCGCACCAGGACGGCGTTGGCGAAGGCCTGGTGCTGGGCCGCCGACTCGCGCCCGGCCAGGAGGAAGTGGCGGGTGGTGAAGTACGACAGCCCGCCCATGAGGATCGAGAGCAGCAGCGCCCCGAGCCCGAACAGGGCCGTGATGCGGGCGCCGATGCCCAGCTTCACGTCAGGGCACCAGCTTGTAGCCCATGCCCCTGACGGTGAGTATGTGCTGGGGCACCGCCGGGTCCGCCTCGACCTTGGTGCGCAAGCGCCTGATGTGGACGTCGACCAGGCGCCCGTCGCCGAAATAGTCGTAGCCCCAGACCCGGTCGAGCAGCTGCTCCCGGCTCAGCACCTTGTTGGGGCTGGCCGCCAGCTCGCAGAGCAGGCGGAACTCGGTGCGGGTGCAGTGGACCTCCTCGCCGTTCACCCGGCGCAGGACCCCCTGCTCGGGCAGCAGCTGCAGGTCGCCGAAGGTGATGGCGCCCGGTTCCTCCTCGGCCGGCCGGGCCCGGCGCAGCAGGGCGCGGATGCGCGCCGCGAGCTCCTTGGCCACGAAGGGCTTGGTGACGTAGTCGTCGGCGCCCGCCTCCAACCCGGCCACGACGTCGTGGGTGTCCGCCCGCGCCGTCACGATGATGATCGGCACGGCGCTGCTGCGGCGCAGGGCCCGGCAGCACTCGAAGCCGTCCATGCCCGGCAGCATGAGGTCGATCAGTGCGACGTCGGTGGGTGCCTCGGCGAACAGGTCGAGCCCCTCCTCGCCGCTGGCGGCGTCACGGACCTCATAGCCCTCGCCCTCGAGGGCGAGGCGCATGGAGGACCTGATCCGCTCGTCGTCCTCGACCACCAGGATGCGCCCGCTCATTCGCCCCCGGCTCAGCTGATCCAGATCTGCGTCGGCCAAATGGAGCCGCCGATCATGCCGAAGGCCTGCTGGCCCTGCGGCGTGGTCGGATTGTTGAAGTTCTGCACGGTCGGGTCGCCGATGACGGCCCAGACGGCCCGGTCCGTCCACAGGTACGGCAGGTCGACGCCCAGGCGCTTGTTGACGGTCTTGTAGGCCGCCTCGCGCACGGATGGCTCGGTGCTCGCCCGCCCGGCCAGGAGGGCGGTTTCGATGGTCGGGTCGGCGTTGCGGGCCATGTTGATGGACAGCGAGCCGGAGCTCACCGTGGTGGTGCTCCAGAAGATGTAGTTGAGGTCGGGGTCGACCGCGCCGAACTGGCGCCATCCCAGCGCCTGGTACTTGCCGGCCAGCGCATTGTTGATGGTGTCGTTCTGCTGGACGATGTTCGTCTTGACCTGGAAGCCCACCGCGCCCCAGGCCTGCTCCAGGTACTGCGCCGCCCTGATGGCCGCCGGCGAGTTGGTCGAGCCGTAGGAGAAGGAGATGGGCCCGCCGTTGATCTTCGCCGCCTGCTTGACCAGCTTGGACGCCTCCGAGGGGTTGTAGGCCGGGTACGACGTCGTCGAGTAGTACTTCGACCCGGGCACGAACAGGCCGTTGCTGACCGGCAGGACCCCCTCGTCGATCACCTTGGCGTACTGGTTCCGGTTGATCGCCATGGCGGCGGCGCGGCGGACGGTCGCGTTGTTGAACGGGGGGGCCAGGCAGTTGAGCTGGACGCAGTTCATGTCGGGCTCGCCCGCCACATGGGTGCTGTCGTCGATGTAGGAGTAGCTCTTGTTGCCCTTGTACTGCGTGATGATCTGGGGCGTGTCGGTGATCATCAGGTCGATCGTCCCGGACTTGAGGGCCTCCGAGCGCGCCTCCTCGTCGGGGATCGGCTTGTAGGTGATCTTCGACAGGTACGGCATGCCCTTGCGCCAGTAGTTGGGATTGGCCGTCGCGGTGAAGTGGTCGTTGGGGACCCACTCCTGGAACACGAAGGGCCCGGTGCCGACGGGATGCGAGGTCCCGTTCGGGTTGGAAAGCATGGACGGGGCCGCCACGTAGGCGATCTGCCCGCCGATGCCACCGGCCAGGTAGTAGGGGAACGGCACCCAGGGTGCCTTGAAGGTGATGGTGACCGCCAGCGGAGCGGTCTGGGTGATGGAGACCAGCGTCGGGCTGAGCACGATCCCGGTGAGCAGCGACTTGGCCTGGGCCTGGAAGTTGGTGAGGAGGGCGGCGCCGTTGCACGGCGTGCCGTCATGGAAGACCACGTTGGGACGGAGCGTGACGGTCCAGCTGGTGTAGGAGGCGTTGGGCACGACCGACTGGGCCAGGTAGGGGGCCCAGTCGCCGTTGGCCAGGATGATGGTCAGCGGGTCGAACACCGTGCGGGCGTACATGACCCCGACCTCGTCGAAGCGGGCCTGGGTCGGGTCGAAGCCCGATTCCTCCGCGTCGACTCCGAACACGAGCGATCCGCCCCTCTTGGGGGTCGAGGTGGACGTCCCGTTGCGGCCGGGGCCGTTGGTCGTCGCCCCCGCGATGCCGTCCAAGCCCATACCCAAGGCCGACGCCCCGGCGAAGCCTGCGGCCGCGGCCGCCCCGCCGGCCAGCAACGTACGGCGATCGAATTTCGAAGCCATCGGTCCTCCATTTCCCCGAACCCACCGGACCCCCCGAAGGTTCGCGGGCGACGTTAGTGCCCAGGACCGTCGCCGTGGGGGCGGTACCGTGGGTTCCGTGCCTCCCGACTGGGATCTCGGCGGCTTCGACGCGTGGCTGGGTGGGCGCTCGGCGGCCACCCGGAAGGCCTACCTCAGCGACCTCGGTGCGTTCGCCGACTGGATGTCCCGCAGCGGTGTCGACGGCCCGGCGGGCGTGGATCGGCTGCATCTCCGTCGCTACCTCGCCTCGCTCGGGACGCGGAAGCTCGCCCGGGCCACCATCGCCCGCAAGGCGGCGGCGCTGCGCTGCTACTTCTCCTGGCAGGTGCGGCAGGGTCGCCTCGGCTCCGACCCGGCCCGGTCGCTGCGCGCGCCGTCGGGCGGCGGTCGCCTGCCCCGCGTCCTCTCCACCGGGGAAGTGACGTCACTCCTCAGTGCGGAGGCGGAGACGCCCGTGGACCGGCGTGACCTGGCCGTCCTCGAGCTCCTCTATGCCGCCGGGCTGCGCGTCTCCGAGCTGTGCGGGCTGGACCGGGGTGACATCGACCTGCGCGGCCGGACGGTCACGGTGCTCGGCAAGGGAGCCAAGCAACGGCGTGTGCCGGTCCACGACGCCGCCGTGGCCGCGCTGGCGGCGTGGTTCGAGCACGGGCGGGACGACATGGAGGGCCCGCCCGAGGCCGCCTTCGTCAACCGGCGGGGCGGCCGTCTCGGGCCGCGGGACGTCCGGCGGATCCTCGATCGCCGGTCGGCCTCGCCCACGCACCCCCACGCCCTGCGCCACACCTACGCCACCCACCTCCTCGACGGGGGTGCGGACCTGCGGGTCGTCCAGGAACTGCTGGGTCACTCCAGCCTGGCCACCACGCAGGTCTACACACACGTGAGCAAGGAGCGGTTGCGCTCGGTCTACGGCGGGACCCACCCCCGAGCCTGAGGGGCCGCCGAGCGGCTAGCATGGCCGGGCCCACCAGGGGGTGGGCGGCAACACCGACCTACATCACCTGCGCGCTTTCCACGGTCGCCGCCACGAGCGGCGCTGCGGCAGGGGAGCAACCGACTGGAGGAATTGTCTATGGCCGTCGTCACCATGCGACAGCTGCTGGAAGCCGGAGTCCACTTCGGCCACCAGACGCGTCGATGGAACCCGAAGATGAAGCGCTTCATCCTTGGTGAGCGCAACGGGATCTACCTCATCGACCTGCGCAAGACGTTGGGGGGCGTCGAGTCCGCCTACTCCTACGTCCGGGACCTCGTGGCCGATGGCGGCACCGTCCTGTTCGTGGGGACGAAGAAGCAGACCCAGGGCCCCGTGGCCGAGTACGCCGAGGCCTGTGGGATGCCCTATGTCAACCAGCGCTGGCTGGGCGGCATGCTCACGAACTTCACCACCGTCTCGGGCCGGGTGAAGCGCATGCAGGAGCTGCGGGCCATGCAGGCGGCCGGCGACTTCGACGGCATGCCCAAGCGCGAGGCGCTGCAGCACACCCGCGAGCTGGAGAAGCTGACCCGCAACCTGGGCGGCATCGCCGATCTCGACCGTCTTCCGAACGCGGTGTTCGTCATCGACACGAAGAAGGAGCACATCGCGGTCACCGAGGCGCGCAAGCTCGGCCTTCCGGTCGTGGCCGTCGTCGACACCAACTGCGACCCCGACGTCATCGACTACGTGATCCCGGGCAACGACGACGCCATCCGCTCGGGCTCCCTCATGTGCCGGGTGATCGCCGACGCGGTGGCCGAGGGCCGCTTCATCGCCGAGCACCGGCGGCAGGCGGCCCCCCAGGCGGCATCCGCCGAGGACGGTGGCGCCTCGCCGAGCCCGCGCCCCCGCCGGGTGCACACACCGCCAGAGCCGGTCGAGGTCGCCTGACGATGGCCGCCTACACCGCAAAGGACGTCGCCACCCTGCGCCAGATGACCGGCGCCGGCATGCTCGACTGCAAGAACGCGCTCGAGGAGACCGGAGGCGACATGGAGGAGGCGGTCAAGCTGCTCCGCATGAAGGGCCTCGCCGGCGCGGCCAAGCGCAGCGACCGGGAGGCGACGGAGGGCGCGGCGGCGGCGGCGCGCTCGGGCGATGCCGCCGCCGTGGTCGAGCTTCGCTGCGAGACCGACTTCGTGGCCAAGGCCGACGACTTCGTCGCCCTGGCCGACGAGCTGGCCGCGCTCGTCGCCGCCAAGGGCGAGGACGCCACCGGCGAGCTGGACGCGGAGATCGACGGCCTTCGTACGACACTCAAGGAGAACATCTCCGTCGGGCGTGTGCGCCGGCTCGTGGCCGAGCCCGGTCAGGTGATGGAGACCTACGTGCACCGGCAGGCCGGGCGGGGCGTCAACGCGGTGGCCGTGGTGCTCGAGGGAGGCTCTGACGAGCTGGCCCACGACATCGCCGTCCACATTGCGTTCACCAAGCCGGCCTACCTGAGCCGCGACGAGGTGCCCGAGGCCGACGTCGCCGCCGAGCGGGCCACGGTGGCCGAGATCTCGCGCAACGAGGGCAAGCCCGAGGCCGCCATGGAGAAGATCGTCGAGGGCCGGATGACCGGCTGGTTCAAGGAGCGGGTCCTGCTCGACCAGGCCTACGTGAGGGACGAGAAGCAGACGATCGCCGGCATGCTCGGCTCCGCCCGCATCGTGTCGTTCGCGCAGGTCGTCATCGGCGCCTGACGCAGGGTCGTGGGAGAACCTCGCCGTATCGTTCTCAAGATGTCGGGGGAGGCCCTTGCCTCCGCCGCCTCCGACCAGACGATCGACGCGCGGACCGTCGAGCGCATGGCCAAGGAGATGGCGATCGCCATGGAGGGTGGCGGGCTCGAGCTGGCCGTGGTGGTCGGGGGCGGCAACATCTGGCGCGGCACCACGGGCGAGAGCGGGGGCATGGACCGGGCGACCTCGGACACCATGGGGATGCTCGGCACGGTGATCAACGCCCTGGCCCTGCAGGACGCGCTGGAGCAGCAGAACCAGCCCACCCGCGTGCTGAGCGCGCTCAACATGGCCGAGGTGGCCGAGCCCTACATCCGGCGCCGGGCCATCCGGCACCTCGAGAAGGGGCGGATCGTGGTCTTCGCGGCCGGCATGGGGAACCCCTTCTTCACCACGGACACCCCGGCTGCGCTGCGGGCGGCCGAAATCGGCGCCGAGCTGCTCTGCAAGGGCACCCACTCGGGAGTGGACGGCGTCTACAGCGCCGACCCCAAGCTCGATCCCACGGCGACCCGCTACGACGAGATCTCCTTCATGGAGGTCATCAGTCGGGACCTGCGGGTGATGGATCTGACCGCCATCACCTTCTGCAAGGACAACAACCTGCCCGTCCGGGTTTTCGACCTGATGCCCCCCGGGAACATCCCTCGTGCGCTCAGCGGTGAGCGGATCGGTACGCTGGTCCGTTGATGGACGACGACCTCGCCGCCCTGGTCAAGGACGACACCAGGGAGAAGATGGCAAGAGCCATCGATCACGTGCGCCACGAGATGGGGAACGTGCGCACGGGCCGTGCCTCCTCGGCTCTGCTCGAGCCGCTGCTGGTGGACTACTACGGCACGCCGACGGCGCTCCGCCAGCTGGCGGGCTTCAGCGTCCCCGACGCCATGCTCCTCGTCATCTCCCCCTACGACAAGGGCTCCCTCGGGGCGATCGAGAAGGCGATCATGTCCTCGGACCTCGGTATCAACCCGACCAACGACGGCACGGTCATCCGCCTCGCCTTCCCACCCCTGACCGAGGAGCGCCGCAAGGAGCTGGTCAAGGTCGTGCGCCACAAGGCGGAGGAGGGCAAGGTGGCCGTGCGCAACCTGCGCCGGGCGGGGCGCCACGAGCTCGAGGCGTTGCAGAAGGACGGGGAGCTCTCCGACGACGAGCTCGAACGGGTGGAGAAGGAGCTCGAGAAGATCACGCACGAGCAGGTCGCGTTGATCGACCAGCTGCTCGCCCACAAAGAGCAAGAGCTGCTGCAGGTCTGAGGAGCGACAGCACATGGCAGACGGCACCGACGAATACGACGAGTTCGACACCGGTCTCGACGGCATCGGCGATCCGGGCCCGGAGCCGCCGCTCGACGAGGACCCGCCGACCTACCACTCGGGGCGGGTGCGCATCATCGGGGCCGAGCCGGCCGGCGACACCGTCCGCGAGGTGACCGGCCCGGTGGACGACGAGCACCCGGAGCTGCCGCACTGGAACGACGCACCGACGGGACAGGTCCCCGCCGTGCTCGACCGCAGCACCGGCGACGAGCTCGTCGCACCGCCCACGTGGCGCGAGGAGGACACCGACTGGGAGGCCCAGGAGGAGATCTTCGAGCCCTCCATGCTCTCCGACGACCTCCCGGCCGTCGGGGCGCTCCTCGGCGAGCAGCGCGAGGAGGTCGACGTGGAGCGCCAGCCGTGGCACTTCGAGTCCGACGACACGCTGGTGATCCCACCCGAGCCGGGCCTGGAGCCCGGACCGGGGGGCGAACCCCCGTACCAGCCCGAACCGGTGTGGGAGCCCGAGCCGATCGCGCTGGGCGAACCGCCCGTCGAGCCCGACTACGAGCCGGCGGAGGTCGCGCCGCGAGTGGCGTCGCCGGAGACGGCGGCGGCCTCGGCCGTGGCGGCATCGCGGCTCGTCCCACCCCGACCGCCGGAGCCCAAGGCCCGCGCCACGCGCAGTTCGCGCGCCGCGGGCACGCCGCGCACGGGCAACGTGGTCACGGCGGGCACCAGCGGGCGGGACATGCGTGTGGCGATCGGCGTCGGCGTGCTGTTCGGTGTGGTGGGCCTCGCTTGCTTCGCCGCCGGCACGGTGGCGACGGTGATCCTGGTGACCGTCGTGGTGGTGCTGGCCACCGCCGAGGCGTACGCCGCGTTCCGTCGTGCGCAGTACCACCCCGCCACGCTGCTCGGTCTGGTCGCCGTGGTGTCGCTGATGATCGAGACGTACAACAAGGGCGTGGCGGCCCTGCCGCTCGTCCTCGTCCTGCTGGTTGCCGGGTCCTTCATCTGGTACCTGGCCCGGGTGGAGCCGGCGGCGGACCCGGTGTCCGGCCTCGTCTCGACCGTGTTCGTCTTCGCCTGGGTCGGCGCGTTCGGCTCCTTCGCCGCGCTGCTGCTCGACCCGAACCTCTTCCCGGACCGGCACGGCATCGCCTTCCTCCTCGCCGCGGTCATCGTGACCGTGGCCGACGACGTCGCCTCACTGCTGGTGGGCTCGGCCATGGGGCGTCACCAGCTGGCCCCCTCCATCAGCCCCAACAAGAGCTGGGAGGGACTGATCGGCGGCGCCGTGGCCGCCATCCTCGTCTCGGTGATCGTCGTGCACTTCATCCATCCGTGGACGATCAGCAAGGCTGCGCTGTACGGGGTCGTCGTGGCGATCGTGGCGCCGCTCGGCGACCTCAGCCAGTCGATGGTCAAGCGGCATCTCGGCATCAAGGACATGGGGCGGCTCCTGCCCGGTCACGGGGGAGTCCTGGACCGCTTCGACGGTCTTCTCTTCGTGCTTCCCGCCACGTACTTCGTGGTCAAGGCGCTCCACCTCGGGTGAGCTGATGCGCACGGTCAGCCTGATGGGCTCCACCGGCTCCATCGGCACCCAGGCGCTGGACGTGATGCGCCGCGAGCCCGAGCGGTTCGGCGTGCACGCGCTGGCGGCGCAGAGCTCGGCGGCCGAGCTGGTGGCCCAGTCCACCGAGTTCCGGCCCAGTGTCGTCGTCATCGGCGACCCCGGCCTCTACTCCCAGGTGCGTGACGGCGTGCCGGCCGGCACGGACGTCCTCGTCGGCGTCGAGGGGATGGTCGAGGCGACGAGCGGTGCCGACGTGGTGCTCAACGCGGTGGTCGGCTTCGCGGGGCTCCCCGTGACCATGGCGGCCCTGGAGGGCGGCAAGCTGCTGGCGCTGGCCAACAAGGAGTCGCTCATCGCCGGGGCGCCGGTCGTGCAGAAGGCCCGGCGGACGCCGGGAGCGGAGATCGTCCCCGTCGACTCGGAGCACTGCGCGCTCCACCAGTGCCTGGCTGCGCTCCGGGGCACGACCGACGTGGCCCGGTTGCTCCTCACCGCGTCGGGCGGCCCGTTCCGGGGTTGGCCGCCCGAGCGTCTCGGCGCCGTCACCGTCGCCGACGCGCTGGCCCACCCCACCTGGTCCATGGGGCCGAAGATCACCATCGACTCGTCGACGCTGATGAACAAGGGTCTCGAGGTCATTGAGGCCCACGAGCTCTTCGGCATCGGGTACGACCGGATCGACGTCGTCGTGCACCCGCAGTCCATCGTGCACTCCATGGTGGAGCTGCGCGACGGGTCGACGCTGGCCCAGCTGTCGAACCCCGACATGCGCCTTCCCATCGGGTACGCCCTCGGGTGGCCCGACCGCGTGGCGACGCCGTTCGGGGCGCTGGACTGGTCGCAGGCCCAGAGCCTGACCTTCGAGCCGCCCGACCGGTCGGTCTTCCGCTGCGTCGACCTGGCCTACGAGGCCGGTCGCCGCGGCGGGTCCGCGCCGGCGTGGCTCAGCGCGGCCAACGAGGTGGCCGTCGAGGCCTTCCTCGGCAACGCCCTGCCCTGGGACGGCATCGCCGAGGTGGTGGCCGAGACCATGGAGGGGTGGACCGACGACCCCGTGGACCAGATCGACGCCGTGCTGGCGGCGGACGCCGAGGCCCGGGACCGGGCCTCGGCGTCCGCCGCCAGCACGGCGTCGATCTGGTCCACGGGG
>Ga0224557_1000435_pt1 | contig 46955 bp, 38 predicted proteins | sample 714S31014metaG_FD_180677 | JGI IMG/M metagenome (GOLD analysis project Ga0224557, IMG submission 180677) | Peat soil microbial communities from Stordalen Mire, Sweden - 717 S3 10-14 | ecosystem: Environmental > Terrestrial > Soil > Wetlands > Peat | place: Sweden: Norrbotten County, Stordalen...
CATCCATCGGCCTGAACAGTGAGAAATAGTTGCTGAACAGTGAGAAATACTTGGCCGCTCGCGGCATTGTTGAAACGGAATGCTCCCATGGCATCGGTCGTGGTTTTGAGGAACCCTGAACTGCCCCTGCTGGTTCCCAGCCCGACGGATGCGCCTGCAATGGCGCGCCCCTGTTGATCCAGCACTACGCCCGCGACCGCCAGTCCTCTCTTCATCACGAAGACCGCCGTCATATCGCGCAGTTTATCATCCGGCAATCTGGCATTGTTGGGGTAGCCGGGGTAAGAATCGCTTACGTAATCGGGATGCTTCAAATCGATCAGCAAAGTCCTCAGATCGGCTGGTGCTTGATCGAGTCGCCACCGTCCCTGCGCGTCCGTCACGACCTTGTATTTCCAAAGATCCACCGTCGCGTTCTCTGTCACGCCACCCATGCTCGAGTCGCTCGGCACGGTGGAGAGAACGGAAACGCCAGCGATCGGTTGTCCCTGTTCGTCTTGAATGATGCCGCCAATGGGAATGGCCGGTTCGAGTGTAAACGTGAATTCCTGCGGAAACTGAGATATTCCGACTTGTGCGCCCCAATCCATCCTCATCGGCACGAAACCGTCTTTGCGTGCGGTGACCATTACATGCGGCGGATCGTTCTCGGGAAGTGGAGCCTGGTAGCGGCCTTCTTCGTCCGTGCGGCCGGTGGTCTTCTGGCCTTTCCGTTGGACACCGATCTCCACGCCGGCCAACGGTTGCCTGGTCTGTGCCTCTACAACATGGAAGTCGATGATACGGTTGGATGTGACCCCACTGGTGGTCACCGCGGCGTTCGTTGACTGGGGCGTTGCCTCTGCAACGACATCGGCAGCCGGTGCCGCCACCGCCGCGGTTTTGTCCGAGGACGAAGTCGTCGTCGGCTTGTGCTCGCGCCAAGGCGCGACATTGAAAATGAGAACAGCGCCGGTCACCGACAACGACGCGACGCCGGCGAGGAGCTTCAATTTCGTCCAGCGCCAGGCATTGAGAGTCTCGCGCGCGAGTTGAGGGATCGTGGCCGACGCGGAGGCCTTCAACACGGTGGCAGCCAATGACACGGGCGCGGCTTGCACGGCTTGTTCGGCCAAAGTCACGGCTAGCGCCGCGCCGCCAAGCACCACGCCGCGGTGCGTTATAAGAGCCCGCAGTTTTTCGATGGCACGGCTGACGCGTTTCTTGGCGGCTTCCTCACTAAGGCCGAGACGTTCACCTACTTCGCGTAGGGGCTTCTTTTCGTAAAACCGCAGCAGGATGGCGGTGCGATCGGCTTGGGAAAGCGCGGCCACGGCCTGATCGAGGTGCGGGGTGAGTTGACTCCAAAGGTTCTCGTTTTCGTCTGATGAAGTGGTGGAGCTCATGGCTACAGCTGTTTGTTCGCGGGCTTTGCGTCGATATTCTGTGCGCAGGGCGCGGGAGGCGACGAACCGGGTGGTGCGAAAGAGCCAACCGCTCAGGACCGTGCCGTGGCGCAGGTTGCCGGCCTTGCGGGCCAGCAGGACGAACACGGCCTGGGTCACGTCCTCGGCCAGATGCGGGTCGCGGGTCTGGCGCAAGGCCGCCGAGTAGACCCAGTTCAGGTGACGGCACACCAGTTCGGCGAAAGCCGGCTCCGAACGATTCTTCGCGTAGGCCTGAAGCAGTTCCCAATCGCTCATCATGTGCATTGTCCTCTACCTATAAATCCCCGCCAATGCCAAAAGGGGACAATGCTTTGGCTGGAATGTCGGGATAAATTGGGGCAGTGTATAGTTAATTCGGGAGGCGCTTGTGGACGAAGCGAAGCGCGTGCGGTTGGCATTTCTGCATGGGGTTGGCTCCGGCGAGACGCGTGCGAGGTGAAAAATCATGAACGAAGCGCGAAAAATAAGAGTGTATCTGGGCGGAATGTCCAATCACCATGACAACAACTGGAAAAAGTTGTTTCAGGGCATGGCTGGATGCGAATTCTACGACTGGGAGATAGACTCCGATCAAACTTCTGCTGACACCTATTTCCCTGACGATCTCAACGGGATTAAAGGCGCGGACATCCTGGTTGCCAACCCCGGCAGCGTCGCACCCGCGGAAGCCACATGGATCGAAATAGGCTACTTCTATGCCCTCAATACCAAGAAGCCGGGCGATTTTTGCGATAGGCTTATTATTATTTGGCAGGAGAGCCGACAGCCGAAGTGGTCAATAGAGTTTGTTGAGAAAGCAGGCTTTGTAGTCTCTACTTTTGATGAGGCCATCACAAAACTTAAAGAGATTGTAGCTCTTTGTCTGAAGGCCAATTAGACATGATGTTTGAGTTTTCGGTCAGGTCGGAGTAGTCTTTATCTGCGACCGCCGCCAAGATCATTGAAGAAATGAAGAAGCTGTCGCCGGATGAACAGGCGGAGGTAATTCGATTCGCTTATCGTTTGGACGCGGAGCGCCATTTGACGGGCAGGGAGTTGTCCGCGCTGGCCGAGCGCATGACGAACGGTTCCTATCCAGCCGAAGCCGCGCTCGTGCGCGAAGCCATCGTTCGCGGTTTCTACGGCGGGGAACCGCATGCCTAAGGTTCGTTGTAGGAGCCTGCCTGACGGCGGCAAGCGTGAGCTACCATCTCCGGAATTGGGTTGTGGTTCATTCTGAATAACTGCGAGAATTGTCTATCCCCCGAGTGAAGCTAAGGATCTGACTGTGGTGCTGGCATGGGCGCGTGCGAGATTCTTCGCTTCGCTCAGAATGACAAGCTTGCAGGCAGCGCCTCTGCGTTGCGTATCGCCGCCCGATAAGTTGTCTGGACATGTGCTAGCCGCATGGGTATAGTCGGCACGGTTCTTTGACATCCGCCGTTGCGCTCTGGGCTATGGCGGACAACTCGGCGGACACGTAAGGGTGCTGTTTTTCAGGGGGGAGTAGGGGCGCAAAAACATGCGTTTCTGCGAAACGAAGCCAATTGGGAAATGCTCCAGATCGTATGTAGCGTATTGTGGCGGAATGAGTTAGCAACATTACAGAATTCTGACAAATGGCTTCGTTTTTTGTGAAAACTACCGCACGGCGTCCGCTCCGCTACTGCTGCGTTGATCTTCACATGATATGTACCCGCCCTTTAGGGTACGCAGGCTAAAGCCTGCGACTACAAGACCTACCTCTCACGTGAGCTGCGGTGAAGCCCCGCTGTTTACACACTTGGCAGGTTGCCGACACGTGGCTGTTGCTTTGGTTTGCGAAGTTATTCACCAAGGAGGGGGGGGAACGGGACATGAACTACGTGAGCCAAGTATGCGAGGTCGGGATGATGAGATTTACATTGCGAGAGGATAGCGAGCCGGAGTATTTGGGGCGCGCGGCCGAGGAGATTCTTCAATTGCCCAGCGTGTTGCGCGTCCGTACCAATCCCGCGCGGCAAGAGATTGAGATTACGTTCAAGCAGCCGGCCGAGGGGCTGTTGCGTCAGGTGAACAATGCGCTGCGGTTGGTCGGTACGGAGATGACGGCGTCGAAGGTGCGGTAATGCGCCGCGGTGTTTTGAGTCACTTCAAGTCCGGGTTCTGTTCGATGAACTCGCGGAGTTTATCCTTCAAGGCGGGCGGCATGGGCGTCTCGGGGAGGCCGTGGTGATGCGTGATCATGATCGTGCGCCGGTAGCTATTCACGTAGTCGAGACAAGGGGGGCAACTGCCGATGTGCTTCTCCAATTTGCGATGGGTCTCGGGAGTTAGTTCGCCCTCGACGAACTCGAAGAGAAGTTTCTTGGTCTTCGAGCATCCGCCCGGGCGCAAGAGGCACTTCAAATGACCCATGATTTTTTTCATGCTCATGACTTCTGTATGTCGTGTCCTTTTAGGTACGGCAGGAGTGCTTCCCGTAGCGCCAACCGTGCCCGATGCAGGCGGCTTTTCAGTGCGGCCTCGCTCAGGCCGGTTTCCTGCATCACTTCGGACATCGGCAATTCCTCCACGTCGCGCAGGAGCACAGCCACGCGGTAGGGTTCGGGCAATTGACTGATCGCGGCGCGGACCTGCTCGCCGAGTTCACCAGTCATGGCGACTTTGTCGGGGAGCGGTCGTTTGTCGCTCAATTGCAATGCGGGAAGTGGCGCGTCGTCGTCGTCGGACCCGACGGCATCGAGCGAGATGTCATTCTCGCGTCGTTTCTTTTTGCGCAAGGCCATCAGTCCCGCGTTGGCGGTGACGCGATAGATCCAGGAAGTGAACGCCGATTTGCCCTCGAACGAGCCGATCTTGTTCCAGATGGAAACGAGGGCATCCTGCATGACCTCGCGCGCGTCGGACTCGTTGCGCATGAACTGGAGGGCGACGCCGTACATCTTCGCGCCGTGGATATGGATCAACTCCTCCAAAGCCGATTTGTCGCGCTGCTTGAGGCGGGCGACCAACGGAGTGTCATCGATATGGGCGTCTGTTTTCGACATGAGAATGGGCACGACAATACTGCAAGAGTCTTTGATGCACTATAACGCGCGCGGTTTCAAGTCTGATGAGGGAATTGTAGGAGACGAGCGTCTGCCAATCCTAAAGCTCAGCGTGAATAAACTCCTTCAGTTTCGCGCGCACTTCGGCTGGAATCTCCACCTTGTTGCAACAGAATTGCTTCGTGACGTCGATGGTTTGGCGGTAGGTGCGCAGGAACTCGATGCAGGGCGGGCAGTCGCGAAAATGGTCGTCGAGACGATGTTTCACCTCCGGCTCCAGGGTCCCTTGCACATATTCGAACAGCAGTCGTTCGACATCGCAGCACCCGAACGCCGATCCAAGGAACTTCTCAAGAGGATTCACTTTTATGTTAGATGCGGTGGTAGTGAGGGACGATTCACATGGAGCAACGATATTGAGCGCATGTATAGTGGAGGTAATGACGGGGGTTTTACACCGCGGATTACTCGTCGCCGGCCTGGCGGCTGTGGTATCTTGGGCCGTTATGGGCGACGAAACCACCTCTCGCAAGCCGAATCGTTTGATTCACGAGAAGAGCCCGTATCTGTTGCAGCACGCCTACAATCCCGTGGATTGGTATCCCTGGGGGGAAGAGGCGTTCGCCCGGGCACGCAAGGAGAACAAGCCGATCTTCCTATCCATCGGCTACTCGACGTGCCACTGGTGTCATGTCATGGAGCGCGAGTCGTTTGAGAACGAGGGCATCGCCGCCGTCATGAACCAATACTTTGTTTGCATCAAGGTGGACCGGGAAGAGCGTCCGGACATTGACAAGGTTTACATGACCGCCGTGCAGGCCACGACGGGCAGCGGTGGCTGGCCGATGAGCGTGTGGTTGACGCCGGAGCTGAAGCCGTTCTTCTGCGGCACCTATTTCCCGCCGGACTCGCGCTATGGACGCCCCGGCTTCAAGGATTTGCTCCAGCAGGTGCATGACGTTTGGGAGGGGAACCATGATGGCGTGCTCGCCCAGGCCAGCAAGATTGTCGAAACCATTAACCAGTACTCGAGCGTTGGTACGAATGGGTCGCCGAATCGTCCGCTCGATGACGCGCCGCTCAGCGCGGGCTTCGATCAGTTCCGGACGTCCTACGATACGGTGCATGGTGGATTCAGCATGGCACCGAAGTTCCCACGACCGGTTGCTTTGAACTTCCTTTTTCGGTATCAGGCGCGAACGAATGAAGTCGCGGCGCGCGAGATGGCGCTGCACACGTTGCGGGCGATGGGCGAAGGCGGATTGTTCGATCAACTCGGTGGCGGTTTCCATCGTTACAGCGTCGACCAGAAATGGCTGGTGTCGCACTTCGAAAAGATGCTTTACGACCAGGCGCAACTCGTGTCCAGCTACATCGACGCGTACCAGATTACACGCGATCCGTTTTATGCCGACATCGCGCGACGGACATGCGATTACGTGTTGCGCGACATGACGAGTCTGGAAGGTGGGTTTTATTCGGCGGAGGATGCCGACAGCGAAGGGGTGGAAGGCAAGTTCTATGTCTGGACGCGCGACGAGATCGAGACAATTCTTGGCGACAAGGAGAGGGCGGAGATTTTCTGTCGCTACTACGGCGTCGAGCCCGATGGCAATTGGGAACACGGCAACAACGTGCTACACGTCACGCTCACGGTCGCGGAGGCCGCCAAGCAGTTCCACAAGTCGGAGAAAGAGCTTGCCGCGATTTTGGAGAAAGGCCGGGCGAAACTGTTTGCAGTGCGCGAAAAACGAGTGCGGCCTCATCGTGACGAGAAAATCCTGACGGCGTGGAACGGGCTGATGATTTCCGCGTTCGCGCGGGCCGCGCAAGCGCTTGATGAACCGAAATACCGCGCCGCAGCCGAGCAAACCGCCCATTACATTCTCGCCAACCGTCTCAAGGACGGCAAGCTGACCCGTACCGCGACGGTGCCGGCCATGGTTGAAGACTATGCATTTTTCGGTAACGGCTTGATAGATCTCTATGAAGCGGACTTCGATCCGCAGTGGTTGCAGAAGGCGGCGGAACTCGCCGACGCCATGCTCGCGCAGTTCTACGATGCGAAGGAAGGCGGATTCTTTCAGACAGATGGACGCGACCCGAGCGTTATCGTTCGCTCCAAGGAAGACTATGACGGCGCAGAGCCGAGCGGCAATTCGATGGCGACGTTGTTGTTGCTACGACTCGCGCAGTTCACTGATCGGGCTGATTATCGTAACGGCGCGGAGAAGACGCTGCAGCTTTTTAGCGGTCATCTCTCCAAAGCGCCGCAGGTTGTGCCGCAGATGCTTTGCGCGCTGGAGTTTTATCTCAGCCAGCCGAAACAGATTGTCATCGCGGGCAAAGCTGACGCCGCCGACACGCACGCCATGTTGCGTGCGCTCCACGAACGGTATCTGCCGAATGCCATCGTGATTCTTGCGGAAGGTGGTGAATCGCAGAAGTCGCTGGTGAAACTCCTGCCCTTTCTCGAGACCATCAAGCCGAAAGATGGCAAAGCCACCGCCTACGTTTGCGTCAACTACGCGTGCCAATTGCCCACGAGCGACTTGAGCAAGATGCTCGCGCTGTTACTGCCCGTGCATCCACAGGATGAGCCAGATGGTGGTAAACACCAGCGGCAATAATAGTGGCGCGACGAGTCCGAACGAACGGACCGGCGCGGCGGTCATGATTGACGGCAAGGCGTCTTCTTCCGGACCAAAACGTGAACGATAGCCGCTGCGTAGTTTGCGCATAGTCATCACCGCCGCCAGAATGCTGATGTAGATAAGAACGCACGTCAGCATTGCCACGATCGGAATCAACTGAAACAGCATTTGCAGTTGTTCTTCGAAATGCTGGGAGGCGGGCTGCGGTGGCTGTGACATCAGTCCGTTGGACACAATGGCGTACGCGGTAAAGAGGAATGACTGCGACCCGACGAGCCACGTGAGCCGCTGCACGATTAGGTTATCCTCGTGCTCGAGGCGCTCGCGGACAAGGTTGTAGTATTCCAGCGCCGAGAGCGGGGTGTTCATCATGGGCGCATTCATAGCTACGACCATTACACGGGTTTTCAGTTGTACGCCAGCTTAAGCTGAGTTGCGCGACCCATGCGGAACTGCTTGCCCGGAGGCGGGCACGTCATTAGGATGTCCGCATGTTTCGTGCGGAAGATTTCTTTGACCTGAAGCAGTTCTCTTTTCCGGAGTTGTTCGACAACTACGAGCACGTATGGAACGCGCTGAAGAAGTTACCCGATTTCATCAGACAATATCTCAAGCCGACGCGATTGTGCACGACCATCGGAGTGCCGTACATCGCCGATGATGTGTTCGTCGGCAAGGGAACGGTCATCGAGCATGGCGCGGTGATCAAGGGGCCCACGATCATCGGCGAGAACTGCCAGATTCGCTCCAGCGCCTACATTCGCGGCAACGTCATCGTGGGCAATGACTGCGTGCTCGGGAATGCGTCGGAATTCAAGAACTCCGTGCTCTTCAACGGCGTGCAGGTTCCCCATTTCAGTTATGTCGGTGATTCCATTCTGGGTTTCAAGGCCCACCTTGGCGCGGGTGTGATTTTGTCGAATGCCAAATCGATGAAAGGCAATATCACGGTCAAGTATGGCAACGACATTGACACAGGCTTGCGCAAGTTCGGGGCGATCATTGGCGACGGCTGCGACATCGGCTGCAACTGCGTGCTGAATCCCGGCTCGATCATTGGGCGCAACACAGTGCTCTACCCGAACATTCTCTGGCGCGGCGTCTGTCCGGCTGACAGCATCGTCAAATTGCGCCAGCAACTTGAGACCATCGTCCGGCGGAAATGAACCACGCGTTGTTGATTCTGTTTGCAATCACGTCGACTGCTGTTGCGCGGATACAATTCCCTCCACAACCGCTTCCGCTGTTACCGCAGAAGACGGAGGGTGGTGTGCTTTTTCAGTGCTACGCGCCCGAGGCGCACATTATTTACCTGGCCGGTGACTTCAACGGTTGGGCGAATACTGTGGATGGGCGTATTACCAACTCCGCATTTGCGATGAGCGGGCCCGACACCAACGGCGTCTGGCGCAAAATCGTGAAGCTCGATTCAGGCGTCTATCGTTTCAAATTGAATGTGGATGGCGAGGGGAAGGGGTGGTTCGCGCCCGATTCGATTGACGAACGTGACGGTGACCAGAACGCCATCCTCCACATCAGCGCCACCGGAGATGTGCTTATTCCCAGCGCGCGCAACTCAAAATGGAAACCGCAGCACACTTCTCGCGGCGTGCTCCTCGCGTGCTACGCCCCGAAGGCTCACTTGGTCTATCTCGCGGGTGATTTCAATGATTGGGGCCACAACCGTGACGGTCTCGTTTTTGACCCTCAGTTTGTCATGTATGGCCCGGATGGTGACGGCGTCTGGCACACGGAAGTCGAGCTGAAGCCGGGGCGACACCTCTACCAGTTTGTCATTGATGGTGACCATTGGATCGCCGATCCAAACAGCGACGAGACCGACAAGGAGAACCACTCCGTAGTGGAGGTGAAATGACGGGGTCGTGTTTCGCTTCCCTGCGGATGACAGTTCTGATGCTGACTCTCATCGGTTGTGCGCAGACTGGCAGACGACAGGGCGAAACGTCGACCCAGTCGACGGTTGCGCCACACGTCGTGCGCCTTATTTACGCGGACCCGTCTCATGGTTACCCTCTGGCCGACACCAATGTTGTAGCGGCGATTATCGAATTCAGTGGCAATGTGCTGCCTATGAAACTGGCAGACGGCGAAGCACTTTGGGGTTTCGGTGAACGCTTCGATGCGCTGAATATGCGCGGGCGCACGATGGAGAGTTGGGTTGCGGACGCATGGGGCGGGGGAAATCGGTCGTACATCTGCGCGCCGTTTCTCATCAGTAGCAAGGGTTACGGCCTGTTTGTGAATTGCACGGGCAAAGTGCGATTTGATTGCGGCGCCACCAGCACCGATGAACTGCACATCGAGGTTCCCGAATCAGGGCTGGATGTATTCGAGTTCAAAGGCACGCCACGCGAGATCCTAACGGCATACACGAAACTCGTGGGCCGGCCGCGGCCGGTGCCGGATTGGGTGTTCGAGCCGTGGATTTCCCGGAACTCGTACCTCTCGGAGTATGAGATCGACCGTGTGATCGACAAGATGGAGGCGCACGGGCTCAAGGCGGGTGCGGTGGTGCTGGAGGCTTGGACGGAGGGTTTGCAGAATTTTCGTTTCGAACAAGGACGATATCCGAACCCGAAAGAATGGATCGAGAAACTGCACGGACGCGGTTATCACGTTGTCTGCTGGGAGACGCCGAGCATCTGGGATAGCGCAAGCACCTACCCGGAGGCCAGTACGAACGGCTATCTCGTGCTGAAATCCGACGGTACCGAACTGCGGGTGGACTGGCTGGAAAATGCGGTGAAGATCGATTTCCGCAAGAAGGCGGCGCGATTGTGGTGGCAGAAGTTGCAGGAGCCATTGATTGCAATGGGCGTGGACGGCTTCAAGACCGATGGCGGTGAACGGATGCCCGACCCGTGGTTTCATAATCTGCATCCGTTTTATTATCAACGGGCCGTACTGGATGCGTTCCAGGATCTCGGCAAGACGGGAGTGACATTTGCGCGATCCGGCACGCCGCCCTGCGCAGGTGACTCGACGTTCTGGGGCGGAGATCAATCGTCATCGTGGGATGACCTACCGCGCGTGGTGCGGGCGGGACTCAGCGCGGCGCTCTCAGGATATCCCTATTGGGGCCATGACGTCGGCGGCTATTCGGGCACACCGACAAAAAATCTCTACATACGCTGGCTGGAACTGGGTGCATTCAGCCCGATCATGCAACTGCATGGCACGACGCCGCGTGAGCCATGGTACTACGACGAAGAGACTGTGCGCATCGCGAAATACTACTTCGACCTGCGCTGGGCGTTGCACGATTACCTACTTACCGCTGCGAAGCTTGCGAGAGAAGAGGGTGTCCCGATGTGGCGACCGCTTCTGTATGAGTTCCCGAACGATCCCGCGACATACAACATTGATGACGAGTTCTTCTTGGGCAGCGATCTGCTCGTTGCCCCCGTATTGAGCGAGTCTGGTGAGCGTCCGGTGTATCTTCCCTGCGGTGAATGGGTAAACGCGTGGACGAAGGAGAAAGTCACGGGACCGAAGACCTTTACGGTGCGACCTGGGGTCGCGGAGATTCCCGTTTTCATTCGTGCAGAACGCGCGGCTGACTTCGAGAGGGTTTTCCCGCCATTGCCGATCAATCAACCGGGCAATGTGTTCGTCGAATTGGCGGGGGCGACGAATGAACGCGGCATTGTGCCCACACAGCGGCTGATTCGCGGCCAGAAGTACGAGAAGATTTTCCTGACGGCGCATAATCGTGGGACGAATGGATTGAGTACGGAAGTAGAGTTGGCATTGTCCATTGGTTTCACTGCGTTACCCGGCATGAAACAGACAATTATCGCGCCGGCCGGTGGCGAAGCCCGGGTCGCATTCTACGTGAGTCCACCGGAGACGCTGGACGTGGGGAGTTACCCTGTAAAGGTGATGAGTTTGTTGCAGACGGGTAGCTCGCCACTTTCGACTGCCCTGACCCTGACGTTGATCAAGCCGCCCCAGTGGCATGTGCTCGGACCGTTTGATGGCGGGGTGGGAGCAAAATTCGTGAGGGAATTGCCTACAGACCTCACCACGGAGTACTTGGGTGCAGGCGGTCGATATGTGAAATGGCGGGCTGTCGGCGATGATTGCGTGCGAAATGATGGGTACGTGGATTTCGAGAAGGCGCTGGGCAAGGACAACAATAATGGCGCGACGACATTTGGCGCGACGACGTTCCAGGCAACCCAGGCCGGCAAAGCGCGGCTGTACGTGGGCAGCGGCGATGCGCTGACGGTTTGGCTGAACGGGCAACCGGTGTTCGACAAGCAAGTGCATCGCAGTGCCGAGCCTGACGAAGACGCGGTGGAAGTCGATTTGCGCGAGGGGGAAAACACGGCTCTGGTGAAGATCAGTCGCGGGATTGGCCCGAACGGACTCTACTTTCGCGTGGCGGCAGGCTCTTCATAGGCCGGAAGGTGTTTCCTGCGCCATGCGTCGGGACTGATGTGGTGGTGCATTTTGAAGACCCGGCAGAAATCGCTGCTGCTCGAAAATCCGCATTGCTCGGCGATGGCCTCGAGCTTGAGATTGGAGAGCGACAGCAAGCCCATCGCCCGTTCGAGGCGCACGCGTGTGAACGCGGCCTGCGGACTTTCGCGGCGTGACTGCCAGAAAAGGCGCCGCAAGTGGCGGACGGAGACGTTAACGGCTTGCGCCGTTTGGTCGAGCTTCGGTTGCTCGAGCATGTGTTCGCTGTACCATGCGAGACAGGCCTGGACCTTCTGCAATGGGTGGTCAATACCGCTTTTATCCTCTGCGGTCGGGATGTCAGTCAGTGCGATCAAGGAAAGTTCGATCAGTGCCTTCTCAAAAAACAGAAAACTTTTCTCGGTCACGCTGCCATAAGGCGCACGCAATTCCATTTCGATCTCGGCGACGCGCCGGACTTGAGCGGCTGGCAGCACACAATCCAAGAAGCCGCGTTCGCGGGCGATCTTCTCGAGTAGCGGCGGGACTTTGCCGAAGTGGAAGACGACAATCTTGCAGCGGTTCGTGCCGTCACCTTTCCAGCCGTGGGCGGTTTCCGGTGGAAAGATCCAGAGGTGATGTTGCTGGAGGATGGCCGGGCCGGTTTCGCTGAGTAAGGCGCCGCACTTGCCACGGAGTACGGCGAAGAATTCCCAATTGTCCCGCTGGTGGATGTACATTGGGTACACCCCAAAGTGCCGCACGCCGGCGACCATGTGACGCAACATGGGCTGGATTCTGCCGTAAATGGCCGAATTTGTAAAGCTTCTGACCGCCATGCTGGTTCGACAAGGGGCGGGAACCAGACTAACTTGCGGCTTGTCTGGCGGGAAGAATGCTACGGACGTAACGATCAGCATTCATGAAGGGCTGCAAAACAATGATTCGATATCTCTGGGGCGCTTTGGCGCTCATTTCCACTTTTCTTTCCACCGCAACGGCTCAAACCAACTTCACGGAAGCCGGCGGTGTAGTCGTGATCGAGGCGGAGAGTTATTCCAACAACATTGCGCGGATCACCAACGGCACAAACTTTCAATGGGTCGCCAACAACGCGGTCCCCGGCTTTAGTGGCACGGGATACATGGAAGCGCTGCCGAACATCGGCACAAACCTGAACGTTACCTGGCTCACCACAAGCCCGGAGTTGGACTACGCAGTCAATTTCGCCAACGCACTGACGCACTATGTCTGGATTCGCGGTTACGCGGTCACGAATACCGATGACTCCCTCCATGCGGGAGTCGACGGCACAACCAATACCGCAGCGAACATCACCTTGAACCAATATAGCGTGTGGCAATGGACAAGGACGAACACACTCAACGGCGTCGCCACCCTGACCGTCAACTCGACAGGCATGCATATCTTCAGCCTGTGGATGCGCGAGGACGGGATGCGCATCGATCGCATTGTTCTGACGACCAATAATAATTTCCAGGCGATTCTCGGCACCTGCTTCCACATTCCCAGCGACATTGAAACCGGTAACAGTGGGCTCACGATGAGGAGTCCCTTGACCGGGATGTCGTCCAACACGCCGGTGTTTCTCTATACGGGCAACCAGTTCCAAGGCTCCGGCAACCCGGGGAACCAACTGCAGACGGGCAGCACAATCTTTTATCGCAACGCGACAAACTCGACGTGGTCGTCCATCCCGATGTTCTTTTGGTATCAAGGCGGGGCGAGCGGCAACAATAAATACTATTCAAACTCGATTCCCGCGAACCTCTTCAACACGGGCGACACTGTGCAATACTATTTCAAGATTCCGTACAGCGATCATTTACCAACTTTCTTGTATGGAAATGATAATGCTTCCCAAAGCACTGAGATCGAGAGCGTGGCCCAGGCCAATCCGTTTGCTTACACCATCCAAGGGCCGCTGACGTCGCCTTCGGGGCCGTATGTTGCCTATTCCAACGTCGTCGGTTCGGTCCTCTACGAAGCGCGCGTCTACCAGAACACCGGCCAAATCTCGCTACGCGGTCCCGATCTCATGGGAAATCCGGGGACGAACGCCGTCAATATCCAGCCGCCTGCGGCGGTGGTGAATGGCAATTCGATCAGCGGAGGCGCCGTGCTTTCCACGAGTGCGCTCAGCAATGGGCTGCAAATCGTCGAGCAGTTTGGCGCGACCAGCATCGTCGCGCAGATCACGTTCCCATACCCGGGCGTCATGCATTATGAGGTCGTCAACTGGGGTGCTCAGGTACTGACTTCCACGGCCATCACTGTCCCATCGAGTTCCGGCGAGCACTTCTTCGGGTTCGGCGAGAAATTTAACGGTCTCGATCAGGCCGGTAACAAAGTCCACATTATGACTTACGACACGTCTGCCCGGAGCGTGGCCGACAATGCTTATGCGGTCGCGCCTTGGTTTATGAGCTCGCTGGGTTATGGGTTCGATCTGGATTCGACCGACGAGAGTTGGTTCGACATGCGCAACTCATTCGGCGACCGTTACATAATCAATAACATGGTGGGCAGCAGTTTCAGCGGCTACGTCACCAACGCGTTGAAATACAACGTGGTGTACGGCCCGAATCTGACCGACGTGCTCTCACGCTACACGGCCTATAAAGGCCGGCCGCTGCTTCCGCCGCCGTGGGCATTCATGCCGTGGATGTCGTCAGACATCTGGAGTAGCGGCGGCGAAGTGCGTTATGTCGTCACCAAGCTACGCGAGCGCGGGGTGCCAGGTTCGGTATTCGTCTTCGATTCGCCATGGGAGATTGCCTATAACGATCTCACTTGGAACACCAGCCAGTTCAGCCCCGGTGGGACTTTTGAGGGCACCAACTGGCCGGGCTTCAATACCAGTGCCGATATGATGACTTTCCTGCAAACCAACGGCTATAAGGTTGTCGTCTGGTTCACACCGTTCATCAACACCAGCTCGGACAGTCCGGAGTGTGCGGCCAACTGCGAGTACAATGTTTGCCTAAATGAGAACTTTGGTACGGCATCCAATTACCCCAGCGCCTTGGCCAGCAATTATTTCGTGCACGCCGTTAACGGCGGCGTCACCAACGTGCTGTCGGTAAGTTGGTGGAAAGGTACGGGTAGTCCGGTTGATTTTACCAACCCTAACGCGGTGCAATGGTTCCAGAGCGCACTCAGCAATCTTGTCTCGCAAAGCGGCAACGTCATTGGCGGGTTCAAGACCGATGACGGCGAAGCGCAGGCCTCCCCCGCGCCGTTCATTCCGCTCAATGCTTTGTATGCCGACGGCCGGACGGGTGTCGAGATGCAGAATGGCTACTGCGTGGAATACCAAAAAACCGTTTCCGGAGTTCTTGGCACCAACGGCATTCTCTGGGGGCGGAGCGGATTTGCCGGCTCGCAGGCCTATCCGGCCATTTGGGGTGGAGACAATCAACCGAATTTCGGCGACTCCGACGGATTGCCGGGAGTTATGATCGCCGGCGAGTCAATCGCGATGAGCGGCTACTCCATCTGGGGCAGCGACATCGGTGGATATGAGGACTCCCCGTGGAGCAGCTCGACCAACAGTCTGTTTATGCGGTGGACGCAGTTCGGCGCGTTCTGCCCGATTATGCAGATGCACCGGTCGACGAGCTTGTGTTTGATGTATCCCTGGAGTTTTGGCGCCGATGCGTTGACCAACTACCAGTTCTACGCGCAACTGCACACCGCACTGTTCCCGTATGTGTACAGCTACGCGATGCAGGCCAACACCAGCGGCGTGCCTATTATCCGTCCGCTCGTCCTGATGTACCAGACCGATACCAACACCTACGGCAGCGTGTACAATACGAGCCATTCGTACCTGTTTGGCAACGAATTCCTCGTCGCACCGGTGGTGACCAATCCCCCAGCCAGTGGACCTACCATCCGCAGCGTCTACCTGCCACAGGGTAACTGGTACGACTACTTCGCCAATGTCCGCTACAGCGGCGCCCAAACCATCATCTGGACGAATGCCAACCAGCATCAGATGCCGCTGTTTGTGCGCGAGGGCGCGTGCATCCCGATGATCTCGACGAACGTACAAACGTTGCTCGATAGCAGCTATTCCTCCAACCCCAATCTCATTGTGCCGGGCCTGTCGCTACAGTTCCTCATCTACCCGACGACGAACTCCAGCTTCACCGTCTATGATGGTACCAGCCTCTTGTGCCAGTCCAACGGCACGGTCATCGTAGCGACCTTGAATTCCGCTTCGCGTCCGATGCTGCTGCATTTCTTCACGGCGCAACCGTTCGGTGTCGAACACGATGGCGTCCGCCTTCCTCAGTTCACGAACACCGCCGACTTTGTGGGTGCGAGCCTCGGCTGGTTCTACGACAGTACAGGGTTTGTGAATGTCAAATTCAATCATGCGGGCGGTTCCACGCAAATTGCCTTTGGGCCGGATTCCGTCGACGACGGCATCTCGGACTCGTGGCGCGCCACGCACTTTGGATCGCCCACTATGACGAACGCAGCCTTGTGTGCGACTTGTGACCCGGACGGGGACGGTCTGAATAACTTGCAGGAGTACCTTGCAGGAACAGATCCACAGGATTCCTCCAACCTGCTGCGGGTGAATTCATTCTCGCCGAACGGGAATGACGCGGACATCGCCTTCGGAACGATTCTGGGCATGAATTACCGTGTGGAGTACACATCCGACCTCGTTACTGGTACGTGGCAGGTATTGAGTAACAATATTTCTGGAAGCGGTGGGGTTATCCAGATCATTGATCCCGGGGCCATTCGTCAGTCGAGCAGGTTCTATCGAGTTAGATTATTGCCGTAGAATATCCTACACCGTAAGGGTGAGCGGAAGTGCCACACCCAATTGTGTCGCCCACGAAATCAGTGCCGGAAAAATTGTCGGATATAGCACGACGCCGTTTGCTAATTGTTCCTTCCGACGCAAGAGTGCAGCCTGCCCTGGCAGACGAACGGGCGGTTTCCCTGAGGGCACAGGAGTTTCCTGGCAGAGCTTGGCAAAGAAACTCGTCTCGCGCAAAAAAGATCCTCGCCCGCCAAAACGCTCGGGATCCAGAACCTGCAGGAACACGGAGGCCCCCCAACGCGGTTCATCGTCAGCGCGACCGTGACCGGCGAGTGCGTTCGTGAGCACCTCGACAAGAAGCGCCAGAGCGAAACCTTTGTAGCCGAGATCCATGCCGCCCAAAGGCAGGATCGCTCCTCCTTGTTGGCCGTCAAGAACACACGGGTCGTCGGTCGCACGTCCATCGCGGTCGACCAACCACGGCCCCGGCAGCCGTTCACCGTCCGCTGCGACCCGATTGCATCGCCCGTTGGAAGTCGAAGACGTGCTGATGTCGATCAGAATCGGGTCGCCGTTAGTCGGAATGCCGGCGGCGAGCGGATTCGGACTGAAGCGAGGGGCGACTCCGCCGTGAGGCGTGACGGTGCGCGATGCCGGGTCGGAGCAACAGAGCAAGACGACCAGTCCCGCCTCGGTAACCGGCTGAAGGTACGCCTGCAGACAGCCAATGTGGTGACTACGGCGAATGGAGATGGTGACGACAGGATGCTCAGTAATGCGTGTGCGGGCAACCGCGATGGCTCGACGTATGAGCCAGGGTCCCGGCAGATAACGTCCATCCCAGGTCAGCGAAGAACCATGATCAGCAATGACGTCAGGTTCGCCGACTGTTTCCATCGTCCTTTCCTGGATGGCCTTGAGGTACGCCGGGAGCAACGCGAAACCGTGGGTGGTATGCCCGAGCAGGTCGCCTTCGAGGAGTACTTCCGCCACATCGCGCGCGCGATCCTCTGCGAGGCCGCAGCTCATCAAAAGAGATCGGCCGAAACCTCGCAGGTTTGCGGCATCGAATTTCCGGACACCGGGGTCTGTGCGCAGCGACATGGGCTACAGGGTGAACTTCAGAGCGGCATCGATCGTCTTGGCGAAATGAAAATGCATTTTCTTCCGAATTTCTGCCGGCACATCGACCAAATCCTTGCGGTTCTGGTCGGGCAGCACGACGGTGGTCACACCCGAACGCGCGGCTGCCAGCACTTTCTCCTTGATGCCACCGACGGGCAGTATCTTCCCGCGAAGCGTGATCTCACCCGTCATCGCCAGGGCCGGCTTGATGGGTTTGCGCACGAGCAACGACGTGAGGGCAACCGCCATCGTTACGCCGGCCGACGGCCCGTCTTTCGGAATTGCGCCGGCGGGCACGTGGACGTGGATGTCCGATTTCTCAAAGGTCTTGGGGTCGATGCCCAGTTGCGTGGCCCGGGAGCGCACGTAGCTGAGCGCCGCTTGCGCACTCTCCCGCATCACGTCCCCCAACGAACCGGTCAAAATCAAATTGCCCCGGCCGGGCATTTGCGTGGCCTCGATAAATAGAATATCACCACCCGCCGCAGTCCACGCCAACCCGATCGCCACGCCCGGATCCGTCGTGCGTTCCGCCACGTCATGGAAGAATTCGGCGGAACCCAGAAAGCTCTTCAGGTTGCGCGCGGTGACAACCACCGACTTCGCCTTGTGTTCCACGATGCGCCGCGCGGTGCGGCGGCAGATCGTCGCAATTTGTCGCTCGAGGTTGCGTACGCCGGCTTCCCGCGTATGGTCGCGGATAATGGCGGCCAGCGCTTCCTTGCTCACGCTGAGTTGCGCCTTCTTTAGCCCATGCTCGGTCAATTGTCGCGGCACCAGGTACTTCATCGCGATGTGGATTTTGTCCTGCTCCGTGTAACCCGGCAGCTCGATGACTTCCATGCGGTCGCGGAGCGCCGGCGGAACCGGTTCCAACAGGTTCGCCGTGGCGATGAACATCACGTGTGACAAATCAAAGGGGATTTCCACATAGTGGTCCGAGAAACTGTTATTTTGCTGCGGGTCCAGCACTTCTAACAATGCCGCACTCGGATCGCCACGAAAGTCCGCGCCCACTTTGTCAATTTCATCCAGCATGAACACCGGATTGTTACTCTCGGCCCGGCGCAGGCCCTGAATCACCCGGCCTGGCAGCGCTCCAACGTACGTGCGACGGTGACCGCGGATCTCCGCTTCGTCGCGAACACCGCCCAGTGAAATGCGGATGAATTTTCGGCCCAGTGCGCGCGCGATGCTCTTGCCCAGCGAGGTTTTGCCGACGCCCGGCGGCCCGACGAAACACAGGATCGGGCCCTTGCCGGCAGGAGCCTCGGTCGAGCCATTGCTTTTGAGCTTCAACACGCTGAGATATTCCAAAATGCGTTTTTTGACATGCTCGATGTCGTAGTGATCTTCGTCGAGAATCCGCCGCGCCTGCGCGATGTCGAGTTTGTCGTCGGTCGCTTTCGACCAGGGCAGCGTGATCAGCCAATCGAGGTAGGTTCGGGCCATGGCATACTCGGCCGCGGCGGGCGTGATCGTCGCCAGGCGGTCGGCCTCCTTGATGGCGACCTTCTTCACCTCGGGCGGCATCTGCGCCTTGTCGATCTTGTCCCGTAACTCCCCGACCTCCGAGTTTTCACCGCTTTCACCGAGCTCTTTCTGGATCGCCTTGAGTTGTTCGCGGAGGAAATAATCGCGCTGGCTCTTGCTGAGCGCCGTGTTGACCTTGCTCTGGATCTCGCTGCCGAGATGCAGTACTTCAACCTCGTGGTTGAGCAGGCCGCCGAGCAAGGTGAGCCGCTTTTTGACGCTGACCGCTTCCAGTAACCGTTGTTTCTCCTGCAGGGGAACGTTCAGGTTGGCCGCGATGACGTCCGCCAGTTTGCTCGGGTCTTCGATATTGACGACCGCCACCTTGAGCTCGTCGGGGAGCGACGGCGAAAGATTGATGATCTCCTGGAACAGATTGCCGGCATTGCGCGCCAGTGCGGGCGTTTCGAGAGTGGTGTCGAGTTCATCGTCGAGAGGCGCAATCTCGGCTTGCAGATACGGTTTCTCCGATTCGACCTTGACGATCCGCATCCGTTTCAACCCCTGAATGAGCACGCGCACGCTGTCATCCGGGAATTTCAGCATCCGCATCACGCGGGCGACGCAGCCGTACGGGCGCAATTGGTCAGGTCGCGGTTGCTCGAGATCAGGGTCGGTCTGCAAGGTCACCGCCACCAGGCGATTGCCGGCCACTACATCATCAATGAGCTGAATCGATTGACGATTGGACACGAGCAGCGGAGCCACCATGTGCGGGAACACCACCACGTCGCTCAGCGGCAGAATCGGCAGGCGCGTGGGCAGATCGTGCGCGGGCGTCTCGGTCTTGACAACGTCCGTCAGCGAATTATTTTCAGTCGGGTCAGCCATTCTATATATAGGATGACGCCTGAGCCTCGTGTGTTCCGAACTCTTTAGCGTCTCCGCCGCGCTCCCGGTCCTACCGCTCAATAAGGACAGTGAACGTCGTCAGCTCGGTCTTTTGAGACTTCGGCAATTCGATCTGCAGGAAACCATTCTGGAACTGGGCCCGCACGCGGCTGCCATCCACCGAACGGGGAATGACAATCCGCCGCTCAAACGGGCCGTAATCGATTTCCATCTGGCGGAACGAACAGCGCCGCTCGCGGCACGGGTCTTTGCGTCGTCCCCGCACCAGCAACAGGCGGTCGTTCAAGGTGATTTCGAGGTCCTCTTTTTCGATCCCCGCAATTTCTATCTTTACGACGAGCCCCTCGGGCGTCTCGTAAACATCCGTATTCGGGGTCCAGGCGCTGTGGGAAGCCAGGGCCGGCAAGCCCAGATAGGCAAGACTATCGTGTAAATGTTGATCGTACGCCTTCGCCATTGCTTCATCCTACCAAATGCAGAATAAACGCCTTCACTCCAAAACGCAAGTTGCCGCAAACATTTTCTGCGGCGTGAAATGCCGGCCACTGTAGGCCGAGTTCCCCGACGCGGTGCCTCCCTCATTTAAAGACCGATGACCGCTCGGCACGCACTACGTCATGCCTTGGCTAAACCGATCTACCGGTGCCATGGTTTTCCTGGCAAATTTCACCCTAATTCGCTTCCAGACCCCCCCTTAAAACCCCCTCCCGGTGGGTTCGTTTTCCAAAACGAACCCACCTGCAAACGCGCTCTGCAAACGACATAAGTATCTTCAAGTACGTAGGATACGCAGAAAATCACCTCAAAAAACGGTGGGTTCGTTTCGCAGAAACATAGGGGGGGCCCTCCTGTCTGCCCGTGTAACGTCCTCGCGAAGGAGACTCGTGCCATCTTCTCGTTCGTAGATTTGACGACGGCGGATGTCAAAGAACTGCGCGAACTATACCCGTCCCACGACAGCGTGTCCAGTAAAAAATATCTATTTGCGATACTCGGCAACCCAGCCCTGTGGCCCGTCTTCAATTCGTTTTGCGGTTGCTGCTCTCCTTGTGAAGCCGTAGATTGACCTCAGCATGAAGATTGCGTTGGCGCAGATAGATACCACCGTGGGCGATTTACGCGGGAATTCAGGAAAAATTCTCGAATTCTACCGTCGCGGGGTCGCGGCGGGGGCGGACGTGGTCATGACGCCTGAACTGGCGATCACGGGCTATCCGCCGCGTGACTTGCTGGCGAAACAGCGCTTCGTCCACGATAACCTCGCCGCCCTCCACGAGATCGCGGTGCAAATTGGTCCGACCGCGCTGCTGGTCGGCTACGTGGACTTCAATCTCAAGCGCCCCGGCCGCGATTACGTGAATGCGGTCGCCTTGATCCAAAATGGCAGGATTATCTCGGTCCGCTACAAAATGCTGTTGCCGACGTATGATGTCTTTGACGAAGACCGTTACTTCCAGCCGGCGGACTCCAACACGGTGCTCGATTTTGCCGGCCAACGACTCGGGCTGACGATTTGCGAAGATATTTGGACGCAGGACTATTTGCCCGCGCGCCTTTATGAACGCAGTCCCATTCACGATCTCATGCGCGGCGATACACACGCACAACTCCTCTTAAATCTGTCCGCGTCGCCGTATCACCTCGGCAAGGAGCGGGTCCGCCACGACATGCTCCGCGCCGTGGCGCAACAATGCAAAGTGCCAGTCGTGTACTGCAATCTCGTCGGCGGCAATGACGAATTGATTTTCGACGGCAACAGTCTCGCCTTCGACGCCTCCGGCAATCTCCTCGCCCAGGGCGCCGCCTTTGCCGAGAACCTGGTCATCGTTGATCTGGCGGGCCCGCCGCAGCCATTCCATCCACTGGAACCCGCCGCCGCGCTCCACGAGGCGCTGGTGCTCGGGCTCCGCGACTACACGCAGAAGTGCGGCTTCAAGTCCGTCGTTCTCGGCCTCAGCGGCGGCATCGACTCCGCCGCGACCGCCTGCCTCGCCGTCGCCGCGCTCGGACGCGAGAATGTCCTGGGCGTTTCCATGCCCTCGCAATTCTCATCGAAAGGCAGCATCGATGACGCGAGCGAGTTGGCGAAAAACCTCGGAATTCGCTGGGAGACAATCCCGATTCAGGATGTCTTCGAGAACTTCAAGGAGACGTTGCAACCCGTGTTCAAAGGCCGGCCTGAGGACACCACCGAAGAAAACATCCAGGCGCGCATTCGCGGCACGACATTGATGGCGCTTTCGAATAAGTTCGGCCACATGTTGCTGACCACCGGCAACAAATCCGAGCTGGCCGTCGGTTATTGCACGCTGTATGGCGACATGAACGGCGGCCTCGGCGTCATCGCCGATGTCCCGAAAACGATGGTCTACGAACTCGCCCGCTACATCAACCGCCAGCGGCCGGTCATCCCCGAATCTTCCCTCACGAAACCGCCGTCCGCCGAACTTCGCCCCAACCAGACCGATCAAGACTCACTGCCGCCATATGACGTGCTCGATGTGATCATCAAGCTCTACATCGAAGAAGCGAAGTCCGCCGCCGAGATCGTGAAGGAAACCGGTTTCGACGAGAAACTCGTCCGCAGCATCGTCCGCAAGATCGACCTCAACGAGTACAAGCGCAAACAAGCCCCGCCCTGCCTCCGCGTGACCAGCAAAGCCTTCGGCATCGGCCGCCGCGTCCCCATCGCCCAGCGGTACGTGGAAAGATAGTGAGCCGATGACAGACCTTCTCCACTTTCCCGGTTTTCCTGCCCTCTCGACCATACTGAGACTGAGTGACGGAACCTCGCATGCGGCAGACCAATGGTTGCGTGTGGAGGATTTACTCTACCTGATCGTAGTTGTTTCGTTTGTTTCCTGGCACGTTCTTTTCCACATCTCGGCAAAAGAGCAAGTTGGCGGCACGTTTTTGACGCATTTCCTTTCGGTCTTTCCCGATGTGGTTTTGCTGTGTCTGTTGTACGTCTACGAATTCTGTGCCAGACCAATAGTCAAAGACTGGTTTCGGGAATTATTTAATTCCGAGGCATTGCCCCAGCCAACTCACATTTTACTCGACGTAGTTCCTGCCGGATGTTTGTCCGCATCTTTCGCGTGCCTGATCATTCTCTGTTTGTGGGCCGCGCAATCCGGAAAACCTCCAACACTGATTTCCGGCATCCGATGGGCGCTGTTGATCTACGGGCTCTTCCTCTTGGCCATACCCATCGCGCTGATGATGCCTTTGATTTGAGGTCGCATGAGCAAAGCCGAAATCATTAAGCAACTACCCAAGCTCAGCCAGCGTGAGCGGCGCGAGATCGCTCGCGCTATTTTTGAAATCGAGGACGACCAGAGAGTTCTGGCGGATGACGACCGCCGCGCCAACGAGCGGTTCTTGATACTTGACGCTTTGGAAGCTAAACGTGGCAAAGCCAAGTGAGTGTGGAAACAAGCTAACCCCTGTCCCGTAAGGCAATCGACAGGTTGTCTGGGCGCGAAAAATGCAGTACTGTTGCGGCTTACAATGCGGTATTGGACGAAAATAACAATCGGTCTGCTCGTGGCGGCGATTGGCGTTCTCGTGGCTCGCGAGAATGGATGGTCGTTGCCAACGCGTCCGGAAGGCGAGACCCGGGCCAACGGCAGCAATTGGGTCGAGGTCGTCTCCAAGTCGTACACGCTCGATAAGATTTATATGTCCATGACCGGGCCGAGCGGGAACCACCCTGTGACCTGCCTGTTGCCGCACGCAAAACCGCAGCTCGTCTGGCTCACGGGCTTGCGGACGGAAGTGCTCGACGCCGACAACCGCGAGACGATTTCACCCGAGTTTTGCTGCCACGCGAATTTGACGTTCGACCCAAAGCGAATCACGCCCGAGAAGCACAACGCCGAGTTTGACAATTCCACGCACATGGACTGGCGTTTCTTCACGCTCGTCCCGGGACGCCTGCAGGAAACGCTCCCACCCGGCTACGGCCTGCCCGTGCGTTCGGACACGCCACTGGATTTCTTCACGATGTCGTTAAACCTCAACGTCCCGGATCGCACGGTCAAAGTCCGTTTCAAGACCACCATCGATTTCGTTCGCGACGCCGACCTGACGACCCCGATGAAGCCGCTATTTCGTCGCGCACTCTACGTAGTCCAGCCGTTGGCGGGTTCCGGGATGGAGCACATGGCAAAGTGTACCTCCATGACTCATCCGGGAGAAGGTTGCGTCGAGCCAATGGGAACCAACAACCCGAACGCGGTGGTGAGCACGAAGGACGGGGTCCAGGCCCAATTCGGCACCGACGTGACCTATCACTGGATGGTGCCGCCCGGTCGTCACAGTTATCGCGTGAAAGTCGTCGCAAACCAATTGAACCTCGCCGCATTGACGACGCTGCACTACGCCACGGCGCACCTGCATCCATACGGTGAATCGCTGGAGCTATACGACCTGACGACCTCGCGAGGCATCCTGAAGATTCAAGCCGAGGATTTCCACGACAAAGTCGGCGTCATGCACATGGGAGAATTCCAGTCCGCCAGCGGTATCGTCGTTGACCCGTCGCATCAATACGAATTACGCGCGGAGTACAACAACACCACTTCCAAAGACGTGGACGCGATGGCGATCATGTATCTCTATCTTCTCGAAAACGATTTCCACTATCCGTCAGCCAAGAGCCTGGAAGTTCGCCACATCTCGCCCTTCGAACGGTTGGAGCATCTCGTGGGGCTAACGCGAGCCAGTTAGCGATCCTACTGCGTGCCGAGCTTGGCGAGCAGGCCCTTGTTGCGGGCGACTTCAAACATGAAGTTGAAGAACAAACCCGCGCCGATCAGGTACACCACGTTCAACCCGAACGCCCATGCCATATCATGCGTGGAAAGCCCTTCGCCGCGCAGCACCTGTCGCATCCCTTCGAAGACGTACGTCGCGGGAATGGCCCGTGAGATCGGCTGCACCCACCTCGGCAGTATGCTGAGCGGATAAAACACCGCGCAGACGGGCTGGATGAGAAACGGAATTCCCCACGCGAGCGCCTCTGCGGACTGGCCCCAGCGCATGATGAGCGCCGTGGTGATCATCCCGACCGCCCAGCCCATCAACAGCAGGCTGGCGAAAAGGGGAATGAGCGGGAGACCCATTTGAAACAGATTCCAATGATAGAACCATAACGCCAGCCCGGCCAGAATCCCCACGGTCACCAGGATCTTTACGAAGCCGACGATGTAGGTCGCGGCGACAAATTCGCTGACGCGAATCGGCGAGACGAAAATATTGAGAAGATTGCGCGCCCAGATGTCTTCGAGGAACGAAATGGTCACAGCCTGCTGCGCGCGGTACAGGATGTCCCAAAAAATCATCGAGCCCAGCAGAAACGTAACCGCCGCGGGCGGCTGGTGTTCCAGTTTTTGTAGGTAGACGGTGATAAACCCCCACACCAGCAAATCCATCACGGGCCAGAAGAACATCTCGGCCACGCGCGGCACACTGCGCGTGTAGAGAAAGGTGTAGCGCAATACGAGCGCGCGAATGCGTCCCCAGTTCATTGCGCCTCCTCTTTGTCCTTGGCCATCACGTCGCCGCCACGCGCGACGCTGATGAAAACGTCCTCCAACGTCGTTTGGTTGAACTTGTCTTTCACCTGTTGCGGCGTGCCCTCGGCAATGATGCGGCCCTTGTGCATGAACAGCACGCGATCGCAGACCTCTTCGACGTCGCGCATGTTGTGCGAGGTGTAAACCATCGTGATCTGCCGTTCGCTCTGGATGCGACGCAGCAGCTTGCGCACTTTATCGGCAATATCCGGATCGAGGCTGGCGGTCGGTTCATCCAACATCAACAACTCGGGATCGTTCAGCAGTGACTTGCACAAATTCACGCGTGTCGATTCACCCGACGACAGGTTGCCGGTGATTTTGGTCCGCAAGTGCGTGATCTCGAACATCTCCAGCAATTCGTCGATCTTCTGGCGACGTTCCTTGACGCCGTAAATCATGGCGAAAATGAGCAGGTTCTCCCAGACCTTCAGGTTGGACGGCAGCCCGGTGTACGCCGAGGAGAAATTCGAGCGTTGGAGAATCTCGATGCGGTGCCGCTCGAGCTCCTTGCCGAAGATCGTGACTTTGCCTCCCGACGGCTTGATCAGCCCGAGCAGGATTTGGATCGTTGTGGTCTTGCCCGCACCGTTGGCGCCGAGGACCCCGACTATTTGACCGCACGGCACCGTGAACGACACGTCCGCCACGGCCACCGTGCCGTCATATTCTTTGCGGAGATTCTGGACCTCGACGACGCTCTCAGCCATGCGCGTTCCACCCCGCTACGAGGCGACGGGCGTCTTCGGATTCAGATCGCCGTCCTCTGCGGCTGCTGGGGCCGCCTCCGCGACAGGCGCTGTTTCAAGCGGTGACTCAGTGGTCGGCTCCGGTGAAGCTGCCGCATTCTCGCCGGGTGTCTCGGTTGCTGGAGTCTTCGGTTTCTTGGTCGAAACCGGCTGTGGTGGTTTGTCAGCCAGCGCCCACAACCGTCCATCCGAGAACTCAACGACATACCCGTCCTGAATCAACCAGTGCAGGTCGGCCAGTACACGGTCTTCCGCCGATGGCATGATCGAAGCCGGAGCTGCTGGCGCATTGGTATCCGTGGTCAAACCGGATGCGATCGCCACGGTGTCACCCTCTGGAGCCGGGGTTTGTGTCGGCGCCGGAGTTTCCGCCGGCGCGGCGGGCGGCGGGACCATGTGCTCGATCAGCCGCTTGCGTTTGCTACCGAAGTGCTCGCGCAAGAACAGGATGATCTTCTGGATCTGTTCCGAGAGATGCGCGATGGATTCAAATTTCTGCGGCTTGATGCGGCTGATGAAAGTGATGCCCTTCGGGTCCTTGAAGAAGTGGAACCCTTCGTGACGGAGACGACCGCGCATTTCGTTGGCGGTCTTCAACGGAAACTTGCGCTCCTGCTCCCACGCGAGCCGAATGGTCTCGAGGAGCGCGGGATTCTGCAGCTGGCGGCTGGCGACGCCGCCGATCCGCACTTCGGGCGCGGACGTGACAAACTTCGCCAGGTGATTCTCGACAAAGTGGTTCTCCACTTCGTCACGGGTGGCAAAGGTTTTCGGCTCGGGATCGAGCAGGCACTCGTACTCGGTCTTGAAACTCATCGAATCCACCCACGCCTGCACCGCCTCGGGATCCTTCACGGTCTGGATGCGCGACTTGAACTCCTCGAAGTGCATGTGTCGCAATCGCGACTGGTGATGGCGGACCAACCGGCTCTGGTACTCATGGTAATTGGGCGGCCCGAGCCAGATTCCCGTAAGTCCGCATCGATTCACGAAAGTGAAATTGCCTTTCGGCGGATCGATGGGCGTCTTCTTCTCCTTGAGAATCATCCCGGCGTGCTGACGCAGCGCGAATCGGACCGCTTCGTCCTGTCGCAAAAAGACGTTCTCGCCCGGCGTCACCAGAAATAGCGGCTCGGGAGTGCCATCCGCGGCGGGTTGACGGGTGAACTTTACCAAATGTCGCTCGGGTTTGTTGAGGACGAGCTTGGCGATGTCGAACAAGGTATACGCGCGCTGGTTGTGCTTCATCGCCTCAATCATCGCGGCGAATCCCTTCTCCTCGGGCTGGAACGTCACCTCGATCGGCAGGGTTGGTGGGGCGGACGGCGCAGGTCGGCGTTCCGTATCGCGTCGCTGCGGTGCGGGCTCACTGCGTCGCTGTGGCGCCGGCCCACTGTGGCGCTGTTCTGGACGTGGCCCGCGGCGGTCACCGGATTCCGGCGGCCTCGGGGAACGCGGTCGTTGGTCACGGTCGTTGCCGCGACGGCTGTCGCCCTCGGGACGACGACCCTCGCTGCGTCGCGCTCCGCGGTCTGCGCCGGAATGGTCGGCATAGGATTTACCGGATGACTTCACCCATTGCGGGGTTAGTTCCAATTCTTCCAGGGGCAACGCCTCGTCTTCCGCGGGCGTCGTGTTCGCTACCGGTAAATCACTGTCTGTCATGAAAATTCAAGGTCCAAGATTATACCACAAGGCGCTGGATGGCTATCCAATTAGCTGTGACTTGAAGTGACAAATCGGTTACCGTCCCCCGCCGTGATGATGATCCAGAAATATTTATCCCAGAATCGCCGCCAGTTCGTCGAGCAACTTAAATCGCTGGTGCGTTTCCCCAGCGTCTCGACACAGCCAGAACATCGCCGTGATGTCCTGAACTGTGCAGACTGGCTTGCCAGACATTTTCGCACCTTGGGGCTGGATGTCAATCTGTACCCGACGAAAGGTAATCCAATTGTGGTGGCACGCATACCCCGGATTCGCGGCCCGAAAGTCCCGAGCGTGCTCATCTACGGCCACTACGACGTGCAACCACCCGAACCGTTTGAATTGTGGAAGACCTCGCCGTTCGAGCCCGCGAAGCGCGCCGGGAAGCTCTTTGGACGCGGCGCATCCGACAACAAGGGACAATTCTTCGCCCACGTCAAGGCGGTTGAAGCGTATGTGAAAACGCGCACGCCGCTTCCCGTAAATGTCACGTTCCTCATCGAAGGCGAAGAGGAAGTCGGCAGCCTGAACCTCATGTCGTTCGTGAAACAGCGCGCGAAGCAACTGCGCGCCGATTACGTCATTGTTTCCGACACCTCCATGTTCTCGAAGGACCACCCGACGATCACCTACGCCACCCGCGGCATCGCCGCGCTGGAAGTCCGCGTAGATGGACCGTCCCGCGACCTGCACTCGGGCGTGTTTGGCGGCAGCGTGGCGAATCCGGTGGCGACCCTTGCCCGGTTGCTGGCCGCCTGTGTGGACGTGAATAACCACATTGTGGTGCCGGGCTTCTATGATGACGTGCGCCCCTTGGAAAAATGGGAGCGCGAACAATTCCGCCGCTTGCCATTTAATGAGCGAGCCTACGCCCATTTCCTCGGTGTGCCCTCTCTCGCGGGAGAAAAGGGATACACGACACTCGAAAGGCGCTGGGCGCGCCCGACTCTCGAGATCAATGGCATTTTCGGCGGCTATCAGGGACCGGGTACCAAGACCATCGTGCCCGCCTGGGCCGGCGCCAAGATCACGTGCCGACTTGTGCCCAACCAGAAACCGGAGAAAATCGCGCGGCTCGTGACGCGATATCTGCGGCAAATCTGTCCGCCTTTCGTGCGACTGACGATCACACCGGGCCATCATTCCCAGGCCTTTCACGAATCCCCGCGCGGTCGCGGGGCGAAAGCGGCGGCGGTTGCGTTGCGGAAAGCGTTTGGGCGCGAGCCTGTCTTCGCGCGAGAAGGTGGATCGCTGCCGATCCTCGACGTCTTCAAGCGTCACCTCCGCGGCGAGATCATTTTGGTCGGCCTCGGGCTGCCCGACGACAACTGGCATTCGCCCAACGAGAAAATGGATCTCGGCAATTTCCACCGTGGCATCGCCATGAGCGCCGAACTGTTGCGGGAGTTGGGCAAGCCACACTAGAACATTTATCCTTCCACATCGAAAACCGGCTTCGTATAACGTCGCAGGCAACTTCATGAAAACACAGGGCTACTACCGATTTCCGACAATTCATAACAACACGGTCGTGTTCGTCAGCGACGATGATCTCTGGACGATTTCCGCCGACGGCGGGATCGCGCGACGACTCACCTCCGGTCTGGGGTCGGTCAGTCATCCTGCGCTCTCACGCGATGGCAAATGGCTGGCTTTCAGCGGGCGAGACGAAGGCAGCGTGGAAGTGTACATCATGCCCGCCGAGGGCGGCGAAGCGCGACGGCTCACCTATTTGGGAGCGAACACGCTGGTCGCCGGGTGGACCGAATCGGGTAAGATTATTTTCAACAGCAACGCGCAACAGCCTTTCGGCAGCCCCCCGCGTTTGTGGACAATCGGACTGGAGGGCGGCGCGCCGGAATTGCTGCCGACGGGACCTGCCCAGTCGATTTCGTTCGGGCCAAATGGCGGTTGTGTCATCGGTCGCAACGCACTCGATCCCGCGCGCTGGAAGCGTTATCGGGGGGGCACGGCGGGCGATCTGTGGATCGACCCCACTGGCAAGGGACAGTTCCGCCGCCTGATCCAACTGAAAGGCAATCTCTCCCGCCCGTTGTGGATCGGCTCGCGCATTTATTTTCTTTCCGACCACGAATCGGTCGGCAATCTCTGGTCCTGCACGTCAACGGGCAAAGGCCTGAAGCGGCACACCCACCACGAAGATTTCTACGCGCGTCATCCCGCGACGGACGGACGCCGCATTGTTTACCATGCCGGCGCGGACCTGTTTATCTTCGATCCCGCCACAAATGCGACGGCGCGAATCGAGATGGAGTACGACAGCCCGCGCACGCAGCGGCAACGGAAGTTTGTGGACGCGGCGAAATATTTGGACACCTTCGAACCTCATCCGCAAGGCCACCTGCTCGCGCTCGGCACCCGCGGGAAATGTTTCACGATGGGAAATTGGGAAGGGCCGGTCCTGCAACACGGTGACGCGGACGCCGGGCGCCGTCGCCTGCCGCGCTGGCTGAATGACGGCAAGCGGGTCGTGGTCGTCAGCGACGCCGAAGGCGAAGAAACCCTGGAGATTCACAGTACGGATGGATTTGCGAAGACGACGCGTTTGGGCGGACTCGGCATTGGTCGGGTGATCGAGATGCGCGTGGACCCGAAGGCTGATCAGGTTGCGCTCTCGAACCACCGCAACGAGTTGCTGCTCGTCGATTTGAAGTCGCTCAAGACCCGTGTGCTGGATAAAAGCGCGTGGGCGCAGATCGCGGGGTTCGATTGGTCGACGGATGGCCGCTGGATTGCGTACAGTTGCGCGTTGAGCCAGCACACCTCGGCGATCCGCGTGTGCGAGGTGAAAACGGGGAAGGTGCATCCGGTCACCCAGCCCGTGTTGCAGGATGTTTCGCCGTCGTTTGATCCCGCCGGCAAATTTTTGTACTTCCTCTCGTACCGCGTGTTTGATCCGGTCTACGACAATCTCCACTTCGACCTTGGTTTTCCGCGCGGGGTGAAGCCGTACCTGGTGACGTTGCGCAAAGACATTCCATCGCCGTTCGTTCCGGTGCCGAAACCGCCGGAAGATAAAAAGGACGAAGCGAAAGCCAAGGCGGACGCGAAGAAGAACACAGCGGTTACGATCGACTTCGATGGCATCGAGTCGCGTATCCTGGCGTTTCCGGTCGAAGATGGCCGCTACCAACAGATCGCGGGCATTCGCGGCAAAGTGTTGTTCACGTCGCTGCCGATTGAAGGCAGTCTGCATGGCGACAGTTGGCCGCCGTCATCGGAACCACAAGGGAAGGCCACCTTGGAAGCATTCGATTTCGAGACCCAAAAGGCGGAGGAACTGGTCGCCAAGATGTCGTATTTCGTGCTCTCCGCCGATCGCAAGACACTGGTCTATCGCGCAGGCCGTCGCTTGCGCGTGTTGAAGGCCGGGGAAAAACCTGACGAGAAAGTGGCGAAGGAACCGCCCGGCAAAAAGAGCGGGTGGATTGACCTGGGACGCGTCAAGGTTTCCGTCAAGCCGCCGTCAGAATGGCGGCAAATGTACCGGGAAGCGTGGCGGCTGCAACGCGATCAGTTTTGGACCGCGGACATGTCCAACGTGAACTGGCAGGCGGTGTACGACCGTTACCTGCCGTTGGTCGAGCGCATCGCCTCGCGCGCGGAATTTTCCGACCTGATGTGGGAGATGCAGGGTGAACTCGGCACGTCGCACGCCTACGAATTTGGCGGCGACCACCGGCAACCGCCGCGCTACGATATCGGGTTGCTCGGTGCGGATTTTGTCTATGATGCGGCAATCAAGACGTGGAAGGTTGCGCACATCGTTCGAGGTGATCCATGGGATGAGGAGGCGCGCTCCTCGCTGGTTGCGCCCGCCGTCAACTTGCGCGAAGGCGACACGCTACTGGCGATTGGCGGACGTCGTCTCAATGCCGCGACGCATCCGAACGCGCTGCTCGTGAACCAGTCGGACGAGGAGGTGTTGATCACCGTCGGCGACGCCAAAGGCAAAGCGGCGCGCACGGTCACCGTGAAAACACTGGCAAGCGAGTTCTCGGCCCGTTATCGGGAATGGGTCGAGACGAATCGACGTCTCGTGCATGAAGGCACGAAAGGGCGGGTGGGGTATGTGCACATTCCCAACATGGGGCCGCACGGATATTCCGAGTTTCACCGATATTTCCTCAGCGAGATCGACCGCGAAGGACTGGTTGTGGACGTGAGATTCAACGGTGGCGGGCACGTGTCGGAGTTGATCCTCGAAAAACTCGCGCGTCGGCGCATTGCCTACAACCAATCCCGTTGGTCGAATGTCCAGCCTTATCCCGTCGACTCCGTGGCGGGGCCGATGGTGGCCATCACGAACGAGTACGCGGGGTCCGACGGCGACATTTTCTCGCACGGTTTCAAGCTATTGAAACTCGGGCCGCTGATCGGGAAACGCACGTGGGGCGGCGTGATCGGCATCTGGCCGCGGCATTTGCTCATCGACGGCAGCATCACCACGCAGCCGGAGTTTTCGTTCTGGTTCAAGGACGTCGGCTGGAAAGTGGAAAATTACGGGACCGACCCGGATATCGAAGTGGAAATGCGGCCGCAAGATTTTGCGGCGGGCCGTGACCCGCAACTGGACCGTGCGCTGCTGGAAATCAACAAGGCATTGCGAACGAATCCCCCGCAGAAACCGGACTTCGGCCAGCGTCCCGATCTCTCGGTGCCGCATTTGTCGAAAGGTTGAACAATATGAACGCCTGTGAACTCGCAGCCCAGGAATGTATCCCGTGCAAAGGCGGTGTGCCGCCGTTGACGGGCGAGAAGTTGCAGGCGCTTCATCGGGCCGTGAACAACGGCTGGCAACTTGTGGGCGAGCATCACCTGGAAAAGGAATACAAGTTCCTGGACTTCGCCGAGGCACTCGATTTCACAAACCGTGTTGGCGATCTGGCCGAACGACAGAACCATCATCCCGACATTTATCTCGCATGGGGCAAGGTAAAGGTCACCATTTGGACGCACAAGATCAACGGGCTGACCGAGAGCGATTTCTTTTTTGCGGCCAAGACGGACATTCTCCTGAAGAAAGCGTGAAAGATTTACTTATGGCTACCCCAAATCCCTATCCTTTGCTGGTGGAAGTTGATCAATATATTGAGCGATTGTTTGTGCCGCGCGACGCGGTGTTGGAAGAGTCGTTGAAGGCGGCGATTGTCGCGGGTTTGCCGGAGATCCATGTTTCGCCGAACGAGGGCAAGTTGCTCTATTTGCTGGCGAAACTTTCGGGCGCGAAGCGGGTGCTCGAAATAGGTCTGTTGGGCGGGTACAGCACGATTTGGTTGGCCCGGGCCATTGCCCCAAAAGGGCACCTCGTATCCCTGGAGTTGGATGAGAACTACGTTCGAGTCGCCGGCAAGAACCTGGAAATTGCGGGACTGCGGTCGATGGTCGACATTCGGCAGGGCGCAGCTGCGGCGACGCTCGAGAAGATGGTGAAGGCCGGCGAAGCGCCGTTCGATCTCGTCTTCATCGACGCGGACAAAGACGGTTATCCCGTGTATTTGGATTATGCGCTCAAGCTCACGAAGCCCGGCAGCTTGATTCTTGCTGACAACGTCATTCGCCGAATTGCCGATACCATGGTCAATCACGAAAAGCCGAAGCCGGGTGCACCCGATCCGCTGCTGGGCGGTATTGAAGAATTCAACCGCAAGCTCGCGGGCAATCCGAAGCTGGAATCGATTGTGGTGACCGTGACCCGTGAATTTGTCGACGGCCTGGCGATCGCGCGTGTGAAGGATTGATTCTCAGGTGCCACCGCAGACGGTGTAACCCTGCTCCCGCAAGTCCTCGGCCAGTTCCTTCTCCATCTGACACGCTGCCTCGTAGGGCATCGGATTGAGGTATTCGTACAATTCGGGCAACAAGCGCACGCCATATTTACAGGCGTAGTAAGACGCCTTGTACCCGTCCTTGTGATTTTGAAACCGTTCAATCGGCGGAATCCCCGTCATCCCGACATACACGCAAGGCTTCTTCGCATCCCGCTTCGGATTCAGCGCCCTGACCTTGCGCTCTTTCGAGACCGCACTGTCGAGCAGGATGACGTAGACATTGTGATGATATTGCTCAGCCATGGACGGACGCAGTATAAGCGGTTCCGGCACGGCGACAAGATTACGCAGACCAAACCCTGCGGCGACCTGCTCTTACATGCGGGACGATTGGCGAAGCTGGTGATTTCAACTTCCGTAGCGGGGTGTTACTGGGTCGCTTGCAGGCGCGTGAGCGCATTTCGCGCGTCGGTGAAATCGGGCTTGATCCGCAGGGCCTGCTCGTAGTGTGCGATGGCCTCTTTGATCTTACCCGCTCGCGCCAGCGCCAGTCCCAAATTGTAGTGCGTCACCGCTTGGTCCGGGTCGAGCCGCAGCGCCTGCTCGTAATGACCAATGGCGTCGTTGTGGTTTCCCATTTGCTCCAGGGCGAACGCCAAATTGAAGTGTGCGTCCGGGTAATCGGGCTTGAAACGCAGCGCTTGCTCAAACTGCCGGGCCGCCTCGGAAACGTTGCCCGCTTGGAGCAGTTCAACGCCCAGGATGTTGTGGGCCTCGACGTGATACTCAACGCTCGCCAATAGGTTAAACGTCACGGAAAAGGCCAGCAGCAGGGCGCAGACCCAACGTACCGCACGCCTCCAGGCCGGCCGGTCCGCCAGCGCCCGTTCCAATCCGAGGATGCCCACCACGGCCAGCAGCAGTAGCGCCGGCGCGAAGTCCACCTCGTAGCGGTTGATCGCGCTATTGAGGAACAAGAGTGGCAACACGCTGGTCCCAAACAACAGGGCCACCGACGCCAGGAATCCGCGAAGGATGGAACGTTCCTCCACCGACCGCCCGCGCCAGGCCAGCGGGGCGGCCAATGCCAGCCACACCAGTGGAATGTTGATCAGAACGCCGAACGGATTTTCCACCTGCAGATAGCCCGACGGCAAGGGTGGCGCAGCGGCGGCTTGGACGAAGGGGAAACGACCGCTCCACCGCGCCGGCTGCAGAAAATACAACCGGAAATTCAACCACAGATACTGCAGCCTGAAGAATTTTGCCGTAACTTGCGGATACAGGGCCAACTGGTAGCGCAGGCCGAATTCGAACGGACTGCCAAATCGCCGGGCGTTGTAGAGCATGAGTCCCAATCCGATGAGCAGGATTGGGCCGGTCGCTGCCAGCAACGGCGCCCAAATCTTTCTTCGCTCGCGCCACTCCTGGGCCACCGGCGTTAACAGGATTACCGCGCCGAACAGTAACGAGGGACGGGCTCCCACCGCCAGCCCATAAGCCAGGCTCGCGGCTGCCACCCATCGACACCGCCGTTCCGGCTCATGCAACGCGCGCCAAATCACGCCGAGCGCCAGCATCGTCAGCATATACCCGCAACTGATCGGCACTTCGTAAACGTCGGACCGCGACAACAGCAACGGCACGCCGGTCGCCAACCCGAGCGCCAGCACACCGGCCGCGACCACGCCGACGCTCACGTCGGCAAAGTAGCGCCGCCACAGCGCGACGAGCAAGCCAACGCCGGCCAGAAAGCCGATGGAACAGAAGATCGCCACTGCTTCGCGATGAAACAGGTAGTGACCGGTCAGGGCGACATACGGCCAAAACAAGATCACAGCGGGTGTAACACCGAAATAGAGGTGGAGACGTCCCTGGTAATAGCTCAGGTCGTGCAGCCGGTAAGGCCTGGTTTGATAAGGAGCATTGGCGATTGGATCGTAGGGGTCGGCGAGTCGCGCGAAACCAGGCGGCACTTCTTTCTTGAGGCTGAGCTGGCCGATGCGAAAACCCTGCACCAATAAATTGTAGTAAGCATCCACCGCACTCGGAGTACGCAGTTCCAGCGAACCGGATTGGGCCATGTCCACGTAAACTCCAATCACCAGCGCGCACACCACGGCCAGTAAGCTCCACGCATGTTTCATTGTACTACCGGTTTCTCGGCCAAGTCCTTCTCCATCCGACACGCCGCCTCGTAGGGCATCGGGTTGAGGTACTCGTACAATTCGGGCAGCAACTTCACGCCGTATTTGCAAGCATAGCACGACACCTTGTACCCGTCTTTGTGGTTCTGAAACCGCTCAATCGGCGGAATCCCCATCATCCCAACATACACGCAAGGCTTCTTCGCATCCCGCTTCGGATTCAGCGCCCTGACCTTCCGCTCTTTCGCAACCGCGCTGTCGAGCAGGATGACATAGACATTGTGGTGGAATTGGGCGGGCATAGTTGGAAGCAGTCTGGTCGGTTTGGGTACGCCAACTGTATCTCGCATTTCAATCGAAAGCTCAAGGGGCAGCGACTGTTGGCTCAAGCGGGGTGTTGGACTGCCGGACGTCCATTCCAATATCTGAATTCAATGGTCTCATTGTCAGGTTTGTACTTATCTGGGCATGGGGTGTCTGTCACCCACACATCTCGAATGTTGCCGTCGACGCGAGCAACAGCAATGATTGCTCGACTGCTTAGCACGTCATCAACGAACTGCGTCACGGCTACGTTCTCCGAAAGTCCAGAAAGCGACGCGAGGATGTCGGCGTGGGTATGCCAGTTAAAACTATCAAACCCCAAACTGATATCCCCGTCATCGCTCCGGCAAACAAGCAATCTTAGCAAACCATCTGGACTTCGATGTTCTTCAAGAATGTGCATCTCAGTGAAGCTTATTAAACTTCTGATGGAACCGAAATGGAACTACAAAATAGGTACAAGAACGCTGCAGTGATAGGGCCGCAGTTGTTCGTGCATCCATAATCGATAATTTTGCTCGACGTGGACGTGCGGAGCCGGTATAGTCGGCACAGTTCTTTGACAAGAGAGGGCATCCGCCGTCGCCGAGTCCATGGCGGGTAAGGAGGGTTTTTTTTGGGGGGGAGAGAGGAGGGCGAAAAACATGTGTTTCTGCGAAACGAACCGGATTGGTCACCGTTGATTTTTGAACGGAAATATCAGGGCGATAGATGGTTGCGACGAAAGTGTGAATTTTTTCAATCCGGTTCGTTTGGTGCGAAAATCGTACTGCGGCATCCCAAGTTTGGGGCACTGGCTTCGGCCTTACTGGAGGTTGGGACGGTGCTCGTGGCTATGATAAGGTCTTGCAAATAATGAACGCTCGCAGCTTGCCAATTATGGAAGTACGGGAGTCGCTGCTGTCGGCTTTGGGCAGGCAGCGGCGGCTGATCCTGACGGCTCCGACGGGGTCGGGCAAATCGACGCAGGTGCCGCAGATGTTGCTGGATGGCGCTGTGCTGGGGAACGGGCAGGTTGTTATTCTGCAGCCACGGCGGTTGCCGGCGCGAATGTTGGCGGCGTGGGTAGCGAAGGGGCGTGGGGTGAAACTGGGCGAGGAGGTCGGCTACCAGATTCGCCTCGACGATGTCACTTCATCCGCGACGCGGATTCGTTACGTCACCGAAGGCATCCTGTTGCGTCAGATGCTAACCGACAAAAACCTGCGCGGTATCAGCGCGGTCATTTTTGACGAATTTCATGAGCGTCATCTTTACGGCGATATCACGCTGGCGCGTGCGCTGCAGATCCAGGAAACGACGCGTCCCGACCTGATCATCATTGTGATGTCGGCCACGCTCGATGTGGGGCCACTGCGAGAATACCTGAAACCTTGCGAGGTGCTGTCGTCCGAAGGCCGCACGTTTCCCGTGGACATTGAATACCTCGACAAAACGTTGGGCGAATGGCCGGTGTGGGAAGCGGCAGTGAAGGAACTCGAACAGCTCGTCACGCAACACGAAGGCGATGCGCTGGTGTTCATGCCCGGCGCGTACGAAATCAGCCGGACCGTGCGCGGGGCGCAAGACGCGCTCGGCAGCCAGTTCATTGTGCTCCCATTGCACGGCGACCTGCCGACCAACGACCAGGATGCGGCGGTTGCGCAATATGACCGGCGCAAGATCGTCGTCTCCACGAATGTCGCGGAAACTTCGTTGACCATCGATGGCATGCGCATCGTGATCGACAGTGGCCTGGCGCGGATCCCGCGTTACGATCCGTACCGCGGCATCAATACCTTGCTGGTCGAGAAGATCAGCCGCGCCTCGGCGGACCAACGCGCTGGACGCGCGGGTCGCACGGCGCCGGGCGTTTGCTTGCGGTTATGGACGAAGCACGAACACGAGCAGCGGCCCCTGCAGGAAGCGGCCGAGGTGAAACGCCTCGATCTCGCGGAAGTGGTGCTGACACTGAAGGCCAGCGGAGTGGAGGACGTCTACGCGTTTCGTTGGCTGGAACCGCCGAACCGTCAGTCATTGGACCACGCGGTGCTTCTGCTCAAGGATTTGGGCGCGCTGGAAAACACGACCGGCGCGTTGACGGAATTAGGCCGGCGGATGCTCGCTTTCCCGTTGCACCCGCGTTATTCGCGGATGCTGCTGGCGGCGCAGGAATACGGTTGCGTGCGACAGGTGGCGCTCATCGCCGCGCTTACGCAAGGACGTGATTTGATGGTGCGGCGGCAGGGGAAGCAGGTGGAGGAGGCGCGCGATGATTTATTTGGCGGGGAGACGCAATCGGATTTCTTCGTGCTCATGCGCGCGTGGCGGTATGCGGACCGCAACGGCTACAACCTCGATCGCTGCCGTCAGGTCGGCGTCCACGCCCAAGCAGCGCGGCAGGTCGGGCCGCTCTTCGAGCAGTTTCTCGATATTGCGAAGCGAGAAGGGTTGGATGTGAGCGAGAAGCGCGCGGCTCCCGACGCGATCCAGCGTTGCGTGCTGCTGGGGTTTTCGGATCACGTGGCACGGCGGCTGGATGAAGGAACATTGCGCTGCCAACTCGTGCATGAGCGACGGGGCGTATTGGCGCGGGAAAGCGTTGTGCAGAGCGCGCCTTTGCTGGTGGCGACCGAGATTCATGAGATCCAGAGCGGCACGGGCAAGGACCGTGAACTCAATGTCCTGCTAAGCCTGGCGACGGCGATCAGGGAAGAGTGGTTACGGGAACTTTTTCCCCGCGATTTCACCGAAACGGTGGCGGTGATATATGACACGACACAGCGGCGCGTGTTTGGGGAGAAGCGGAAACAATTTCGCGATCTCGTACTGGAGGCCGGGCGGTCGGAGGATGTCCCGCTGGACGCCGCCGCGCGGATTCTCGGCGCGGAGGTAATTGCGGGGCGATGCATGTTGAAGAATTGGGATGAGGCCGTCGAACAATGGATTGTGCGCGTGAATCGGCTGCGCGAATGGATGCCGGACCTCGCGATTCCCGCGATTGGCGACGATGACCGCCAGATGTTGATCGAGCAGATCTGCCATGGCGCGAGGAGTTACAAGGAGATCAAGGACAAGCCCGTCTGGCCGGTACTGAAATCCTGGCTTTCAGGACAGCAGCAAGCATGGGTCGAAGAATATAGCCCCGAACGGATTGAGTTGCCCGGCGGGAAGCGGGCGAAGGTTGCGTATTCAACCGACGGTCCACCGACTGTGGCGGCGCGGATTCAGGATTTGTATGGCGTAAAACAGGGGCTGTGGATTGCGCAGCATCGCGTGCCCGTGCGCATACAAGTTCTGGCGCCGAATCAACGGCCCGTGCAGGCAACCGAGAATCTCGCGACCTTCTGGAAGGAGACATATCCGAAGCTCAAAGTGGAATTGCAACGGAAGTATCCGAGGCACGAATGGCGATAGCCACGTTCATTTCGTCTAGCATCAACGGGGAAACCTGCTAAGTTTTTATGGAGATGACCCCGTCCCATCAGTACTCGGAAAAACTCTGGCAGGAAGCCCTCCAGCATTTCCCCGGTGGAGTGAATTCCCCCGTGCGCGCCTTTCGCGGCGTGGGGGGTACGCCGTTTTTCACGCAACGCGCCAAAGGTTCACGGCTGTGGGACGTGGACGGCAACGAGTATATCGACTACGTCGGCTCCTGGGGACCGATGATTCTCGGTCACGCGCACCCGCAGGTCGTCCGCGCCGTGCAGGAAGCCGCGCGCGACGGGACAAGCTTCGGGACGCCCAACCCGCGCGAGATTCGACTCGCGCAATTGGTCCGCGAAGCGTTTCCGTCAATGCAGAAGATCCGCTTTGTAAACTCCGGCACGGAGGCGACGATGTCCGCCATTCGCCTGGCGCGCGGATTTACCAAGCGGGACAAGATCCTGAAATTTGAGGGCTGCTATCACGGACACGCCGACGCACTTCTGGTGAAAGCTGGTTCGGGCGGCGCGACGTTCGATGTGCCCGACAGCGCCGGTGTCCCCGCAGACTTCGCGCGCAACACGGTCACGCTGCCCCTGAATGATTTCGCGGCGCTCGACACGGTGAACTGGCGCGAGATTGCCTGCGTGATCATCGAGCCGGTTCCCGCGAACATGGGATTGATCCTGCTCAAACCGGGGTTTCTGGAAAAGTTGCGCAAGCTCTCTCGAGAGAGCGGCGCGTTGCTGATTCTTGACGAGGTCATCAGCGGGTTTCGCGTGGCGCGCGGTGGCGCGCAGGAACTTTTTGGGATTCAGGCCGATCTCACGACGCTCGGCAAGATTATCGGCGGCGGTCTGCCCGTCGGAGCGTTTGGCGGACGCGCCGATATAATGGATATGCTCGCACCCACGGGTCCTGTGTATCAAGCCGGCACACTTTCTGGAAATCCACTGGCCATGGCTGCGGGAATCGCGACATTGGAAGAGCTTTCAAAGAGTGACGTCTATGGAAAGCTGGAACGACGCGCTACGAACCTCGGCGATGAGTGGAAAAAAGTCGTGAAGGGACATTCGGTGCGCCTTGGCTCGCTGTTCTGCACATTTTTCACGGACCGCGAAGTGGTGGACTATGCCAGCGCCAAGACGAGCGATACGAAACGGTACGCAAAATTTTTCCACGCGATGCTCGAACGCGGCGTTTATCTGGCGCCATCACAGTTTGAAGTCGGCTTCCTCTCCCTGGCGCACACGGAGACGGACATCGAAGAAACGCTGCGCGCGGCGGTGGAAGCGGTGAAGACATTATGAAAATCGTGGTGGCCATGACCGGCGCGAGTGGTGCGATTTATACGCAGCGTCTGCTTGATAATCTCGATCCACGAAAGCACGAAATTCATTTCATCTCCACGAAACACGCCCGTGAGGTCGGCCAACTTGAGTTGCCAAAGGGCGAGCTGAAAATCGCGCCGTCCGTGATTCAGTATGACGAGAACGGTTCCATGTTCGTGCCGTTCGTGAGCGGGTCGGCCAAGTTGGATGCGATGGTCATTATCCCCGCGTCGATGGGCACCATCGGGCGGGTGGCCCATGGCGTATCCGACGGCACGATTGCGCGCGCGGCGGACGTTTTCCTAAAGGAGCGGCGCAAGCTCATCCTCGTCCCGCGCGAGGCGCCGTATAACCTGATCCATCTCCGCAATATGGCCACGCTGACTGAAGCCGGTGCGACAATCATTCCGGCCAGCCCATCCTTTTACACCAAACCGAAGACGATCACGGAACTCGTCGACACGATCGTCGCGCGGGTGCTGGATCAACTCGGCATCGAGCACGAACTCGTCAAACGGTGGCGGAGTGCTGAGTAGTCTTGTAACCTGCGGGTGAAATATTTCGTCTCTCCAGATGAGCGACCCGAGAGGTGCGAAATGCGAAAAGTAGTTTTGGGAATCGTTGTGTTATCGTTACTGGCGATGCGCAGTCAAGGCGATGAATTGAAGGCCGGTGATCATGTGCTGTCGCTGAAAGTTTGCGACCGCGAGCGTACTTATCTCCTGCATTTGCCGCCGGTCTACGATGGCAAACGTTCACTACCACTGGTGATCGTGCTGCACGGTGGCGGCGGGAACGCGCCGGGCGCTGTGCAGATGACGGGGTTCAGTGAAAAGGCGGATAAGGAGGGGTTTATCGTTGTCTACCCCAACGGTTCCGGGCGGTTGAAGAACCGCTTGTTGACATGGAATTCCGGCAATTGCTGCGGTTACGCGCTGGATAACAACGTGGACGATGTGGGTTTCATCCGCGCGCTGATTGATGACCTGGAGAAGACGCGGGCCATTGATCCCCGTCGCGTCTACGTGACGGGCATGTCGAATGGCGGGATGATGACCTATCGGCTGGCGTGCGAGTTATCCGACAAGATTGCCGCCGCCGCGCCGGTGGCAGGAGCGCTGAACCTGGAGAACTGCCGACCTATCCGTCCCGTTTCGATGATCATATTCCACGGCACTGCGGATGAACATGTCTTGTATGACGGCGGCGAGCCGCTCAAGAGAGTGGACACACATCGGCGTGTCGATAAACCCGTCTCCTCTGCGGTGACGTTCTGGGTGAAACAAAATGGTTGTTCGGAAACACCACAGCGGGAAGAGAAGGGGAATATTCGCACGGAGATTTATCGCGGTGGCAAAGAGGGGATGGAGGTCGCGCTGTACACCGTCAAGGGCGGCGGGCACGCGTGGCCGGGTGGTGAGACTTATCTGCTGGGCGCCGAGCCAACTCGGGAGATCTCCGCAACGGATTTGATGTGGGAGTTTTTCGTGCGGCATCCAAAAAGGTGAAGGCGCCAAACTCAGCGTGGTACAGCAACGTTTCTCGCGTCCAGAAACTTAAGCTGGGCGTAGAGTTGTTCGAGGAGGGGCGACGCGGCTCCCGCACGTTGGACGGCCCGCAATGGATTGCCGAAAATGGCTTCGACCTCCAGCGGATGATGATCGTCATAGTCGATCTTCATGCTCGTGCGATACGGCGCCATTTTTTCCGTGTTGGAAAGCATCTTGCCGATGATCTCATCTGTGACCGCCGCGCCGCAGGCTCGCGCATCGGCCACCACTTCCCGCATGATTGCCTCGACGAGTTGGCGGCTCTGTGGATTTGTCATCAGTTCTGTTGTTGTGGCGTCGAGAACAACCGAAAGTCCATTGTAGGGAATATTCCACACCAGCTTTTGCCAGCGAACGACATCGAGGTCATCGGCCAGTTCGGTCTCGACGTTGGCGCGGCGAAAATCGTCAGCGATTGTGCGCATGCGCTCGCTAATCCCGTGCTTGCCGAATTCACCGAGCGCGACCAGCGTATAACCCAGATGACGGATGTGCCCCGGTCCGACTTTATTCGAGCAAAGAAAACACAAACCGCCGACGACGCGCCGTGCTCCGACAATCTCGGCGACCTGCGCCTCCATGCCGAGCCTGTTTTGCATCACGAGCACAACACCATCGTCCTTGACGACGGGTGGCAGCAATTGGGGCAGCAGATGATTCTGGGTGGTTTTCAGGCACACGCAAACGACATCGCATTTGGGCATGTCGCGCGCATCCGCATAGGCATTCACCTTCGACAGGGTGAAATCGCCATCGGGCGATTCGCAAATCAAGCCGTGCTGGCGGACGTGTTCGTAATCGCTGTGCAACAGGAAATGCAGGTCACAGCCGGCGCGTTGCAGTCGCGCGCCATAAAACCCGCCGAGCGCCCCCGTGCCGATGATTGCATAGGTTCGTTGCATGGCCCTCAACCTAGCAAAATCCAGTTCGTTCTTCTATGTCTTCGCAGCGTTGTGCTAGAAGAAATGAGTGTTCCCTATTCGAAAATACTTCGAGTTTGTGCGTTTCTCACACACGGTGTTTGCGTTGCCGTTTGCGTTGGCTTCGATGGTGGTGGCGGCAAGGGCCGACCGCGGGTGGCCCGGATGGAGGACATTTCTACTAATCCTAGCGGCAATGGTCTGCGCGCGGACGGCGGCGATGGGGTTTAATCGCATCGTAGACCGCCGATTTGATGCGCTGAATCCGCGCACGGCGCAACGGCACTTGCCGGCAGGACAGATTGCGCTGACGAACGCGTGGGGATTGGTAATAGTGAGCGCGCTTGGGCTGGGCTATGTGGCATGGCTCATTAATCCGTTGTGTGGTTATCTTTCGCCATTGGCGTTGCTAATTGTACTTTTCTACTCCTTCACCAAGCGATTCACGGATTTCTCACACATCTTTTTGGGACTGGCTCTGGGGATTGCGCCGCTGGGCGCGTGGCTGGCCGTGCGTGGAAGATTTGATTGGCCGCCTTGCGTACTGGCATTGGCCGTGGTTTTCTGGCTGGTGGGTTTCGACATTATTTATGCGACCCAAGATTGGGAATTCGACAAGTCGCAGGGGCTACGTTCTTTACCGGTGCGACTGGGGATTGCCCCGAGTCTGCGGGTGGCGCGGGCGGCGCACGCGATCATGGCTGTCTTGCTGCTGGCTTTCGGGTTGATTTCAAGGCTTCGCGTGCCATACTACATCGGGTTTGCGATCATCGTGGCGTGCCTTATCGTGCAGCATCGGCTGGCAAAAAAGCGCGACCCGATCAGCCTGAATGTTGCGTTTTTTCGGATGAATGCCGTCATTAGCGCCGTCTTTCTCGGAGCGGTCGTGGTCGATGTGGTTTTACAATGAACAAGTTAATTGAGCGTTCGGAGTTGCGGGACATTTACGAGAAGGTTGAGGCAGCCCAACGCATCAATGAGGACGATTGCCTGCGCTTGTATCGTTCGCAAGACCTGGCTGCCATCGGCGCGATGGCGAACCTCGTGCGCGAACGCAAGAACGGCAACGCGGCCTACTACATTCTCAACCGTCACATCAATTACTCCAATATCTGCATTCTCGACTGTGACTTTTGCGCGTTTTATCGACGGCGTCGCGACGCGGGCGCTTACGAGTACAACCTTCCGCAAATGATCGAGAAGGCGCAGGAGGCACTCAAACTCGGCGTCACGGAGATTCACATTGTCGGCGGCCTGCATCCGTCTTTCAAATGGGACTACTACGTCGACATGCTGCGTTCGTTGAAGGCGCTGGATCCCAACCTGCACCTGAAAGCGTTCACGGCGATTGAAATATTGCACCTGTCATGGGTGGGCAAACGCAGCGTGCCGGAAACGCTTGCCGCGCTGCGCGAGGCCGGGCTCGGCTCGTTGACCGGTGGCGGCGCGGAGATTTTCGATCCCGAAGTCCGTAGCGTGATTTGCCACGCGAAAGAATCGGCCGAGGAATGGCTGGATGTTCATCGAACGTGGCACAAGATGGGCGGACGTTCGACCTGCACGATGCTGATTGGTCACGTTGAGAAGGAACATCATCGCGTGGACCACCTACGGCGATTACGCGAAATGCAGGACGAGACCAAGGGCTTCACGGCGTTTGTGACGCTGGCCTTTCATCCCGACAATACGAAGTTACCGGAGGTTACGGGCCCGAGCGGTTACGACATGTTGAAAACGCTGGCGATTGCGCGCATCTATCTCGACAACATTGATCACATCAAGGCGTACTGGATTTTGATGGGTATGAAGCTCGCGCAGGTTTCGTTGAGCTATGGCGTGGACGATTTGGATGGCACGGTAATGGAGGAGAAGATTTACCACATGGCGGGCGCGAAGACCCCGCAGGAAATGGCGCGTGAAGAATTGGTGAAGGCGATTCGCGAAACCGGTCGGGAACCCGTCCAGCGCGACAGCCTGTATCGGCCGGTGAAAATCGACGGGGCAGGGCGCGGTGTCTCTACCACAACGCTAGATGAAACGGGCACTGGCGCGGTGCCTGCTGAAACCGCCTATGCCGGTGCCAGTAATGAGGGAGGAGCGGCGTGAGTGTGGCGTTGCCGTGGCGGATCGGTAGTGTGCCATACCTGAACGCGCGCCCACTCATTTATGGAATCGAAGACCAGATCACGCTGTCCCCGCCGTCGCGGTTGGCGGATTTGATGCATCGCGGACAATTCGACGCGGGGCTGGTGCCGATTGCTGAAGTCATCCAACACGACCGCTATGATGTTCTCGACGGGATTGCAATTGCCACGCACGGGCGGATTCAGAGTGTGTATCTGGTTCACCGCGAGCCGATCGAGAAGCTGAAACGGGTGGCGGTGGATACGGCATCGCGGACGTCGGCGTGGCTGGTACGCGTCATTCTCCAATACGGTTACAATGTTACCCCGGAATTCTATCCACGTCCCGAAGGCGGGAAATTGTCGGAGCACGAAGCGATGATGTTGATTGGCGACGAGGCGCTCTGGTATCGTACGCGGAACGGCTCGCAACCGACCCTCGATCTTGGCGAAGCATGGGTGGAGTTGACGGGTTTACCGTTCGTATTTGCCGCGTGGGCCTTGCAGCGCGGGGTGGATGGAAAAGCGATCGGTGGCCCGCTCCGTGCTGCCAAAGCACAGGGGCTTGCGAACATCGAACGCATTGTGCAAAATGCGACGGAAGCGACCTTGGAAGTTCGTCGCGAGTATCTGACGAGAAATTTGTCGTACGAGTTGGACGCGGCTGAGAAGCAGGGAATCCGTCGGTTCCAGCAGTACTTGAAGGAAATGCGGTTGGTGGACGGCTCACATGATTTACGATACGTCGGCTGATACAATCCAGGGTAAAGTCCTCGACGGCGAGCGGATTTCAACTACCGAAGCGGTGCGGCTCTATCACGCCTTGACGCTTCCCGAGTTGGGCGCGCTGGCGGACATGGTTCGCGAGCGGAAACACCCGGAGCGCCGCGTCACCTACATCATTGATCGCAACATCAATTACACGAACGTCTGCGACGTGTATTGCACCTTCTGTGCTTTTATGCGCGAAGAGCGTGATGATGATTCCTACGTACTCACGCCCGAGCAGATCGGCGAGAAAATCAAGGAGCTGGTGGCGATCGGCGGCGTCCAGATACTGATGCAAGGCGGCCATCATCCCAAGCTCGGCATCGACTACTACCTGAACCTGTTGCAGTACATTCGCCGCAACTTTCCCCAAGTGAACATCCACGGCTTCTCCCCACCCGAGTTCAACCACTTTGCCGAGGTTTTCAAGATGCCCATCGAAGAGGTGATTCGTCGTTTCCGGGAGGCCGGTCTGGGGTCCATCCCCGGCGGTGGCGGCGAAATCCTCGTCGACCGCGTGCGCCAGCGTATTGCTCCGTTGAAGTGCATGAGCGACGAGTGGCTGCGCGTGATGGAGATCGCCCATAACTTTGGATTGAACTCGTCGGCGACGATGATGTTCGGGCATGTGGAGACCATCGAGGATCGCGTCGAGCACCTGCTGCGTCTACGCGATTTGCAAGATTGCACTCACGGTTTTACCGCATTCATCTGCTGGACGTTACAGAG
>Ga0224557_1000436_pt1 | contig 46803 bp, 31 predicted proteins | sample 714S31014metaG_FD_180677 | JGI IMG/M metagenome (GOLD analysis project Ga0224557, IMG submission 180677) | Peat soil microbial communities from Stordalen Mire, Sweden - 717 S3 10-14 | ecosystem: Environmental > Terrestrial > Soil > Wetlands > Peat | place: Sweden: Norrbotten County, Stordalen...
ACGCTGCTCCAAGGAAACATAGCTAAACATCCCGTCTTGAACACGCTGATCTCCACGCATGACTGTTAGACGAATTACCTTATGCCCGCGATGCAGAACAGTGTCTTTTTCAACAAGTTCCTAGAGGACACAAGGAAGGGTGGACCGGCCTCGCCATTGATTTTATCTGCTCTGATCACGATCTCCAGATTCTTATCTCCCCAATCGGCTGGCACCTTGCTGAGAAGCTGATCGATATACTGCGGTGAGACCACAAACTCGCTTGCGGCCTCTGTGCCATATGAGCCAAGTCCTGCAATCACCATGACGGTGCCGTTGGTAGTTGTGTCATGGTAACGCGTAATCAACGCGTAATCGCTGGTTTTGTTGTCGGCGCTCAACTCAGGATTATGGGGATTACTCGACGCCGCATTACGGGGATCGCTCCACTCAGTGCTATTGGGATTCTCTCTGTCCTGTATCCTCGACAATGAACCAAAATCGAAACGAAAGCGCAGAGGATCGGTCAGGCGCAACGTCCAGGGATTATTACTGGCGCCGATCAGAATGACAGGACGCAAACGAAAGTCCGTCAGACTGACTTCACGGTCATCCTTGATCACATAGGCTTTTCCGCTCGCCTGCAGAAAGCCGGCCACACGCGCGAGCGCGAGCGCGCTGGACATCGTGATATGGTGGTATGGCCCTCTCAAGTGATCCGTCGGGTCGACCGCCGCAGGCTTCGTATTCGGCCAATTAAAATCGCTGGTGCCGACGACTATGAGAACGGGGGCAGGCGAATGCAGGAGTTGACCCCATAGCTTGTCCGTGGTTCTGGGCGCGGTTGCTTTGCGGTAGGAATATGCGCTGAAGACAGCCAGAGCGAGCAGAAGGACAGCGGCTGCCCACCACAGAAAATGGCTGCGCCGCAGAGCAGAAACGGCTGGCGCGGCGCCCTTCGGCTTGAACTCCGGCACATAGCAGCCCAGCGGCAGGTGAATCTGAAGCACCGAACTCTCGCCATCTTCGCTGTAGTATTGCGCGAGCCGCTTCCTGACCTCGCTTGCGCTGAAACGGACGACAGGATCGGCATTGGTATCGTAATCCGGTGAACGATCAAAGACTTCGACACCGAGCGTGCGTTCTTTCAACTCTTCCGAATGGCCGTCCAGGGCCTTGCTGACCACGTATTTCAGCAGCGCCGGGTAGCGCTTGCTGCCACTGAAATGGCTGCTCGAGAGAATCGCATTCAGTTCCCAGGTGATCAGATCCCGATCTGCCGGGGTCTCTGGCGTCCAGTGGGTAGTTTCATGCGTGGCGCTCGACATGAGAAAGGGTTCATCTCCCGAATTAGTCGTAGTGTACGTCACCACATCCGCAATTGTCACTTACAATGCGACCTCCAAGCACTCGAAATGCCTGTTTGCATTGGGCGCGTAAGTGATTCTATTACAGTAAGATATAAACGTAATATACGCGTAATATTACAGACTGCCAGCGGTATTCACCTTGTCGAATCTTCCATCGGCAGCGGAGAATTGCTGCCGTATCGAGGATCCGTGTGCCCCGGGGTTCAAAAACTCAGAGAAGAGAGCTTCGGCGGGACTTTGTACAATTTTTCGATTCTAAGGAGGCTTCACGCAATGGTACGAAAGCTGTCGGTATTTCTCGTCGCGCTGCTCTTCCTGAGCTTGTCGCAAACCATTTTCGCCCAGGCTGTCACCGGAACAATCGTCGGCACAGTCACTGACGCCAACGGGGGCGTCGTCGTTAACGCCAAGGTCACGATTGTCTTGACCGGGCAGAGCACCGTGTATTCATTTGTCACCAATGAGAGCGGCAACTATACCGCACCGGATCTTCCTTCCGGGCTGTATTCCGTGACGGTCGCCTCGCCCGGATTCAAGAAAGAGACCCGCGAGAACATCACTCTCGCCACAAACACCACGGAGCGCGTCGATGTCAGCCTGGTTACCGGCAGCGTCACGGAGTCGGTAGTAGTCACCTCGGCTCCACCCGAGTTGCAGACGGATCGCGCCGACATTTCGACCACGATCGAGCAGAATCAGATCACCGATCTTCCTCTCAGCAGCGGCAACAGCTTTCAGTCCCTGCTGAACATAGTTCCGGGCATGGCGCCCGTGGTCTTCAACAATTCGCAGTTCTACAACGCCAACAACGATCTCTCCACCAACGCGAACGGCCAGTCCTCCTACGTCAATCTCTATCAGATTGAAGGTATCGACGACGACCAGCGCACCGGCATCCACATCATCCTCGTTCCGCCCGCGGCGGCAATCCAGAACGTGGACATCACCACCAACAACTTCGAGGCCGAGTTTGGCCGCGCGGTGGGTACCGTCGTCAACGTCACCCTGAAGTCCGGAACCAACCAGTTTCATGGCTCCGTCTTTCAGAACATGGAAAACAACGGCGTCAACGCCCGCAATTACTTCGCCACCGGTCCCAATGGACGCCTGGTCTACAACTACACGGGCGGTTCAGTCGGGGGGCCAGTCGTAAAGAACAAGCTGTTCATCTTTGGCGACTTCCTTCGCACCTCCGATCACGAATCTGCAACCACAAACGCGACCATTCCGTTCTATGACGTGACGAACGGCAACATCAATCTGAGCGGCTATAAGGGCCAGGTTTACGATCCGACTACTGGCAATACGGCGGACTGCTCGGGCGCCACGCCAAACAGCAATTGCGGAACTGGACGCACGGCGTTCGCCGGCAACCTGATTCCGACGACGACCACTGCAATCAGCACGGTGGGTTCAACCGTTCTGCAGGACTTGGATGCCCTGGCGAGAAATCCCGCAAAGAATCTTGCGTCGGCAGCATACATCGCCGGCGCACTCAGCAATAATTTTTCGCAAAACCTTCCTTTCCACAAAGACACCACCAGCTACGACATCAAGTCGGATTACACGATCACTCAGAAGGATCACCTGAGCGGCCGTTTCAGCCATCAGAACATCAACACTTACCAGGCGCCGCTGTTCGGTTCGTTCCTCGGAGGCCCCGCAAACGGTGGCTTTGAAGCGACCGGAACCGCAACGGCATATAGCACAGGCGCGAACTACGATCACGTCTTCTCGCCCACCCTGTTCACTGAAGCGCGTTTTGGCGTGGCCCATCTGCGCAACGCGGCGCAGCAGACCGATTTCGGCAGCGACGATGCCAAGACGCTGGGCATCCCCGGCAACGGCCCCAACGGAACAGATAATTCTCCCAACACCAGCGGCCAGGTTGCCTTCCAAGTGAGCCAGTTCGCCGGCAATGCACAGGCGGCTTCCACAAGCTCTCTATCCAATCCGCTGATCGGCTACTCGCAGTCGTTGCCCTGGCTGCGCGCCGAATCCAATATCGACTTTGCCAATAACTGGACCATGATCAAAGGCAATCACACCTTGAAGGCCGGCGTCGACATCCGTCGTGTGCGCGACGATCTTCTGCAGGGAAACATCAACGCTGCCGCGGGAACGTTCTACTTCACCGAGAACCAGACCTCGGCACCGGGCGCCACCTCATTCAACGGCGCGGTCACGGGGCAGGCAAACGACATCGCCAGCGTTCTCTTCGACGTACCCTTTGGGGTGGGGCAGGACACCAACAGCACCTTCCCGTGCTTCCGGCAGACCTGGCTCTTCTTCTTTGTCTCCGACAAGTGGCAGGTATCTCATAAGCTAACCGTCGATCTCGGTCTGCGCTATGAGTTGTATCCGCCGGCCACGCCCCGCAAGGCGGGCGGCTTCGTCAACTACAACCCAGCCAACGATCAACTTGTCATGGCCGGCGTAGACGGAAACCCGTCGAATATCGGGATGAAAACGGACTACACGAACTTTGCCCCGAGGCTGGGAGCGTCTTACCGTCTATCGGACAAGACCGTTCTTCGCGCCGGATTTGGCATCAGCTACGTTCCCTTTGTGGACAACAGCTATGCCTATAACTATCCCATCAAGACCAGCACCAACTACCTGAATACCCCCACCTACGGGCCAGCACTCAACTCAACCGGCGGCGTAGTCAATTTCGTCAGCGGAGTTCCGATTACTCCGACAGCCACGTTTGGATCGGATGGAACGCTGACGGAAAGCACCGCCAATGGCACCATCTCACTGGGTAACCTCTATATCCCCCTCAACTTCAAGAATGCCTCTGTCGCCTCGTGGAACGTGGCGGTTGAGCGGGCTCTGCCGTACAATATGTCTTTTCAGATTGCGTATGTCGCGAATCACGGAACACGGATCGACGTTGCGCAAAACATCAACAACCCCAGCATCTACGGTCAAAGCGGAACATCCGATCCCTTCTACGTCGCCTTTGGAAAGACTGCGTCTGTCACGCAGTACTTCCTGGGTTTCTCCACCAATTATGAGTCGCTGCAAGCTTCGCTCACAAAGCGTGCTTCCGCCGGTCTGACCCTCACTTCCTCATTCACCTGGGGCAAGGCGCAGGGCTACGCGACCGGCGCTCAGGACGGAGGGTTGCTCTATTTCAGCGGCAACTGGCGCCGCAACTACAATCTGCTTGATTTCGACCGGAAGCTGAATGCCGAGGAGGTGGTTACCTACGAGCTACCCTTCGGCAAAGGCCACAAGTGGATCAACAACAACAAAGCAGCCAACATGATTGTTGGCGGGTGGAAGACGTCGGCTGTCATCGGAATGGTCTCGGGCTTGCCTTTTACAGTCACATCCTCCACAGTCACGCCGGGAACCACTACGACGGCCAATTTCGCTGGCCCATTCAAGGTCACGCATAGCGTTAGCGGCGTGAAGCCCTATCCTACGTGGTTCAATACGTCCGCCTTTACTGCGCCCACTATCGGCGTACTCGGTACTTCGCAGCGCAACCAATTCCGCGGGCCGGCCTACTTCTCTGACAACCTGTCGCTCTTCAAGAGCTTTCCCATCTACCACGAGTCAGTTCTTGAGGCTCGGTTTGATGCCTTCAACATGACCAACACGCCTGCCTTTGGCCTGCCGACCGCTTCGTCCACGTCGAGCAGCTTTGGCGAAATCACCAGCACCCTGGGCAGCGGTGTTGGCAATGTCAATGGCGTCGGCGGTCCCCGTGTCCTTCAGGCGGCTGTAAAATTCACCTTCTAGGCCGGACGCTGTCCTCCATCAACGGCTGGCCGTCTCAGCACGAGGCGGCCAGCCTGCTTTACTCTCGAAACACGATGACAATCAGTAAATTCCGAGCACCGTGGAAAGGAAAATCGTGGTAACTTTCTCAAGACGCAGCTTTCTTGCCGGCGCGGGGGCTGCTGCTGCTTTTTGCACCGCGCGGCCCATGCCGTCATGGGCTGCCTTCGCCAACTCTCCCTTCAGGATTTCCGTCATCAATGACGAGATTGCACAGGACTTCGATCACGCCTGCTACGTTGCCGCGCACGACTTCGGCATGGGTTGGACCGAACTCCGCTCCATGTGGGATAAAAACGTCACGGAACTCTCCGAGGCGCAGATCGCCGAGGCCAAACGCATTCTCGCCAAGTACAGCCTGCAAGTTACTGACATCGCCAGCCCGCTCTTCAAAACCGATTGGCCGGGAGCGCCGAGCTCGTCTTACAGCTCCAAGGCCGATCTACATGGCGCGGCGGAATCCACCTTCAAGCAGCAGGACGAGTTGTTGGAGCGCTCGATTGCCTTGGCCAAACAATTCAACACTGGCAAGGTGCGCTGCTTCGACTTCTGGCGTCTCGACGATGTGGCTCACTATCGCGCCGCCATCGACGAGAAGCTGCGCGCCACCGCTGAAATAGCTGGCAAGCAGGGCATTCTGCTGCTTCTGGAAAACGAATTTGCCTGCAACACGGCGACAGGCCGTGAAGCCGCCCGCACCATGAACGCTATTCCAACCCCGCATCTGGCCCTCAACTGGGACCCGGCCAATGCCGTCATGCGCGGCGAACTGGACGCCTTCCCGGCAGCCTGGGAGTTGATCCCCAAGAACCGCATTCATCATTGCCACTGCAAGAACGCGGTCAGAAACGAGGCCGGCAAGATCGAGTGGTCGCCGGTGGGCAAAGGATTCATCGATTGGGCCGCGCAGTTCCGCGCGCTGAAGCAGACCGGATTCCGCGAGGCGGTCAGCCTCGAAACCCATTGGCGCGGCCCGGGCACACCGGAAGATTCTTCGCGCATCAGTTGGACTGGTATGAAACAGGCGTTGCAAGACGCGGCAGCTCTGTGATCCGGTTTCATCGGATCATGGCGCTTGCAATCAAACAGTCGGAGAAAAATGATTACACGACGCAATTTTCTTGACACACTTGCCTTCGGAGCGGCTGGATTGGCGATTACCTCCAGCGCGAAAAGTTATGGGCAGATTCTCGGCTCCAACGATCGTCTCAACTTTGCCGTCATCGGTCTCAATGGCCGCGCCTATGCGCATCTCTCTGCGCTGAGCGCCAACCGAAAGACGGCGCGCGTCTCTCATGTGGTCGATGTGGACGCCAACATCCTCAAGCAGTACGCCGACAGCGCCGAGAAGGAACTCGGATACCGGCCAGCCATGGATCGCGACTTCCGCGAGGTGCTTCAGCGGAAGGATGTGGACGTCATCACCATCGCCACTCCCGATCACTGGCATGCGCCCATGGCCATCGCCGGCGTGCAGGCCGGAAAGCATATCTACGTGGAGAAGCCAAGCAGCCACAACCCTGCCGAAGGCGCACTGCTGGTCGAGGCGCAACAGAAGTATGGCAAGTTGGTGCAGACGGGTTCGCAGCAGCGCTCCTCGCCGCACACCATCGAGATCATCGACAAGATTCACAATGGCCTCATTGGCCGCGCCTACTTTGCCCGCACCTGGTATTGCAACGTGCGCAAGTCGATGGGCGTAGGCAAGGAGGTTCCCGTTCCCGCCACGCTCGATTGGGAACTCTGGCAGGGTCCCGCGCCGCGCCGTCCCTACAAGGACAACATTCATCCCTACAACTGGCACTGGCTGCGCAACTACGGCACCGGCGAGGCTCTCAACAACGGCACGCATGAAGTCGATGTGGCCCGCTGGGCCTTGGGCGCCGGGTATCCGCAGCGCGCCATAGCCGCCGGCGGCCGCTTCCACTTTAAAGACGATTGGGAGTTTTACGATACTCTGGAAACCAGCTTCGACTACGGCGACTGCATGATCACCTGGGAAGGCCGCAGTTGCCAGGGCATGAAAGTCTATCACCGCGACCGCGGCGTGGCCGTCATGGGAACAACCGGATCGGTGGTGGTCGATCGCGACGGCTTCGAGATTTACGACCTTGAGGGCAACAAGACTGGCGAATATGCCACGGGAAAGGCGACTTCATCGGCAGATGCAGTCGGCCGCGACTCCATGACCGATCTGCACTTCGCCAATCTCATCGCCGGCATCCGTCAGGGCGAAAAGCTGCATTCGCCCATCGCTGTGGGCAACGTCGCCGTGACCATGCTGCAACTCTCCAACATCGCCTGGGAGACCGGGCGCGAGCTGCATCTTGACACTGCGGACGGCAAGATTCAGAACGACGACGAAGCCATGAAGATGTGGTGCCGCACATATGAAAAAGGGTGGGAGCCGCATCTCTGAGCGTCGATTTCACAAGCCGGGCGGTTTCCGGCCAGCCGCCCGGATGAAGATTTACTTTGTCTTTCAAGGAGTTTTCCATCATGAAATCGTCTTTTTCGCGCCGTGACTTCATGCAGTCGGGCGTGTTGCTTGCCGCTGCCTGCGCGACCGCCGGCACTCCGCCAATCGTGGCGCAGAAGCTGACTGTCCGGGACAAATCATTCCCGGTTCAACTGGGCGTCGCCAGTTACACCTTTCGCCAGTTCACTCGCGCGCAGATGATCGGCTTCCTCAAGCAGCTCGGTATCCGCGATCTCAACGTAAGAGACATCAAGGACCACTTGCCCGCCGATGTGCAGGAAGAAGCCAAGGCCCTGGCCGATTACGCCGCCGCCGGCATCCATCTGCATGCCGCCGGAGCCATCTACTTCGCCAAGGATGAAGATGCTGACATCCGCGCCAAGTTCGAGTACTGCAAGCGCGCCGGCATCGGCGTGATCGTCGCCGGCGATCCCACCCCTGAGACGCTGCCCCGCCTGGAGAAGTTCGTCAAGGAATACGACATCCGCATCGCCATCCACAACCACGGACCCGAGGACAAGCTCTGGCCTTCGCCGCTGGACATTCTCAAGTCGCTCAAAGGAACCGATCCCCGCATCGGCTGCTGCATCGATGTGGGTCATACCGTGCGCGCGGGAACGGATATGGTGCAGGCGATTCACGAAGTTGGCCTGCGGCTCTTCAACATTCACATGAAGGACCTCAGCGACTTCACCCAGAAGGAAAGCCAGGTGGCCGTGGGCGAGGGCCTCATGCCGGTGCGCGAGATTTTCACCGCTCTTGACGGCATCGGCTATAAGGGCTTCGTGGATCTCGAGTACGAGATCCACGGCGACGATCCTATGCCGGGCGTGATCGCCAGCATCGCCTATATGCGGGGCGTTCTCGCCGGCATGGGGAACAGTTGACGGCAGTGCGGAGCTTATATCAAGAAGCAGGAATGAGGTTGGAGGATCTGCCGGCGGAGGCGAACCCTGCGCGCAAAGATCGTCCCCGTGAATCTTTTCATGCACATTCGCGCCCCGCCATGGGAACCCTCTTCACGGTCTACCTGCACGATCTCGGCGAAGCACAGGAACTTGCGGTTCTTCAGGCGGTCTTCGATGAGATTGAGCGGGTGGAAAAAACCTTCAGCCGCTTTCTTCCCTCGAGCGAGATTGCGCGCATCAACCGCGAAGCCGGGCAGGGTCCGGTGGTTACGGACCCTGAGGTCTTTCATCTGCTGGAGTATGCAAAGGAGCTGAGCGCAAAGACGGAAGGAGCCTTCGACATTACCGTTGGCCGCCTGACGCGCGCATGGGGATTCGCTGAGCGCAAGCGCGCCATGCCTTCGTCCGATGTGCTCGAAGCCGCTGAAGCCGCGGTGGGTTGGAGGCATCTGCAACTCGATGCCAAGTGGCGCACCGTCGAGTTTCTCAAGCCCGGCATGGAGCTGGACCTGGGAGCGATCGCTAAAGGCTACGCGGTCGATTGCGCCCTTGATCTTCTCCGATCTCTTGCCGTTCAAGCCATGATTGACGCCGGCTCCAGCAGCATCGCGGCGAACGGGGATTTCTTCTCGCGGGCGTGGCCCGTTTGCGTTGCGGATCCTGCGTCCGGCGATGAACTTCTGTGCGAGGTGCAGCTGGGCGATCGCGCCTTGTCCACCTCGGGAGTCAAAGAGCAAAGTTTTACCAGGGAAGGGCGTGTCTACAGTCATTTGCTCGATCCCGCATCGCACCAGCGCGAGCAGGATTCTCATCCTCTTCAAGTGCTGCAGACGACCGTGCTGGCGCCCGATTCCAGACTGGCGGATGGGCTGTCTACGGCCCTGTTTCTGCTTGGCCCGCGTCGTGGCGAGGCAGTTATGGAGCAGTTCCCGGAGTGCTCGGCATTCTGGGCTTGCCGCGGAAACAAAGGCGATTTCTGCGCCGGCATCCGCTGGCCTCAAACGGAGTCATCAACAAGATAAGGAAGATCATGGAAAGACGTGAGTTCATCGGAATGGCCGCGGCCGGACTCGGCGCTTTGACGCTGGGCATGAGAGGCTGCGGATCGCCGCAGGCAATTGCTCCCAGCGACTGGGTCCACCTCGGCATCATCGGAGTCGGCGGCCGCGGGCAGCATATGATGCGCATGATGCTGCGCGTTCCCGGCGTGCGCATTGCGGGTTTGTGCGACGTCTACGAACCCAGGATCGTTGAAGGCCGCAAAGTGACCGGCGAGCAGACACCGGCTTATTCCGATTACCGCAAGCTGCTCGAGGCGCGCGACATCGATGCCGTCATGGTCGCCACGCCGCTCGCTCTTCATGCGGAGCACGTGATCGGCGCTCTCGACAGCGGCCGCGCGGTATACGGCGAAAAGAGCATGGGACGCACGCTCGACGATTGCAATCGTATCCGGAATGCCGTCCGCCGCACGGGAAAGATCTTGCAGGTCGGTCTGCAATACACCTATGCGCCGTGGTATACGGAAGCGCAGAAGCGCATTCAGGCCGGAAGCATCGGGCAGGTTACGCAGGTCTACTCCTACTGGCACCGCAACAACAACTGGCGGCGTCCGCTGCCTCCGGGAGCGGGAGTGGAAATTGAAAAGCTTTTGAATTGGCGTCTCTACCGCCAGTGGTCCGGAGGTTTGCTGGCTGAACTTGGCTCGCACCAGATCAGCTTTGCCAACACGCTCTTCGGCGCCATGCCCGATTCGGCGATGGCTTCCGGCGGCGTCGATTATTGGAAAGACGGACGGGAGATCGAGGACAACGTTCATGCGATTCTCCGCTACCCCGGCGGACAGACGCTCCAAGCCAGCTTCATCACCACCAACCGTCTGGACGGAGCGCAAGAGCGTATCTTCGGTACTGGCGGCAGCGTCGTGCTCACGCACACCGAGGCGATCTATTATCAGGAGCCATGGTATCCCAACTCCGCAGTGCCGCCGGAAATGACAATTGGGCACAAACTTATCACCGGGCCAACCTACAGCGCAGAACAGCCCTATACCGGCAAGGGCGAAACGCCCCTCAAAGGCGAAGCCAGTGATGCCGATTTGCTGGCCTGCCGGGAGTTCATCGACTGCATTCGCGCCCATCGCAGGCCGGTGGCCGACGTGGATCTCGGATGGAGCGAGGCAGTCACCGTGGCCTTGTGCAACCATGCGCTGGAGACCGGACGCAATATCAAGCTCGCGGATTTTCTCGCCGGAACCGCCTGAAACGCCGCTGCCTCGGATGGGGATAGGAACCACCCGCTGACTCTTTTATGTCGCTCAACGATCTTGTTTTTCCGGAGGGTTTCACGATGCAAGTTGGGATGCGTATGGCCAACGCGCTCATTTTGAGCGGATGTTTGCTCGGATTCGCCGCCTCCGTTCACGCCGGCTCCCTGACCGTCAAAACCGGGCAGGGCAAGGTGCGCGGCAAGACCATCAACGATGGGAAGGTCAAGGCTTTTCTCGGGCTGCCCTACGCTGCGCCGCCGGTGGACGACCTTCGCTGGAAGGCGCCGGCGCCTCCCGCCGCGTGGAAGGATCTGCGCGACGCAACGCAGTTCGCTGACCGCTGCGCGCAGTGGCAGATCTGGAGCGATTATCTCTTTCTCGATCCCGGACCAAGCGAGGATTGTCTCTATCTGAATGTGTATGCGCCCGCGGACGCCAAAGCGACAAGCAAGCTGCCCGTCATGGTCTGGATTCATGGGGGCGGATATACGGCCGGTGCAAGCTCGGAGCTGCGGTATACCAACTCCTCGCTTGTCTCCAAAGGTGTAGTCCTCGTGACGATCAACTACCGGCTGGGCGTCTTCGGCTTTCTGGCTACGGAGGAACTGGCGAAGGAAAGCGAGGGCCGCGCCGGCAACTACGGACTAATGGACATGGTGGCCGCGCTGCGGTGGGTAAAGCAGAACATCGCCGGCTTTGGCGGTGATGCGGGCAACGTAACGATCTTCGGCGAGAGCGCCGGATCCTTTGCCGTGAGCACCCTGATGGCCGCGCCCGATGCGCGCGGACTCTTCCACAAGGCGATCGGTGAAAGCGGCGCGGCCTTCAGCAACGGTCTTCTGATGTCCACGCTGGCCGAGCGAGCCAAGCGCGATCAGGAATGGGTCGATTCGCTGGGAGTGAAGAACCTGGCCGAACTGCGGGCGTTGCCCACCGGCAAGCTCATCGAGGCTGCCTCGAAGAAGCAAGTCGGCTGGTTTTCGCCGGTCATAGACGGGCGGCTCCTGCCCGAGAGCGTTCCCGAGATCTATGCCGCGGGTAGACAGGCGCATGTACCGGCCATCATCGGCTGGAATCGCGACGAGAGGGCCGACACGCTGTCGAAGGGCATGACAACGGAGAAGTGGAAGGCCTTTGCCGCCGAGCATTATGGAAAGCGGGCGGAAGAGTTCCTGGCGGCATTTCCGGGCAAGAGCGACGAAGAGTCCGTGCAATCGGCCGACGCCTACACCACCGAAGCCTTCATTGCTTCGAGCGCGTGGAAGTGGGCAGAGGCGCAGTCGCGGACCGGCGAAGCGCCGGTATACCGCTACCGCTTCGATCTGCCCGCGACGCCCAGCGAGATGCATCCCGAAGGAAAATATGCCTTCCACTCGGACGAACTTGAATACGTCTTTGGAACATTGGACGTGAGGCGTTGCGCCACTTGGCGCCCCGAGGACCGTACGCTGAGCGAGCAGATGGTGGGCTACTGGACAAACTTTGCCCGTACGGGCGACCCGAACGGCAAAGGCCTTCCGCACTGGCCGCGCTATGACAAAGAAAAGCAGCTGATCCACCTGGACAGCACCATCACCTCGGGACCGGATGTTCTGCGCCCGCAGTTCGAGTTTTTGCTCAACTGAATGCGGCTTTTTCTCTGGTGAAGTCCGCGCGGCGAGTTGTCTATGGGGCGAGCCTATTCCCACGATTTGTGTTTGAGGATCCTCACTGATGAAAGCGGAGTCACCTCCTCGATGACGTGGCAGCGCGCCCGGTCGCTGGGAAGCTGCCGCATTCACGAGGCAACGCCAGGCGGCCAATGGAAGATCATGACCGTTCTGGGAGTCATGAGATCAAGAGTGTTCCAGAGCTTCTTCGCTCCGATAACGGCCCGGAGTTTGTGGCCAGGGATCTGCGCAAATGGCTGGCCGCAGCCGGCGCCAAGACACTGTATATCGAACCAGGTTCTCCGTGGGAGCTTTCTCTATTATTCAAATCTCTTGATGGGGGAATTCACTGCGACTAATGGAAGAGGGAAGAGTATAACATTCGCCTTGAACGATATCATTACGGGTATGAATTTCTCGATCGCCATTATCACCGCGCTGATCGGGTGGGCTGTGCTTGAATATTTTCGGAAAAAACTTTAGGGTTTCATGCTGCGGTCGAAGTGATTCGATCCATCGTTCACGCGGCCATTTGGCTTATATCCAAGTGAATATCGGGGCGTCTGTACTGGTCCAGAGTTTTTCTTGAACATAAAGTCGCTCGTAGATCACTGGATTTACCTTGCTACCGGACTATCGAACCTTAGGCATGTCCGAAATCGACCATGAGCGGCCCGGAGAACTTGTCAATCTCTAGCCGGTCATTTGCGCGAGCGCAAAAATATTTTACCCCAGTTCACGATGGCCCGTGTCTGAAACTGCCACTCCGGCTTCACGTTGAGATTGAGCTGTGCGGTTTCAATCTCGATCTGCCCGTTGCGGAATGGTAGTACCAGACCCTCTTCTGGAGTGCCAGGCAATTCGCGGGGAAAAAAGCAGAGGCCGTGGGTTCGAGCCCCGTCGTCCCTTCCATTCATTCCAAAAAACTTAGGAGTGTTTGGCAATCAAAGTGACAGTAAAATCTGGGCACGATATGGGCACAATAAACCCGCTACCGAGCATAGGCGCACCGGCCGATCCAAAAAACCGATCAGAACCTTGGCGTTCAGCGCTCCCGAGAAGACCTTCCAGCGCATCTGGCACTTGTTGGTGACCGTCGAGATCACGCTGAGTTTCTCGCGCCGCGCGTTGGCATGAACGACGGGAGTCTGCCCTTTGGGCAACGTAGCCGCGGCCGCGCACGTCGTCCGAGTGCAGGCCGGTTTCGTCGCCCCACTGAATCTCGGCGCCCTCGGCTTTGGCCTTGGCTGCGATCTTCGGATACTCCTCGTTGAGCCACTTGCCCACAGCTATTATGGGCCGGATCAGTAGTGCCCTGGATCAGTGCCCGGCGATTTCAATCACGCTGCTATCCTGACCACTCCATGCCTCCGCTCCTGTGTGTGTGAGCTTTTGCGCTGCATCGTCCCAGCGAAGGTGAGTGATGCGGCCGCCGCCCTTTTCGTAGTCGTACGTCCGGCCATCGTCCGCAAAGAGCGTGAAGGTGGCGTCAGCGCCGGGGTAGATGCGAATATGTTCGATAGGCTGTGGCTGCTCGGCGCTGTCCACCTTCGCGCCAAGCGGAAGAATCGAGCCGGCGCGCACAAACAGCGGTATGGTATCTATCGGTGCGGAAACAATGATGCTCTGCCCGCCGCGCACGCGCTCGCTGGTCCAGTAGTTGTACCAGTTCGCGCCCGCGGGCAGATAGACGCTGCGGCTCGTCGCTCCCTGTTCGGTCACCGGAGCCACAAGCAGCGCGGGGCCGAACATATATTCGTCGCGCAGATCCACGGTCTTCGGATCGGCTGGAAAATCGAGCGGCAGAGCGCGCATGAACGGAGCACCCGTCCTCCATGTGTTGTAGGCGAGCGAGTAAATGTAAGGCATCAACTCGTAGCGTAGGCGGAGGTACTTCTCAAGGATCGGCTCAGCCTGCCGTCCGTACGACCACACCTCGTTTTCCTTGCGGCTGCCATGCGTGCGGAAGATGGGCAGGAAAGTCGCATACTCGAACCAGCGCGTATAGAGCTCGGGGTAATCGTCATAGCCGCCTACGTTGGCGCGGGCGTCGGAAGGATCCAGCAGCGGCGCGTGTGCCGGATGGTGCTCGGCCGGCAGATACTGCCAGCCGCCCGTATCGTTCGACCAGTACGCGATTCCCGAGGCGGTGAAGTTGAGCCCGGTGGGAATCTGGCGCCGGAAGGTATCCCACGTCGGCGCAATGTCAGAAGACCAGAAGATCGTGCCGTTACGCTGCGCGCCTAGATATGCGTCGCGCGAGAGCACCAGCGCGCGCCGGCCTGGCTCGTCCTTGCGAAAACCGTTGTAAAGCGCCGCAGTGTGGAAGAGCGGATAGGCGTTGAAGAATGCGGTACCGGGGCCGATGTGGAAGTAGGCTCCGTTCGGAGGCAGATCGGGCTCTGTCTCGTCGGCCCAGAGCGAATCGAAGCCGCGATTGAGAATGTTCTCTCTGACGATCTTCCAGTACCATGCAGCCGCATCGGGATTCGTGGTGTCGATGTCCGAGCCGGCGCGGTCGTAGGGAAGTCCATCGATGGGAGTTCCGTCCGCCTTGTGGATGAACCATCCGTTATGGAGCAGTTCGCTATAGTAACGGTCGTCGGGCACAAACCGCGGCCAGATGCTGATCATCGTCTCAAAGCCGAGCTTGTGCAGTTGGTCGTTCATGGCCGCCGGATCGGGCCAGTTCTTCGGATCGAAGTCGAACTGGCCCATCTTCGTGTAATAGAACCAGTCGACGACCAGCACTCCTGCGGGCAGATGACGTTGATGATAACCTCGCGCCACATTCAGCACTTCACCCTGGCTCGCATAACGCTGCTTGCACTGGATGTACCCGTACGCGGCCTTGGGCAGCAGAGGTGTTGATCCGGTCAGTAGACGATATCCCGCATAGATTTCATCCGGCGTATCGCCCACAATGACAAAAAACGAAACGCGGTTGCCGGCCTGCGAGGTCCAGCGCGTCTGCTCGTTGAAACCCAATTCCACGGTGGTCTTCGAGGGGTTGTCCCAGACCAAGCCGTAGCCTTTGTTGGTGATGAGGAAAGGCACACATGTGCTTTGCCCCGCCGGAGCAAGATAATCGTTCCAGCAGCGGATCACATGGCCGCGCAGGTCGAGAAATCCCTCCTGATTCTGGCCCAGGCCGTAGTAATGCTCGTCGTCGGGAGAGGCAAAGGTTGCGCCAACAACGAACGACGGAGGGTCGCTGAAACGGCGATCCTGCACGAGTTCGGCCGTGCCGTCTTTCTGATTCGGAACAGCCTGTTGCCAGCCGGTGAGTTCGAGAAGCGTCTTGCCCGAAGGCGTGCGCAGCGTAATGTGCGCGCCGGGTGTCGAGCCTCCGAAGTATTTGCCGATATCGACTTGCGTCTGCAGCGGAGGAGCGGCAGAAGGCCTGTTCCTCTCCACAGATGCGACGATTCGCGGCGAACTGTAAAGATCGGCCTCGTCACTTTGGCTGGCGCTCCAGCCTGCGGACTCGGGTGATGCGGCGAATCCGTATCCGGGAGCGGTCAGCGCCGGATTCGGATTCAAACTGAGGGTTACGCGCAGAATATTCGCGGCATAGGGATCGAGAACAATGGTTTCTCCGCCCCGATCGAGTTGCAGTCGCTGGCTGCTGGTTTGTGTTGAAGCTGAGGTGTTCAGGAAGATCATTCCAGCAAAGACAGGAATAGCTATCGTAAGCTTCCGCATGAAACCCTCCGGAAAAATGGCCGTGGTCGCGAGACCTTCGTCGTACCGTATCCATCCAGTTCAAATTCTCAGCCAGATCAAAGCGGCTTGTCCAGCCGGCTGGCTGAGAGCCAGCCGGAGGTGTCGCAGAGTGCCGGGCGCCGGCCCGGCACTCTCGAATTGCTTAGACAAGATAGGCCTTCAGCGTCACTCCGTACTCGGGAATTCCCGAGATCGATTCGGGCACTTTGATGGTCAGGCCGCTCTCCGTTTGCTTCCATACGGCAGTCTGCCGCGCTCCGAGCACCTCGACCTTTGCAATTCTACCTGGCGAAGTCTTACTCGAAAGTCCGAGTGCTTCAACGGTCATCTCCTGGCTGGGGAGCCCAAGGATGATGGCATAGATCACACGGTTGTCCTTGGTCCGCGTGAATCGCACGTCTTTGGCTCCCAGACTGGCAACCGTGTCGCCGTGAAATGCACCGGCCGAAACCATGTTGGGTCCTTCGCCGAAGATCTTCCAGGGGCGAGTGGCATAGATCGCCTCCGAGTTGACGCTCATCCACGTGGTGATTTTGTCAAGAACTGCGATCTCCTTGGAGTCATTGGTTCCATCCGGCTTTCCGGGTATGTTGAGCACGAAAACTCCGTTTTTGCTGACGGTGTCGATGAGCCAGTGAACCACATTACGCGGATGCAAATATCCGCCGAATTCGCCGGGTTGGTCATAAAGACCTCGATCATAGTGCCAGTTTCCGATGCAGGTTTCCGACTGCCAGACATGCGGTGTGATTTCATTGGTGAGGCCGCGCTCGTAATCGGCGACAACAGCTTTGACCAGGTGAGCCGGCACATTCTTGATATTGGCGACGACATCCACTTTGCCGCCCCGGTTGAGAAGACTGCGATTGTAAAAATAGGAGGCAATGTTCATCCCCGCCCAGCCAAGGGGGAACATGGAATTGTCAAAATAGAGGATGTCTGGATCGTGCTGGTCGATGAGGTCACGTGTTCTGTCGTAGAAGTGCTTTACATAGGAAGAATCCGGCAGGGCATCGGCGGGGTGCTTGGGTCCATATAGCATTTGAGGATCGAATCCCTGCCACCACTCCTGCTGGCCTTGACGCTGCGTGAGCCCGCCATCGTAGGCCACACCGGCGTACGGCCCCTGCTTATCAGCCCCATGCGAAGGCTCGAGCCACCACCAGTTTCTGGCCTGGTGAACCGTAACGCCAAATCGGAGCCCCCGATCCCTCGCCAACTTCGCCCAGGTTCCAACTACATCGCGGTGTGGCCCGATTCTTTTGGCGTTCCATGGCTGATATTTCGAGTCCCAGCAATCAAAGCCATCATGGTGATTCGCGAGAGCGAAGAAGAAGCGAGCACCCGCTTTCTTATACCGGTCGATAAGCTCATCCGGATTCCAGTTCAGAAGCGTCCATTGAGGACACAAATCCTTGTACCCAAAGCGGGATGGGTGTCCGTAGTGCTCAAGGTGGTATTTGTACTGCTCCGATCCTTCCAGGTACATGTTCCGGGCGTACCAGTCACCCTTTTCAGGAACGCACTGCGGGCTCCAGTGAGCCCAAATTCCAAACTTCGCGTCCTGATACCATTCCGGAGCTTCGTACTGCATAAGCGAATCCCAGGTTGGAGCATACGGGCCAGTGCCAGCGAGTCCCGGTATGGGCGACTTCATGGGAACACCATCCCAGGAATCGGCGATCCCTGGCAACTTTTCGGGAGCGCCCCAGCCGCCCACTTGCGAGGTCGCGGGATCAAGTTTTTGCGTCACAATTCGATCGCCGGAGATCACCGAGAATGTTCTCTCGGATTCTGGAAGCGCACAGAAACCGGCGTAGTCCAGGTTCTCAGTTTCTTGTGCGCCCGCTGACAACGGCTTTGGCCAACCTTTTGTAGCCACCGCTGCGGTTGCGGCGGCTCCCAGAACCTTGCAGAAATCCCGACGATGCATAGTCGTATCACCCTCCGTGAGTTTGGCATTACGCGACGCTAATACTATGAATCGTTTATGCCGAATTAGTCAACGATAAAGTTAACGGAACTGGAGACCCGGCAGAATTGCTCGTCGCTGCTTCATCTTTGCCGTGATTATCATGGCGCCGGTTTGATACGTGCAAGGCCCGGTGTCGAGCGTGCAGAACGATAGCGCGCACGGGCGCCGCTGGCGAAGCGCCATAGCGGGTTACTAGCTACGGCCGCTTTCGCGCTTCTTTCTTGTGCTCACCACGCTCAACGGAAGGGGAGATTGGTTTATCGCCATCGCATTTTACTCCTGGGTGGTTGCGGAGGCTTGAAGCACGAACCACGATGGAAGGTTGAACCAGCTTCGTTTTCAGGCCGGTTTGAGAGCGGCTTTGCGCTAGTTTCAATGCCATAGCTGCCGCAGTCTTGCCGATTTTCGCACTGCCCTGATCGACAGAGGAGAGGGGAACGCGCAAGAAGTCAGAATAAGCTAGATTTCCGCAGCCCACGACGGCTACGTCATCCGGGATTCGCAACCCAGCGTCCAGAATAGCTCGCATTGCGCCAAGCGCCACCGGATCGTTAAAGCAGAATATGCCGTCAGGCCTAGGCCTGGTTGAGAGAAGGCGCCGGGCAGCTTCATATCCGCCCATTTCTCCCCGGTGGTCCCCTGAGGTGCCGATCGGAACAATATGATCTGGCAGAGGCGCCATCTTATGGGCCGCAAGAGCCTCTTTGTAGCCCTCCAACCTCCCAAAAGCTGTACTGACTTCGGGTCCCCTGATGTGTGCAACGCGTTTGCAACCTTGCTCGATCAGATGCGACGTCGCCAGAAGGCCAACAACTCGATCATCGACGCCAACGAAGTTTGCAGGCAATTCCTGGAAGCGACGGTCGAGAAGAATGTATGGGATCCCCTGTTCTTCGATTTGTCGAAAACTCTCCGTTGTAGACTGTGCGGATGCGACAATCATCACGTCGACTCGGCGAGCGAGCAATTGCTGGATTTCCTTCTGCTCAAGCTCCGGCTCTTCATCGGAACTGGCGATGAGCATCCCGTACCCCTGTCCTCGAATTCCAGTAGACATGGCTTTCGCAACATTGGCAAAGAAGGGGTGTAGGAGATCTGGAACGATCAATCCCATGGTCCATGTGCGGCCGGTGATCAGGGCGCGGGCCGCGTAGTTGGGCTGGTAGTTGAGTTCCTTCATCCGCGTCAGAACTCGTTTTTTGGTGTGTTCGCTGATGTCGGGATGATTTCGGAGCACCTTCGACACGGTAACGACCGACAATCCCAAATCGCGCGCAATGTCTTTAAGAGTTGCTGCCATAGCCGTCCATGCCCTTAACGCTTATACGTAAGGAGAGTATAGACGACAGCAGGCTTATTCATGTGCGGCAAACAGTAGAGGGTGAAGCCTTCTGTGTACCTTCCGCCCATCGCGGGCCCAGCGGCCGAGCGACGACTCAGTCTGGCTTGACATTGCCGGTGCAGGAATCGTAAGCTCTTCCTGGACCAGTTACCGTTAACTGAAACGGGTCAAAAGGACGTGATTCCATGCATGAACGCACACAGAGGGTAGCTGCAGCCGATGCAGTTGACCCTGCACTTGTGCCTCAGCGCCGGCTCTATACGGGCGCTATGATGCCCGCGATCGGCTTGGGTACGTTCGGTTCGGACCATATCCCCCATCATGCTGTCGCAGAAGCCGTCAAAGAGGCAACCGCGGTTGGCTATCGCCATTTTGATTGCGCATCGGTCTATGGGAATGAAGCGCATATCGGCAATTCGTTCCGTGAACTCTTCGCTTCTGGGATGGATCGTGAAGAGATTTGGGTGACATCCAAGCTCTGGAATGACAAGCACGGTGAGCACGATGTGGTCCCTTCATGCCAGAAATCGCTTTCTGATCTTGGTCTCGAATACCTGAATATGTACCTCGTGCACTGGCCATTTCCCAATCACCATCCCAAGGGTTGTGATGTGAGTGCGCGCAGCCCCAATGCACAGCCCTACATACATGAGAACTACATGCGGACCTGGCGCAAGATGGAGGAACTTGTAGATCGCGGCCTCGTTCGGCACATTGGGACCTCGAATATGACGATCCCCAAATTACGACTGCTATTGCGGGATGCGAGAATCAAGCCCGCCGTGAATGAGATGGAGATCCATCCGCACTTCCAGCAGACGGAGTTGTTTCAATTCCTTTGCGACAACGGCATTCAGCCGGTCGCGTTTTCACCGATCGGCTCTCCGGCGCGGCCCGAGCGCGACCGAACTGCGGATGACACCTTGCCCACGGAGGATACTGTCCTGGTTGAGATTGCCCGAAAACATAAAGTTCATCCGGCTATCATCTGCATCAAATGGGCTATTCAGCGTGGACAGACGCCAATCCCATTTTCGGTGCAAAGAAGGAACTTCTTGAGCAACCTGCAGGGAGCTGTAACAGATCCCTTGACATTGCAGGAGATGGCGGCGATCGTGGGGATCGACCGCAATTGCCGATTGATCAAAGGCCCAGTGTTTCTCTGGAAAGAAGGCCAATCATGGGAAGATCTCTGGGATATGAGCGGAGAAATCACTCCCGCATGAACCGTCGCGAGCGGCAGACACATACGAGAAGGTGTTCGTGGCAGGTCGATTGCGTTAGGAGAGAATACTCATGAAGACAATGCAGGCAGCATATTTGCCCGGGAACAGCACTGTGGAATTGCGGGAGGTTCCCATCCCTTCACCAGGACATGGCGAGGTTCTTCTTCGCGTCGAAGCGTCTACCATTTGCGGCTCGGACATTCGATGCATTTACCACGAGCACCTCGGTAAGGGGCCGGAAGGCTACCAAGGTGTCATTGCCGGTCACGAGCCGGCAGGACAGGTTGTCGAGGCTGGTCCTGGATGCCGAAAATTCAAAGCTGGTGATCGGGCCATTGTGTATCACATCTCAGGCTGCGGGATATGCAACGACTGTCGCAGGGGCTACATGATCTCGTGCACCAGTCCGGAGTATCGGCGAGCGTATGGGTGGCAGAGAGATGGCGGTATGGCTGAGTACATGATCGCCGAGGAGAAGGATCTCATTTGCCTTCCCGATCAACTCACTTTTGCCGACGGAGCTCAGGTCGCTTGCGGGTTTGGTACGGTATACGAAGGACTCCAGAAGATCGGAATCTGCGGGAATGATGCGGTGCTTATTACGGGGCTCGGTCCGGTCGGTTTGGCGGCGGGCGCGCTCTCGCGCAAACTTGGAGCGCAGAAGATCATCGGCATCGATGCGATGCCAGAGCGGCTTGAGTTAGCAAAAAAGCTGGGACTCTGCGATTTGGTGCTGAGCGCCGGCCCGGATAATGTCTCCGAAGTGCTCGATGCGACGAACGGTCGCGGCGTCGAGAGAGCCATAGAGTGTTCTGCGAATCCGCAAGCACGTGCCGTTGCGATACGCGCCACGCGTAAATGGGGAAAAATCGCAATGGTAGGCGAGGGCGGCGCAGTCAGTTTTAATCCATCCCCGGATATCATTCACGATCAAAAGACCATCTATGGTTCCTGGGTAACTTCAACGTGGCTGATGGAGGAACTCGTCGAGCGCCTCCTGCGGTGGGAACTGCACCCTGAGGACATCATCACGCACCGTTTCAAGTTGGACCAAGCCGGAGATGCCTATTCATTGATGGCCTCCGGACATTGTGGAAAAGTCGCAGTCTGTCCGGGGGAGAAGTAGTATGTCAATGGTATCGTTGCCTGCAGAACCTTCGGCGGATGACTCTGGACCCTTGATTCCTCAAGGCAGGAAAACTGTATTTGTCCTGGTCACCGGTCTATTTTTCTTGTGGGGCATACCGAACAACCTGAACGACGTTCTTATCCGGCAGTTCATGAAGTCGTTCGAAATCTCCCGCCTGCAGGCGGGGCTGGTCCAGTCTGCTTTCTACTTCGGATACTTCTTGATGTCGGTGCCGGCAGCAGTCTTTATGCGTCGATACGGATATAAGAAAGGGCTGTTGGTCGGTCTTGTTTCGTATGCAATTGGGACGTTTATCTTCCTCCCCGCGGCTCTCAACAAGAGCTACGTGCTGTTCCTTCTGGCGCTATTTGTGATCGCAAGTGGGCTTGGATTTCTTGAAACAGGTGCGAATCCACTCATCGCCCATCTTGGCTCCCCGAACTCTTCGGTCCGCCGATTGAATCTCGCCCAAGCCTTCAATCCACTCGGATCAATCGCCGGAGTTCTGATCGGTACCGTTTTCATTTTCTCAGGAATCGAGTTGAGTGCGCCCCAGGTTCTCCAATTGAAGGCCCGGGGGGCATACGAATCCTACCTTCAGGCTGAAACATTAAGAGTAGTCACGCCATACCTGGTGCTCGGATCGCTGGTCATCATCTGGGGAATTCTGCTGCTTCGCACGCCGTTTCCGGAGGTCGATAACACTTCCGAAAACGCCACCGGATCATCCGGGGAGCGGTATTCCGATCTGCTTGCCTATCCGCATTTTCTCCTGGCGGTGCTAACACAGTTCTGCTACGTGGGGGCCCAGGTTGGCACTTGGAGCTATTTCATCCAGTATGCGCAGGATTACACCAGCCTTCCGGAGAAAACGGCAGGCTTCCTGTTGACGGGAACTCTTGTGGGATTTGCGGTTGGGCGGTTCGCCTCAAGTCAACTGATGCGCATTTTTCAACCTGCAAGATTGATGGCGGCCTTCGCGGTGACGAACGTCATTCTGGTAGGGATTGCGGTAGTCTGGCCGGGTTGGATTGGCATGTGCTCGATTTTTCTTACCAGTTTCTTCATGTCTTTGATGTTCCCGACGATTTTTGCTCTGGGCCTGCGGGGACTGGGAGCGAACTCCAAACCGGCTTCTTCCTTAATCGTGATGGCGATTATCGGTGGTGCGGTGTTCACGCCGTTGATGGGAGTGGCATACCAGTTATCACACAGCATGGCTATCGCAATGGTCGTGCCACTGATCTGTTATCTGTTTGTAGCCCTTTATGCAGGTTGGGGCTGCACGCTTCCTCCATTCGTGAAGGCAACTGGAAGTGTTGACAATTGAGAGGGCTCGAATGGCTGGTATAGGAAAACTGTGCGATTGGGAAATGACTCTAAGAGAGAGGGTGGCAGCCTTTGGCCATCGAAACTGGATCGTAGTTGCGGACGCTGCGTACCCATTGCAGTCTCGAAACGGGGTGGAAACCGTAGTCTCCAACGCAGACCACATCGACGTGGTGAAGGCGGCCCTAACGGCTATCCAGGCGGCGAAGCACATTCGGCCAAGCATCTACATGAATCTTGAACTCGACTTCGTTGCGGAATCCGATGCGCCTGGAATATCGAAACTTCGCAAAGAACTGAAGATGTGTTTCGGTGAAGCCGCGGCACACAGAATGCTACACGAAGAGATTATCGCAAAACTCGATCAAACGGGAAGCATGTTTGAGATTCTCGTCGTGAAATCCGGTCTGACCATCCCTTATACCTCGGTGTTCATGGAGTTGGACTGCGGATACTGGAATGAAGCTGCAGAGCAGCGTTTGAGGGAAATGATGCGAACCGACGGCTAGTTCTGTCGGTTCAACTGTGCGTCGGGGGCCTTCGCGCTCAAGATGGGGCCAATTTTCTCCGTAGCCATTGAGCTTCATGCAGTGATCGGCATTTCTCTTGCGTATGCGCCGAGTCTGCTTTTTCCGGTTCGACCAGGTTCCCACAACATCTGCAGATTTTCCGCTTGACAATTCTATTTCAATGGTGCTCAAATGTTTTTGCTGCAAAAAGTTAGCGCTAACTGTATCGACTACATAAACCGTTTACTGGAAGCGGGTCGAGGGGATTCACCGAAACGCCAGCGCTTGGCCTGCCTGTCACAGATCCACTGTGCGCCGGTCATCGAGAACAGAAATAGGGAAGCCAAATCACTTGTAGGGAGGTAGTAGAAATGCAGTACGACTTGATGAAGTTCGCAAAACAAAAGGCATGGAAGGCGTTTGTAACCTTCACGTTGTCTCTGCTGTGCGCGTTCTCTGCAGTTGTTTCCTGGTCACAGACGACGCAACAGTTTACCGGACATGTTCTTGATTCCGCTGGGGCAGTTATTCCAGCGGCTCAAGTCATTGTCCACAATCAGGCGACTGGTGTTGACATTAAGACCGTCACCACAAGTAGTGGCGACTATACGGTCACCTATCTGCCCCCTGGAACCTACGATATAACGGTTTCCAAGGCTGGGTTCAAGACCGAAAAGAAGACTGACATTCTGCTGAATGTCGACCAGACCTCGACGATCAACTTCCAACTGGATGTCGGAGCCACAACCGTAGAAATCACCGTGAACGCGAGCGAGACTCAGATAGAACTCTCCAAGGCCGACAACGGCGAGATCATCGATAACGAGCGCATTCAGGAAGCGCCTCTGGATGGGCGCAACCCCTATGGCCTCTTCGACCTCAGCCCAGGCACGCACGACTTCTCGTCGGCGCAATACCCGCGCCCGTTTGACAACGTGACCGGCAACCAGCTTGTGAATGGCTCGTTCCAGCCGAGTCAGCAAAATATTGACGGCGCCAGCAACGAGGCAGCCGATCTAGGCAGAACGGCCTTTACGCCTTCCGTGGATGTCGTTCAGGAATACAAGATCGTGCTGAACGCGTACGATGCCTCCTACGGACGTTCTGGAGGGTCGGCTGTCGACGTGTCAATCAAATCCGGCAGCAACAAGTTCCATGGCACCGCGGACTATTACGCCCGCCGGCAATGGCTTGACACGTTTGATTTCGGAACCAAATACAACGCCTTCTCCTCAGATACGCCTGCAGTGAAACTCGGGCACAGGCGCAGTCAAGAAAGCTTTGTGGTGGACGGACCGGTTGTGATTCCGCATCTGGTCAACGGAAAGAACAAATTGTTCTTCGTTGCCAGCTATGAGAGAATGAGGGATATTCTGCCCAACCCGGGCTACAACCACTACTCCGTTCCGAACCCGGCTTGGGTCACTGGCGACTTCAGCACGGCCACCTATTGGAATACTACGACGAACAGTCTGCAACCGCTGACGATTTATGATCCGCTCACGCCACTGCATACTGTTGTCGATCCAAATGATGGATTGACGAAGCAAGCGCATGACGCATTCCCTGGCAACAGGATTCCCGCCGGTAGGATCGATCCAGTTGCAGCGAACGTTCTGTCGTATTTGAGCTACGTGACACCGAACGTCAATCCAGGACCGGGGTATGCTCCCTGGTCCAACAACTACGCAGTCGATCAAGTGGAAAACGATCTCTGGACGAATACAATGGTCAAGATCGACTACAACCCGAGCGATGCGAACAGGCTCTCGTTTCGCTGGGCTAAACAAGGTCGCTTTGCCACTGACTTCTGGAATACCTGCGTTCCCAATGCGGATCCAGCCAATTCGAACGGCTCAGGTAATCAGCCAAAAACTGAAACCGGCACGGCTCAATGGACGCACGTTTTCAAGCCGAACCTCCTGTTGAACGTAAACACATCCGTGATGGTCTACACCAACGAGTCTATCGAAGGCACAATCTTTTCTGGTAATGAGGTAGCCAAGCTGGGATTTGCCGCCGCCTTCTACAATCAAATCCAGAGTACGAACCGCTTCCTGAACATCTCCTCCAACGGCCTTCCCGGCGCGAATAACTTTGTTGACTTCGGCCCGAATTGGCTCGGATTTTCAGGCGACAGGCACGCTCTCGATTTCCTTCCCGCGCTGACCTATATCAAAGGCGCTCACACAATCCGCGCGGGAGTCAACATTGACTTTTACCAGTGGATGCTTCCAATCGGAGGCAATGCCGACAACTTCAACTTCACCCCGAATTTCAGCAACGAATACGGCGGTGGTACAGCGAACAATACGGATGCGCCTGGTTACTCCAGCGGCCTGTCCACTGCCTCGTTGCTGCTCGGGTACCCAAACAACGGTTCCGTAAACTGGACCGATTATCCGTTCTATTCCCAACACTACTTCGCACCGTGGTTTCAGGATGACTGGAAAATAACGGAGAAACTGACTCTGAATCTCGGCCTGCGCTGGGACTTCCTCACGCCTGAGGTAGAACGCCATAACAAGCTGGACGGGACGTTTAATGCAACTGTCTTGAACCCGGTCTCCTCGCAAATACCTACCGGGACAGCCGCTCTGGGAACGATGACGAACCTCCAGGGTGGCCTGACATTTGCCGGCGTCAACGGCCAGCCGAGGGGCGCATACCGCATGAACAAGCTACAGGTTCAGCCGCGCATCGGCTTTGCCTACGCGATCTCGGACAAAATGTCGCTCCGCGGCGGAATCGGGGAAAACATCCTGAACCTTCAGATATTGCCTGGTTCGGATGGCTTCAGCAGTTCGACCAGTTATAACAACTCGCTCAACAACGGACTTACGCCCTACACGTCCACAACCGGGCAGGGCCTCAGCAACCCCATCCCGGTGGTGCCTCAGTCAACCGGGGCGGCCCTCGGCTATTTGCAGGACCTCGGCAAGTCATTTTCATTCGTCAATCCGAACTACCAGATGCCCACTTTTTGGTCCTGGAGTCTGTCTTACGAAATAGCCCCCACGAGACGCGATGCATTCTCGGCCAGCTATATCGGCAACCGGGTTCCAAACAACCCTGAAAACAACAACATCAACCAAATCTCACCCGCGTGGAACGCGCAGTGCGACGTTGAGCGCGGCGGCAACCGCCAGCTCTGCGACGGCGCTGCCGGCCAGATCGCCAACCCATTCCTGGGTATATCTGATTTCGGCGGTTCAAACTATTACAACTCCACGACCCTTTCCAAGTCCAACTTTACCCGTCCGTATCCCTTGTTCGGAGCCATTACCGAGAACGGAGCCACCAACGACGGAAAGAATTGGTACAACGCTTTGCAGGTGGTTGGGTCGCACCAGCTTTCCGGAAACCTGTCGGTGCATGCAACGTACACACATGCAAAGTCGGAATCTTCCGGGTATTGGGTTCCCGGCGCCAATGCTTGGGGCCCCCCCGGAACCAACCCCACAACCGGGTGGGTGGATCAACTCAACCATGTTTTTGCGCGGGAGGTAAGCACGTTCGCCGATGTCAAGCACGCGGTGACCCTCTCCGGAGTCGCCATCTTGCCGTTCGGCAAGAACCGGCTGCTGCTTTCAAATGTAAACCGGTTTGTGGATGAGATCGTCAACGGTTGGGAGATCACCCCAATCTACACGTACTACAGCGGGTTTGCGTGGCGCCCCCAGGACTCCGGTGGAACCAAGGACTCCGATGGAAACAATTCGACGTTATATGACCAGGCTGGAAACTGGGAGATGGCTTCCACTGGCGGGCCTATCAATAAGTCAATGGGCGTTAACCACACCATCCTGCCTCCAGACGGTAACCACAATTACAGCAGAATTCGTGGCGTGACTCCCTGCGTCGGTTACAAGGACCCGAATACGGGCGCTGTTATTCCGAGCCCTGCGGCGACCGCAGCCGGTTGCTCCAGCATTGACTTCGTGAGGGCACCTGTGGGCGTGGGCGCGAACGGAAGCCAAACCTACGGAGTGGGACGGCAAAATATCGATTTTGGCGTCCGTCAACCAGGCGCATACAAACTCGACATCGCTGCTTCCAAGAATTTCAGCATTCCCGAGGCCTCCAAGATTCACTTCGGGGATCAGGCGAACCTGCAAATTCGTGTCGATTTCCTCAATGCATTCAATCACGCGGATTGGGACGAAAGCTACAACACAGACCCAACCAGCTTAGACTGGGGAACCATTAAGAAGGGACCCAGTGGGCCGAACAACGAACCGCGGTATCTTCAACTGTCAGGTAAGTTGACCTGGTAGTGAGAAAGGCCGGCCCTTTATGAAAAAGGGCCCGGCCTTTTCTTTCTCCTGTTCGGCCCAGAAGGCCCTTTCTATACTGATTCCAAGGCACGAAATCGCCTGCTTAAGTGCGATGAGGTGCTACGTGGCTATCAAGTTCGCATCGATTTTACCTGTGTGTATCGTAGGGGGAAGTGCAACCCAATGTTTATCCCCGCTCGGCGGAAGCAATTCATTCTGACCCTTAGCTCCTCGACGATTTCATGTTTGGTATCCCTCCGTGCCCAATCGCAGGATCAACTATTTGGGGGACAAGCGCGAGCTAGGGCCCGTTAACACTACCGCGACAACAACATGGAACAGCTCAATTGGTTCGAGGTGCGGAAATTGAGGAAAACAGGAGGTCTTTGATTGACGAGCGGCAACAAGATTGGGGAATTGCACTTGGCGCTTCCCGGTAATTGCGAGATGCCAGCAGGCGTCCCGACGGCGCGGAACGTCCGGCCATGCACGGTCAAGGACGTTGCCAGGCTCTCAGGCGTTTCGCAAGCTACAGTATCGCGCGTCGTGAGTGGGGCCGGCAATGTGTCCAATAAGACGAGAATCAGAGTCTTAAATGCTGTCTCAAAATTGCGATATTGCCCCAACGCACATGCTGCAGAATTGGGACGAGCGAATGGCGGCATTTCGAGGAAAAGGGGTGTTTGAGTGGTAGGATTGTCCGGCATGAGGATGGCGCAGGTTTCTGATCCAGGGCCCGCCGTGCGAAGCGAGCGCCGAAAGGCAAGACTAAGGGATTTCCCGGTGGACACCCCTCCCATTGAGAAGGTCGCTCGCCGATCTGAAACTAGATCCTGGGCTATTGAGGGACATTCCTCTGTAGTGTTAACAGCCCCTAGATGCGCAAGTCAAAATTCCCCGGTCGTGGGGCTCCCTTTGTGACCTTCCGAGCCCCACGAGTTCATATTGCACCAACTATTCTGGGCCGAAAGGGACCGGGATTGAAATCATGGCCGATTTCTCATGAAGCCTGGACAGCCAATCGGCCAACGGCGGCTTGAGTTGACAACCAAGCTCGCAACCATAGCGCCAGTCAACTTCTGTGGAGGCTTTGAATCATCCATGCCTAGACCATCACTGCGGCCGATCTTCACGTTCCTCCTTGGCTTTTCTGTAATCCTTTCTGCTCTGCCCCTAGCCGCTCAATCGCCTGGGGCTGAGACCCGCCAGATCATGGTCGATATCAAGGACTCAGCGGGTCCGGTAGATCGCTTCTTCGATTTATCGGTTGGATCCGATTTCCCCGGCACGTTGATTCGCGATGACAACCAGGCTCAGCTCAAGCTCGCTGTGGACGAACTCGGTTTTCGCTATATCCGTTTTCACTCCATCTTTCACGACGTGTTGGGAACGGTCCGAATTGAGGATGGAAAGACCGTCTACAACTGGTCGAAGATCGACCAGCTTTATGACGGCTTGCTGGCCCGGCATATCCGGCCGTTTGTCGAGCTCGGTTTCACGCCGCAGGCGCTTGCCACCTCGGAGAACAGCGTTTTCTACTGGCACGGCAACACATCGCACCCGAAACCGGAAGGCTGGCATGACCTCATCGAGGCTTTTATTCGGCATATTGAGGCGCGCTACGGTAAAGATGAGGTGCGCACATGGTTTTTTGAGGTCTGGAATGAGCCCAACCTCTCTGGGTTCTGGGAAGGAGCAGATCAGAAGGCATACTTTGAGCTCTACGACCTGACCGCGACGACCATCAAATCCATTGACCCAGCTTTGCGAGTCGGGGGGCCAAGCACTGCCGGAGCGGCATGGGTTCCCGAGTTCCTCGCGCACGTTAAACAGAGCGGCGTTGGAGTTGACTTTGTGACTACGCATACGTACGGTGTGCAAGGCGGCTTTCTCGATGAAGAAGGACAGTCTGATACCAAGCTCGATCCGTCACCAGACGCAATCACAGGGGACGTGCGCCGCGTTCGCCAACAGATTACGGCTCCGCCGTTTCCTGTTCTTCCGCTCTATTTCTCCGAATGGAGCACAAGCTACACGCCGCGTGACTCCGTGCATGACTCCTACATCAGCGCACCTTACATTCTGACCAAGCTCAAAGCCAGCCAGGGGCTGGCGCAGGGCATGAGCTACTGGACATATACGGATCTTTTCGAGGAACCAGGCCCGCCCACAGCTCCGTTTCAAGGTGGATTCGGCCTCCTGAATCCTCAGGGGATTCGCAAACCGGCATACTTCGCTTACAAGTACCTTCATGCTCTCCAGGGTGAAAGCCTCAAGACGAGCGATCCTCAGGCGATGCTTTCTACAAAAGACGGGGATTTCACCGCCGTGATCTGGGACTTCGAGCAACCGGACCAGAAGGTGAGCGATCGATCCTTCTACACCAAGGCTGTACTCGCACACTCAGCGGCGCCGGTGCAATTACAGATAACCCATCTTCTTCCGAACGCAGCTTACCGGCTGGAGATACACAGGACAGGCTATGGTTCGAACGATGCCTATACGGCATACATCGAGATGGGCTCTCCCAAAAATCTGACCGAGGAACAGATCGCGCAACTGAACGAACTTACTCGTGACCTACCAGTGACAGACAAGAAGATGCGAAGCGGACCCACGGGCACGGTTGAGTTTACTGTGCCGATGAACAGCAACGACATTGTGCTCGTCAAGCTGAACCGCGGTAAGGAGGGAAATTGAAAGATCGGGAATTCGACATGTTGCTTACAGAAATGTCCATAAGCAAGATCATCCGTCCAGCGCGCCACCGGGGCGGAGGTGGTATATCACTCAGAAAGTTAGCTCTTCCTCTTATCCTCATGGGCATCGTGAGTGCTGCGTCTGCGGCTCAAGATTCATCTACACACGCCAACTGGCCAGGCCCTGGGCAACTCTTCGTCGGTACTTGCTATCAGCCTATTGATCGCTCACCTGAGCAGATTGGTGTTGATATTGCGATCATGAAGCGTGCCGGGTTCAACGTCGTGCGCATGGGAGATCTATCTTGGGATTCATTCGAGCCGTCGCAAGGGGAATTTGACTTTGAGTGGTTTGACAAGATCATGGACAAGATGCAGGCCAACGGCATCCGAGTGATTCTGGATATACCGGGCACACCCGCGCCCGTCTGGCTGCATCGCAGGTACCCTGGAGTCGATATTGTGGACCAGAATGGTGCCCGTCGTCCCCCGGCGGAGCGCTACATGGATGATATCAGCGATCCGGATTACGTGCGCGAGGCAGGAATTCTTGCGGACGCATTGACGAAGCGCTATGCACATCATCCCGCAGTCATTGCTGTCGGCTATGACAATGAAATCGGCAACGGATTCATGTCATACTCCGAGGCCGACCGGCAGCGGTTCATCACCTGGCTCAAAAGAAAGTACGAAACCATCGAAGACCTCAACAAAGCCTGGGCGACACAGCGGTGGTCACGCCGACTGAATAGCTTCGAGGACGTGGATTTGCCTCTCGCGGACGGACCTGGCCCTTCCGAGCGCTATTTGGATCTCCATCGCTATTGGTCTGACGTTGCTGTTGCGCGACTCAAAGAACTGGATGCGATTCGCCGCGGCAATATGCCGAACACGCCTGCGATTTCGAATCTGTGGGATACCGCACCGAGGCGAGGTTTCGATTATCTCAGCACCTACAAGTCGTATGTTTCATATGGTGCTGAAGGTTTCTACCCGAGTGACCCGATCAGCGGCGCATTTGGCGCACTAATGACGAAAGGCGATCTGGCCACGCCCATGTGGTTCAATGAGTTCGTTGCGGGCGGTGGAGGCTACTACGGAACGCCGGGCCGAAGCCGCATGTACGCTTACCTGGGACTCATGATGGGAGCGCAAGGGCTCCTTGCATGGACGTTCAATAGTCATCTGGGCGGAGAGGAACAGGCGCTCTTTGGGCTGGTAGACCACGACGGCACTCCCTCTTGGAAAGTCGATGAATTCGCGCGCATTGCCGCGGAGTTCCGAAAGCTTTCGCAACTCGGATTTCCGCGTTACACGCACCCCGAAGTCGCCATTGCCTATTCCTTCGACTCCTTTGTCGATTCACATCCGAATGGCCCGTCCAATACGACGCTTCAATACTTCAAGCCTTCGTATACAGAACAGGTGCAAGGAGCCTTCGAGCCGTTCTTCCGCGAGAACATCGACACGGCCATCATCAATATCGGACACGACATCCTTTCGCCTTACAAGCTGGTTGTGGTGCCAGCCGACTATGTGATGGATGCCGCCTCCGCGAAGGCGCTTCGGGATTACGTGAGCGGAGGGGGCACAGTCCTGATGACGGCATTCTCGGCCAAAGTTGACGAGCATGGGCAGTGGTTCGATACTCCATTACCAGGAGGGTTAAGCGACGTATTCGGACTGCGAACTTCGCAGTTTTATCAGCAGGATGAGATGCCGGAATTCGAGCTGAGAGGAAGGACAGCGAAGGCGAGCATCGGATTCTACGAGGTTCTGGAACCACGGACTGCGCAAACGCTGGCGACATTTTCGAATATCCCCGGTCATCCTCCCGCGGTAACAGTGAATAGATACGGCAAGGGGCAGGCTATTTACTTAGCGGCACCCGCGCAACCCTCGCTTATCGGCCCAATTATTCGCAGTCTCTATGAGCCGCTGGGAATACAACCTGGCCCAAAAACACCGGAAGGGGTCTACGCGCGGTTGGTCAATGGACGCACGCTCTATGTGAATACGACAGACCAGGAAAAGGACATCCCAGTTGGCATGAAAGTGCATGGAGTCCTCTCGCACCAGTCCTACGATGGCGAAATAAAACTCGGCCCATACCAGGCCGATCTTGTGGAATAGAATTGCTGCGTTTGGCGGCAGCAGTAAGGATTGTGACTATGCGGCAAAGCGGATGGGAAAAAGCATTTCTCTATTTCATTTTAGTTCTTGCTTTGATTGCGCTCAAAGCAAGTGCGCAGGCGGATTATCCGTTCCGCGATCCGAAGCTAAGTGATGATGAGCGCATTGCCGATTTACTGAAGCGTTTGACGCTCGATGAAAAGGTCGAGCTTATGAATGGCCATCCCAAAATTCCACGTCTGAAACTTGTTTTTTCCGACGAGGCGGAAGGCTTGCACGGACTCGCGTTGGGCGGTCCTGGTATGTGGGGGCCGCGCGGCCTCCAGCCCCTGCCCACCACGACCTTTCCGCAGGAAAAGGGCCTGGGCGAGACCTGGGATCCCGCGCTGATGAAGAAGATCGGCGCGCTCGAGGGGGAAGAGGCGCGTTACTACTACCAGAACCCGATCTTCGATTTCGGCGGAATCGTAGTGCGGGCGCCCAACACCGACCTGAGCCGCGATCCGCGCTGGGGCCGCACAGAGGAGTCGATGGGCGAAGATCCTTACCTCATCGGCACGATGTCGGTCGCCTTCATTCATGGAATGCAGGGCCCCGATCCCAAGCACTGGCAGGCGGCTTCGCTGATGAAACACTTCCTCGCCAACGAAAACGAGAATGGCCGCTCCTATACTTCGTCCGATTTCGACGAGCGCCTTTTCCGCGAGTATTATTCTGTCCCGTTCCGGATGGGCTTTGAGCAAGGTGGCTCCCGTGCAGTGATGGCTTCCTACAACTCCTGGAATGGCACGCCAATGATGATCCATCCCATCCTGAAAAGCGTCGTGGTCAACCAATGGGGCAACGACGGCCTTATCTGCACCGACGGAGGCGCTCTGGGGCTGCTGATTACCGACCACAAGAGCTTTCCTGACAAAGAGCACGGCTCCGCGGCAGCGGTCAAGGCCGGCATCAATCGATTCCTTGATGAGTACAAACCCGATCTGACGAAAGCACTCAAAGACGGCCTGCTGACAGAAGCCGACATGGACGCCTCGTTGAAGAATATGCTTCGCCTACATCTTCGGCTGGGTGAGATGGACCCTTACGGAGTCGATCCCTACGCGAAGATTGGACGCGAGACAAATGGCATGCTTCCCCCATGGGACCGCGCCTCAAGCAGAGAACTCGTGCGTCAGGCAACTGACGAGTCGATAGTTCTGCTCAAGAACGAGGACAATACGCTTCCATTGAATCGCGAGAAGCTCAAAACCATCGCCGTAATCGGCCCGTGGACCAATGAGGTTCTGCTTGACTGGTATAGCGGCACGCCTCCGTATAGCGTAAGCATCGTGGAGGGCATCAAGGAAGCAGCGAAAGGGGCGAAGGTGATCTATACTGATGGCTCCAACTTGGCGGAAGCGCAGGCTCTGGCGCGCAAGGCGGATGTGGCCATCGTCGTGGTTGGCAACCATCCTACCTGCAACGCCGGGTGGGACCAGTGCCCAGTCCCTTCGAATGGCAAAGAGGACGTGGATCGCAAGACGATCATTCTCGAACAGGAAGATCTGGTAAAGAAGATCTTTGCCGTCAATCCGCATACCATAGAGGTGCTCCGCTCAAGCTTTCCGTACGCGATTGGCTGGAGCCAGCAGAATCTTCCCGCCATCGTGCACCTGACTCACAACAGCGAAGAAGAAGGCCACGGGCTGGCCGACGTGCTCTTCGGTGACTACGCGCCGGCCGGCCGCTTGAACCAGACCTGGCCAACGGGGGATGCGCAGTTGCCGCCGATGATGGATTACGATATCCGTCACGGCCGCACCTATATGTACGCGAAGGGAAAGCCGCTCTACGCTTTTGGTTACGGCCTCAGCTACACCAGCTTTGAGTATGAAAGCCTGAGCCTTAGCGCACCCGGCGCGAACGCCGAAGACGAGGTCGAGGTCACTGTGAAGGTTAAGAATACGGGCGCGGGCGCCAGCGACGAAGTCGTGCAGATGTATGTGCAGCACCTCGGCTCCGGCGTCGAGCGTCCGCAAATCGAACTCAAGGGATTCGAGCGAGTTCATATCGAGCCGGGCGCAGGAAAGAACGTTGTCTTCGAGCTCAAGCCGCGCGACCTGGCCTATTGGGACACTGCGCGTCATGCATGGCGTGTCGAAAGAGAGCCGGTGCGTATACTTGCCGGTGGGTCAAGTGACAAGCTGCCAGTTCAGGCGATTCTTCAGGTCGAGACGACCGGCGACTACAAACCGTAGTGCTATGCGATCCGGTCCAGACCCGCCTGCACTGGGATGAAGCCGCACAGCGCTCACCCACGCAGAAGCGAATGACGGGAAGGTGCCGTATAGGGCGATTGCGGTTGTGACCGGACACTGAGTCGGCATAAGAATGAATACGAAACAGCACAGTCTTTTGGATTCCTCGGAGCGAAGATGATACTGTGATTTCGCAGCCGAGCGTCAATGAATTTCCGAAAGGTAGCAGGCCAACTATGAATCGCAGATCGTTTCTTACAGGCGGACTCTCCATATTCGCGCTGGCTCGCATGGCCAATGCATTAGAAGACTCGCAGTTTTTTGAGGGACAAGTTCCAAAGGGTCCCTTCCTGCCATTCTGGGAGTCCCTCAAGTCCTATCATTGCCCGGATTGGTTTCGCGATGCGAAGTTCGGGATCTGGGCGCATTGGAGCCCGCAGTGCGTCCCCGAACAGGGCGACTGGTACGCGCGGAATATGTATATACAGGGTTCGCGTCAATATGAGTCACATGTCAAGCAATACGGGCACCCGTCGCAGTTCGGATACAAGGACATTTGCCATCTGTGGAGGGCGGAGAGATGGGACCCCGACGCGCTTGTCAAGTTGTACAAGCGGGCAGGTGCTGAATATCTCGTTTCCCTGGCTACTCATCATGACAACTTTGATTGCTGGAATTCGAAGCACCAGATTTGGAACGCCGTGAATGTCGGCCCGAAGCGCGACATCGTTGGGACTTGGGCAAAGGTGGCGCGCGCCAACGGACTGCGCTTCGGAGTCAGCTATCATGGAACCCCGCATCGCACCTGGGATGAGTTTCTCCCGGTCCGCTACAAGAGCGATACGACAGGGCCGTTGGCTGGAGTTCCGTACGACGGAATGCAGACGATTGCAGACGGTAAAGGCAAGTGGTGGGAGGGAATGGATCCCCAGTTAATCAACGGCAAGCCCCATAAGAAAAACACGCCATGTCCGGAGTTCGTTCAGCAGTTCATGCTTCGCGTCCAGGATGTGATCGACAGCTACAGTCCGGATATCCTCAACTTCGACGATGGAGCGAGATTCACATTTGACGATGGCGGGACCGGCGCTCCGGACTTGAAGGTATGGTTAGGTATCCCGGACCTTGCGCCCCAGATCATGGCTTACTACTACAACAAGAACATTCAGACTCACTCGGGGCGTCTGGAAGGCGTGGTGGATCTGAAAGAGGTTGAAGAGCCGATCTGGGGTACGCTGACTCGTGACTTCGAAGGGAGCCTGACAGACACCCTGCAGGAGAACCCATGGCAGACGGAGGCATGCATCGGAGGGTGGCACTATAGCCGCGAGATCTTCGAGAACCATGCTTACCAGAAGGCGTCGTTGATGATTCCACTCCTGGTTGATATCGTCAGCAAGAATGGGAACCTGCTTTTGAGTATTCCCTTGCCCGGCCACGGAGAGCCTGACAGCGACGAACTCGCTTTCCTGGATGAGGTTGCCCAGTGGCAGCAGATAAATAATGAGGCAATCAAAGGCACTCGTCCCTGGAAAGTTTTTGGGGAAGGACCGTCGACCGAGGTCAAAAACATTCCTGCCTATCAACTTTCCAAATACAAATTCGATCATACGGACATACGCTTCACAACCAAAGGAGATGTTTTGTACGCATTCGCGCTGGGTTGGCCATCGGATAGTCGGGTGCTGATCAAATCACTCGCAAGCACCGCACCGCACTACGAGCGTCAGATCCGCAAGGTGGAATTGCTCGGGGCGAAGAGCGAGGTCGGTTGGACGAGGAGGCAAGATGGACTTAGTATCCGGGTCCCGCAAGATCCACCATGCCATTACGCCTATTGTTTCAAAATATTGCCGGCATGACGGCCGGTGTGACAACTCATGAAGGCGTGTTGCATCGTTGCAACTCGCGCCCAGCTTATGCGAAGTGCGCAACGGATTGCCGGCTTGACGCGTTGCCTGGGTTAAAGTCGCCCCTTTATACTCGATTTCTGAAATAGGTGTCCATGAACCACGCGGCTTACCGGTTCGAGGAGTGAACGAACATGTTCCACCACGTGTATTGCGCGGCTCGCCGGTCGGGAATTCTGGCCTTCACAGGCACGGTTGCTTTGGCCATCTCGCAACCTCTTTGGTCTGCTTCGTGCGTTGGTCCCGCGTCCCTGGAGGCGCGAGCCCATTCCCGCCCGGATGCCGAGGCCTATGCAGCTTTGGGCGTTTGGTTCGGTGAAAACCGCAAATCCGAATGCGCCGCCCGAGCCTTTCAAGCTGGACTCAAGCTGGAACCCAACTCGCCTCGCCTCTCTTATCTCCTCGGATTGAGTCTCTACACGGCCGGAAAACTGGAGGAGTCCGTTGCCCCCCTTCGGCTTTCAGTTGAACAGCATCCCAAAGAAGAAAAGACGCATCTTTTGCTTGCCTCAGCTTTAGCCGGACTGGACCGCACTCAGGAGGCATTCGTCGAGTGGCAAGCGGCGCTCAGGATCGACCCCAACTCCAAGATGGCGTTGGATGGAATTGCCAAGATCCTTCTCGCAGCAGGAGACAATGAGACCGTCATCGCCCAGCTCCCGGGTATGCAGCTCGATGAGAACCTTACCCTTGATCTGGCCGTTGCCTACGGAAGATCGGGGCAACTTGACAACGCTGCCAGCACGCTGATCCAAGGGCTGAAGATCTACCCCAACTCAACGACGCTAACGTCATCGCTCGTGTCCGTATACGTCAAACAGGTGCGCCACGAAGAGGCCGAAAAGATTGCAGAGCAACTGGCCCGGCGCAATCCCCGCGATATCGAGGCCCAGCGCGTTTATCTGAGTGTGCTGGTCTTCAATGCGGAAAACCAAGCCGCCGTGCCCCTGGCTCGCAAACTTCTTGCACAGGCCCCGCACGATGCAGATTTTCTCTATTTGAACGGAGTGCTGGAACGTACTGCCGGCGACTTTACCGCCGCGCGCAAGCACCTCGAGGAAGCGGCCAAGCTCGATCCCAACCGCTACAGTACCCACTACAACCTCGGTTACACCTTGGAGCAGCTTCAAGACAACGCAGGCGCCAAAGAGCAGTTGCAAAAGGCGATCGAACTCGACTCGACTGAGCCTGAGAGCTACTTCGAACTCGCCAAGGTTCTGCGCAAGCTGGGCGAAGCCGATGCAGCGCAGCAACAGCTGGTTCTCTACCAGAAACAACTGAAGGATAAATCCGACCACACCATCGCGGCGCAGAAGTCCACGCAGGCCGCGGAAGCAGCGCGGGCAGGCGACAAGCAAAAAGCAGCCGCGCTCTACCGGGAAGCGATTGAGGCGCTGCCTGACAATGCCGGACTGCACTATCAGTTGGCACAGGTCTTGAGCGGCCTCAACGACATTGAAGGCGAACGAACCGCACTCGAACAAGCGGTAAAGATTGATCCCAACTTTGCCCTGGCCCAATTTCAGCTCGGCATCCTGGACACTCGCAAGGGCGACACAGGCGGCGCCGAGCAGCAGTTCCGGCTAGCTATCAATGCCTCTCCCGGCTATGTGCAGGCATGGATTGCTCTGGCCGCCACATTGGCCGCGGAGTCCCACATTCCCGACGCACTGCAAGCCGTGGAGAGCGCACTCAAGATCGCTCCAGATAACAGCGAAGCACTTGAACTCCGCAAGAAACTGGCCAGCGGCCAAGCGCAACGCTAACCTGGGCGATACCGCCGTTTCTGGAGGATGGTAGCAGTCATGAGCAGCAATCCATCTGGGCCTTTGACCCGCCGCGAACTGCTGCGGACCATTCCTGCCGCCGTCCTGAGTTCTCTGTTCTCCAGCAAGCTCAGAGCCGCGCCTGGTTCGGCAAAGTCTCTCCTGCCCTTCTCGCGCTTCGTGGATGTTGCACAGGCCGCTGGCCTGACTGAACCTACTGTATGCGGTGAGCAGGACAGCTTCACCTATATTGTCGAGTCCATGGCAACCGGCTGTGCTTTCTTCGACTACGACAACGACGGATGGATGGACATCTTCATTCTGAGTGGGCAGCGGCTCGAGAACACCCCAGCCGGCGCCACCAATCGGCTCTACAAGAACAACCGCGACGGCACATTCACAGACGTCACCGTCAAAGCCGGCTTGGTCGATATCGGATGGGCGCAGGGCGTTTGCGTTGGAGACTACAACAACGACGGCTTCGAGGACCTGTTTCTCACCTATTACGGCCAGAATCGCCTCTATCGCAACAACGGCGATGGCACCTTCACCAATGTGACCGAGAAGGCCGGCCTGCTTCATCTCAAGCCGCGCTTCAGCAGTGGATGCACGTTTGTGGATTACAACCGTGACGGCCTGCTTGACCTCTTCGTCGCCAACTACCTGGAGATCGACCTGACCACCGCGCCCAAGCCATCGCTCTCGGTGGTCAACTGCAACTATGAAAACGTGCCGGTCAACTGCGGTCCCAACGGTCTGGCCAAGGCCCAGAACTATCTCTACCGTAACAATGGCGACGGCACCTTTGCAGATGTGTCGAAGGAGTCCGGGGTCGGCGGTTTTCGCGGCTCGTACTGCCTCACTGCGGCCAGTTTCGACGCTGATGAGGACGGATGGCCTGATATTCTCGTTGCTTGCGACTCCTCACCATCCCTATTGCTGATGAACAACCATGACGGGACCTTTCGCGAAGAGGCCTTGATTCGTGGCATTGCGCTCAGCGCCGACGGTCGTCAGATGAGCGGCATGGGCGTTGGCGTTGGCGATTACAATCTCGATGGGCACACCGACCTGGTTAAGACCCACTTCATCGATCAAGCCACTGGCATTTATTGCAACGATGGCAAGGGCAACTTCAACGACGAGACCACTCAAGCCGGTCTTAACAAAGAGACTCACTACAGCTGCTTCGGCGCGGGCTTGGTCGACTTTGACAACGACGGATACCCTGACATCCTTATCAGCACAGGATCCGTCTATCCTGAGCTGGATCGCGTCTCGCCCAAGTACGCTTTGCGCACTCCCCGCGTCCTCTTTCGCAATCGGGGCGATGGCACCTTCGCCGAGATGGGTTCGGAGGCTGGTTCCGGTATCGTTGCCCGCCACTGCGGCCGAGGCATGGCCTTTGGCGACTTCGACAACGACGGCGATATGGATGTCTTGATCATGAACGTCAATGAGCCGCCGTCGCTGTTGCGCAACGACGCTCCTGCCGGCAACCACTGGATCAAGATCCGTCTTGAGGGAGTGAAGAGCAACCGCAGCGCCATCGGGGCGCGCGTCCTGGCTCGCTACGGCGGCAAGGTGCAGGCGCAGGAGGTACTGAGTCAATCCAGTTATCTTTCCGCCAGCGATCCCCGTCTGCACTTCGGCCTCGGCGCTGCGACAACCGCCGACATTGAGGTCCATTGGCCCCTCGGTCTCGTCGAGAAGTACCACGCACTTGCCGCCGGTCAGCTTGTCACCATTCGGGAAGGCGTAGGCATCGTAAAGAGAATTTCATGGTAGATGCAAGAAGCGAATTCAAAGAAGTCACGGGGGCATCCATCGGGTGGGCAGTCATGATGATCCTGCGGGGACTTCTGGCGGTGGTCCTTCCCCTCGCATCGGGCGTCGCAGGCGTCCGGGCCGCGAGCGGCATCTCGCAACGTATTCGGGCTTGCCGGCGGGATGCGTGAAAACGATTCCGCCGCGGCGTGGCGTTCGGCGTCCGGAACGAAGGAAACAGTCATGCTCACAAGAATGGAGGAAACATTCATGCTCAGGAAGTTGGCAATTTGCGTTGCCTTGTTAATCTCCTTGTCTGTGCCGGTCGCGGCACAGGTTCCCTCAACACCGCACGCCCCCTCGCTATTGCTGGGAGCGGCCTGGTATCCGGAGCAGTGGCCGGAGTCGCGTTGGGAGGCTGACCTGTCGCTGATGGAAGCGGCGCATATCCATCTAGTCCGCGTAGGCGAGTTTGCGTGGAGCAGCATGGAGCCGCGCGAGGGCGACTACGAACTCGATTGGCTCGCTCGTGCCGTGCGCGCGGCTGAACGGCACCATATCGCCGTCGTCATCGGCACTCCCAGCGCCGCCCCTCCCGCCTGGCTGACCACCAAATACCCCGAGACGCTTCGCACTATGGCGGATGGACACAAGGATGGCCATGGCAACCGCGCGCAATTCGACTGGTCCAATCCCAAGTACCGCGAACTGGCCGCCAAGATCGCGGCCAAGCTGGCCGAGCGCTTCGGACACGATGCCAACGTGATTGGCTGGCAGATCGATAACGAGTACGGCAACGAAAGTTATGGCGCCGAGACTCGGGCGCAGTTTCAGCAATGGCTGCGAGCGAAATATAAGACGCTTGAAAACTTGAATGCGCGATGGACAACGGCCTACTGGAGCGAGAGCTATCAGGATTGGGCGCAGATACCGATCCAGGAGGGCTACGGAAATCCCGGCCTGCTTTTGAATTGGAAGGGGTTTGTCAGCGATACCTGGCGCAGTTATCAGCGCAATCAGATCGACGCCATTCGCGCCCACGCCGATCCCCGGCAAAAGATCACGACCAACATGATGGGATGGTTCGATGCCTTTGACCATTACACTGTTGCCCAGGATCTTGACTTTGCATCTTGGGATAACTACGTCGGTTCGGGCCATCTCGATCCGATTCATACAGGAGCCGCGCATGATCTTACCCGAGGTTTTCTCAGAAGGAACTTCTGGGTGATGGAGACTCAGCCTGGCGCGGTGAACTGGTCCGCCAATAACAATATGCTCGACAAAGACGAGGTGCGCGCCATGGCCTGGAACGATATAGGCCACGGCGCGGATGCGGTCGAGTTCTGGCAATGGCGTAGCGCATTGAACGGACAGGAGCAGTATCACGGAGTGCTGGTTGGAGCCGACGGAACTCCGGTTCCGGTCTACGACGAAGTAAAGCAGATCGGAGCTGAGTTTGAAAAGGCGGCTCCGGTACTGGACGGCACAACAATCGACTCTCAGGTTGCGATCCTTCAGGATTACGAGAGCCGCTGGGCGATCAACTGGCAGCGCCACAACAGCGCCTTCGATCCGGTGAATGCCCTCATCGGTTACTATGCTTCGCTGCGCGCCCTTGCCAGGTCGGTGGACATCGTGGCGGACACTGCGCCGCTTGACCGGTACAAGCTGGTCGTGGCCCCGGCGCTTAACCTGCTGACGCCTGAGGCGGCTAAGAATCTTGAGGCATATGTGCGCGGCGGCGGACATCTGGTCTTGACGCAACGCTCCGCCATGAAAGATGAAGACAACAGCCTGTATCCCCAGCGGCAGCCTGGGCCGCTTGCAGAACTGCTGGGCGCGCGCGTCGAACAGTGGTATGCGCTCGACAAGCCGGTCCCAATTGACGGTGAATGGGGCGCCGGCGAGGACCGCATATGGGCAGAGCAATTGAGTGTGAGTTCGCCGGAGACCAAGACGATCATGCGCTATGGCAAGAGCAATGGATGGCTGGACGGTCAGCCGGCAGTGGTGACGCGCTCAGTCGGCCAAGGCAGCATCACCTACATCGGCGCTGGACTGGATGGAGAAACCATGAAGGCCGCAGCCAAGTGGATGATGAGGGAAGCAGGTCTCAATCCAATCATGAGCGATCTGCCGGACGACATCGATTTGGCCATTCGTTCCGGCAACGGCAAGCGGGTCTTCATCTTCACCAACTACGGAGTTTCGCCGCGCACCATTGCTCTTCCCGGCCCGATGGAAGATGTGCTGATGGGAGGATCGGTTTCAAGCGTCACGCTGCCGCAGTATGGGGTAGCGGTCCTGCGCTGAGTGCCACACAAGGCCATGAGCGAGGCTCGATTGCTGCGCTCGAATCACGGGCGGACAGGGTAGTGTCCAGAGTTTTTCGCACTCCGTACAACCCTGGCTGTTGGCCCGTTGGCAAAGTTCTAGCCTACTGTAGTCGATCCTGAAAAAGTCGATTTCAGGCATTTGCAGGCTATGTTTGGATGGGGAGCGGTCCTTGACTTGATCGATGGCGAAGCTGTAGGTCCACGTGTACGGAATCTGCCTGTCGGTGGGGTCCACGGGATTGATTGACGAGACCGAATTGCATGCCAGGCCGCCATGGGCCGGGGTAACGCTTGAGCCCTGGTTGACGATCGACAGCCAGGTGGGGACGGTGGTCGCGCAAGATTGTTCCCCGCCGCCCAAGGATACTGCACTGTTGTAATCGTCGTATTGGTCGTTGTAGTAGTAGCGCCCTATGCCTCCGCGCAGGACTGTCTTGCCAGTGCCAAAGATGTCGTAGGCTATCCCGAGCCGAAGCGAGTAGAAGAGAGGTTCAGTTTTGCGCCCGGACAGAGGAATGCTGCTGTTTTCGAGAACCAGGCCGTCCGCTGGGGCTTTATGCGTGCGCAAACCGGGGAAGGCGACCGTCGGCGCACCGGCCGCTGTATCTGTTTTGTAGTAGGCGGGGCTGAATACGACCGCCCCGTTGCCCCCGCTGCTCTCGTCCTTCCACGCGCCAATATGGTCAAAGCGAATGCCCAGGCTTAGAGTGAACCGCCTTTTGATCTTCCAGTCAGCCCAATCCTCAGGCAAAGCCATCGAAGAGCCTGCAGTGCAGGCTCCGCGCCTCAAAATAAGGCAAACTCCGCATGGAACGGGGTACCGTTCAAAAAAGCCAGAACAATTTCTTCAAACACGCAAAGAAGTCTGAGGAACAGCCATCAGAACAGCCATTCGACCAAGATAAAAATGGCAGCCATTTTGGCTGCCTCGCATCTCATTGATCTTATTTGATTTCTGGCTCCTCAGGTAGGACTCGAACCTACAACCCTTCGGTTAACAGCCATCGCTATAGCAGAGGTCGTAGATCCAGCAGGCGAGTCTGAATCTCTTCCCACGATGGATAATGGCCGTAACAGAGTACCTTGTACTGCCGATCATATTCTGCCGCGATGGTGGCGGCGAGTTCCGTCGGCAGGAAGAGAGCGTCGTTCTTCGCAAAGCTCATGTCGTCGGGATGAAAATAGCTTCTCGCAAAATGGCTGCTGCTGATCTGATCGTAGTCAGCCTTGATTGCAGCGTATTCGGCAGACTTCAGCATGGAGATCACTTCGTCCTGCCCGGCCAGTTGGAACAGATCGTAGTAGTGCCTGGCGTATGTTCCAATTGCCTGCCGGTCGCGCTTGAGCAATTCCACCTTGGCGTGGATGGCAAACATCTTCTCGACGAATGTCCGCCGGAAGTGTAACAGCCGCAATGGGAATCGACCCTCATCCTCTGCGCCGAGCGAAGCGTCGGTTTCCTCCAGGAACTGGCCGATATATGAACGCAGCTCAACAATACTGGTGGGCTTGCGGCCACTTGCTGTGCCGGCTTCGAGGAAAACACGACTGGCGACTTCGCCCGGCCCGCCGAAACGCTGCGCATAGGAGAAGCGGTCGTTTCGCCCGAATCCGCCAATCGTTTGGCTCTCCTTCTCGACAAATGCGAGCGCCGGGTGCGCTCCGACAGCATCACGGAGTTTCTAGAGTTCACGATCGATGCCGTTCTTTCCCAGTGCTGGTTTGAACGCGAGCGGATCGAGGAAGATGTCTATGTCTTCTGAAAACCTCTGGATCAGGTTCCACCCTTTCGACAGGCTCGTGCCACCTTTGAAGATCACTTTATCGCCAGCGGTGATGGAGATGATCCGTAGTGCCTCCGTGACGTAGTAATCCTTCTCAATGACCGCGGGGCGCAATCCGCGTTCCCCAAAATGCTCCGCAGCCCTGAGAATCGCCTGCCCGAAATCGGGATGTTCATACAGCTTCATTTCAGACCTCCACCGGCGTTTCCGACCCGCACGGGATCAAACTCTCGTCGTACTCGCTGAGGTTCTATTTCTTCTTGGCGATGCCTTTGGCCTGCCAGTGGCACGCGCCGGGCAGGCCGGTCAAAAGTCCGAAGTCGAATTTGGAAAATGGATTCAGAGAGTCCCGTAGCCGCTGGACCACGGCAGACTTCTTTCCGAGCTGTTCGCCAATGGCTCCAAGAATGGCGCGCACTCTTGGGGGTTCAGAGTCGGCCACTTTGAGGAGACGCTCAAAGCGGCCGCCTTCAGACAGCAGCGCCACGGTTCGGTCGATGGTTTGCTCTGGCGAGAGTTCAGTGCTCTTTGCTCCCCGTCTCAAGAAGTCGAGCAGAGCGACATCGGCCTCAGATAACCTGGCCCACGCCTCCGGTCGGCGCGTGTGAACAACGGTCTCGCTGCCAATGAGTTTCCGGGGCAGGCTGAGCGCGCTGGTAGAGACCTCATTGCGCCGTGCGGTTTGTGTGGTGAAGCTGAGAAGATTCGCGGCGGCGATTCCCGCAGGGTAGACCGTCTTGCGTCGGGATGCGAGTTTCTGGATTGCAGTCGGACTTGGCAAACTCTTCCCGAACGTCGTTGGCCGGGCACTATAGTAGACGCCTTTGCTGAGGCGTTCGATAGTCCCTTCGCGCTTGAGACGTGACAGCGATTGCGCGACCGCCGAAAATGGGAGGTCATCGAAATCTTCAAGCCGCCACAAGCGTTCGCCCGCGCGCTCGATCCGGCGACGGACAAGGCCCATGATCTGGGTTGATCCGGTTGGCTGTCTTCTATGTGTTCTCACCGCGCCAGTATCTTTCCTTCGCGCTCTGGTGTCAAGTTTCTTTGCAATAAAACTTGACATATAGGCGTCAGTTTCTGCGTTTCGGTTGTGCGGCAAGAGACTGATAATACAAGGTAAGCGTCATACGCTCACTGTGAATTTCGGTTGCGTCGCTCTGCGCGACCCTGGTTGTGACCGCCGCGATTGGGTTCAGACCCTGCGGACATTTGCGGAGCAGATAAGCTGTTCGTTGCGGTTGCTGGGATTCTTTCCGATGCATTCTGATTGTCAGCCGTTCGTTAGGGTTGCGGTTTAGGGCGATGCTTTCACGGCGATAACACGGGTTCAAATCCCGTCGGGGACGCCAACAAAACAAAAGATTTAGATCAATTACTCTCTTCATTCAATTCTCCCGGTAGCGCTGTGGTAACAATAGAACAGAACACGAACTTTGTCCGTTTACAGGGCTTTTCGGAGACTCCGCGTGAGCCCGTCTGGGAGCTTCATTGCGGCAGGGCCCGCCGGGGTTTCTCGCCGGAGCGAACTGCGAGAGAGTTTCAACCGTAATACCAACAAGGAGGAATATCCGTGGCACTGACAATTGCTTCCCGTGAAGTGGACGGCGTCGTCGTTCTGGATCTTAATGGGCGAATCACCCTGGGCGAGGGCAGTGTGCAGTTGCGCGACGCCATTCGCGGGCTGATCGGCCAGGGCAAAAAGAACGTTCTGCTCAACATGGGCGAGGTGAGCTACATCGATAGCTCTGGTTTGGGCGAGCTGGTGAGCGCCTATACCACGGCCAAGAATCAGCAGGCGGAGGTGAAGCTGCTGAAACTGACCAGGAAGGTTCACGATCTTCTGCAGTTGACCAAGTTGTACACGGTCTTCGACATCAAGGACGACGAAGCCAGCGCCATCGCCTCCTTCAAGTAGACGAGGCTGGGCCGGAACTGATGAGAAGAGGCCATCCCGCAGAGCGGGATGGCCTCTTTGCGTCTGAACAATGGGGAGTTGAAAGCCCGCTCTGTGCGACGCCGCAGTTACAGCGCCGCCAGCGCTTCCGCCTGCGTGGGGAACAGGCCAGCGTATCTGGCGATGCCCACCATGGTGAAGACCTTGGTAAAGTGCGCCGAGAGGCCGAAGGCGTACACCTTCTGGCCGGAGTTCGAGGCCTCAATCAGCATTTGAATCACCAGCGCGATACCGCTGGAGTTGATGTAA
>Ga0224557_1000437_pt1 | contig 46787 bp, 40 predicted proteins | sample 714S31014metaG_FD_180677 | JGI IMG/M metagenome (GOLD analysis project Ga0224557, IMG submission 180677) | Peat soil microbial communities from Stordalen Mire, Sweden - 717 S3 10-14 | ecosystem: Environmental > Terrestrial > Soil > Wetlands > Peat | place: Sweden: Norrbotten County, Stordalen...
CCGGCGGCCCGGTAAGCGGCGAGTTCGGATTTCATGGTGGCCAGGTAGGAGGGGGAGACGGTGCCGCGGGTGGGCTCGAAGCTGTTCCAGGCCAGTTCGAACATGGCCATGGTGACACCGGCGTGGTCTTCGGTGGCGGCGGTATTGGTCTGGGTGTCCAGGGTGCCCCACAGCGGGGGTGCGGCGGCGTGAGAGTTAAGCACCAAGGCCAGGATGCCCAGAATCAGGGCCGTGATGAGCGCCGCGATAATCTTGGTTATACGCCGGCTGTGGCTGCGCATCGCACGCGCGAGGAATTCTTTTGGTCTTCTGCTTGTCTGGTCGAGGGTCATGGCTATCCCCTTCTCACATTTATTCCAAATTCATTCCGTGAACCAATCGTCACTCTCCGTTTTTTCCGGGATACGCACCAGAGGCGTATTCCCTAGGTATGGCATGTCATTGTCCCGTCTTTTTACCCGGGCCATTCGGCTCTGGGCCATTAGGCTCTGGAGCATTCGGCCCTGGGCCATTCGGCCCTGGCCGCGGCTGGTTAACGTGAGCCGCCGAGGCACGCGGAGGGCTGACCGGGCGCGAGGAAGTCACGCAGCTGGCCGGAGATCGGAGGGCCATCTTGACCTGGAACGCCGCCTCACGGCGCCATTCCCGCGAACCGCCGAGATCCGGCCTGCTGCAGCGCGATCGAGAAACTCGCCATTAACTATGCGGCATTGCGCGGAGAAGACGCTAAATATCCACGGTCATTCGGAGACAAGTTTTAGCGGCGCTCGAGGACGTGGACGGTGGCGAGGAGGACGCCGACGGCGGCCAGGGCGGCCAGGGCCAGGAAGGTGACCGCCTCGGCGTGGGCGGAGACGGGGCCGAACGCGCCGGAGGCATGCGGGCCGGCGTGCGCGGGCAGCCGGCCGGCCAGGTTGAGGTAGAGGCTGCCGAACGCCGCCACCCCGGCCAGCAGGCCGATCTGGTTCACGGTCACCACGACGCCGGTCGCGTCCGCGGCCAGCTCGACGGGCACGCGCAGCAGCACGCGGGTCATCAGCGGGCCGAATGCGGCCGCCATCCCGGCGCCGCTCAGCGCGCCGATCAGGTACAGGGCCACTCCCCCGGTGCCGCCCCCGCGCAGCACCTCGGCCAGCGCCGCCAGCGCCGCCCCGAAGACCACGAATCCGCCGATGATCAGGGCGCCGTGCCAGCTCGCGGGGGTCCGCCGCCAGTTCAGGCTGACCAGGGCGAAGGCGGCCGCGGCCGGGGCGAACGTCAGCCCGGCTCGCAACGGCGAGAAGCCGAGCCCGTCCTGCAGGTGCAGCGCGAGGGTGAAGAAGAACCCGCTGAAGATGGTCATCACCACGGCCAGTCCGGCGATCGCGATCGGCGCGCCGGGCACGCGCAGCACCCGGCCGGGGATGAGCGGTGTTCCGCCGGCTCGGGCCACCCGTCGTTCGGCCCAGGCGAAGCTGGCCACGAGCGGCAGGCTGGCCGCCATGGCGAGCCAGCCCCAGACGGGCCAGTGCTCGGGCTGGCCGAGCACCAGCGGAAGCACGAACGCCAGTACGGCCGGGGTCAGCCAGGCCAGGCCGGGCAGGTCGAGAGTCCGGCCCGGCTCGCCCCGGCCGTGCGGCAGCGCCCGTGCGCCGACGGCCAGCAGCGCCACGCCGATCGGCACGTTAACCAGGAAGACCGGCCGCCAGCCCGAGCCGAACAGGTTGGCGCTGACCAGCAGGCCGCCGGCCACCTGGCCGGCCACCGCGCCGCCGGCCAGGACCGCGGCGTACCTGCTCATCGCGCGGGCCCGGGCCTGACCCGCGTGGGTGCGCTGGATCAGGCTCAGCACCTGCGGGATCATCAGCGCGGCCCCGGCCCCCTGGACGAAGCGCACCGCGATGAGGAACGCGGCCGAGGTCGCCAGCCCGCAGCCGAGCGAGGCGAGGGTGAAGCCGGCCAGCCCGGCCATGAACATCCGCCGGTGGCCGAGGATGTCACCGAGCCGGGCCCCGGTCACGAGCAGCACCGCGTAGGTGATCGTGTATCCGGCCACCACGAGTTGCAGGCCCGCGCCCGAGGTGTGCAGGTGAGCATGAATCGACGGGGCGGCCACATTGACGATAGAGGCGTCGAGGACGGCCATGAACTGGCCGATGAGGACAACGGCGAGCACGAGGCCGGGGCGTACCGGGCGCTCGCGCCGGACAGCCTTTCCGGCGAGGGCACCGCGGGTCATGATGTTGGTCATGTCACCCAGCCTGGCGCGGCCTTTATTCAGGTACCAAGAGCCTGATTATCCTGGTACTGACAGCACCCCTCAAGCGCAGGGTGGATCAGCGCAGGCGCGTATCGCCATACAGCGCGGGCGCGTGCCGCCATATCAGGCAGGCAATAGCGCCGAGGGGGATCGGGGGCAGGTACGTGACGGCCCGGTACAACAGCACGGCGGCTGTCACCTGCACGCTGACCTGGTGGCCGGCGCCGGCCGCCAGGGTGCCGATCAGTCCGAGTTCGGTGATGCCGAGACCGCCGGGGGTAATGGGCAGCACCGTCAGCAGCCGGACGAACGCGAAGGCCGCCAGGGACGTCTGCCAGGGCACCTGAGCTTGGGTCAGGCCGATGCCGCGCAGGCACGCCAGCAGCACGAGCCACAAGGTGAGGTTGCTCGCCACCATGGCCGCGGTGATCCGCCCGCCGCGGGCGGCGATCAGGGCGCCGGCCCGACTGCGGAAGCCGAGCAGTGATCCGGAGACGTCGAAGGTGGCCGGCCGGCGGACCAGCCGGCAGGCGACGACGAGTACGCGTTGCAGCGCGCGGCCCGCGCGGTCCGCGAACGACTCGCTGCGCAGCAGCAGGCCGAGCGCGGCGGCCGCGGCGGCGAGCAAGGCTAGGCCCACGACGGCGGCGGCGATCAGCCCGGCAGCGGGCCGGGCGGCCGGCACCAGAACCAGCAGGGCGAGGACCGGCAAACCGAGCCGGGCGAAGACGTTCCAGATTCCCGACACCAGGCTGTAGAGCACGTACTCAGCGGTGCTGACACCCCAGCCTGAGAGCATCGCCCAGCTGACCCCCATGGCCAGGGCGCCGCCGCCGGGCAAGGTGTTCGCCACGGCATTGGAGCCGAGGTTCACCACCGCCGCCTCGCGCAGCCGTACCGACGGCAATACCGCGCAGATCATGAACCAGGCCGAGGCCATGCTGGCCGCCGCGGCGGCGGCCACGAGCAAGGCCTGCGGCCACGTCATCGCGTGCAGGCTGGACCACACGCTGCGGTAGGACGCGAAATGCGGCAGGGCGAACAAGAAAATCGCCGCGACCAGGGCCGCTGGCAGCACCGTGCGGAAGATCTTCCGGCCGTTCCGCAGGCGCGGACGGACGGTCTCTGGCTGCGGCCCGGCCTCCTCTGGCTGCGGCCCGGCAGCGCGGCCGCCTCCGATCCCGGGGGCAGCGAGCAGACCCGCAGTCGTCTTCATCGGATTGGTGTCCGGCCGACGGGCAGTGGCACGATCACTGCCTTCCCGGGCCGCTGCGCCCGGCCGGGCGGCGACCCAACACACAAAAACTCCGGATCCTGTCCTGCGCTCGCGACATGGCACGAGGGCAGCTGCCGGGGTCCGGAGCAATGTCTTCACCGTACCCCGGTGCGGCCCTGGTGTCCACGAGCCGCCAGCGCGGTCAGGTCCGGACGGTCTGGGTGTACCGGCCGGACGATTTGGCGTAACCGGCGTCGCCGGGGTAGGCGGCGGTGATCGCATCGCGGCCGGCCGGCAAAGCCTTGGTGGTACAGACGGCCCGGTAGCTTGAGCCGCTGACATGGGTCAGGGACACGACTTGGCACAGCACCTTGGCGCCGCTGCTGAACTTGACGGTGCCGCCGTCGGCCGGGCCGACTGTCGCGGTGAAGGTGACCGCATGGCCGGCCGAACTCGGGTTCCGTGACGAGGTCACCTTCGTGACGGAAGCGGGCCGGGCCGCGCCGATCACGGACACCGTGCTGCCGCCCCCGTTGGTCACGTAGGCGGTGTGAGTGGAGGAGTCCACCGCCATCCCGGACGGATCAGCGCCGACTGGGACGGTCGCGGTCACGGTGCCGGTCGTCTCGTTGATCACCGACACCGCACCGCCGAAGTTGGCCACGTAGACGGTATGGGCCGCGGCATCCACCGCCACCCCGTCCGGGCCGGAGCCTACGGCGATGGTGCCGGTCACCGCACCGGTCGTTTCGTCGATCACCGACACCGTGCTCCCGCCGCCGTCGGCCACGTAGGCGGTGTGGGCGGCCGGGTCCACCGCCACCCCGTCCGGGCCGGCGCCCACGGCGATGGTGCCGGTCACCGCACCGGTCGTCTCGTCGATCACCGACACCGTGTCAGTGGCGATGTTGGTCACGTAGACGGTGTGCGCCGCGGCATCCACCGCCACCCCGTCCGGATCGGAGCCCACGGCGATGGTGCCGGTCACCGCCCCGGTCGTCTCGTCGATCACCGACACCGTGTTACTGCCCCCGTTGGCCACGTAGAGGGTATGGGCCGCGGTATCCACCGCCATCCCGTCCGGGCCGGAGCCCACGGCGATGGTGCCGGTCACCGCCCCGGTCGTCTCGTCGATCACCGACACCGTGCCGTTACCCCCGTTGGCCACGTAGGCGGCATGGACGGCCGGGTCCACCGCCACCGCCAGGGGGCCACCGCCCACGGTGAGGGTGGCGGTGACGGTGCGGGTCGTCTCGTCGATCACCGACACGGTGTCATCGTTGACGTTGGTCACGTAGGCGGTATGAGCCGCGGCATCCACCGCCACCCCGATCGGGCTGGAGCCCACGGCGATGCTGGCGGTGACGGTGTGCCCACCGGCCGCCGAGCCGGCCGCCGAGGCGGGCACGGCGGTGGCCGCGCAGGCCGCCAGCGACACGGCGGCGGCCGCGGCGAGGTGATAGCTTCCCCGTACGAACATGGCTTTTCCCCTTATTGGGTCTCGGTGCCCCGGTGCCGGGGGTGGCACGCGCGGGGTGGGCGCCAGATGGCTGTGGCTGACCGTGCCGCCATCTCAGTGCGCCTCAATTAGTAACCGAGAGTTACTGTAGCGCACTTTCAGTAGTCACTGTGCTGGCCCGGGAAACTCAGCCGCCGGTCATGGTGGCGTAGAGCGTGAAGGGGAGGATGCCGTCCCACAGGTCGATGTCGTGGGCCCAGTAGAAGACCGCGAAGTGGCAGCTGCGGGCCTGGCGGACAGCGCTGGCCATCATGCCGGCGGAGGAGGTGTTGGTTTCGAAGGAGCTCAGGCTGGCGGGCATGCCGCGGCCAGGGTTCTCGCCGCCGACGAGCAGATGGTCGGCGGCCGCGATCCGGGTGATCCAGCGGGTGGCCGACCAGGCGTCCATGGTGTCGTCCGTCAGGGGCAGGGTGGTGTCGGCGGGCTGGCAGGAGTCGTTCCCGCCTGACTGGTCGGCGACGGAGGAGATGTAGGCGATGACGTTGGTCTTGCCCGGGAGCTGGGCGTAGTAGCGGTCCCAGACGGCGCCGACGCCTGTGGTGCCGTCGTTGGACAGGTTCTGCTGCTCGGTCTGGGTCAGGACGTCGGGGCGGGTGCCCGATCCGGGGGTGACGGTTTCGTAGTAGCCGGTGAAGCCGAGCCTGGATAGCGTCTGCATCTGCCAGTTGGTCACGTTGTCCAGGCCGCCGATGTACCAGCTGACCCACTGGTCGATCTGGGATTGGGTCAGGCCCGCGGTGCCGGGCTTCCAGCGGGGGAAGGGGTTGGCTGTCATCCCCGCGGGCAAGCCCCGGCCGGTCAGCGCGGCGGGGTTGAAGGCCCAGTAGGTGCCGCCGGCCGGGTAGAGCATCTCGGGGTCGCCGCCGGAGGTGAGCCGGATCGCCCAGAAATCGGTCAGCGGGAAGTCGGCGGCGATCTTGTCGAAGTAGGCGAGAGCGGCGGTGCGGACCGCGGCGCTGAACACCCAGTCGGCTTCGCCGGAGACAGTGCCGTTCTGGTCGGTATACGTGCTGTCGGCCAGGGAGAACACCCAGGACGGCGCGTTCTGTGTGCCCAGGCCCAAGGTGACGCGCTGTCCGGCGGCGGTGTAGGCGGCTAGTTCGGACCGCAGGGTGGCCAGGTAGGAGTCGCTGAAGGTGCCCTTGGACGGCTCGAAGCTGGCCCAGTTGAGTTCGAACATGGCCATCGTGACCCCGGCGGAGTCCTCGGTCGCGGCGGTCCCTGTCTCGGTGTCCAGGGTGCCCCACAGCGGGGATGAGGTCGTGCTGGCCATGACGATCAGCCAGTACACGCCGGTCACGACGGCCAGCGCCAAGGCCAGCGCCAGGGCCGGGGTGATCGTCACGCCGGCCCTGGTCACGCCCTGCGGGCGGCTGCGTACCGCACGCGTGAAGGCCTCCCTGGCAGTGCGGCGGGACTCCCGGATGAGAATCATGCTCCTTCCATCTCGGTTCCACTTCACGATCACTCTGTAAACGAGTTAACACTCTCCGCGTTTCCTCATGTTCCATCAACTTGCGTGCGCCGCGGTGAGGGATGGCGCCCGGCACCGGCTGGTCGTCCGCGAACTCACCGGCCGTCCCGCGAACCCCGCCCGCCGTCCCGCGAACCCCGCCAGCCCTGCCCGCCACGTCCGGCACGCCCGTGCTGCCCCTGCGCCCGCTCGCGAGCCGCGACGATGGTCCATCGTGGTGGTTCCCGCAACAACGATGGACCATCGTCGTGGGGTCTGGGCCCGGGGCTTGCGGTGGCGGCTGGAGGCGGGCCGAACGTTACCTGGCGCGGGCACTAGCATCCGCCAGAGACGCATCCTCGCCACGGCAGGCGGGGCTTCGGTTATGCTGGTATTCGAGACCTGTTTATCCTGGTACTGAGCGGCCAGAGGCGAGCGGGACAACAGAGCGGGAGCGGGACAACAGAGCGGGAGCGGGACAACAGAGCGGGAAGGTGAGGCCTATGGGCGGCCCGGAGGCGAGGCGGACCGGCGCAGCGAGCCGCACCGGCATGGCGAGCGAGACAAACACCGCGGACACGGCGCGGCGGCATGAACTTGCGGCGTTTTTGCGGAGCCGGCGAGAGCGGATCACGCCGGAGGACGTCGGGCTGCCAGCCGGGTTCCGGCGGCGGACGGCGGGGTTGCGGCGCGAGGAGGTCGCGCAGCTGGCCGGGGTGGGCGTGACCTGGTACACCTGGCTGGAGCAGGGGCGTCCGATCCGGGCCAGTGCCAGCGTGCTCGAGGCGGTGGCACGGACGCTGCGGCTGGACACGGTCGAGCGCCAGCATCTGTTCCGGCTGGCCGAGGTGCCGGGTACGGCGGCAGCCGAGGGCGGCGGCCAGCTGCTGCGGCCGGAGATCCAGGCCATCTTGGACGGGCTGAGCCCGATGCCGGCCAGCGTGGTGACCGAGCGGTACGACATCCTGGCCTGGAACGCCGCCTATACGGTGCTGTTCCCGCGCACCGCCGAGATCAGGCCGGCCGAGCGCAACTCGCTGCTTTACTGCTTCACCCGTTCGGCCTGTTGCAGCGCGATCGAGAACCACGAAGACCAGCGGGCCGCGATGGTGGCCCAGCTGCGCGCGGCGTACGGCCAGCACGTGGGCGATCCGGCCTGGACCGGGTTCATCCGGCGGATGGAGGCGGCCAGCCCGGAGTTCGCGGCCATGTGGGCGCGGCAGGACGTGGCCCCGCCCGCGTCGCACGCCAAGGTGTTCCGCCACCCGCTGTACCCGCGGCTGGAGATGACCTCCACCAGCTTCGCGGTGCAGGCCGCGCCGGGCACCTGGCTGGTGGTGTACACCCCCGCCGACGCCGGCACCCGGGCGGCCATGGCGCAGCTGGTAGGCACCGACCGGACCGAGCACCATTTCACCTGCTGGCAGGCGCACCAGGCGCGAGCACGAGATCTTCTGCCGCAGCCGGGGTAGGAGTAAGGGTAGGGAGGCGCCTGGGTGAGCGCACGAGCTGGATGCGACCGGCCTGGTGTAGACAAAAAGCAGCAGAATCGGTCGATCCGACGTAAATACGGTGCGTTACCATTTTTCGCTGTCCCGGCCCGAGGAGATCCCTTGCTGTTATACATTCGACCATCAGATGGGCACAGAACGTGACTTTGATTATGTTCCAGAACACCGGATGAAACACTGATAACCTGGCTCCCACCGCTGGTAACCGTCATCCCGTCAGCCCACACGCGGCGTGAACACAGCAGGTGACGCCAAACCACGGCCCGTTCGGAATAATCGAGATTTTCTCGGGTAGCGGGGGCTTGCGGGAGTCGCGGTTCAAAAGGGGAACTATGACGCCAGTCATCGGTATAACCACATACGAGGATCACGCTTCCTGGCGTAACTGGTCAGCCCGGGCGGCGATGCTCCCCTGGGTCTACGTCGACGCGGTACGGCGCGGCGGCGGCCGGCCGGTGCTGCTGCCGCCGGGCGGGGACGACGACGAGGCCAGGGCGACCGTCGCGGGTCTGGACGGGCTGGTCGTCTCGGGCGGCCCGGACGTCGACCCGGTCAGGTACGGTGCCTCCCGGCACGCGGAAACGCAGGTCCCTGTGACACTACGGGACGCGTGGGACCTCGCCGTCACCGGCCACGCGCTCCGGCGTGGCGTGCCGCTGCTCGCCATCTGCCGCGGTATGCAGATCCTGAATGTTTGCCGTGGCGGCACCCTGCATCAGCACATACCTGACATGGTCGGTCACGGACGGCACAGCGGACCGCCGGACGGCTTCGGGCTGCACAAGGTCCGGGTCAGCCCGGACAGCATGCTGGCCGCCATCCTGCCCGAGGACGACTTCCTCGAGGTGCCCACCCGTCACCATCAGGCGGTTGACCTGCTGGGCGAGGGGCTGAAGGCGGTGGCGTGGGAAGAGGATGGCACGGTCGAGGCGGTCGAGGTGGGCACGTCCGAGCTTGGCGGCCTGCCCGGATTCGTGCTCGGCATCCAGTGGCATCCCGAGCAGGGCAGCGACCCGCGGTTGTTCGGCGCTCTGGTCACCGCGGCCACCGAGCGGGCCACGGCACGGCCGTCGGCACTAGCGCCGATGATTTAGTCTTTCTCCGAAGTGCTGCTCCGGCAGCCTCGTCGATCAGGAGACAAGACCGTGCCAGGAGGTTCGCCCGCCATCACCGCCGCGGTGTTCCGCGCGGTGCGGACGGGCAATGCCTTCGAGGAAACCGTCGAGCGCCTGCTCGAGGGCGTCAAGCTGGGGGTGTACGCGCCCGGCGACCGGCTGCCACCGGAACGTGAGCTCACCCGCAGGCTCGGGATCAGCCGGATCACCCTGCGCGAGGCGCTGCACGAACTGGCCGCGGCCGGCTACGTCGAGACCAAACGGGGCAGGTTCGGCGGCACGTTCATCTTGCGGGCACCCGAACCGCTGGTGCCGGACGAGGTCACAAGGACCGCGCGGGACATGGGCCGAGCGCTGGGCGACGCGCTGACCTTCCGCCGGGTGGTGGAGACCGGCGCGGCCGAGATGGCCGCCCGCGCCAGCCTGACCAGGCAGCAGCGGGAAGGGCTGGCTGAGTCGCTGGCCGCGGTGCACGCATGCGGGGCCTTCGGCTACCGGCAGGCCGACACCCGGCTGCACCTGGCCATCGCGGACGCGGGCGGCTCGCCGCTGCTGACCGCCAGCGTGGTCGAGGCACGGGTCCGCCTGGTCGACCTGCTCAACGCCATCCCCATGCTCGGAACCAACCTGGAGCACGCGAACACCCAGCACGCGAGCATCGTGCGGGCCATCCTGGCCGGCGATCCCGACCGGGCCAGGCAGGCGATGGAAGAGCACGTGGCCGGGACGGCGGCGCTGCTGCACGGGTTCCTCGGCGAGATCGAGCCCGCGCTGTAACGACCGCGAAGCACAACCGTTACGAACTGGGCAAAACCCCCATCCGCCCCACTTGACACGCTCCCAGGCTCAGTGGGTCAATACCTTCATTCAATGGATCGTTTCCAGCCATTTGCTGACCCGAGGAGCGTGCCGTGGCGGTTAACGAGCAATCCGCGCCGCTGTCCAGCGACGAGGAGACCCTGCACGCGCTCGGCTACGCGCAGGAATTGCGCAGGCGGATGTCGGGGTTCTCGAACTTCGCCGTGTCGTTCACCATCATCTCGATCCTGTCCGGCTGCCTGACCCTGTACTACTTCGGGATGGAGGAAGGCGGCCCCGCCATCATCGTCTGGGGGTGGCCGATCGTCGGGATCATGACCCTGCTCGTGGGGCTGTCCATGGCCGAGGTCTGCTCCAGCTTCCCCACGGCGGGCGGCCTGTACTACTGGTCGGCCAAGCTGGCCCGTACCAACGGCCCAGCCTGGGCCTGGTTCACCGGCTGGTTCAACTTCCTGGGCCAAGTGGCGATCACCGCCGGCATCGACTTCGGCGCGGCGCTGTTCATCAACTTCCTCTTCAGCCTGTGGTTCAACTTCAGTGTGACGACACACTGGCATACGATCCTGATCTACGCCGTGGTGCTGCTGGTACACGGCCTTCTGAACCAGTTCGGCATCCGGCTGGTGTCGCTGTTGAACAACGTCAGCGTCTGGTGGCACATCACCGGCGTGCTGATCATCGTTGGCGCGCTGACGTTCGGCCTGAAGGCGGGCGCGCATCACGCCCCAGCCAAGTTCGTTTTCACCGACATGCAGAACTTGTCCGGATTCCATATCGGCTGGTGGTACATCCTGCCCGTCGGGCTTCTGCTGGCCCAGTACACCTTCACCGGCTATGACGCCTCAGCCCATATGACCGAGGAAACCCACAGCGCGGCGCGCAGCGGCCCGCGTGGCATCGTCATGTCGATCCTGATCTCGCTTATCGCGGGCTGGGTGCTGCTGATCGGCATCACGTTCGCGATCCAGAAGGCGGACTACGTTGGCGAGGCGACGGCCGTCGTCGCACCTGCGCAGATCTGGATCGATTCCATCGGCCGGACCGGCGCCGAACTGCTGCTGCTCGTGGCGATCGGGGCCCAGCTGTTCTGCGGGATGTCCTCGGTGACCGCGAATTCGCGGATGATCTACGCGTTCTCCCGGGACGGGGCGCTGCCCGGCTCGAACCTGTGGCACCAGGTGAACAAGCGGACCAGGACGCCGACCAACGCGATCTGGCTGGCGGCGGGCGGCGCGCTGATCCTGGGTCTGCCGTACCTGTTTAACAGCGCGGCCTACGCCGCGGTCACCTCGATCGCCACCATCGGCCTGTACATCGCCTACGTCGCGCCGACGTTCCTGCGGCTGCGGCAGGGTAACAGCTTCAAGCGCGGGCCCTGGCATCTGGGCCGGTGGACCTACCTGATCGGCTGGACGGCCGTGGTCTGGGTCGTATTCATCACGATCCTGTTCATGCTCCCGCAATTCGGCCCGATCAACTGGAGCACGTTCAACTACGCGGTGGTCGCCGTGGTCGTAGTGATCGGATACGCAGGCATCTACTGGCTGGTTTCCGCGCGTAGGTGGTTCACCGGTCCGCGGGTGCAGGGCACGCCTGAGGAACTGGCCGCGATCGAGGAAGAGCTGTCCACCTGATGCCGGGCTTCGACAGTAACCTGGGCGGCGGCCGGGGCGGCCCGCGCCGGGGCATGCTGAGCCTGGAGCAGCTCCGGGTCGAGATCGGCGAGGGCCACGTCGACACCATCGTGCTGGCCTTCACCGACATGCAGGGGCGGCTGCAGGGCAAGCGGCTGTCCGCGGAGTTCTTCCTGGAGGAGGTGGCCGAGCACTTCTCCGAAGGCTGCAACTACCTGCTCGCGGTCGACGTCGAGATGAACACCGTGGACGGGTACGCGATGTCGTCGTGGGACCGGGGTTACGGCGACTTCGTCATGGTGCCCGACATGAGCACGCTGCGCCGGATCCCGTGGCAGCCCGGCTCGGTCCTGGTCATCGCGGACCTGACCTGGCTGGACGGCGCGCCGGTGGTGGCCTCACCGCGGCAGATCCTCATTCGCCAGACCGCCCGGCTGGCCGAACGCGGGCTGGTGGCACTGGCCGGGACCGAGCTGGAGTTCGTCGTCTACCGGGACTCCTACGAGGAGGCGGCGGCGCGCGGGTACTCCGGCCTGACCCCGGCCAACCAGTACAACGTGGACTACTCGATCCTCGGCACCGCCCGGATCGAGCCGCTGCTGCGCCGGATCAGGAACGAGATGGCCGGGGCCGGCCTGTACGTCGAATCGGCCAAGGGCGAGTGCAACCTGGGCCAGCACGAGATCGCGTTCCGCTACGCCGAAGCGGTTACCACCTGCGACAACCACTCGATCTACAAGACCGGCGCCAAGGAGATCGCGGCCCAGGAAGGCATGAGCATCACGTTCATGGCCAAGCCGAACGCCCGCGAAGGCAACTCCTGCCACATCCACCTGTCGGTGCGGGGGGGCACGGATGGGTCGCCGGTGATGGCCGGGGATTCTGCGCACGGCTTGTCTGGCTTCGGCGAGCATTTCCTGGCCGGGCTGCTGGCCGGGATGCGCGAACTGACCCTGTGCTACGCGCCGAACATCAACTCCTACAAGCGCTACGTGCCTGGCAGCTTCGCGCCGACCTCGGTGCGCTGGGGCCCGGACAACCGCACCTGCGCGCTGCGCCTGGTCGGGCACGGTCCCTCGCTGCGGGTGGAGAACCGGACGCCGGGCGGCGACGTGAACCCCTACCTGGCCGTGGCCGCCATGATCGCCGCGGGCCTGGACGGCGTCGACCGCGAGCTGCCGCTCGAACCCCCGGTGACAGGCAACGCCTACGCCGACACCAGCGCGCGGGTTCCTACGCACCTGCGCGACGCCCTGGAGCTGTGGGAGTCAAGCAAGCTGGCCAGGGAGGCGTTCGGGGCGGAGGTGGTGCAGCACTACGCCAACCACGCCCGGATCGAGCTGGCCGCCTACGATGCCGCGGTGACCGACTGGGAGCTGCGGCGCTGCTTCGAGCGGCTGTAAGGGGGATTTCGCGAATGTCAGTGTTCACCGTGCTCAATCCCGCCACCGAGGAACCGGTCACCACGGTGACCCAGGTTTCTGCTGAGCAGGCCGACGAGGCGATCGACCGGGCCGCTGCGGCCCAGGCGAGCTGGCGCGACGTCGCCCCTGGGGACCGGGCCGCGCTGCTGCGCGCCTTCGCCGCGGCCGTCGATGGTGCCTCCTCCGAGCTGGCGGACCTTGAGGTGGCCGGCTCGGGCCACCCGCTCGGGCAGGCCCGCTGGGAGGCCGGGCACGTCCGCGACGTGCTGCTTTACTACTCCGCGGCGCCGGAACGACTGTGCGGGCGGCAGATCCCGGTGCCCGGCGGGCTGAACGTCACCTTCGGTGAGCCGGTCGGCGTGGTCGGCCTGATCGTGCCGTGGAACTTCCCGATGCCGATCTTGTCCTGGGGGCTGGCGCCCGCGCTGGCCGCGGGTTGCGCCGTGGTGGCCAAGCCCGCACAGGCCACCCCGCTGACCGCGATGCGGATCGCTGAGCTGGCGGTTGAGGCCGGCCTGCCGGAGGGGGTGTTCCAGGTGCTGCCTGGCCGCGGCGGCGAGGTCGGGCAGGCTCTGGTGGACCACCCCTCGGTACGCAAGATCGTGTTCACCGGGTCGACCGAGGTGGGCCGGTCGATCATGGCGGGGTGCGCGCGCCAGGTGAAGCGGGTGACGCTTGAGCTGGGCGGCAAGAGCGCCAACATCGTGTTCGCCGACGCCGACCTGGAACGGGCCGCGGCGACCGCGCCGTACGCGGTGTTCGACAACGCGGGCCAGGACTGCTGCGCCCGGTCCCGGATCCTGGTGCAGGCGTCGGTGCTCGAGGCGTTCATGGAGCTGTTCGAGCCGGCCGTGCAGGGTGTCGCGGTCGGTGACCCGGCCTCGGCGCAGACCGAGATGGGCCCGCTGATCTCGGCGGCGCACCGGGAGCACGTGGCCTCCTACGTGCCTTCCGATGCCCCAGTGGCGTTCCGGGGCAGCGTGCCTGACGGGCCTGGGTTCTGGTACCCGCCGACCGTGCTGGCCCCGGTGCGGCCCGACGACCCGGCCTATACAGAAGAGGTGTTCGGCCCGGTGGTGACCGTGACGCCGTTCACCGACGAAGCCGACGCCATCGCGATCGCCAACGACACGCCGTACGGCCTGTCCGGCTCGATCTGGACCCGCGACGTGGGCCGCGCGATCCGGGTGGCCCGCGCGGTGGACAGCGGGAACCTGTCGGTGAACTCGCACTCCTCGGTGCGGTACTGGACCCCGTTCGGCGGGTTCAAGCAGTCCGGCCTGGGCCGCGAACTCGGCCCTGACGCGCCGGACGCGTTCACCGAGACCAAGAACGTGTTTATTGCTACGGAGGGCTGATGAGGTTCGACGACAAGACGGTCGTCATCACCGGGGCGGGTAGCGGGATCGGGCTGGCCGCGGCGCGGCGGTTCGCGGCGGACGGGGCGCACGTGGTCGCGGTCGACGTCGACGACGCCGCCGGGGAGAAGGCCGCGGCGGAGGTCGGCGGCCTGTACGTGCACGCCGACGTGACGTCGCCGGAGGACGTGGCCGCGGCGTTCCGCACCGCGCACGAGGCCTACGGCTCGGTGGACGTGGCGTTCAACAACGCCGGCATCTCCCCGCCCGAGGACGACTCGATCCTGACCACCGGCCTTGAGGCCTGGCGCCGGGTCCAGGAGGTCAACCTGACCTCGGTCTACCTGTGCTGCAAGGAAGCGATCGGCTACATGCGGGCGCAGGGCAAGGGGGCGATCGTGAACACCGCCTCGTTCGTCGCGGTGATGGGCTCGGCCACCTCGCAGATCTCCTACACCGCCTCCAAGGGCGGCGTGCTGGCCATGTCCCGCGAGCTCGGCGTGCAGTTCGCCAGGGAAGGAATCCGGGTCAACGCGTTGTGCCCGGGACCGGTGAACACGCCGCTGCTGCGCGAGCTGTTCGCGTCCGACCCGGAGCGAGCGCAGCGCCGGCTGGTGCACGTGCCGATGGGCCGGTTCGCCGAGCCCGAGGAGATCGCGGCGGCGGTCGCCTTCCTGGCCAGCGACGACGCCTCGTTCATCACCGCCTCGACGTTCCTGGTCGACGGCGGCATCAGCGGCGCCTACGTGACGCCGCTGTAGCGTTTACCAGCTCAGGGCGAGCGCAGGGTGCGCAGGCTGATGGTGACGGGCATGGCGCGGAGCTCGGCCAGGACCGCTTCGCTGTACTCCGAGCTGATGTCGGTCAGCACGTAGCCGAACTCGTCCTTGGTGCGCAGCAGCTGACCCTCGACGTTGACACCGTGGTCGGCCAGCACCCGGTTGATCGAGGCGAGCACGCCTGGCACGTTCTGGTGCAGGTGCACCAGACGGTGCGTGCCGCTCATCTCCGGCAGCGAGATCCCCGGCAGGTTCACGCTGAGGGAGGTGGTGCCCGAGACGATGTAGTCGGCGAGCTTGCCCGCGACGAACTCGCCGATGTCCTGCTGGGCCTCCTCGGTCGAGCCGCCGATGTGCGGGGTGAGGATGACGTTCGGCAGCCCGCGCAGCTCGGAGACGAACTCCTCACCGCGGCCCTTGGGCTCGGCCGGGAAGACGTCGATGGCCGCCCCGGCGATGTGCCCGGTCTCGATGGCGCGGCGCAGCGCCGCGTGGTCGACCACGAAACCGCGGGACAGGTTGAGGAACAGCGAACGCGGCCGCATCGCGGCGAACTCGGCCTCGCCGAAGAAGCCGCGGTTGTCCGGCCGCCCGTCCACGTGCAGGGTGACCACTTCCACCGACTCGAGCAGCTCGGTCAGGGTGGAACAGCGCCGCGCGTTGCCGATCGTCAGCTTGTCCGTCACGTCGTAGTAGTAGACGGACATGCCCAGGTTCTCGGCCAGCACGGACAGCTGGGTGCCGATGTTGCCGAAACCGACGATGCCGAGCCTGCGGCCGCGCACCTCGTGGCTCCCGGTGGCCGATTTGTCCCAGTGGCCCGCGTGCATATGGGTGTTCTTTTCCGGCAGCCGCCGCGCCATCGCGATGATCTCGGCCAGCGCGAGCTCCACCACGCTGCGGGTGTTGGAGAACGGCGCGTTGAACACCGCGACGCCACGTCTGCTCGCCGCGGCCAGGTCGATCTGGTTGACCCCGATGCAGAACGCGCCGATCGCGGCCAGCTGCGGCGCGGCCGCCAGGACCCGCTCGGTCACCTGCGTGCCCGACCTGATGCCGAGCAGGTGCACGTCCCCGATGGCCTCGATGAGCTCGTCTTCGCTGAGCGCCCGCGGCAGCGTCTCGACGGCAAAGCCCTCCTTGGCCAGCCGCGCCGACGCGTCGGGATGGATGTTCTCGGCCAGAAGCGCCCTGGTGGTCACCAGCGTCTGCACCTTTCACGTGATGAACGGGCCTGCGCCCGGCCACGGCTGATCACCGTAGCCGCCTTCCTTTATACCTAACGAGCCGTGGTGGCTGCCCCGGTCAGGTGGCCCGCCTCCGGGCGGCCCGCGTCGGGGCGGATGTCAGCCTCGAGATTCTCGAGCCTGGCCCGGATCTCGTCGGCGAGCGCATGCGGCAGCCGGTCCAGGATCACCAGGGATTCGCGCAGGGCCGCCTGCGCCGCGGCCAGATCGCCCTGCGCCACGTAGGTCTCGCCCAGTGCGGCCAGCGACTGACCCTCGTGGAAGTGGTCGCCGATCTCGCGGTAAATCGCCACCGCCTGCTCGTACTGCTCCCTGGACCGGGTGTTGTCGCCGAGATGACGGTAGATGAAGCCCAGGCTGTCCAGCGCGTCACCCGCGCCGCCGCGATAGCCGGATTCGCGGTGCAGGCCCAGCGCACGCTGGCAGTGGGCCAGCGCCTCGTCGAACTGACCCAGGTGCGCGTACAGCCAGCCGGCCGTGTTCTCCAGCGTGCCCTGCGCCCACCAGTAGCCGGCCGCCTTGAGCATCCGCAGCGCGTCCAGCGCCAGGGCCAGGGCCTCGGGGTAGCGTCCCTGCCTCTCCAGCATGACCGACAGGCCGTTCAGCACGGCGGCCTCGCCGGCCCGGTCGCCGAGGTCGCGGAATATATCCAGGGACTGGCGGGCGTTGGGCTCGGCCGCGTCGTAGTCGTCGAGCCAGGCCTGGGCCTGGCCGAGGAGGTGATGAGCGTGCGCCTGGGCCAGCTGGTCGTCCAGCCGCCGGGCGGCCGACAGCGCGATCTCCTGACTGGCCACATACTCCTGCAGCCGCCCGCGACGGGAGAAGAACGGGGAAAGCGCCCACGGGATCTGCCAGGCGTGGGTGTCGAAACCCTCGGCGTAGGCCTGGGTGATCAGCGCGAGCAGCACAGGGACCTCGGCGTCGAACCAGGCCATCGCCTGTTCCTTGGCCGAGAAGTCGGCCGGGATCACGCCCGGCTGCGGGGTGGCCATCCGCAGCGGCGACCGGTGTGGGCTGAACCGCACCGTGGCCGTCATCGCGGTGTGCAGGTAATGGTCAAGCGTCCGGTGCAGGGCCGCTCGCCGCTCCGACTCATCGTCGTAGCGTTCGGCCTGGTCAATGGCGTAAGCCCGGAGCAGGTCGTGGAAGCTGAACCGGGCGGGCAGGTGCTCGGCGACCATGTGGCTCCTGGTCAGCTCGCGGAGCGCGGCGCCCGCCTGCGCCCGGGTCACCGCGGCCAGGCTGGCGGCGGCCGACAGCGAGATGTCCGGGCCCGGGTGGACGCCGAGCAGCCGGAACATCCGGGCCCCAGCCGGACTGAGCTGGTGGTAGGACCAGGACAGGACGGCGCGCACGTCGGTGGCCGCGTCGTCCGCCTCGAGTGCGTCCAGCCGGCCCCGGGCGTCCCGGAGCTCGGCGGCCAGTTCCGCCAGCGGGCGCTTCGGCCGGCCGACGGCGCGGCCCACGGCGATGGACAGGGCCAGCGGCAGGCGCGCGCACGCCTCGATGATCTCCTCCGCCGCCTCGGGCTCGGCCGCGACCCGGTGACGGCCGAGCCTGCGGGCCAGCATCTCGCGGGCTTCGGCGTGGCTGAGCACGTCAAGCGTGAGCGGCATCGCGCCTTCGGCGGCCACCAGCCCGGTCATCTCGTTGCGGCTGGTGACGATGACCAAGCAGCCCGGCGAGCCGGGCAGCAGCGGGCGCACCTGGGCCACGTTGCGCGCACAGTCCAGCACGATCAGCATCCGCTTGCCGTCCAGCAGGCTGCGGTACAGGGCGGCCCGTTCTTCGGTGTCGGCCGGGATCCGGTGCGGTGGCACGCCGAGGGCGTGCAGGAAAGAGCGCAGCACCTCACCCGGCGCCACTGGCGTGCTGGCCGGGTCCAGGCCACGCAGCGGAGCGTAGAGCTGGCCACCGGGGAACCGTTTGGCGACCTGACGGCCGAAGCGGATGGCCAGGGCGGTCTTCCCGATCCCCGCGGTCCCCGAGATGACGACGATCGGCACAGCGGCACCGGCCTCGTCCGGGCGGGGCGCCTCGGAGTCGGCCTCGCCTGGGCCAGCGGATTTCGCTGGGAGCATGGCGTACAGCATGGCGAGCTCTTCGTGACGACCGGAAAAGCCGGACGCCTCCAGCGGCAGCTGGGCCGGAACCGGAATGCCCTCGGCGTTCTCGCCGTCAAGCGACGCCGGAGGAGGATCGGGGGCGCTCCGGGTCGGCCCGGCGCTCTGGCCGATCCGGGCGGCGCCGTGCGCGTTGGCCCGGCCGGCCGGCCGCGCACCGGCGGCGGCCGCGGTTGGCAGGTTCAGGTCCAGCGCGGTATCGGCGGTCAGGATCTGCTGGTGAATGCGGCTCAGTTCGCTGCCGGGATCGATGCCGAGTTCCTCGGCCAGCACACGCCTGCCCTCGGCGAACACCCGGAGCGCTTCGGCGTGCCGCCCGCCGCGGTACAGCGCGATCATCAGCAGGCCGCGCATCCGCTCCCGGATTGGATGATCCGCCACCATGGCCGCCAGATCGGGTACGACCTCCTGGTGCCGGCCAAGCGCGAGCAGAACGTCGGCCCGTTCTTCCCCGGCCGCCGAACGCAGCTCGCTGAGCCGGGCCCGCTCAGTCTCCGCGAACGGTCCGGGCACCCCGGCGAACGCGATCCCCCGCCACAGCGCCATGGCGGAATTCAGGGCGGCCACCGCACCGCCCGGGTCGCCGCCCTTGCGCAGTTGGCGGGCTCGGCCCAGGTGCTGCTCGAAGGCGACGGCGTCTGGCTGACCGGGCACCAGGTGCAGCACGTACCCGGCTCCGGAGGAGACTAGTACGCGGCCTGGCCCGCGCAGCGACCGGTTGGGCTCGATGATCCGGCGAAGGCCGGCCACATACGTATAGACACCGCCCTCGGCGCTGGCCGGCGGATCTTGTCCCCAGACGGCGTCGACAAGTTCACCGCGGGAAATCACCCGGTTGGCCCGCATCGCCAAGATGCCGAGGACAGCCTGCTGTCTCGGCTGGCCCACGGACAGCTCCTGATCGCCGTACCATGCTGTGACCGGACCAAGTACGCCGACGCGCAACGCCACGGTACCGCCGACCTCTCGCTCGCTAGAACCCCACGCTTAATCGCGCGACCCACCCCTGGGCGGAGCATCCCTCTTGAGGCTACAGTGATTTGCGCGAGTCCTCCAGAAAAAATCTAGATCATATAGAGACGCTCGCTAAATAGTGGGTCGGACGCCTAGGGGCACAGGCAGCCACGCTCCCCCGACTGCCACGTCCTGCCATTTCCCGCTTGCTTTATCTGCCCCGGCCGTCTTTTCCGCGCTTCGCATCTCGCGTTACCGGCATTGACCTGGCATCGCCGCCCGGAGAGCCTCCGGGCCAGGCACGCCGCGAAGCCGCCGGCCCTCACGGCACCCCCCTCACTACCTGCCGTGAGGGCCGGCACCTCGGCTGGTAATCCCGGCTCCGCTGATGAAGACGCGCTGGGCGGGCAGATGCCGCCGATAGCAGCCGAAAGCGCCGACCGGGTCCGCGCAGGCGTGCGCGTCAGTAAAGTTGAAGGCCTAACATAGACCGCGGTACCCGGGACGAACGGACTACTCCTGCGCGTCGGCGCAGGCATGGGACCAGCAGACGTGCGGCCTGACCGCTGGCTGGCTGAGCAAGGGTTGGACAAAGCGAGCATGGGCAAGGCAAGCAGGACCAAGGTCGAATCCAGCCGCCGGGAGAAGATCGCCGCGCAGCAGGCGGCGGCCCGCCGGGCCGAGCAACGCCGGTGGATCCTCATCGCGGGCGGCAGTGTCTTTGTCGTGATCGTCATCGTCGTCGCCTTCGTCGCGTTCAGTGCGAATAAGAAAACGCCGACGGCTACCTCGACGAGCAGCCTGACCGGCACCGCCCTGGCCAGCGTGGTGTCCAAGGCCACCAGCGTGCCCGCGAGCACACTCGACTCGGTGGGAAACGGCGGCGGCGCGGTTACCAATAAGCCCATCACGATCAGCGGGAGTGCCCTGACCAGCGGCGGCAAGCCCGAGATGCTCTACGAAGGGGCCGAGTACTGCCCCTACTGCGCGGCCGAGCGCTGGGCGATGGTCGTCGCCCTGAGCCGGTTCGGCACGTTCTCCGGGCTCGCCACCACCCACTCGTCAAGCAGCGACATTTTCCCCAACACGCCCACCTGGACGTTCCTTAACGCTAAGTACACTAGCCAATACCTGACGTTCTCCTCACTCGAGCAATATACGAACATCAAGGACGCTAGCTCCCCCTCGGGTTACTCCCCCCTCCAGACGCCCACCGCAGCCCAGACAGCGCTGCTGGCCAAGTATGACAACGCGCCCTACGTAAGCTCCTCCGATGCGGGCGCGATACCGTTCATCGACTTCGGCAACAAGTACATGATCGTCGGGGCGAGTTATAACCCGCAGGTGCTCGCCGGGCTCAGCTGGAGCCAGGTCGCGACCGACCTGAGCAGCGCGTCCAGCCCGGTGGCCAAGGCCGTGGACGGGACGGCGAACTACCTCACCGCCGCGATCTGCAAGATGACGGGCAACCAGCCCGCCAGCGCCTGCACCTCGACCGTCCAGTCGCTGGAAAGCGGGCTCTGATCCCCCGCCCCGGTCCTCAGCTGGCGGCCAGCTAATCCTGAGGTCCGCAACGGTGACCGGCGAGGTACAATCTGGCCTCAGGTGCCGGTCCGTCGGGTCGACGACCCAGGGACCGCGCGGACAGCAGCCGTGACACCACCGGAGGCGAAGCTCGGATGACAGCGTCAAAGTCAAGCCGCGCCCGGAACGCGCGTAACGGCGCTCCGAACGCGCGTAACGGCGCCCAGGCCAGCGCGGCCAGGAATGGCAGCGTGGGTCGCGCGGGCAACCCGGCCAGGAACGGCAGTACCACCACGGCGGCAACGGCGGTCAAAAACGGGACTGCCGCCAGCGTTGGCAAGAACGGTGCCGTGGGCAGGAACGGTGGCGCGGGGCGGGGCGGGGCCAGGGAGCGGGCGCTTCAGGTCAATGTCAGCGACCGCACGGCTGGCACCGGGCCCGCGCTGTGGCTGCAGCTCACGACGTTCGCCCTCGCGCTGGTCGGCCTGGGCGTGTCGATCTACCTGACGATCGCGCACTTCACCGAGTCGGCGCTGCTGGGATGCTCGGAGAGCGGCCTGGTGAATTGCACCAAGGTCACCACCAGCGCGCAATCTTACGTGTTCGGCATCCCGGTGGCCGTGCTCGGACTGGCGTTCTTCGTGTTCGCGGTGGCGATCATGAGCCCGTGGGCCTGGCGGGCGAGCAGGCGCGAAATCCACCTGCTCCGGATCGCGTCGGTGCTGGTGGGCATCGGCTTCGTGCTCTACCTGCTCTACGCCGAGCTTTTCATCATCGGCAACATCTGCCTGTATTGCACCAGCGTGCACATCATCACGTTCGTCCTGTTCGTGCTGACCATGGCCGCGGTCGCGATCTGGGGACTGAAGCCGGGCGCGCCGTGGACGCTGAGGCTCGGACGCGCCGCCGCGGACACCGAGGCGCCCGCCACCGCCTAGCTCGGGCGTTGAGCGAGCCTGGCGGACCTGGTTTCGGCTTTGTCTGCGGTTATGGGGGTTGCAGCGGCGACACACGATTCACACCCGCAGCTAACCCGCCGAAGCGAAATGCACCTAATCAGAGGCGCGAGCCGTCTCGTTGGGTCATGGGTGCGGCTCCGCTGGAAGGAGCTGCCCTTCCCGCGTTGGGGCCCTGATGACGCGGTGCTGCGCGGGCCTGTGTGACGTGACAGCACCCGCCGGGCCCGTGGTGCGGCGGCCGGGAAAAGGATTGTGGTGGATCCGGGCTCCGTGGCGGATCCGGTGCATCCCCGTGCACCCGATCCACCGCCAAGCCCGGATCCACCACGGAAAACCCGGCTAGGACGCCGGGAACGGGCGGCGGGCGGGACAGCGGGACCACAGCGGCCAGCGGGACGCCAGGGAGCGTCACTCACGATCCGACCAATCAAACGCGCCACACCCTGTCAACGAACCACCACCAAGATCCGCAGGACACGCCCTAGGATGCGCTGATCGTGGTGGACAACTGCGAGCATCTGATCGGCGGCTGCGCCGGTTTGCCTTCAATTCCGGGGGTGATGACACCCGGAACCGCAGACTTACGCCGCCCCTTGAGCTGAGTCCGGGCATGCGCGGCCGGGTCACCCTGGAGTTTGCCGTCCGCTTATTGAGGTGGGTCGTATCCGGATCCAGAACGGACGGTATACGGCGGTGCCCCAAGGGTGCAGACCAAGTTGGTTCAAGCGCTGGATCTCGGCCTCTTCATAGACCGTCTGGGCACGGCCATTGACCAGGACGCTCCATCCAGACCGGGTTCGCCTATCATATTCGTCTACCTCGAATGCCACCAGATCCTGCTCTCCGGCCGCGGACAGCTTCGATCCGCTGGCCGTGCAGAAGACGGGGTCCTGGCCGTCGACGACATGGTTTACCGGCAGGACTACTATCTCGCCATCGGCGAGAAAACTGACCCGTCCGACAGGAACCGTGGCCAGCAACTGCAGGCACCTGTCGAACGGCAATATCTCGAGCCCTGCGTGATCGGTCGGGTATCCAGACATTTCGTGCTCCCTGAGGCGAGCCGCAGATAAGCCCGGAACTGCCGGGCGGCATCGCGGTGCGATCGGCTCCTACGTCTGACGCTGGCTCGTTACCGCGAGCATCGGCAACGGGCTAAGGTCCCGCGAATCGAGGTCTTCCGGCTCCGCATTCCTAGTGTTACAGAGGTATTTCCAGCCTGTTTCTGATTTTGACTCGCATATTAACGAAGGGTTCCGAACGTCCGTCGGCTGAACTCCTGGTCAATCGTTCAAAGAGAACGTTTCCTGGCGCGACGAACGGCGGGAAACGCCGGCTTTATACCCTGGCTGGAATCGGGAGCGGGACGGCCGCCGGCGCTCGTTCCATGCCCCGACACTAGCCCACGCCCGTCATCGGGCACTCCAGCCGCCGTTCCCGGCCGCGGCACCCAGTTCACGGTCACATCTGCATATGCGGCCTCGACCCACGGCGCAAACGATAATGACACACATTGTCCACCTGGCTCCTGGAAGGAGCCGGCATGTACGACAGCGAGGACCACGACGGTAAGTTCCCCGACCAGAGCCCGGTCGAGGTACGCTACCCCCGCTCGGGCCGGAGGTACGTTACGCATGCGTCGAGGTGCGCGAGCTGGCCGTACTGCGCGACGGCCGCCCGGCACCGCGCGGGACCGCCAGCCGTAGTCTGTACTACCCGTGCTGCTTCAGGGGCAGCTCGGAGCTCTGGCCGCGCACCGCATCCCAATGGTGCCGCCTCGGCGGCGAGGCGTAGGGCGGGCCGGTGACCGGGTGATCCGATTCCGCGACGGCGGCCGTTGTCTGCGCCGTTGCCGCCTTCGCGGCGGTGGTTTCTTATTCCAATATTCACGGCCTAGGCCGGGTCCACGGACAGGACGGCACAGCGGCCCGGATGATGCTGCCGCCGAGCGTGGGCGGCGTCAGCCACGGCGACGAACTGTCGCGGTATGTTCTGAGAGTGAGTGAGGGTCCGGTTACCTCCGGCGAGGAGATTGCTGATCACCAGGTGATCATCCGCGGAGGTCAGGTCGAAGCGGTTGTGGTCCCCCTGGGGGAGTATCGCGCGCTGAAGGCGCTGGAGCAGCGAGAGGCCGAGCTGTACTGGGCCGCTCACGAGGCAAGGTACCCATCCCGTCCCGGCGACGATACCCCAGACGGAAAGGTCTACGACTCCACGGACGCGCTGCTGGCTGACCTCGGCTCGGACGGGTGAAGTACGTCCGGACGCTCGTGCCGGCCGCCAAAGACCAATTGTGGTACGGGGATATTATTACCTACATTTTCACGATGACCGGATGGGCGTACCTGGCCACGGTAATCGACGGGTATTCACGCAAGGTAGTGGGCTGGGCTGTCGCTGATCATATGCGCGAGGAGCTGGTGACCGGCGCGCTGCCGATGGCGCTGGCCAACCGTAATCCGGGGATCGGTGAAGTGGTGTTCCATTCTCGTACGTCAGTTCGCGATGCCGATGGTTTGCTTGATCGTCTCGGATTGATCGATTGCGCGAAGCATGTAGTGGGCGACGTCGGCGCGTGAAATGAAGGCGCCGCGCCGGAGGTTTTGGCCGCGGGCCGTCCGGTAAGTGCCAGTCACCGGCTTGCCGGTCAGCCGTGGCGGCCGTACGGCCGTCCAGTCCAGGTCGCTGTCGCGGAGGACGTCTTCCATCTGGGCCAGGTCGGCGTAGTGCTTGCGGAACGCGGCCTTGGTTAGCGGGCTGAACAGGCGCTGCATGATGAACCCGTCGCCTGGGTCGTGCTTGGGTGGATTTGGCTGGCCGGGTGAAGGCACGGTCCCGATGGGTGCGGCGCTGACGACGATGATGCGCCGGGTGCCGGTCGCCTTCATCGCCGCGACCATGGCTCGCGTGCCCGCAGTAGCGACCCCGGCTTCCGAGTTCGATGTTGCGCCGAGGCCGGAGAGCACTGCGTCGGCTCCTTCGACCGCCAGCTTGAGCGTGGCCGGGTCGGGGGCCGCCAGGTCGGCCGTGACGACGCGTACTTGCTCAGGCAACCCGCCAGGCAGTTTCTGGGGGTTGCGGACGACCACGGTGACGTCGTGGCCCGCGTCAACGGCCTGCTCGGCGATTTGCCGGCCGATGCCACCGGTCGCAGCGAAGATCGTGAGTTTCATCTGGCCCTCCATAGGGTTGGTTGGGGGTGGTGTTCAGCTCCGGAAGGCGGCGGCGTGGTCGGCGGCCCATCGGGCGAAGGTGAGTGCGGGGCGGCCCAGTACCTGCTGCACGGTGTCTGAGGACGGTCCCGGTCGCTTGGCGTAGTGGGCCAGGGAGCCGAGCAGCCGGTCGGGGATCTCCTCAGGAAGGCCCTGGGTGATCATGGCCTGGCGGACCTGCTGGGAAGAGATCTCCTGGAAGGACAGCTCTGTTCCGATAGCCTCGCCGATGAGGCGGACCTTGTCGCGCTGGGTCAGTGACTGCGGGCCGGTGAGCACATAGGTATGCCCGGCGTGTGCGGGGCTGGCCAGCGCCGACGCGGCGACCGCGGCGATGTCGCGCTCGTGAACGGTAGAGGTCGCGGCGTCACCGTAGGCGCTCCGCACGACGCCGGCCTGGCGGATCTGCGGCGCCCAGGCCAGGGCGTTGGCGGCGAAGTCGGCGCAGCGCAGGAGGGTCCAGTCCAGGCCGCTCCCGGTGACGACATTCTCGGCCGCCCTGAAGGCGTCGGCGAAGCGAGCCTCCCCGGCGGGGTACTGCACGGTCAGCGCCGACAGCAGGACCACCCGACGTACGCCGTGCTCGGCCGCTAGCGACAGGAACTCGGCGGCGGCGCGGCCGATGGCACGGGGGCTGAGCAGGACCGCCTCGACACTGCGCAACGCCGGGGTCAGCGTCGCCGGGCGAGAAGGGTCGCCGCCCACCACGTGGGCACCGGCCGGCACCGCGGCGGAGCCCGGATCGCGGGTCACCGCCCTGATCTCCTCGCCGCTGTCCAGCAGCAGCTTCGCCACCTCGCGGCCCACGTTGCCGGTCGCTCCGGTGATCAAGATCATGGGAAGCCTCTCTGGGCACGGACACCCCTTCCGGGGTATCGTTTTCTCTGTATTCCAGAAGACACTAGGACCATATCATATGAATTCAATATCATCTGAGGACATGGATTCGTCGCGGCGCAGGCGGCGGCTGAGTACCGCTATCAAAGAGTCGCTGCGCGAGCTGAGCATCCAGCTGTCCCTGCTCAACCACCACGTCGGCACGCGCGTTGATCTCAAGGACGTCGACCTGGACTGCCTTGATCTCATTAACCGGTGCGGCCCGCTCAGCCCGAGCGCCTTGGGCCGCCGCGCCGGGCTGCACCCCGCCACCATGACCGGCATCATCGACCGGCTCGAACGCGGCGGCTGGGTGGCCCGCGACCGCGGCACCTCCGACCGCCGCGCCGTCCTCATCCGGGCGCTACGCGACCGCAACTCCGAGCTCCTGCACTTGTACTCGGGGATGAACACGTCAATGGACCAGATCTGCGCCGAATACGGTGACGCCGAACTCCAGCTGCTCGCGGACTTCCTCCGCCGGACCGCGCACGCCGGAAGAACCGCCACCGATGAACTAGCAAGCGACTGAGATAGAGGACAGAGGATTTCCCCGGCCGAGCGTGGAATGGCACAGCGATGAGCTTCGTCAGCGAACTGCCCGAGCCAATCAGGAGGCCGTACAGATCACGCCCGGCTTTGGATGAGAATGCCGGCGCAGCATCGATCTGCGCTGTTCTCCCAGGTCATGGGTGCATCTGCGAATGCGTAGACACGACTTTGTGTCGCCACCATCGCCGGTGCAAGCAAGCCCACGGCTGGCAGCTAGCGCAGCTCGCACCAGGCGTCCTGCAATGGCACACCCCAGGCGGACGGACATAACCACCACCCCACCGAATACCCCACTAGAACGCCAGCGCCGGCCTATCACCGTCGCCTCGAGCACGTCAACGTCACTAACCCCGGTCCCGGGCTATCCGATCATCGCCACCGCCAGCTAAGCCGACGGCACGGGCGGCTGCGCCTCCCGCCTATCCGCGCCGGTTGACCGGCGCTCTAGTGCCGCGTACGGCGAGGCCCCGCCCCACGAGGACCTGCGGTCCTTCGCGGCCTGGCTGGGAATCGAATCAGAGCCACGACCGTTAGTCGCGTCCCGCCAAAGCAGGCAGAGCGTTCTGGGGCAGCAGAGTCGGATCCTCGCCTCGATGGTGAGGCGTCGCGCAGAGCGGATGTTGTCGTATTGGGACCCTGCCTGCATCCAAGTTGCCCGGGGCGGCGTAATGGCTAGTGTGGGCAACAGGGCTGGCCTCACCGGCCCAGCCGGGGGATCCTCGCGGCCTAGCGTAAAGGGGTGAGGGCAGTTTATCCGTTTAGCGTGCTCTGGATAGCAAACATATGTTCGAGATAGTAGGCTTATAATGTGAACCTGACGGAGTGGGCGCACGCGCAGGGTATCCACGTGACGACCGCGTACCGCTGGTACCGGAAGGGCACGCTGCCTGTCCCGGCGCAGAAGGTTGGCCGGCTGATCCCGGTATCCCCCGGTACGGCCGCCGGTACGGCCGCCGGCTCCTCCCCGCAGGGCGGCGCCGGCCTGTACGCGCGGGTGTCCTCGCATAACCAGAAGGCCGGCCTGCATCTGGGGTCGCTGGCCGGGCGTGACCTGGCCGCCCGGTGCGCGGAGGGGCGGCTGGACGCGAAGGGGAAGACCGCGTCCCGCGCCCGGCGGAAGCGGGCGCTGACTGCGGAGTCGTCGTCTCGCTGGGCCGGGGCGATCACCCGGACCAGCGAGGATCAGCACCGGCTGGCCTGGCAGAACCTGCGCGCTGGGAGAGCCGCCCTGCAGGCCCGCATCCGGAGGGTCGAGGCGCGGTTGCTGGTCCCGGCCGGAGGGAAGGCGGGCCCGTCACCGGCACCGTCCCTGGACGAACTGCGGGCGGCCCCGGTCCTTGCGGTCGACCTGAACCACGGCCACCTCGCCACGTGGGCCCTCACCCCGGACGGGAACCCGGCCGGGCCGCCCGTGACCATCCCCCTGGTCCTGGCCGGGCTGCCCGCCCCGCAGCGCGACGGGCGGCTCCGCGCCGCCATCAGCTCCCTGATCCGGCTCGCCCGGCAGCGCGGCTGCCGGGCGGTCGTGATCGAGGACCTTGACTTCACTGATGCCCGCGAGCAGGGACGCGAGCACTCGGGCAGCCGGCCGGGCCGCGGCCGGCCCGGACGGGGCTTCCGGCGGCTGGTCGCGGGCATCCCCACCGGAAAGTTCCGGGACCGCCTCACCCAGATGGCCGCCAACGCCGGCATCTCGGTGATCGCGGTCGACCCGGCCTATACCTCCCGCTGGGGCCGTGAGCACTGGCTCGCCCCCCTGCAGGAGCAGGCTTCCCCGGTCCCCGCCAGCGGCCACGCGGCCGCGGTGGTGATCGGCAGGCGTGCGCTCGGCCACCAGGCGCGGCGACGGGCCGGCGTGACCGGCGGCGACCAGAGGATCAGCCGCCGGGGAGCGGCCCCCCGAGCACCCGTGGCCAGGCAAACGACCAGGAACGGCAGGCCCCGCGAGGCCCAGCGGCAGCCACCCCGGTGGCGGAAGACCGCGACGGCCGGCCGGACCCACCCGCCCGACCAGGCGACCCAGGACCGTTCGGGGCCGCCGGCCAGCCGGGACTATGTCCTGCTAGCTCAGCAGGAACGGTCCGCGGTAGGTGGTTACCGTCAGTGGGTGGGTCGATGACCCTGCCTGTCGCATGCTAGTGATCATCGGCTCGGGCGAGACCAGCCCGACCATGGTCACGGTGCACAAGGACGTGCTGGCGCGACTCGGCGTGCGCCGCCCGCGGGCGCTGCTGCTCGCGACACCGTACGCCTTCCAGGAAAACGCGGCCAGCGTGTCGGCCCGGGCGCAGCGCTACTTCGCTGGCAGCGTCGGGCTTGACGTCCGCGTCGCGGCCGGCACGAGCGATAACGCCGACCCCGCGATGGCGCCGCCGCTGCTCGGGGAGCGGCGGCAGGGCAGCGAGGCGGCTGACCTCAGGTCCGCGGACTGGGTCTTCGCCGGGCCAGGCAGTCCGTCGTACGCGCTCGCGCACTGGCAGGCCGGCCCGGTGGCCGACGCGCTGCGGGAGCGGATCCTGGCCGGCCACGGGCTGACCGTGCTGGCCTCGGCGGCCGCCGCCGCGGCGGGCCGGTTCGCGCTGCCGGTGTACGAAATCTACAAGGCGGGCGGGGCGCCGCGGTGGCTGGCCGGGCTCGACCTGACGGGTGCGCTCGGCCTGAAGGCCGCGGTCATCCCGCACTACGACAACGCCGAGGGCGGCCACTACGACACCAGGTATTGCTACCTCGGCGAGCGAAGGCTGGCGGCGATGGAGCGCGAGCTTGAAGCCGGCACCGCTATCCTCGGCGTCGACGAGCACACCGCGGTCCTCATCGACCTGAAGACCAGCGACGTCGAGATCCGCGGCCGGGGCGGCCTGACCGTGCGCCGGGCCGGCCACAGTGTGATCGTGCCGTCCGGCGCCCGGCTGACCGTCGCCGAGCTGCGGGGTCTGGTCCATGGCGTCCCGCGTGCGCCCGGGGACGGGGCGCGCGGGGACGGGATGCGCGGGGACGGGATGCGCGGGGACGGGGGCTGCGGGGACGGGCGGGGGGCGGACGGGGCATCCGCGCGACAGCCGCTGCCGCTGCCCGAGGTCATGACGAACGCGGAACGGGAGTTCAGCGCGGCGGCCGGGGGCCGCGACGCGGCCGCGATGGTGCGGGCGATCCTGGGACTAGAGACCGCGATCAAGTTGTGGGAGGCCGACACCGACGAGGACCAAGGCACCGAGCAAGCGCGGGCGTTGCTGTGCAGCCTCATCGGCCTGCTCGGGCAGGCGGCGCAATCCGGGCTGGCCGATCCCAGGGACCGGCTGCGGCCGGCGGTCGAGCCGCTTGTCGCGCTGCGGAACACCCTGCGCGACGAGGGCAACTTCGCCGCCGCCGACACGATCAGGCAGGCCCTGTCCGCCGCCGCGCTCGACCTCAGCGACACACCGGACGGCACGCGGTGGCAGCCTGCGGAAACGGTCTAATCTACCGGTAATCCCCGATCATGACATATTCATCATGTTTCCGCCCGGCTGAGACCGGCCGGGCGGAAACCCGCTAGCCTAAGCCCACGAGGCCTGGCTGCACGTGAACCCGACGCGCCCGGGACGAGAGGAGCGGATTCCGTGCCCGGCATGAATTCCGGCCTGAATCCTGGCGACCCGACGCTAGTCGCCGCGTTCAGGACCGCGCTGATCCACCAGAGCACGATCGCACTCCTCATGATCGTGTTCCTCTGCCTCCTGTGGGCGACGGCGCGCACCTGGCGGATGACCAAGCCCGGCGTTAAGGCTGAGACGGGCGTCAAAGCTGAGACCGGCGCTGAGGCTGAGACCGGCGTCAAAGCTGAGACCGGCGCTGAGGCTGAGACGGGCGGAGCTAGGGAAGCCCGGGGACGGTGGCTGCTCCGGATCGGCTTCGGCGTGCTGTGGATCGTGGACGGGATCTTGCAGGCGCAGCCCAAGATGGCGGGCGGGCTGGCCGCGCAGGTCATCGAGCCGACCGCGTCGTCGTCGCCGGGCTGGGTCCAGCACCTGGTCAACTGGGGCGGCACCGTCTTGTCCTATCACCCCATCCAGGCCGGGGCCGCCTCGGTCTGGATCCAGGTCGGCATCGGCGCCTGGCTCCTGGTCGCGGCGCGCGGGCCATGGTCCCGGCTGGCCGGGGTGACCAGCGTGGGCTGGGGACTGGTCGTGTGGATCTTCGGTGAGTCGTTCGGCGGAATCTTCGCGCCCGGTCTGAGCTGGCTGACCGGCGCGCCCGGCGCGGTGCTGCTCTACGTGGTCGCGGGCGCCCTCATCGCGCTGCCGGAAGGCGCCTGGCGCAGTCCCCGGCTGGGCCGGCTGCTGCTGGCGGCCCTCGGGCTGTTCTTCGCCGGGATGGCCGTGCTCCAGGCCTGGCCCGGCCGCGGCTTCTGGCAGGGCACCACCGGCGGCCAGCCGGGGACGCTGGCAGGCATGGTCCAGACGATGTCCGGGACCCCGCAGCCGCACTTCCTGTCCGCGCTGATCTCCGGCTTCGGGTCGCTGGTCACCCGGCACGCCTTCGCGGTGAACCTGGTCGTGGTCATCGTGCTCGCCGCGCTTGGCGCCGCCTTCCTGACCGGACGCCCGAAGCTGGTGCGCTACGCGATGTGGTTCGCAGTCGCGTTCTGCCTGGCCGACTGGGTGCTGGTCCAGGACCTCGGCTTTCTGGGCGGCCTGGGGACCGATCCGAACAGCATGATCCCGATGGCGCTGCTGCTGGCGGCCGGCTACCTGGCGCTGATGCCCGCAGTTGAGCTCACACCCGCGACGGTTGAGGCCGTCGGGGCGGGCGGGGCGGCGGGAATTCGGTGGCGGTCGCTGCGGCCGGGGGTACTGCGGCCGGGCTCGTTGCGGCTGGGCTCGTTGCGGCCGGAAGTACTGGGCGAAAGGCTGGCGGTGGCGGGCGCCCGGTCGGTGGCCGCGGTCGCCGCGCTGGCCATCATCATCCTCGGGGCGGCGCCGATGGCCTCGGCGGCGGCGAACCGGACCGCGGATCCCATCCTGGCCCTGGCCATCGCGGGCGGCAGCAGCACCCTGGACCTGCCGGCGCCCGGCTTCACGCTCACCGACCAGAACGGCCGGACGGTGTCGCTGGCTCAGCTGCGCGGCAAGGTCGTGTTGATGACCTTCCTCGACCCGGTGTGCACCACCGACTGCCCGATCATCGCCCAGGAGTTCAAGCAGGCCGGGGAGATGCTCGGCGCGCAGGACTCCCATGTCGAGCTGGTCGCCGTCGTGGCCAACCCCAGCTACCGGTCCATCGCCTTCACCCGGGCGTTCGACCGGCAGGAAGGGCTGGCCACGGTGCCGAACTGGCTCTACCTGACCGGCCCGCTCAGCCAGCTTGGCGCGGTCTGGCGGCAGTACGGGGTCACCGTGCAGAACCTGCCGGCCGGCGCCATGTCCGCGCACAACGACCTGGCCGTGGTCATCGACGCCTCCGGCCAGATCCGGCAGGAGGTGGGCGCCGACCCGGGCCCGGGCACGAGCAGCACCCAGTCCTCTTTCTCGGTCCTGCTCAGCCAGTACGCCCGCCAGGCCCTGGGCCACTCGTGACCCGCGCCCTGACCCGGCGGGTACGGGCCGTCCGGGGGGCCTGGGGGTTCGGCCTGGCGGTCGTGTGCGCGGGCCTGGCGGCGGGCTGCGGTACGCAGACCGCCCGGACGGCCAGCGCGAGCCCGCCCACCGTGGCCGCGCCACTCAGCACCGCGCTGGTCACCGCCCAGGGCACCTGGGCGATCACGGTCATGGGCGGGTCGGGCGGGTCGGACACCGGCTTCTGGCAGCTGTTCGCGCGGCCAGCCGGGGCCAGCCGCTGGTCGCTGGTGACCCCGCCGGGGGTGGCCGACAACGGCGGCCTGGTCGCCGCGGGCGGCAACACCTCGCTGCTCGTCGGCTTCCGCCCCAGCCAGAGCCTGTCCTTCTCTCCCCTGGCCATCAGCACAGACACCGGCCGGAACTGGACGCCCGGCCTGCTCGACGCCCGGCTGGCCGACACGGCGGGCGCGATCGCGGTGGAGGAGTCGGGGCGGATCCTCGCCCTGCGGCAAGACGGCAGCATCACCGCGGCGGCCACGGCCAGCGCGGCCGCGGCCGGCCAGTGGTCGCCGCTGACGACGCGGAACGCCCTCGCGGCGTCCGCCCCGGGTCGCGAGTGCGGGCTGCAGGGGTTGAGCGCGCTTTCGTTCGGCCGAAATGAAACGCCGATGACGGCCGGGAGCTGTGCGCGGCCGGGAGTGGCTGGGGTTTTCACTGACACCGGTGGGACGTGGAGGTCGGCGGGGGTGGTGGTGCCTGCGGGGTTCGGCGGTGAGCGGGTGCAGGTGCTCGGGCTGGGCAGCGCGGCCGACGGCAACGTGGTCCTGCTGCGCGCCGGGAACAGCGCGCTCGCGGCGTGGCCGGACGGGACGCGCTGGACCGTGTCCGCCCCGGCGACCCTAAGTTCAGCCGTGCTGGCGTCCGGATCCGGTCCGGGCGGGAGCGCATGGCTGCTGCTGCGCGGCGGGCGCGCGGAGACCATCAGCGGTCCCGGGGGCACCTGGCGGACGCTGCCGACCGTCCCGGCGGAGACGGCCACGCTCGCGCCCGGGCCCGGGCCCGGGCCCGGCGGATCCTATGACGCGCTGGCCGTTTCCGGGTCCACGTTGACGGTCTGGCGGCTGACCGCGACGGACTGGGCCAAGGTCCAGCTGATCGACGTGCCGATTCAGTACGGCTCCTCAAGCTAGGACGGCTCATGAGCTACCTGACCGACCACTGGTCGTTCGATCCCTTCCTCATCCTGGCTGTCGTCGTGGTCGGATGGCACGAAGTCGGGCTGTGGCGGCTGGCCCGCCGGTCCCGGCCGGAACGCACGCGGGAACGACGGCTACGGTCGCTGTGGTTCTACGCGGGGCTGGCGCTGCTGCTGCTGGCGGTGGAGTCACCGATCGACTACTGGGCTGACGACTACTTTTCCGTGCACATGGTCCAGCATCTGCTGCTGATGTTCGCCGCGCCCTCGCTGATCGTGGCGGGCGCGCCGTGGCAGCCGCTGCTCGACGCGCTACCCGGCCGGTCCGGGCGCAGCGTGACCCGCGGGGTGCTGGCCGGCGGCTGGTCCAGGCCGCTGCGGGCGCTGGGCTCTCTGCTGCTCCGGCCCTGGGTCTCGATCGGGCTCTTCAACGCCGTCATGATCTTCTGGCACCTGCCCGGGCCGTATGACCTGGCCGAACGCAACTCGGCCGTGCATATCTGGCTGATGCACAGCAGCTTCTTCGCGGCCGGGGTGCTGTTCTGGCTGCAGTTCATTCCGTCGCCGCCGTTCCGCCGCCGGATGCCGTTGCTCTCCCAGGCGGCCGCGCTGCTCGCCACCAACGTCGTCATGATCGGCATGGCGATGGCGCTGAGCATTTTCGCGTCGGGTTCGGTGTATGCGGTGTACCAGCACATTCCCGGCGTCACCCTGCCGCCGTTCGCCGACCAGCAGATCGGCGCGGCCATCTTGTGGGTGTGCGGTGACTTCTGGGCCGTGCCGACGATGATCACCATCATCAGGCAGATGGTGGCGGCCGACGGCAGCGTGGGCGGGGCGCTGGAAGCGATGCTGAACCGGGGCAGCACCAACCTGACCGGCTGGGGACGGCCGCGATCGGGAGCGCTGGCCGACGTGCGGGCTCAGCCGCCCTCCTCGCCGGAGGCGGGGCCGTGAACCCGGTGCCGTAGTTTGCCCGGATGAAACGGCGGGCGGACTCCAGGGGTGGCCGGCGGGCTGGCCGGCGGGCTGGCCGGCGGGCCTTGGTCTTGGTCGGCGGAGTCCGGCCTGATGGTGTCGGATATCCTGCGCAGGCCACCGAAGGCCGACGAGCGGGCCACCATGACCACGCCGACGATCAGCGCGGCGATTCCGCCCGCCTCGATCGCCAGCAGCCCCGCCGAGATCTGGATCCGGTCGCCGAACACCACGATGCCGAGCGCGATGCCGGCCACCGGCTCGCCGGCCGCGATCGTGGGCAGCGAGGCGTGCAGGGGGCCCGAGCTGAACGCGTTCTGCATCAGCCACAGGCCGACGATGCCGGTGGCGAGCAGGCAGTACGCCTCCCAGACGGTGAACAGGTACGTCCACGGGTGGCGCTGCAAGATCTCCAGCGTCTGCCTGGTCAGCGCGTCCTGGATGCCGAAGACCAGGCCGGCTCCAAGGCCGGTGAGGGTGGCCCGGACGTTTCCTCGTCTGCGGTGGCCGGTCTGCACGGCGACGAACGCGATGCCGGCGATGACCGCGGCCGCGGGCCAGTGCGAGAACGAGCCGAACGACAGGCCGATGGGCTTGGTGGAACGAGAAATCGACAGCAGGGCCACGCCCGTGCACAGCACGAGCGCGCCGGCCACCTCGGACCACTTGACCGCCTGCCGGGACATCGGCACCGCCAGCACCAGCGCGAACACCAGATAGGTGGTCAGCAGGGGCTCGACCAGCGTCAGCTCGAGGTGGCCGAGCGACCAGGCCGCGAGCAGCTGCCCAGCCACCATGCAGCCGATCCCGATCAGCCAGCGCGGCTTGCGCAGCAAGTCGGTCAGGATGCGCAGGCTGAGGAAGCGCGACTCGGGCACTTGCTCGGCGGCGAACTGCTGGAGCACGAAACCGATGCCGAGCAACACGGCAGCCACGAGGGTCGTTGCGTAATCTACATCCAGATCCACGGTGCTCTGCCTTAATCAGTGCAGGCTGTCAGTGCGCGTCTTCAGATATCAAGGACAACGTGCACTGCTGACGGCTAGTTTCTGTCAGGCGACGTGACGCACGGGTGTCTGGGTACGCAAGTCGATCGTATGCTAGCTGGTTGGCTGCCTCAGGCCACCCCACCGGATCAGGCCACCCCCCCGACGCGATCAGGGCTCGATGCCGTGCGCCGGCTGCTACCCCAGAAAACGCTCATTACCCGGCCAAAAGGGCTATTCGTACTATCATGAAGCCGTCGGCAGGCGTCTTCGCCGTGGGAAAGGGTGCTGACGTGGGGGTCGCGAAGAAGGCGGCCAGGAAGCGCGCCGTGGGGACACGCGAACACATCGTCGCTTACCTGGCCGAGGTACACGAACTGTTCGACGCCAGCGGGATGGCCAGTACGAGACTGTCCGCTGCCGTCGGCTACCCGGGCTCGAGCGTGGCGTTCGCCCAGCTCCTGTCAGGGATGGAACGATCGGGCCTGATCGAGCGTGAAGTGCGGGGCAAGCGGACCTACCGGATCAGCCTGGGACTTGCCCAGGCCCTCGGGGGTGTAGAGACGAACGACCCGCACGGGGCGAACGGGTCAGCTGTGCCGTGTGGTGCGCGCGGCGGGTCGGGTAGGGCGGACGGGTCGGGTAGGGCGGACGGGCTGGCTGGGGCGGACGGGCTGGCTGGAATCGGGACCGTGGGAGGCGCCAGGACGGGTGGTTTCGACTACGACGAGCTGGCCAGGAGGCTGCTAGTCCAGGTGGTTCGGCGGCTGGCCGCGGCGGAGTCGGGGACTGGGGCGGAGTCGGGGACTGGGACTGGGACTGGGACTGGGACTGGGACTGGGACTGGGACTGGGACTGGGGCGGGGGCCGGCCTGGAGTATGCGCTGGCCAGCGCGTGGACGGAACACAGCAAGCTGGCCGAGGAAAACTCGCGGCTGCGGGAACAGCTCGAGGCCGCGCGACATTCGCTCGAACTGGCCGCCGAACGGCTCCGTAAGCTGCCCGTCACCGCCGACCTTGACCGCAGCGAGATCAGCGGTGACGGGCAGAGCTTGCTCAGCTAAGGGGCTTGCTCAGCTAAGGGGCTTGCTCAGCTAAGGGGCTTGCTCAGCTAGGGGGCTTGCTCAGCTAGGGGGAGGCTGCCGCCGAGGTAGACCCTGGCCGCGTGGCCGGCCAGGACGCCGGTCAGGACGTCGGGAGGCAGTCCGAGCGCGGCCACCGCACGGACGTTCCTGGCCACGCCGGGGACGCCAGGCCAGTCGGTGCCGAAAATCCATTTCCTGGCCAGCTGGGCCAGGTCGAAGCCGGCGTAGTAGTCCGGCAGCCGTTTAGGCGGCAGCCCGGCCAGGTCGAACCACACGTTGTCGTGGTCAAGAGCCATCCGGGCGGCATCGGCGTACCACTGGCCCCGTCCGCCGTGGGCCAGCACGAACTGGACGCCAGAGAACTCCGCGACGGCCTGGCTCATCAGCTTGGGATCGCCGGCCTGCGGATCCGAGCCGGGAAAGATGCTGCCGCCGGTATGCACGATCACCGGCACGCCGCGCTCAGCACACAGGTCGTAAACCGCGTACATCTCCTCGGTGCCGGGGCGGAAACCGCCGTGCACCGGGTGGATCTTAACCGCGACCGCACCCAGGTCGAGCTGCCGGCCGGCCTCGGCGGCCGGGGACGCGTGCAGCTCGGGGTTGACGTTGGCGACGAGCCGGAACCTGGCCCGGTTGTACTCCAGGATCGGCAGCAGGTCCTCGATCGGCTGGATCCCGGTCGCGCGCGGGCTGTACTCGGCGAACAGCAGGGCCACCTCGACGCCTTCGGCGTCGAGCAGCGCGTCCAGCCGGGCCGGAACCGGATCCCCGTCGGCTCCGAATACCTCCCGCCACGGGGCGTCCTGGCCGAAATCGGCGGCCCACTGCATCCACGCGGGCGTGACCGTGCTCAGCTTGGGCACGTGCATGTGGGCGTCGACCACCAGCTGGCCGTCGATCATCGGCGCGGGTTACCTGTCCGGGTCCAGGCGCCGCAGCCCGGCCAGGTAAGCACGGCCGGATTCGACGTAGATCTTGACCGCGTCGGCGACCCAGTCGCCGGTGAGCCCGAGCTTCTTGATTCTTCCCGGCACGCCTGCCACCAGGGCACCCGGTGGCACCTCAAAGCCCTCGGGGACCAGGCAGGACGCGGCCACCACCGCGCCTGTGCCCACCGTGACCCCGTTGAGGGTGACCGAGCCCGAGCCGATCAGGCAGCGGTCCGCCACGATGCAGCCTTCCAGGTGCGCGTTGTGGCCGACCACGCACTCGGCTCCGATCAGGGTCGGCCAGTTGTGGGTGCAGTGCACCACGGTGCCGTCCTGTACCGACGTCCGCGCGCCGACCTCGATCCGGCCGTGGTCACCGCGCAGCACGGCACACGGCCACACGGACGCCTCCGGGCCGATCCGGACCCGGCCGATGACCACGGCGTCGGGATGAACGAAGGCAGTCGGGTGAATCTCCGGTTCGTGATCACCCAGCGCGTATATCGGCACTCGCGGACCCTTTCCTGCGGTTAGTTCCCGAGACTACCGGTCAGGTCCGCCGGCGCCGACGCGATACCGAGCCCAGGGCTACGCCACGGGATCCAGCACGATGACGGGAATCTGGCGCGGCGCGGCGTTCGTCTCGTACTCGGCGAAACCCGGGGCGGCGGACTTCTGCTTTTCCCAGATCGGGTCCCGCTCGTCCGGGCCGGCCACCCGCGCCCTGACCTGGACCGTCTGCGTGCCCACCTCGACGGCCGTGTCCGGGTGCGCGGCCAGGTTGTAGTACCAGTCCGGGTTGCTCGGCGCGCCTGCCTTCGAGGCGAATATCGCGAACGAGTCGCCTACCTGCTGGTACATGAGCGGGTTCACCCGTTCGGTGCCACTCTTGGCCCCGACGTGGTGAAGCAGCAGGACGGGGGCTCCCTCGAACGGCCCGCCTACCTTCCCGCCGTTCGCGCGGAACTCGTTGATGACCTTCTCGTTGAAGTTTTCCATGTCGGCCACTGGTCGCTCCTTGTGGTGGTGGCGTTATCCGGGCTTACTTTTGGTTCTGGCTTATTCAGCAGGATCATAGGTGAGGGCCGGGCCGGACGACCCCGGGGGTCCTGGCGAGCTAGCCCGCGGTGGCCGGCGGGCAACCCGCGGGGCCGGTAGGGTCGGTCCATGGCAGCCGAGCTCACTCCGCACGAGGGCGACCTCGAGCCAGACGAGGACTACGACGGCTACCTCTTCTCCAGCGCCACTTTTGCCGACAACGCCGCCGAGAGCTGCCTGTTTCTCGACTGCGCGTTTACCAACGTGTCGTTCGGCAGCGGGCGGTTGCGCCGATCCAAGTTCACCGATGCCCGGCTGCGGGACACCCGGTTCGTCTCCACCGACCTGGCCGAGACCGGCTGGCAGGACGTGACCCTGACCGGTTGCGCGCTGGCCGGGGTGCAGGTTTTCTCCGCTTCGATGCGCCGCGTCACCTTCCGCGACAGCAAGCTCGACTCGGTGAACTTCCGTGGCGGAACTCTCACCGACGTGACGTTCGATAATTGCCTGCTGCGGGACACCGACTTTGGCGGCGCCAAGCTGCTTCGGGTCAGCTTTCCCGGCAGCACCTTGTCCCGCGCGGACTTTACCAAGGTCACCTGCGCCGACGTGGACCTGCGCGGCGCCGAACTCGGCATCACCGCCGGATACGAATCGCTGCGTGGCGCCACGATCGACAGCATCCAGCTGGTCACCCTGGCCCCGCTGCTCGCCCATCACCTCGGCATCACCGTCGCCGATTAAGGGGGACGCGGGCATGTATTACTACCGGCACGACCTTGCCCACATCCATGACCAGGGCCACGGTCAGCACGCCGACCGTTGCGCCCCCGGCATCTTGGCGCTGCTGGCTCCGCTGGCTCCGGTTAAGGACGGCCTCGTGCTCGAGCTCGGCTGCGGTAGCGGGGCGCTGACCAGGCACCTGCTAGCGGCCGGATTCCGGGTCATCGCCACCGACGCCTCGCCCGACATGCTCAAGCTGGCCCGCGTCAACCTAGGGCCGGACGTGGACCTGCGGCGACTCACCTTGCCCGACGATCCGTTGCCCGCGGCCGACGCGATCGTCTCGGTCGGCCACGCGGTCAGCTACCTGCCGGACGTCGCCGCGGTCGACCGGGCGCTAGCCGCCATGGCGGACGCGCTACGTCCGGGCGGAGTGCTCGCGATCGATATCTGCGACCTGGCCTACGGCCAGCTTCAGCCGGGCACGGAGAGCTCCGGCCGGACCGCCCAGGACTGGGCCGTCATCTCCCAGTACTCCCGGCCGGCTCCAGATAAGTTCCGGCGCGACATCACCACGTTCGTTCCCGATGGGCACGGCGCGTGGCGCCGGGGCAGCGAGCACCACGAGAACGTGCTGGTGGACACCTCCCGTATTCCGGCCCTGCTCAGGGAACATGGGCTGACGGCGACGGTGGGGTCATCGTTCGGAACCGCGGAACTGCCGCCTGGCCTGGTCGCGGTGACCGGGATCAGAAGCTGACCTGGCCCTTTATGCTTCGTGTTCTGAGTGTTCTGAGTGTTCTGAGTGTTCTGAGTGTTCTGAGTGTTCTGAGTGTTCTGGGCAGAGGCAGCTGACGCCCCTGCTGCACCGCCCAGCCAGCGGGGTGGCTCTTACCCCGGCCGGAACCTCACTCTACGACGAGGCACGCACCCTGCTCGCGCAAGCCGATCAGGTACGAGCGCGGGTGGCCGCCGCGGCTGGCGCGGCCGCCATCACCATCGACCCCTGGCCGATCGCGTCACGCAAGTCGGCACCCAGCTGGCCTCCGTCTACCGCGAACGTGATCCGGGGATACACGTTCGCATCCGGGAGGCGGACCTGGCCGACCCGACCATCGGACCGCGGGCCGGCCTGGTCGACGTGGCGCTCACCTGGTCACCGTTCGACGGCACAGGCATCGTCACCCATGTGCTGCGCACCGACTCGGCATCACCGTCATCGCCCGGCGACGGCCGCTCGTCCCGCGAACCCCCGCCGTCCCGCAAACCCCGCCTGCCCCGTCCTGCACGCCCGCGCTGCCCCGCTCCCGCTCGCGAGCCACGACGATGGTCCATCGTGGTTGTTCCAGCAACTACGATGGTCCATCGTCGTGGTCAGGCCGAACGGGCCGTGGTGTCAGGAGGCGGCCAGGTTGCGGAGCAGGAGGGCCTCGGCCAGGCAGGCGCGCTCGAAGACGGCCAGGTGCAGGCTCTCGTTCTCGGCGTGGGCGCGGGTGTCGGGGTCTTCGACGCCGGTGACCAGGATCTCGGCGGCTCCGAAGCGCTCGGTGTACGCGGTGACGAACGGGATCGAGCCGCCCGCGCCCATGTCGACGGCCGTTCGGCCCCAGGCCTGGGTCAGCGCCGAGTGCGCGGCGGTGTAGGCGCGGCCGCCGGTCGGGGCGGCGTACGGAGCGGCCACCCCGGCTGGGTGGATGGTCAGCTGCGCGCCCCACGGGACGTGCGCCCGCAGGTGCGCGGCCAGCGCCTCGCGGGCCCGGACCGCGTCGTCGCCGGGGCCCACCCGCATGCTGATCTCGGCCCGGGCCACCGGGATCAGCACGTTGGCGGCGTCGGCCACCGACGGCGCGTCGATGCCGATGATCGCGATGGCGGGGCCGGCCCACAGCCGGTCGGTGAGACCGCCGGTGCCGATGAGCTGGACCCCGTCGACCATCCCGGCCTCGGCCCGCAGCTGCGCCTCGGTCAGGTCGAGCGGATCCGCGGTGCCGCGGACCAGGCCGGGCACGGCGACGTCGCCGCGGTCGTCGTGCAAGGTGGCCAGCAGCCGGCACAGCACGGTCAGCGCGTCGGGCACCGCGCCGCCGTAGATGCCGCTGTGCACGCCGTAGCGCAGCGTCCGCACCTCCACCGTCACGCCGCACCCGCCGCGCAGCGTGGTGGTCAGGGCCGGCACGTCGGTGGCCCAGTTCACCGCGTCGGCGAACACCACCACGTCGGCCTGCAGCCGGGCGGCGTAGGCGTCGAGGAACGGCTCGAGCGACGGCGAGCCGATCTCCTCCTCCCCCTCGACCAGCACGCTCACCCCGACCGGGAGCCGGTCACCGTGCGCAAGCAGCGCCGCCAGGTGCACCGCCACGCCGGCCTTGTCGTCAGCGGCGCCGCGCCCGTACATCCGGCCGTCCCTGATCGCCGGCTCGAACGGGTCACCGGCCCAGGCGGCCCGGTCACCGGGCGGCTGGACGTCGTGGTGCGCGTACAGCAGCACGGTGGGAGCACCGGGCGGCGCGGGGCGCCGGCCAAGCACGGCCGGCTGGCCGCCCGCGGTCAGCACCTCGACCTCCGCCAGGCCCGCCTGACGGAGCAAGTCGGCTACCGCGCTGGCGCTGGCCCGCAGGTGCGGCCCGGCGGCCGGGTCCGCGGAGACCGACGGGATCCGGACCAGCCGCTCAAGCTCCGTCCGGACCGACGGCAGCACCTGCTGGACGGCCGCGGTCAGCGGGCCGGTCTCGGGCAGCGGGCCGGTCTGGGGCTGGGGGCGCGGGCCGTTCGGCGGCTGGTTCGAGATCATGCGCTCGACGGTACCGGGGGCGGGCGGCGGCCTCAACTGGCGTACAGGTGCAGCCCGGCGGCGAAACGCGGGGCGATTTCCCAAGCGGCGTGCAGGTCGGGGTGCCGGATGATGACCATGCCGTCGCCGATGGTGGTGGCCCGCCAGTCCCGGCGGGGCGCGCCGACCGGGAGCAACTCCAAACGGGTGGACGACTGGGGCCCGGGCTGGGACCACCAGTGGCCTACCTGGCGGCAGATGCTGCCGTAGTACCTGCGTGAGCTCACCTGACAAGGGGATTTGCCGGACCTGACCCTTTCGCACCCAGGCGGCAACCGGGCGGGACCTGGAATGGCAACCCCGATTGTATTTGGTAGAGACATGAACAAAATCGTGACGGCCCTGACCCGGGGAGAGACCATGAAGAGAATCCTGGCCGCGCTGGCCTGCACCGCGATTGCCGCCCTGCTGCTCACCGGATTCGCCGGCCCGGCGAGCGCCTCGGTCGGCGTCGGGGTGCAGCTGCTGGACGGCGCCCCGGGCACCGCCGGGATGCAGGCCTCCATCCCCCAGGGCAGCTCGCACACCTGGCACGTCAAGATCCTTAACGCCGGCACCGCCACCGAGGCCGTCGCCTCGTTCGCCTCCTCCGCCCTCGGGGTCTACGGCGGCGGCCTCGCCGCCCAGCCCGCGAGCACCCTGCAACCCTGGATCACCGCCACCGCGGCCCCCGCCACCCTGGCCCCCGGCCAGTCCGCCACCATCGCGGTCACCGTGACCGTCCCGGCCGACGCCCCCCTCGGCCCGGTGGCCGGCTACGCCCCCGGAGCGCCCGCCCTGGCGGTCAACACCTTCTGGGGCTACGCCTACCCGGCCGGCGGCCAGATCCAGATCGCCACCGCCGCCGGTATCCGGATGTACATCACCGTCACCGGCCGGTAACACCCGCCGCAGGCCGCCCTCACCCGACCGTGTCCGGGCGAGGGCGGCCCGCGGCGTTTTGTGTGCTAACCACCCCGCCACGGCCCCGGTCCCGCTGTCACTATCGCACGAAATACCGGAAATCCAGCCTGACGTCAGGGTCTACCCCATCCAGGACGTTCAGACCAGGCCATGCGCTGACCATGTCAGGGCATTCGCCCGTTACCCCGGCCCCCTCCGAAATTACAGAATGTAACTGCAGCGACACGGCTGCAGCTCATACGGAGGAACGCCATGCGTAAGGCAATCATCACCCCCATCGTCGCCAGCGTCATCGGGATCGGCATGCTCGCCGCGCCCCTGGCCGCCCACGCCGGCACCGGCACCGCAACCTCATTCAGCCTCTCGGGGGGAATGCTCACCCTGACCGCCGCCAACTCCGAGGCCGGCGTCGCCCTCACCGGCGACACCGTCGGCGCCTCCTCGGTGTCCGGCCAGCTCGGCCTGGTCACCGTGACCGACAACCAGGGAGACAACCTGGGCTGGACCGCCAGCGTGACCGCCACGACCTTCACCGCCGGCACCGATTCGAACGTCTCCACCATCCCCGTGACCAGCATCTCCTACGCCTCCGGCGACGTCACCGGAGCCGCCGGCGACAGCACCCCGCCGACCTTCGCCCCCGGATCCGGCACCTTCGCCGACGTGTCCACGCCCGTGACAGCGGCCACCGCGACCGGCGGAACCGGCAGCAGCCAGGCCACCTTCAACCCGACCCTCACCGTCCAGCTGCCCGCCTACGGCCAGCAGGCCAACACCTACGCCGGGACCATCACCCAGTCCGTCGCCTAACCCGCCACACCCAGGCCCCGGGAACCACGCACCAGCGCGGCCCCCGGGGCACAGGCCGGCCGGTTGCCCGTTACGCTTAGCATTGTTATGATCACAGAATGTGACTGAAGCGATACGAACATCTCCACTATCCCCGTGACCAGTGTCCCCTGGAACCCAACGCTCATCATCAACCGGCCGGCTGACAGCCAGCCGTCGAACACCTGCACAGGGATGGTCACCACGTCCGTCGCCTGACCCAGGCCAGCCACCCCCGGGAATCACGCCCCCAGCGTGGTCCCGGGGCTGACGCATTTCTCTTCCGACCCACATTCCGTCGCTTGACCCGGGGGGACATCATGATTCATCGTCACCTGCGCGCCGTTGCCGCCCTTATCTTCCTCGCCCTGGCCATGGCCATAGCCGCGCCTCCGGGAGTCAGCCTGGCGGCCACGGCAGGCTCGCCGTCCCCGTCGGCCAGCCCGGGCGCCCCGCAGGGAGGCATCGGCATCAAACTGGTCGACGTACCCGCCAGCCAGGTCAATGACCCCCGGGCCAGGGCTTACATCATCAATCGGCTGGCCCCGGGCACGGTGCTGGACAGGAAATTCGAGGTCGCCAACCTGGGCACCGCGCCCGTGGCCCTGGTCCTGTACCCGGCCGCTGCCACGATCGCGAACGGCACCTTCCAGTTCTCCGCCGGCCACACCCAGAACCTGATGACCGCCTGGATCTCCCTCAGCCGGGACGCCCTGACCCTGGCCCCGCGCAGCAGCGCCACGATCGCGGCCACCTTCACGGTCCCGGCCAACGCGCCCTCCGGCGGCCAGTACGGCGTCATCTGGGCACAGGAAACAAGCGCCGGCAAGGGCAACGTTCAGCTGGTCAGCCGCGTCGGCATCCGCATCTACCTGTCAGTGGGCCCCGGCGGCGGCGCGCCCGCAGGCTTCACCCTGGGCACCCCGGTCACCAGCCGCACCCCGGCCGGAGTTCCCGTCGTCCGCGTACCCGTGCACAATACCGGCGGCGCCGCCGTCGACATTCACGGAACCCTCCAGCTCAGCGGCGGCCCGGGCGGTGTCAGCGCAGGCCCGTTCCAGACCCCGGCGGTGCTCAGCCTCACCCCGGGACAATCCGGCCAGAGCACCTTCGACCTCAGCGCCCACTTGCCCGAGGGCTCCTGGCAGGCCTCAGTGACGATGATCAGCGGACTGATCACCCAAACAGAAAAAGTCACCCTCGACTTTACTAGCGCCTCTATCACCACCGCCGCCACCGCCGCGCACAACCCATTCCCGCTCGTCCTGGTAGCCGGCGGCATCGCAGCGGTCATCATCCTCGCCATCGCCGCCCTGCTCATTAACCGGTCACGGCGGATGACGCGGGTGGGGAGACAGCCCTAGCGCGCGGACTATCACCTCATCGGCGCACCCGGACGGCAACCGGGCGGCCACTGGGATGGCTACTCCGGTGCGGCACTGTAAGGGCATGGGGATGAACGAGCTTAACGCCGGCGCCGCCGGTATCCGGATGTACATCACCGTCACCGGCCGGTAACACCCGCCGCAGGCCGCCCTCACCCGACCGTGTCCGGGCGAGGGCGGCCCGCGGCGTTTTGTGTGCTAACCACCCCGCCACGGCCCCGGTCCCGCTGTCACTATCGCACGAAATACCGGAAATCCAGCCTGACGTCAGGGTCTACCCCATCCAGGACGTTCAGACCAGGCCATGCGCTGACCATGTCAGGGCATTCGCCCGTTACCCCGGCCCCCTCCGAAATTACAGAATGTAACTGCAGCGACACGGCTGCAGCTCATACGGAGGAACGCCATGCGTAAGGCAATCATCACCCCCATCGTCGCCAGCGTCATCGGGATCGGCATGCTCGCCGCGCCCCTGGCCGCCCACGCCGGCACCGGCACCGCAACCTCATTCAGCCTCTCGGGGGGAATGCTCACCCTGACCGCCGCCAACTCCGAGGCCGGCGTCGCCCTCACCGGCGACACCGTCGGCGCCTCCTCGGTGTCCGGCCAGCTCGGCCTGGTCACCGTGACCGACAACCAGGGAGACAACCTGGGCTGGACCGCCAGCGTGACCGCCACGACCTTCACCGCCGGCACCGATTCGAACGTCTCCACCATCCCCGTGACCAGCATCTCCTACGCCTCCGGCGACGTCACCGGAGCCGCCGGCGACAGCACCCCGCCGACCTTCGCCCCCGGATCCGGCACCTTCGCCGACGTGTCCACGCCCGTGACAGCGGCCACCGCGACCGGCGGAACCGGCAGCAGCCAGGCCACCTTCAACCCGACCCTCACCGTCCAGCTGCCCGCCTACGGCCAGCAGGCCAACACCTACGCCGGGACCATCACCCAGTCCGTCGCCTAACCCGCCACACCCAGGCCCCGGGAACCACGCACCAGCGCGGCCCCCGGGGCCGATTTTTCGTTCGCCGCCGCCACATGGAGCTGGGCTGAAATGGCCGACGGTGACCGTAGTACCATTATCGTAAATGGATAGGACATGGTTCTCGCGTAATGAATGGCATTTCATCAGACTAGTCACGAATTGACGCGGATTCCGGAGTTTACTCACTATTGCTCGGTTTGCAGGAATTCCGGGTTCCGGTTAGCTTGCTCGGGGGGGCAGATGAGGCTGGCCCGTTCCTGGCGCAGCTTGGTGACCTGCGCCAGAAGCGCCGGGTATGGGCGTCACAGGGCAGCACGCGGGCTGCTCACCGTACTCGCCGCCGCAACCGCCCTGGCCGGCAGTGCCGCCAGCGCTCCGTCGGCCACCGGCTCCGCGGCCCGGGCTGCCAGTGACGGTCCGGCCTCGCAGCTGACGATCTCGCTGGGCGCGGGTGCGGGAACGGCGGCACCAGGCGCCACGGTGCACTACACGATCACCGTGACGAACTCAGGCGGTGCCGCGGTCAGCGGCGCCACCCTCACCGACCCGCTGTCCGACGTGCTCGACGACGCCAGCTACAACAACGACGCCACCGCCACCGCAGGCACCGCCACCTTCACCAGCCCCGACTTCAGCTGGACCGGAGACCTCGCGACGGGCGCCATCGCCACCATCACGTTCTCGGTCACTGTGAACAACCCCGACACCGGAAACAAGACACTCACCAGCACCATCACCTCCACCACCACCACAGGCAGCAACTGCGCCGCCGGCAGCACAGACCCCCAGTGCACCAGCACCGTACTGGTCTCGTCGCTGACCATAGCCTCGACCGCCAGCACGGCAAACACGGCACCCGGCGGCACCG
>Ga0224557_1000438_pt1 | contig 46780 bp, 38 predicted proteins | sample 714S31014metaG_FD_180677 | JGI IMG/M metagenome (GOLD analysis project Ga0224557, IMG submission 180677) | Peat soil microbial communities from Stordalen Mire, Sweden - 717 S3 10-14 | ecosystem: Environmental > Terrestrial > Soil > Wetlands > Peat | place: Sweden: Norrbotten County, Stordalen...
CACCTCATGGAGAGAGTTGCCCGCGTCCAGCAATGCCAACGCGCGTCTCCGCCGGTCCTCCAGAAGACCGGCGCTTCCCTTCAGCCGGGGCATAGGTATTCTGAACCTCAATACCCATTATTGCATTCTTTATGCAGGAGTCAATAGTGGGCAGATGATAATGAGAACAATTTGGTGGCAAATCGCTTCTGTTGGATCGGCATGCGCGATAAGTGTGTTGATGATCTCCATGGTCACCCACGCGCAGGGTCAGCAAGGTGGGCTTCGGCCGGACGAGTATGACCCTGTTGGCCTGATTTACGATGACGTGCTTTCGGTCTTGGGTGACAGAGCACTCTATCCTGTATGTATCGATGTCCGGACTGACACGCCTGTACATCAGCTCCTTCGTTATTTGCGCAAGCACGGGCGCGCAGTTAGCGATCCGTCGTTATGCGAACCCGCGATGCGTCCAAACGGACAACATCACCCGAGAGACTATTCACACGGACTCCGTATCTTCGTTGATAGACCTCAGCGGTATCCCGGGTCACAGATTGACATTCACGTCGATGTTGGTGACCTCACCGTGCGGCCAGGTGAAGACCTTGCATTGGAACTGAGGAGAGGGACCTACCATCTTCGACGCGACGAGAATAGAGAATGGCAAATCGTTGGCTACACGAAGGAATACGACTCTAATGATGAAAAACAGAAAAACTAGCAGGTGGCCACGATCTTATGCGGGGTTTTATCAAGAGTGAGGGTGCCCCGGTCTCTCGCACTTGAGGACCGGGGAGGAAAGCGGGTGGCGCACCCATGACTTTCCACAACTGAGGGCGCCCCATCCTTTCCACAGTCTCTTCGTGGAAAGGGTGGGAGATCCTTCGTAATGTTACGTAAGAAAAATAATTAACCACGATTAACATTCCGTGGCATACTGTAGTTGAGACCCGCATTCGAGTCTCCTCCCAACTCCATGGCCACTGAAGTGGTAACCCGAGCCGCCATCCCCGAGCCCTCGCTCCCCGAGATACATTCGAGCGTCCGCGTCTCCCGCTCGCCCATTTACTGGCGTCGCCTCCTCGGCTTTCTCGGCCCCGGCTTTCTCATCTCCGTGGGCTATATGGATCCCGGAAACTGGGCCACAGACATCGCCGGCGGCTCCCAGTTCGGCTACACGCTTCTGTTCGTCATCATGCTCTCGAACCTGATGGCGATCCTGCTGCAGAGCCTCTCGCTCAAACTCGGCGTGGCCACCGAGCGCGACCTGGCGCAGCTATGCCGCGAGCGCTACGGCCCCAGGACGAGCTTCGCGCTGTGGGTCATGGCCGAGATCGCGATTGCCGCCTGCGATCTTGCCGAGGTCGTCGGCTCCGCCATCGCCCTCCTGTTGCTCTTCCATATTCCGCTCTTCTTCGGCGTGCTCATCACCGGCCTCGACGTGCTCCTGATCCTCGTCCTTCAGCGCTGGGGATTCCGCTACATCGAAGCGCTGGTCATCGCCCTCATCGGCGCCATCATCGCCCTCTTCGGCGTGCAGATGTTTCTCTCGCGGCCCGACTACTGGCCCGCCCTGCACGACCTGTTCGTGCCCTCGCCGCACATCGTCACCAATCCCGCCATGCTCTACATCGCCATCGGCATCCTGGGCGCCACGGTCATGCCGCACAATCTTTATCTGCACTCGTCCATCGTGCAGAGCCGCCGCTACCAGCGCACCCCCGAGGGCAAGCGCGAGGCCATTCACATGGCCAACATCGACTCGGCCCTGGCGCTCACCATCGCCCTCTTCGTCAACGCGGCCATTCTCATCGTGGCCGCGGCCGTCTTTTATCGCAGCGGCCACTTTGAAGTCGCCGCCATTCAGGACGCCTTCAAGCTGCTGAGCCCTTTGCTGGGCGCGGGCGCGGCCAGCACCCTCTTCGCCATTGCGCTCTTGGCCAGCGGCCAGAACTCGTCGATCACCGGCACATTGGCGGGCCAGGTCGTGATGGAGGGCTTTATTCATCTCCGCCTTTCGCCGTGGCTGCGCCGCCTCGTCACGCGCTCCCTGGCCATCATTCCCACCATCCTCGTGGTCGCCTTCATGGGCGAGCAGGGAACCGAGAAGCTGCTCATTTTGAGCCAGGTGATTCTCTCCTTCCAGCTCAGCTTTGCCGTGGTCCCGCTGGTGCTGTTCACCGGCGACCGCAAGCGCATGGGCGAGTTCGTGAACCCTCGCTGGCTGCAGGCGCTGGCCTGGACGACCGCCGTCGTCATCGCCGGCCTGAATGTCTGGCTCCTGGTCCAAACCGCGCTCGGCCACAACTGACTTGCCAACCCCGCAAGCCTGCTTCCCCCGGTTCGTCCCGCCCCAGGTACCGTCCCCTCCCGCCTTTCTGTTTTGGTAAACCAATTCCCGGCAATGGTTTAGCCCTAATTCTGTTCAGTGAAGGACTACGGCTGCGCGGCGGTGTGTAGCGCCGGTCTCCTGACCGGCTGTCGTGCGGGCGTCCACGCCCGCACCCTCCTTATGTGAACAGCATTGGGTTTAGCGCATCCACGGAACAAAATCAGGCAAGGGTCCTGGCGCCTCTTTCATTGACCTGCCGGGAGGGGTCTGCTACCCTTTGTTAACGTTCTCGCATCTGCCCCGTTGGGGCTGGAAGGGTTCTGCGCGGGCCACAATGTCCGTGCGCTAGTTTCCCCCGGATTCGAGTCGACTGCGGTCGGCGGACCTCCGGGGATCGAAGGCGCGATGTTACGCAGACGATATTACATAGTCTTTATCGCCCGGGATGAGGACGGCAAACTACGGAGAGTTCCGCTTCCGCTGAGGTATGCCTACGGATTCGTGCTGGCTGCGATCGTCGGCGCCTTCACCATTGTGGGCCTGGCCGGCTCTTACACGCGCATGCTGCTCAAGACCGAGAGCTACAACCAGGTCCGCGCGGAACGCGAAACCCTGCGCCAGAATTACCAGCGCATGGAGCAGATTGCGCACAATCGCAGTGTGCAGGTGGCTTCGCTGGGGGCGTTGGCCAACGAGGTGTCCGCGCTCTACGGATTGCGCCAGAACCGGCTCGAGAACCGGCCTGACGCGGCCAAGCCTGCCCCTCCGGCCAGCTCCAAGGCTTCGGCTCCGGCGCCCTTCGCGATCGCGCAACCTGACGACATGAGCCAGCAGCAGGTCGCCAACTCCATCGACATGTTTTACGCCCTGCGCGAAGAGGCGCTTTCCGGCCAGATTTCGCGAGCCCTGGAGAGCGGACTGACTTCGAGCTTTACCGGCGACTGGACGGAGCTGGCCGACGCGCCTTCCCTATGGCCCGTGGAAGGCCGCATCGGCTCAAGCTTCGGCGAGCGCGAGGATCCGATCAACGGCGAAGGCGCCTTCCACTCCGGCGTGGACATCGAAGCGCCGTATGGAACTCCGGTGCGGGCGGCGGCGGACGGCGACGTCTCCGGCGCCGCGATGGGCGCGGGATACGGACGCGAAGTGGTGCTGAATCACGGCCACGACGTGCTTACGGTCTACGGGCATCTCTCGGCAATCGCCGTGGTTCCAGGCCAGCATGTGACGCGCGGCCAGGTGATTGGCTATGTGGGCCAGTCGGGCCGGGCCACCGGGCCCCACCTGCACTACGAGGTGCGCTTGCACAACGTGCCCGTGAATCCTCACAAGTACATGCGCGTGACCTACGAGCAGGCCGCCAACCTCGAACCGGATTCGCCTGCCAGTCAATAACGGTAAGCCAGCCAAGCAAAAAGCTCCCGGCGAACGGGAGCTTTTTTTGAGGGCTACGCGCGGCAGGAACGCGCTGCATTGATCCGGCAACGAAATGCTGCCCCCGTAAAAGACTGTCACCATGAGAGACGGTCACCGAAAAAGACCGCCACCGTAAGAGAATGCCACCGAAAAAGACCGCCGCCGTGCCCCATCCTTTCGCCCTTTTTCTGGCGAAAGGGCGGGATACCACGAAAGCCAAGGAACGAATTCCCCGGTCAGGGACCTGGCCTTCAGCGTTGCACCGTGCAGCCGTCGAGGGCGAAGTGCAAAGTTGCAGCGCCGGTAACTTCCATATCGAGACGCGCGGGAATGGGAAAGCCATCGATCCATTGGTAAGCGATCTCCACGTTCATCTCCTGAACCTTCTTGGGATCGTTCACCGGCTGGATTAAGGCATGAAAGTGCGTGACCAGCAAACCGTGATCGCTGGGAGAATATGTAGGCGTCAATTCGATCTTCGTGCCGCTCATCACAACGATGTAATGACGCAGAATGCGGCCGCTGTCGAAGACTTCAGTCACTTCCACCTGGGACGTTGCGACGTGAATCTGCCTGCTGCCATCGGCGTTCGCCGTAAAATCCAGCCCGGCAGAGGAATCGGGGACGACCTGGTTCTCGACGAAGGGCGTCCAGAACTGCATGAAGCCCTGGAATGTCTGGTTGATCGCGCCGTGCATGGCGTTGAGCAGGCTGGTCTGGTCGGTGTTGAACTGTTGCGCGGGCAGGTTCCAGTCCAGAATGCTGCCGCCATCCATGCGCGCATGGAGAGCAATCTTTACTGAACTCAGCAACGTCACTTTCGCCTCGTCATCGGCGCTCACCTGGCCGCTGTTTTGCGTGGCAAAAACAGCCTGCCAATCGGGCCGCACTGTGCAGTCAAAACCCTTCAGCCCGGCTTTGGCACTGGAATAGTAGAGTTTCGCCGTTTGCCCGAGCCACGCGTCGTTATCGGCTTTTTGGGCCGGGCCGGAGGGCGGGTTTTGCGCCAGGGCGAGTGCGGCAAAACACGATGCCACAAGAAGGATGGCGCAGCGCGCCGGCCCCAGGAAGATGCGGTTTTGCATAAGAGCGATCCTGCTTTCTCAAGGACTGCTGCCATTGTTCCTCCCGCCGCGTGCGATGCGCAACAGAAAAGAACGAGGGTCCCGCGTGATAGGGTGGGCGCGAATCCTGCCCAGCCCCCAATTCGCACCGGATGCCAGAATCGCTTACACTCAGGAAAACGCCTTTATCTCTGGATTCGCACTTGAATGGTCTTCCATTGCGGAATGCGCCGTCTCTTTTGAGCGGCGATGAGGCGGTCGCACTGGCCACGCTCGAGGCCAGCCTGGCCGCATTCAATCTCGGGCGAAGGGAAGGACAGGCGCAATGAAAGCCGTACTTGAAACCAGCGAAGCCAACTGCCATCCCGCCTCCGCGCCAGACTTCACCCCGGTGGACGAGCTGCGCGCTCTGCAACTCGCGCGCCTCCAGGCCGTGGTCGACCGCTCCTGGAACCACGTCCAGCTCTTCCGCGAGCGCATGGACGAGCGCGGCCTCGCTCCCGCCGATATTCGCTCTCTTGCCGACATCGCCAAACTTCCCTTCACGCAGAAGTGCGACCTGCGCGACACCTATCCATTCGGTCTCTTCGCCAGTCCCATGAAAGACGTGGTTCGGCTGCACGTCTCCAGCGGGACTACAGGAAAACCGATTGTCGTCGCCTACACGCAACAAGACGTGGACGTGTGGACGTCGGCGATTGTCCGCTGCCTGGCCGGTTGCGGCCTGCATCGCGGAGACGTGATTCAGGTCGCCTACGGCTATGGCCTCTTCACCGGCGGCCTGGGCGCGCACTATGGTGCGGAGGGCCTGGGCGCCACCGTGGTTCCGGCATCGGTCGGCCACGCCGATCGCCAGATCATGCTCATGAAGGACTTCGGCGTGACCGCGATGTGCTGCACGCCCACCTATTTTCTGCACCTCATCGAGCGCGCCGCGGAGATGGGCATCGAATTCGAGCAACTGCCGCTGCGCGCGGGCGTCTTCGGCGCCGAGCCGTGGAGCGAATCCATGCGCCAGTACATCGAAAATTCCAGCGGCGTGGAAGCCTTCGACATCTACGGACTTTCGGAGATCATCGGCCCCGGCGTGGGCTGCGAATGCCGCCGCCACCAGGGCCTGCACATCCTTGAGGATCTCTTCTATCCGGAGATCGTCGACCCCGAGACCGGCGCGCCGCTCGCCGACGGCGAGCTGGGCGAGCTGGTACTGACCACGCTTTCGAAGCAAGCCATGCCCATGATCCGCTACCGCACCCGCGACATCACGGCCATCCTCACAGGCCGCTGCGATTGCGGCCGCACCATCCGCCGCATCGCCCGCATCGGCCGCCGCAGCGACGACATGCTGATCATTCGCGGCGTCAACGTCTTTCCCTCGCAGGTTGAAGCCGCGCTGCTCGAAGTCGAGGGCACGCTGCCCCACTACCAGATTCTGCTCACCCGCGAGCACGGCCTCGATCAGATGGAAGTCCAGGTCGAAGTCACCCCGCGGATGTTCGAAGATAAGATTGGAGCCTTGCAGGAGCTGAATCAGCGCCTGCAAGCCGCGCTGGACCACGTGCTGGGCATCCGCGTCCGCGTCGCGCTGGTTGAGGCGCACACCATCGAGCGCAGCCAGGGCAAAGCCAAACGCGTCATTGACAGGCGGAACTCATGAAACTGAAACAGATTTCGTTGTTTGCCGAAAACAAGCAGGGACACATCGCCGCCCCCGTGCGCTTGCTCGCCGGCAACGGCATCGACATCCGCGCCCTGGTGCTGGCCGACACCCAGCAGTACGGCATCCTGCGCATGATCGTCTCCGACTGGGAGAAGGCCGCGCGGCTTCTTGAAGACGCCGGATTCACCGTCAAAGTCACCGAAGTGCTCGCCGTAGAAGTGGGCGATCATCCTGGCGGCCTGGCCCATGTGCTCGCCACGCTCGACGCCTGCCAAATCAACATCGAATACATGTACGCCTTCCCGCGCTTTCGCGACAACGGCGCCATTCTCCTCTTCCGCTTCACCGATCCCGACGCCGCCATCGCCTGCCTCCAGGCCGCCAACGTCAACATTCTGGCCAGCGAAGAAATCCTCCAGTAGAGAGTCCAACCATGCCCGTCTCCCGCGCCCTTCAACAACAACTAGAAAACGCCTCCTGGATTCGCCGCATGTTCGAGGAGGGCGTGCGCCTGAAGCGTGAGCGCGGCGCGGACAAGGTCTTCGATTTTTCGCTCGGCAATCCCGACGTCGAGCCGCCCGCGGAAGTACTTGACGCCTTGCGCCGCGTCGTGGCCGCCAACCGCCCCGGCTCGCACGGATACATGCCCAATCCCGGCTACCCGGAGGTCCGCGAGACCATCGCCCGCAAGCTCGAACGCGAGACCGGCCTCGCCTTTACGGCCGATGACGTCTTCATGACCGTCGGCGCGGCCGGGGCCTGCAACGTCATTCTCAAATCCATCCTCGACCCCGGCGATGAGGCCATCGTTCTCACGCCGTTCTTTCCCGAGTACCAGTTCTATATCGCGAATCACGCGGGGCACATGGTCCTGGTCGATACCGATGACGCATTCCTGCCCGACGTCGAGAAGATCGCCGCGGCCATCACGCCGCGCACCCGCGCGCTGATCCTCAACTCGCCCAATAATCCCACCGGCCGCATCTATCCTGAGAGTGTCCTCGGCGAGCTCGACCAAATGCTGGCCCGAATCGGCCAGCCCATCGTCGTCGTCAGCGACGAGCCCTACAAATCCTACGTCTTCGACGGCAAGCATCAGCCCGAAGTCGCGTCGTTGATCGCCAACACGGCCATCTGCTACTCCTGGTCGAAGTCCATGGGCCTGGCCGGCGAGCGCATTGGCTATCTGGCTCTCTCGCCGCGTTTGCCCGACCTGGGCGCCCTGCGCGGCGCATGCGCTTTCGTCAATCGCACCCTCGGCTACATCAACGCTCCGGCCATCTGGCAGTGGGTGATCCGCGAAACCGCCGGCAAGACCATCGACATCGCTCCCTACGAGCACAAGCGCAACGTTCTCTGCGCGGCGCTCAAGGAAATCGGCTACGACGTCACGCCGCCCGAGGGCTCCTTCTACGTATTTCTCAAAACGCCCATCGCGGACGACATCGCCTTCACGCGCGTCCTGGCCAATTACGGCGTCCTCGCAGTTCCCGGCACAGGCTTCGGCCGCAAAGGCTACATCCGTCTCTCTCTCACCATTCCCCTGGAGCAAATCCAAAACTCAATCAGCGGCTTCGAGCAGGCGTTTCAGGCCTCGAGCAAGAAACAGGCTTGATTGCCAGCCGGCCCCGATTGTAGCGCCGGCCTCCAGACCGGCTGTAGTGGGGGTCTCAGGGCCCCCGCAGGGCAGGCTACGGGTTCCCCACCTCCGAATCTTCGGACATGGGAAACGATGCGCTTGCTCCGCGCAACTCTATTGCGGCTGCAACCCGGCCGCCCCGAGCATGCGGAAAAATTGCTTCTGCGTGCATTGATCGATGCCCACGCCAACCAGTTTGCCCTCGCGATTGAAAACGTACGTGCGCGGAACGCCCATGACGTGGAAAAGCTTGTGCACGGCGCCGCCGGGATCGATCAGAACCGGCGGATGATAGCTCGCCCGAGCGAGGAACTGGCTCACCTTGACAGGGTCCTCATCGGTGATGGAGAGAATCACCAGGCCCTGCGACTGGTAGTGCGTGTAGATCGCGTCGAGACTAGCCATCTCCGCGCGGCAGGGCGGGCACCACGTGGCCCAGAAATTGACCATGACAATCTTGCCGCGCAGTTCGGAAAGCGTCCACGGCTTGTCGTGCAGATCCTTCAGCGTGAAATCGGCTTTTTCGATGTCCGCGTCGTTGGCGGCAAGGATCTCGGTGGCCTTGGCATAGAGAGGATCGTTGAGAGTCACGTTGATATGTTCGTAGCGGACCAGCCGCGCCAGGTCGAAGTATTGCATGGGAGGCTGGTCGCCGTTTGCCGGCACGGGCGTTTCGGCCAGGGACTTGGCCAGGGCGTCAGCGACGGCCTGCAGCGCATCGGCGCCCTGGTCGCCCTCCGTGACCAGATGCGAGAGCGCGTCGGCTAAACGCAGCTTGGGCGTGCCCGCGGGGAGTGCCTGAACGGCCTGGGCAAGCTGGATGGTCTCTGCCGGACGCTTATTGTCGGGCAGCGAGCGCAACTTGTCGATCCGGCCTGCGATTTTGGATTCGGTGAGCTGGCTGCGCAAAGGCGAAACGGCCAGGAAAAGAGCGGCAGCGAAGAGGGCAGCGGCGGAGCGTGTCATAGGTTCCCCACAAAGAATGGATTTTTGAGAGCCGGTTTCAGAGGACACATGGGATTTGGAGGATTGTAAACCCGGCGCGGGGCAGTTTCCAGGGGCTTATCCTCAAGCAGGTAACTCTGGCGGCGTGGACGCCGCCAGTACAGCCGGTCAGCCACCCCACGGACGAAGACCTGTCCGTGGGGGCCCCGGTCAGGAGACCGGCGGTACTAAGGGCGAATTCAGATTTTTTGCGCGTGCATGACGATGCGCTCGGAAACGGCCTCTACGATCTGCTCGTGCACTTCGTCGATCGTGAGGTCGCCCTCGATGAGCACCACGCGATCCGGCTCGCGGGCGGCAATCTCGCGGTACTTCTCCCAGACGCGGCGGAAGAAGGCGTCTTTTTCTTGCTCGAAGCGGCCTTCGCTCGCGCCGGTTTCTGTCTCCACGCGCTGGTTGCGGCGGCGCGCGCGGGCGAGCGAAGTCTCTAAGCCGGGCAGCAGCAGAAGCGTGAGGTCGGGCCCAAGTCCGCCGCAGACAATGCGGTGCATGTCGAGCACGATTGCGGAGCCGAGCTCGCGGCCGCCGCCCTGGTACGCCTCTGTTGAATCGGTAAAGCGGTCGCAGACCACCGTGCGGCCGGCGGCGAGAGCGGGTTCGATGACCTCGGCGATGGCCTGCGCGCGATCGGCAAACATCAGCGCCATCTCGGCCGTGGGCGCTACACCGCGGGAGCGCGAGTCGAGCAGGAGTTCGCGGATGCGGTCGCCCGTTGCGGTGCCGCCCGGCTGGCGCAGAAGCACCGGTTCCTGCCCGCGCCGCGTGAGCCATGCCGCCAGGCGCTTGATCTGCGTGGTCTTGCCCGACCCGTCCAGGCCTTCAAGCGTGATAAAAGCACCGCGCGGCATGGGCTGAGGATAACACCAGGGACTAGGGAGTAACGGACTAGGGAACAGGGAACAGAACTTCGGCGGAAGCCTATTGGCTGTTTTGAAAAACGCTCTCGCGGTGCAGTGCGTTTCGGGCGCGTCGATAAGAGCGCGAGCCGATTCGTTGCTGACAACTCAGTTCGATTTGTGTTACAAGAGGTTGAATTCGTCAAAACTTTGGGGACGCAGGCCCGCGGAGGCCCGCGCCCTGCTGGAGTGAATCATGCGTTTGCCAGTCACGCTCAAATTTGTTCTTTGCGTCCTTATGCTGGGCGCATTCGCCTCCACCCGCCTCATCGCGCAACACCTGACATTGGAAGGCCAGACCGGCGGGTTTCTGACTCCGACCGCGTATGTGGTCTACGCCGATAAGGGCCAGTTCTTCTCACACCCGGCCGTCGGCTTCCATTTCATCGATGCTGCGGCGGTCATCGGCGATATTGAAACCTTCAGCATCACCGAGGGCTTTGCCAACCGGGCAGAGGCCGGCTACACGCGCAGCGTGCATCAGTACGGAGACCAGCCCACCGCTGCGGCTACGCCGCTCGGTCTCAGCAACCTGTGGAACTACTCCGGCATGAACGTCTTCCACGGCAAGGTCATCGCTCTCAGGGACGGGCAGTTCGGCGCGTGGATGCCGGGTGTTGCGTTCGGCGGCGTCGTCCGCACCAACGACCACTTTGTCTCGGGCGCGGCCAACAAGACGCTGATGGGAACGGACAAGTCGTACACCAACGGCGACGTGTACGTTGCCGTCACCAAGACCTGGGCGAAACCTCCTGTGCCGTTCCTGGTGAACCTGGGCTGGAAGGCCACCAATGCCACCATCTTCGGCATCGGTGGCCAGAGCACTCGCTTTGGCGGGCGGTTCTTCGGCGGTTTGGGCATTCCGCTACCTCTCTTCCACGGAATCGTGGCCGTACCCTCGGCGGGATTCACGCAGGAGCCCAAGACCTCGGTCAATCTGAACACCCTGCTGAACGCGGCGCTCTATCAGTGCGAGCTTCTAACCGCCTGCAGTCCTGCGTCGTACCCGCTTATGAGCTCCCATATACCCACAACACTCGACTACGCCGTGCGCGTAACGCAGAAGGACAAGCCGCACTTTGCCTTCGATATCGGCGTGGGGCAAGTGGCGGGTAACATAGGATCCATCTATGTTGGAAACCCCTACTTCAATCCCTACAGCGCCGCAGGTGGGCCTCCGGTTGTTACCACGCCCGTGAACCTGCAGGCGCGCACCGTGGTGGGCATGGGCCTCAGCTACAGGTATTAGCCGCATCGCCCGCACCCGGCGAGAACGTGTAGCGCCGGTCTCCTGACCGGCTGTACTGAGGGCCTCCCGGCCCTCAGAGACTTCATCAGGCCTCGAATTCTGGGTGGTCGTGCCGTCTGTGAGAAATGCGGGCCGGCCGCGCCCCTCACGCGCTGCGCAGCACGTTGGTCGCGTGCATCCACTCGCGCAACTTGCGCTGCGCCGGCTTCTCAATCAAGTGCTGCGCAAGAACCGACAGCGCAATCAGCAGCACGTAGCTGATCCAGGGATCGAAGCGGCTCAGGTGCAACGTGTCCAGCACGTGCGAGCGGTGAACGATCTTCCACAGGCTGAATTGCAGCAGGTAGAGGCAAAAGCTGCATTCGCCGATGAAGACCAGCGGCCGCACGCCCAGCGCGTGTGCCAGCGGATTCTCCCCGGCAATTCCCAGAATGACGATGGCAAACAGTGGCATCAGCAGCCCGTCGTGGGTGATGGCGTAGGGAACCAGCGGCCCCATGCGCACGATCGCGTAGATGCCGCCGAAGCCGCTGAGGCCCAGCCACGGCCGCACGCGGCTGGCGCGCGGAATCATCGCATTCAGATTGGCCAGCATCACGCCGAAGACAAAGCTGAACACGTGCGCATACGGCGTGTATTTGAGCGCCCACAGCCACGGCCCGTAGCTCCAGCGGTCGGGATGCGCGATGCCGTCGGGGTTGAAGGCCATGTAGAGCGCGCCCGGCGTCATTCCCAATGCCCACACCACGGCCATCTTGGCCAGATACGGCGTCATCCGCTCCGGCTTCTTTGAGCGCGCCAGCCAGGGAAAGATCGCGTAGTAGAAGGCCTCGGCCGACATGGTCCACGCCGGCGTGTTCACAAACGTGGCTACGGCCGGAACCCAGCCCTGCAGCAGAAATGGAGTGAGAACCACGCCTGTCCAGAACATCGCGTGCGTGTGCGTCATGTACTCCAAACGCAGATTGACCAGGCTCAGCAGGAGGCTGAGAAAGTAGATGGGATAGATGCGCGTGAAGCGCGCCTCCCAAAAGCGCTTGCGGTCCAGCTCCCCGTTCCGCGCCCGCTCGTTGTAGTTGTAGCCGAGCACGAATCCCGACAGCAGGATGAAGTAACTGACAGAGACATATCCAGCGTTGACCACCGGCGCCAGAAATCCGAACCATTGGGGGTTGGAAAAATGGAAAAGAACGATGTTGATGGCCGCGAAGCAGCGCAATCCCGTCAAGGCATTCAGCGGCGCTGGCTTCTGAGTCTCCACGAACAGTTAGACGCTCCGAAAGACAGGGAACAGGGAACAGGGATCAGGGAACAGGGAACAGGGAACAGGGATCAGGGAACAGGGATCAGGGATTAGCAAGCAGCAAACAGGGCATGGCTGGCGAAGTCGCACCGGAGCAGTTTTCTGATCACTAATCCCTGTTCCCTGATCCCTGCTTTTACGCCGTCACCAGCGAGCCCACCTTTTCGCCCAGCACCACGCGGCGCATGTTGCCCGGCCGGTTCATGTTGAAGATGATCATGGGCAGGTTATTGTCTTTGCACAGGCTCACCGCGGTCAGGTCCATCACTTTCAGCCCCTGGCGCAGAATGTCCATGTAGGTGATCTCGTCGTACTTCACGGCGTCCTTCACCAGCACCGGGTCGGCGTTGTAAACCCCCTCCACCTTGGTGCCCTTCAGGAGCACATCGGCCTTGATCTCCATGGCGCGCAGGCTGGCCGCCGTGTCGGTCGAGAAGAAGGGATTTCCGATGCCGGCCGCGAAGATCACCACGCGGCCTTTTTCCAGGTGCCGCACCGCGCGCCGCCGGATGTACGGCTCGGCAATCTGGTTCATGAACACCGCGGTCATCACCCGGCATTGCACCTTGCGTTGTTCCAGAGCATCCTGCAGGGCCAGCGCGTTGATCACCGTCGAAAGCATGCCCATGTTGTCGGCGCTTACGCGGTCCATCTCCTTGGCCTGCTCTTCCACGCCGCGGAAAAAGTTGCCGCCGCCCACCGCCAGGCCGATCTGGACGCCCAGCGCATGAATCTCCGCGAGCTCGCCGGTAATTTCGCTCACTTTTTCGGCGTCCAGGCCGAAGCCCCGTTCTCCCGCCAGTGCCTCGCCCGATAGCTTGAGTACGATTCGTTTGTACATGCCGTTTCGAGTATCGCATACGCGCCGCGGGTCGCGAGGGCGTTTTTGAGACGCCAATCCGTGCAATTTGCCTGTTCCCGAATCGGTCCTTCCCCGCGCTCGTCTCAAATCAGGAAACCGACGCAACTTTTAACGCAACGCCCGTATCCCACGCAAAGCCAATCTCCTTAGACTGGGCATACTCCATCAGGCCTTCATCCTCCTCTGATTGACAGGATCCCATGATCGTCAAGACGCAGCATAAAGGACGCGAGTTCACCGGCCTCGAGATTGACGCGAGCAATGTGCAGCGCTATTTTCCCAAGGACACGAGCGTCATCGAACTGCACCTCGATCATCTCCTGATTCAGCTGGGGCTCGATCCCGAGTTCTGGCAGGGCAATGCGCAGATTTGCGATCCGCGCCTGCGCGCCTGGCTCGAGTCCAAGAACTTCAACGGCCGGCCCGGCGACGCGCCCATCCCTCTGGCGCTGATCCCTTCGGGAAAAAACTGCTTCCGGCTGCAACCCATCGGCGCCAACGGCCGGTCGAAGTTGAAGCCCGCGAGCGTTCCCATCTCCGCCAACTGACCGCGGTCCCCTCGGTCACTTGCTTCTCGCTCGTTCACTTCTTCACCGGCGCACGCATGTACTATCCTCATTCGTCCGCGCAAACCCCTCCACGCACGGCCAGCGAAAAGCCAGAACTGGTTGCACGAATCCTCGGAGGCGATTGAAGAGCGTCTCTCAGGGGCCAAAGCCCCAAGTCTTATGCGCTCCCTGCGGCACGACTCAAGTCGTGCCCTTTCGCGGCATCATTTATGCAACCGGCTCTAGAAGCTAGAAGCTGTTCCCTGTTCCCTGTCTTGTTACACTCGGATTGGAATGAATCTCAACCAGCTCGAACAAGAAATCGTGCGGCACTTTGCCGCTGGCGCCGCCGCGGCCGGCGATCCGGCCGCGATGACCGCCTTTTTAGCTCTGCGCTCGGCGCTTGAAGCCGGCGCGATCCGCGCCGCCGAGCCCGACCCAGCAGCGCCCACGGGATGGCGCGTGAATGCCTGGGTCAAGCAGGGCATCCTGCTCGGTTTTCGCTTGGGCGCTCTCGAAGAATCGGCTGCCGGCAGGCTCTCGTTTGTCGACAAGCACACCTTCCCGGCGCGGCTCTTCTCCGCCGCGGACGGCGTGCGCATCGTGCCCGGCGGCTCTGCGGTGCGTTCCGGCGCCTACGTGGCGCGCGGCGTGGTCTGCATGCCGCCCATGTACATCAATACCGGCGCCTGGGTCGACGAGGGCACCATGGTCGATTCGCACGCCCTGGTCGGTTCCTGCGCCCAGATCGGCAAGCGCGTGCACCTGAGCGCCGCGGCCCAGATCGGCGGCGTGCTGGAGCCGGTCAACGCCAGCCCCGTCGTCATTGAGGACGATGTGCTGGTGGGCGGTAACTGCGGCGTCTACGAGGGAACGCTGGTGCGCAAGGGCGCGGTGCTCGCCGCGGGAACCATCCTCACGCGCGGCACGCCTCTCTTCGATCTCGTCAAAGGCGAAGTGCTGCGCGCGACCGCCGATGCGCCGCTCATCGTTCCCGAAAACGCCGTCGTCGTTCCCGGCGCCCGCGCCGTCGGCAAGGGCAAAGGCCATCCTCAAAGCGAAGCCTGGGGCCTTAGCCTCTACGCCCCCGCGATCGTGAAATACCGCGACGACAAAACCGATTTGAGCACGACCCTCGAAGATTTGCTGCGTTAGGCGGCGCGGAGCAGGGAATCGACCGCCGCTAATGGGTCCCTCCCTAGCTCCGCTAACTCCGCTAACTCCGCTAGCTCCGCTGACTGGCTGAAAAAAGGTCAACACAACGCCCGCTTGCCGCGTCTAAGAGGTGTAGAAAGAGTCCTACTCGCGAGATCCTATGAAAACCAGGTCAACTTGCTGCGTTGCTCTCTCCATTGCCGCTGTTTCCGTCTTCGTCTTTTGCTCGGTGTGCGGATCCGGCGCGGCCCAGCAGCCCTCCGCCCCCACTTCGACTGATCGGCCCGGGGCCACCATCAAGGTGCAGGCGCGCGAGGTTCTCCTGCCGGTGCTGGTTCTCGACAAGCACAACGCGTTCGTCGCTAACCTGACGGCCAAAGACTTCACGCTCACCGAAGACGGCCGGCCGCAGGCGATCAAGAGCTTCGCCTCGCAGAGCAATCTCGCCTTCCGCCTGGGCCTGCTGGTCGATACCAGCCGCAGCGTCTACTCGGCCATGGACAGCGAGCGCAAGGCCGCGGGAAAATTCGTCGGCCTGATGCTCCCCGCCGACCCGAAAGCCGGTGTCCAGGGCGACCAGGCCTTCCTGATTCACTTTGACCGCGAGGTGGAGCTGCTTGAAGACTTCACCAACTCGCGCGACAAGCTCGACCACGAGCTCGACGCGATGACGCCGACCTCGCAGGAGCGCAGCAACCAGGGCCCCGAAAGCAATGGCGGCGATAGCGGCGGCAATGGCGGCTACGGGCAACGCGGCGGGCGCGAGGGCGGTGGAACCCAGCTTTACGATGCCATCTACCTCGCCTCCGACGAGCTGATGAAGCCGCAAGCCGGCCGCAAGGCGCTGGTGGTCTTCTCGGATGGCGCGGATCGCGGCAGCAAGGAGACGCTGAACGACGCCATCGACGCCGCGGACCGCGCCAACGTGCAGGTGTTCACGATTTACTTCAAGGGCGCGGAAGAACGGCCTGCGAACGGCAATCCCGGCGGCGGGCATCATGGCGGCATGGGCGGAGGCGGCTATCCGGGTGGCGGCGGAGGCTGGCCCGGCGGCGGCGGAAACCGCGGCGGCGGCGCGCCCCGAACCGAATCCGGCGTCGACGGCAAGAAAATCATGCAGCAGATCGCCGCGCGCACCGGCGGCCAGTTCTTCGAAGCCAGGAAGAAGGACAACCTCGACGAGATCTACAGCCAGATCGCCGCGTTGCTGCGCCAGCAGTATCTGCTCACCTACACCCCGGACAAGGTCGATACCGAGGGCAACTTCCACAAGATCGTCCTGAAGACCGACAAGGGCGACCTGACGGTATTCACCCGCGAAGGCTATTACGCGCCGGCCGAGTGAGAACGGGGACCAAGGGACCAAAAAGCCCAGCCTTGAGGGCCGGGCTTTTTTCTGCAAAATCCTTCTGCGGGTTACGGAGCTACCGACTGCGTGGCGTGATTGCCATGCGGAACCGCAATCACCGCCGCCGGGTAAGCGCCGTTGATGGGGTAGGGCGTAGCCTGCGTGGCGCTCAAAGCGCCGGTATCGGGATCGAGCTTGAAGCCGGAGATCGAGTCGCCCAGGCGGTTGGCGGTGTAGACGAAGCGGCCCAGCGAGGGCTCGACAACGATCGATACCGGGTCCGTATCGGTGCCGTTCGTGGACGGCCCGCTGATGTTCACGACCGAAGAAGGAGTGCCGGTGGACAGGGTGATCGTGTACGCGGACACCGTGTCATCCAGCGAGTTGGCGACGTAGATGTAAAGGCCGCGGGGATCGATGGTGATGGCGGTCGGTTCGTTCCCGGTCCTGAACGGCCCATTGACCATGAAGTTCAAAGTGCCGCTGGAGAGCACCGTGTAGCCAATCAGCCCGTTCGAGGCGTAGTCAGTGACGTAGACAAAGCGGCTGGTGGGATCGCTGGCCAGCGCCGAGGGCTTCACGCCGGCCTCGTACACGTCGTAAGACTGGTAGGTTGCGGCAGAATTGGCACAGTTTTTTGCCGCCGGCGAGAGCGCTCCGCCCGAGCCGACCGCGAGGCCGAAGACCCAGCCGGGGTTGGCGTTGCTGGTGGTGCTGCCGCCGCTGACGTTGTATGCCGACTGGTCGTATGCCGCCACATACACCGCATTGTTATTGGCCAGCACGGTGACGCCGGTGGGAACGATGCTATCGCCGGGGTAGTAGGCGAGGCTGCGCCCGGTGCAATTCAGGCTCAGATCCACTGTCTCCACAGCCGAACCGATGGCGCCCTTGCTCAGGGCGTACTCCGTCAGGGTCGCGGAGCTCGAGCCGGAAACCACGTACAGGTAGGTGTTCGCGGCATTCACCGCCAGGGACACCGGAGGGGTGGACAGCGTAATCGAGTCCTGCTTGGTCAGAGTGCCATTGTCGGCGATCGTGAAATGGACCACGGTGTTGCCGCCCTGGTTGGCGGCATAAAGGTTGTTGTAGTCCGAAGTCGTAGCCATGGCCACCGGATTGGTCCCGCCCGAGGAGACGACCGGTATGGCCGAGCGGATGGCGCCGGACTCGGCGTCGACGGCGTAGGCATAAATCTGGCCCGCGCTGCCGGCCGATGTGCCCGCGGAGGCAGCCACGAATACGTAGTCGACAGTGACCAGATTGCAGGCCGCCAGGAGTGTGGCCACAAGCAGGCCCATGGCAGAGACCAGAACGAGCTGGCTCAATTTACTGAACTTCATGCGCTTCCTTCGTCATGGGCCCTTGGTTTCAAGCCCTCGAAAAATCTCGTTTACGTTGCCCCGTGGTTATTGTAAAAGCCGCATACGGGGTATTGCCACCAGCGAAGCCGGACGATTGCACGCTCTCACTGCGGCTGGATGCCGCCTCCGGTGCCGTTGTGCGGAACAGCCGCCACAGCTACCGGCTGGGCGTTGGTCGCATACGGAGAGTTCTGCGCATCGAGCAACGTTCCCGCAGTGGCGCTCAGCTCGAAGTCGGAGACGGTGTTGCCGAGAAAGTTGACCGTGAAAAGAAAATGATTGGTTGAGGGATCGATGCCGATCGCGACCGGCTGCAACCCGGTGGCAAAGGTGCCGATCGACGTCAGCACTCCGCTGCTCATGGAATAGGCCGTCACGGTCGCGTCCTCCGAGTTGGCCACATAGACATACGGATACGACGGATCCACGGCAATCGACGAGGGCTGGTTGCCCGCTGGAGTGTCACCTATTTTATTCAATACCCCGGATGCGACCGAGTAACCGACCACTATGCCGTTGGTGGAATCGGTCACGTAAACGTAGGTGCTGGTTGAATCGCTCGCAATCGCGGAGGGACGAATGCCGAGTCCCTTACCGCCAACTCCCATATCGTGTGGCACGCCGCCGTTGACCGGTGTGAGGGCCCCGCCGGAGCCGACTGCGAAGCCGAAGACATAGCCCCTGTTGGGGGTTACCGAGGAGTCATAGGCCGTAACGTAGACATACGAGCCGGAGGCCAGAACGTTCAAAGCCGTGGGCACGATGACGTCCTTGGGGGCGCTCGGAACCGTCAGCGGCCAGAATTGGGCGTTGTTGGCCGCGTTGGTCGCGGGCGTTCCCAGGCACACGGTTGTCGTACAGTTTGCGCTGCTCGTGGGCGCCACCAGCGGGAAGACGGAGATGGAACCGGAGCAGGGATCGGCCGTCGAGCACAACGGCAGCGGCTGGTAGGTGTCGACCACGAAGACGTTGGCCTTGCTGGTAGCAATGGCCAGCGGATAAATCCCCGGCGTGTTGACGGTGTTGTTGGGATAGACCTTGCCATCGTTGCCGATGGCGAACTGGACAATGGTGTTGTCGTCCTGATTCACCACGAAGAGATTCTGGTTGTCGGCGGAGACGGCCTCGGCCACCGGGTTGCGCCCTCCGGAAGGAAACGGCGAGGTGGGAATCTGGCGCATGCGCCCCGACTCCGAGTTGATCTCGAAGACGTCGATCTCGCCGTATTGATTGGCGCCGGCGGCTTTGGCACTGGCCACGAAGACAAAATCCACGGTAAGCGTCTCGCAGGCGGTGATCAGCGAAGCCGCCGCGAGGCTGGCCGCGGCAACCAGCACAAGCTGGCTCGATCTCAAAAACTTCATGCGCATCTTTCTTCGGCAGGCCACCCTGGGGGCCCGTGAAATATCGGTTTTTTTGATCGAATCCCGGCGCGAGCAGCGAAACGCCGTGCCGGGACTCGGAGATTGATGACCAGACTCCGAAGTTTCCGGAATCTTTAAAACAGGCTTCCGCCAGCCGATCGGCATCGCGCCGGCGCATACCGCCTGGCCTTATCCGGTGCGCCCATCGACGAAGCAAAACGTCGCCGGTCCCTCAAGCGAATAGCTTTGCGTGGTGCGCATATCGTTCAGGTCTCCGGAGTTGGGATCCACCGTGCGCCCGGTCACGTTATTGCTGTAAGCGTTGGCTTCAAAAATGAACTGGTCCGAGGGATCCTCGACGATGCACTGCGGACCCGAACCGGAGCCGAACGGCTCTTCGGCGATGAAATTCAGCTGAAACGAGGGTGCAGTGGTGATGAAGTAGCCGGCGATGCCGCTGTCCGGGTTATTGCCGGTGGTGTTATTCCCCTGGTTGGCCACGTACAAATACTTGCTCTTGGACTCGAGAATCACTGCAATGGGATTCGCCAGTGTGGGATCGTCGGGAATCACGCCGCTGGTCTCGGCCTGCAATGCGCCGCCTGTGGTGGGGGTTAAAGGCAGGATCTGGCTCTGCGAAGTGGTAGAGGTCCCGTTAAACGAGACCGTGACCGGCTCGTTGTCGAGCACATAAATCACGCCGTTTGTATTCACAATGGCGGTGCCCTGCCCGATGCCCAGCGATTGCACGCCGTTTTGGCTCAGCTGCAATTGGCCGCTGGTGGGGCTGTAGGAGTAAGGCCAGACCGAGGCGCCGCCGGTGTACGGGTACGCGGTGGTCAAGGCGGCCGAGGCGGTCGCGGAGGCCGTGGGCGTCGCGGTCAGGGTCAGAAGATAGGAACCGCTGAGAGCGAAGTCCACTGGGTTGGCGGGAACCGGGAAGTAAGTAATCGCGGCGCCGTTGAGCTTGACCTGCGCATTCTGGACCAGCGACAAACGGCCCGTGGTCTGATTGATCTGGAAGACCGTGATGTCGCCGCAGGTGGTCACCGTGCCGCCGGTGCCCAAGGTCCCCAGGGCCTGCGCGCAGGCGTCGCTACTCGACGGATTGGCGTTATCCGGCGCGTCGTGGTCCAGGACCATCAGATAGTTGCCCGAGCCATCCGCGATGAGCCGGAACGGGTTGAAACCCTGCGTAAAGTAGGTCTCCTGAGGCGTCAGGATGCCATTGCCGCCCACCGCAAACTCGGTGATGTTGGCGTTCTGGCAAACGTTGGCGCCCGTGCCGTAGCAATCGCCGTTGCCCGCGGCGCTGGTGCCGCGGTTCAGAACATAAACGAACCGGCTGCCCAGCGTAAGCACGGCGCGGACCGGGTTGGAGCCTCCCGAAGCCACCGGCAGTCCGTTGATCGTGGCCAGATGGCCGGTGTTGTGGTCGATCTTAAAGCCGGAGATGATGCCGTTGTTCCCGGACGAGGCGGTCACGGTTCCCGTGACATACAAGAAGCCAACTGTATAGCTTTCATTGCAAGACGTTACGCTACAGATGACGCCCGCAGAGAGGGCGCCCATCACAAGCGCCTTGCCGAATTTCGTGAACCTCATGCTATTCCTTCATCCTGGTCAGGCGTGCGCCGCCAAGTTTGGTCGTTCCCGAGCAGTGCTGGGTTGGGATGGAATCCCTGATGAATTGTAAAAGGCCAGGGCAGGTTGTGCCTAGTTTCCCTATGGGACCGGGCAAAAGCCCCGATTGCCAACAGGTCGCCGCCCCGATCCCAGTCCCGTCGCCCGGTTCGCCAACCGCAAACCCGCTCACGGGATGCAATCGCAGTATAGACGCTCCAGACAGGGCGATGGGCAGCATGGGCCAGCCCGTATTTCTCACGCGCGGCAGGAACCTGTAGCGCCGGTCTCCTGACCCCCGCAGGGCAGGCGGCAGTTCACTTCCCCTGCGCCTTACCAAACGCGGCAGGAGTTCTCTGGAACCATGGGCTGGCCCTTTTTGCAGCCAAAGGCCTTGCCGAAGGCGTCGAAGTTCTGCATTGTGCCGTTTACGCGCCAGCGGCCCGGGGAATGCGGGTCGGTGAGCGCCCTCTGGCGGGCGATGGCCTCGGTGCGGTTCTGGCACCATAGCTGGGCGAAGCCGATGAAATAGCGCTGCGCCTCGGTAAAGCCGTCGATCCTGTCGTCGATGCTCTTGTGCTCCTCGGCCAGGGCGTCGAGCAGCGCCTCGTAAGCGATGCGCAGCCCGCCATTGTCGGCCGTATTCTCGCCCAGCGTGAGGCGCCCGTTCAGATGCGCGGCTGGCGTGTCGCCGTGCGCCGGCGCGGCCTCAAAGCCGCTGTACTCATCGGCCACGCAATCGGTGCGCTCGGTGAACGCCTTGCGATCCGCAGCCGTCCACCACTCGTGCAGATTGCCCTTGCCGTCGAACTGCGAGCCCTGGTCGTCGAATCCGTGCGTCATCTCGTGCCCGATGCCCACACCGATTCCGCCGAAGTTCACCGCCGCATCGGCCTTGAAATCGAAGAACGGAGGCTGCAGGATGCCGGCCGGGAAATTGATGTCGTTGAACGAGGGGTCGTAGTACGCATTCACCGTGGGTGGCGTCATGCCCCACTCTTTTTCGTCCACCGGCTTGCCCAGCTTGGCAAACTCGTAATTACGCTCGAAGAGGGCCGCCTGCTCCTGGTTTTCCTCATACGTGCCGCGGCGGACCTTCACGCTCGAGTAATCGCGCCACTTCTCCGGATAGCCGATCTTGTTGCGGATCATGGCCAGCTTCTCTTCGGCGGCCTTTTTTGTCGCGTCGCTCATCCACGGCAGATCGCGCATATCGTCCGCCAGAGCTTTTTCGAGCGCGGCCACCAGCTTATCCATGCTTTCTTTGGCCGCGGGCGGAAAGTTCTCCTTCACCCAGTCCTGGCCCACGGCCTCGCCCAGCGCCGCGTCGGTCGCCGCCGTGCACTGCTTCCACCGCGGCTGGGGCACTTTCTGGCCAACCAGGGTTTGCCCGAAGAAGCGGAAGTTTTCATCAAAGAAGGCGCTCGAAAGGTTCGTGGCCTCGCCGTGCAGCACCTGCCAGCGCAGATAACTCTTCCAGGCATCGAGCGGCTCGCCGGCAAGAAGGGCGCTGAGACCCTTGAAGAAATCGGGCTGGGCTACGTTGAGCGTGTCGAAGGAACCGATGCCGATGCTGCCGAAATAAATCTTCCAGTCGAACTCCGGAGTGAGCTTTCGGAAGTCGTCCACGGTGTAGATGTGGTAGACCTTTTCCGGATCGCGCCGGTCCACGCGGGACATGGAGGCCTTGGCCAGCGCGGTTTCGATCTCCATTACCGAAGCGGCCTCTTTGGCGGCCTCGCCGGGCGTGTCGCCGGCCAGAACGAACATCTTCTTTACGTGCTCCACATAGGCCGCGCGGATCTCGGCAAAATGCGGCGAATCGGTGAGGTAGTAATCGCGATCGGGCAGAGAAAGCCCGCCCTGGGCGGCTGCGGCGATTTGCTGCGACGAGTCTTTTTCGTCCTGCGCGACACCGAACTCAAAGAAGCCGTCGGGCGTGCCGCGGTTTTCAAGCCACGCGAGCAATGCGGGGATTTGGCGCGTGCTCCCGAGCGCGGCGATCTGCTTCCAGGAGCCCTGGATGGGCTCGAGCCCGAGCTTTTCGATGGTCGCCGTGTCCACGCAGGACGCGTAGAAATCGCCGTACTGCTTTTGCAAGGGAGTCTGCGGGGCGCTCGCCGCCGCGTCCAGGTCCTTCCAGAGCAGGTACTGGTCGCGCAACTGTAACAGTGAGAAGGAGCGCGTCCAGGTTGACTGGTCGGAGGGAATCGGATTCTCCTTCATCCATTTGCCGCAGGCGTATTGGTAGAAGTCCACGCAGGGATCGGCGGTGGTATCTATCGCGGAGAGGTCGAAGCTCTTGACCGTGGGAGGCGGCGCGGGTCTCGATGTGACATCTTGCGCAATCGGCGGTTGCTGGGCAGCCGGCGCAGTCTGCGCCAGCGCGGCCCCGGCGGCAAAAATCAGCAGAATGGGAGCAGTGCGGAGAAAGTGCATATTGAACCTCTAAATGATCGGGCCGGCCAGGAGTCTTGCTGGAGCCAAAGCCGCCCGCACGAATCAGGGACAGATTGTAACCTGTGGCAGCGGCGTTGAACAGGCGGCCACGGCCGACGCCAAGGGCATTTGCGGCCGGTCGTGCAATGCACACCCCCGGCGCGGATGCTCGATGTACTCTGGAGTTTGGTTGGCATGTTGCGTGTTGAATCCACGTGAATTCTCACCATAGGAGAGGCACAGTGACTACGGATGCAAAGGCAAGCGGGACGGGCGCGAAGACGATTCGCCGCGCGCTGCTCAGTGTCACCGACAAGACGGGGCTGGTTGAGTTTGCCCGGGCGCTGGCCGGAGCGGGCGTGGAGCTGATTTCGACGGGCGGAACCGCAAAGGCACTGCGTGCCGCAGGGCTCTTGGTGAAAGACATCAGTGAACTCACAGGCTTTCCCGAAATGCTCGACGGCCGCGTGAAGACCCTGCATCCCCGCGTGCATGGCGGCCTGCTCTACATCCGCGGCAATGCCGAACATGAGGCGGCGGTGAAAGCGCACGGCATCGAGCCCATCGACATGGTGGTGGTGAATCTCTACGCCTTCGAGAAGACCGCGGCGCAATCCGGCGTCGCCTTCGGCCATCTCATCGAGAACATCGATATTGGCGGGCCGTCGATGGTGCGCTCGGCCGCGAAAAACTTTGAAGATGTGGCGATCGTAACGCGAGTGGCGGACTATCCCGCGCTGACCGAAGAATTGCAGGCGAATGGCGGGGCACTGACGCGCGCAACGCGATGGAAGCTGGCAAAACAGGCCTTCGCGCTCACCTCCGCGTACGACTCCGCGATTGCCAGCACGCTCGAAAAGATTGCCGATGCGCCCGCGCCCGAAGCTCCCGCGGCCTTCCGCGATGCGGCGCTGCCCGAGACGCTGCGCATCAATCTGCCGCAGGCGCAGTCGCTGCGCTACGGCGAGAATCCCCACCAGCGCGCCGCGTTGTATGCCGACGGCTCGGGTCTTGGCATTGCCGGCGCAAAGCAGTTGCAGGGCAAAGAACTGAGTTTCAACAATCTCGTCGATCTCGATGCCTGTTGGGAACTGGCGCAGGAGTTTCCATCCGGCGAGTCCGATCCGGCCGTCGTGATCATCATCAAGCACACCAATCCTTGCGGCGCGGCCACAGGCGCGACCATTCTCGAAGCCTACAAGAAGGCTTTGGAGTGCGATCCGGTCTCGGCCTTCGGCGGCGTCATCGGCATCAATCGCGAAGTGGACGGCGCGGCGGCGGAAGAGATCGCGAAGCTATTTGTGGAAGCCATTGCCGCGCCGGGATTTTCAGCCGGCGCGCGCGAGCGCTTTGCGGCGAAGAAGAATCTACGCTTGGTGGAAGTGAAGGCCGCCCCGGCTAGTCCCGTCCTCAAGCAGGTGTCGGGAGGGTTGCTTCTGCAGGACGCCGACACGGGCCGCGTAACCGAGTCGGAGCTGAAGGTGGTCACGTGGCGTCCGCCCACGGCTGAAGAGTTGCGCAGTCTCCTCTTCGCTTGGCGGGTGTCGAAACACGTGAAATCGAATGCCATTGTCTACGCGCGCGACGGGCAAACGCTGGGCGTGGGCGCGGGGCAGATGAGCCGTGTGGACGCGGCCAGGTTTGGCGCCATGAAGGCCGCGCTGCCGCTCCAGGGCTCGGTGGCGGCGTCGGACGCGTTCTTTCCATTCCCCGACGGGCTTGAGGCAGTGGCCGCGGCCGGCGCCACGGCGGTCATCCAGCCCGGCGGCTCGGTGCGCGACGAAGAAGTGATTGCCGCCGCCGACAAGCTGGGCCTGGCCATGGTCTTTACCGGCATACGGCACTTCCGGCACTGATCGATTTTGCGTCACAGTGGCCCGTGTTATCAGTCTGTAAGCGGCTTGCATGGCCTATACGGCTCAATCTTGCCGGAATATCCCCAATTCCGCCGCGCACGCGAGACTATTGGCGCGTAAAATCGTCTGTAACGGTAGGCGAAGTTGTCCGGCTGAGAGTTGCTCGGCTGCCTACGCCGCGTTTCAGCTTTTCGCGAGCGTTTCATACGTTTTGCTGGCTTCGAGGAACGTGGGGATTTCCCTGCATGAGGACAAAATTGACTGTATTTTCGACTTTTGGGCGCGGATTTGCCCCCGCCGTTCTGCTTTTAGTCTCCGCAGCAGCCGTTTGCGCGCAAAACGCATCCCAAAGCGCGCCTTCGCCCACGGCTCCCGCGAGCCCGGCGAAGTCCGGGCAGGCGCAGCCTGGCTCCGCGCCGGAACAGGCCGCTCCAGCGAAGACGTCCGCGGCCGAGCCAGACACGAAACCGGCCGCAAGCTCGGCCAATCAGACGCCGTCTGTGGCCGAGCCCGACCGCGCCAAGGCGTACTACCATCTGGCGCTGGCTGCCGTGTACGAGGATGACGCCATCTCCGACGGCCGCTCCGACGAGGTGAACAAGGCCATCGAGGAGTACAAGCTGGCGCTCGATGCCGATCCCAATTCGGCGGAGTTGGCCGGCGATCTGGCCGAGCTCTATTTCCGCGTGGGCCGCGTGCACGATGCCGAAGTGACGGCGCGGATGCTCTTGAAGATCTCGCCCAACGACATCGACGCGCACAAGCTGCTGGGCCGGATCTACCTGCGCCAGCTGGGCGAGGGCGAAAACTCGAGCGCGGGGGCCGCGGCGCCGGGCAACTCGCAAAACGGGGTGCTGGACCAGGCCATTGCCGAGTTCCAGAAGATCGTGGCCCTCGAGCCGAAGAGCGTGGAAGACCACATGGTGCTGGGGCAGCTCTACACGGTGAAGCACCAGCCCGACAAGGCCGAGTCGGAGTTCAAGACCGCGCAGGCCATCGAACCGGAATCGGAAGAAGTGGTGTTGAACCTGGCCCGGCTCTACGCCGAGAGCGGCGACTTCGAGCACGCCGTGAAGTCGATCGAGTCGGTGCCCGCAGACGGGCGCACGCCGAAGATGGAGTTCACGCTGGGCGCGTTGTACGACCAGATGAAGCAGCCCAAAGACGCGATTGCGGCGTACAAGCGGGCTGAGGACATGGAGCCCGGCGATTTACAGACTGTGGATGCGCTCGCCGCAGCGCTGCTCAGCGACAACCAGCTCGACGAGGCGCTGACGCAATACAAAAAGCTTGCCGAAGACAATCCCGACGACGCCGAGCCGCTGATCCACGTCGCCGAGATCGAGCGCCGCCAGGGCAAGTACGAAGATGCGCTGGCCGTCATCCGCAAGGCGCGCAAGATGGATCCCAACTCGCTGGAAGCGGGATTCAACGAAGGTCTGCTGCTCGACATTCTGGGCCGGCTCGACGACGCCGTCCAGACCTACCAGGCGATGTCGGATGCAACCTCGCACGCCAACGGCGCCTATACCGAAGAGGAGAAGAACAACCGCAGCATCTTCCTGGAACGGCTGGGAACCGTGTCGATGGAGGAAAACAAGCTCGACCAGGCGATTGCCGCGTACCAGAAGATGATCGACCTGGGCGGCAGCATTGCGGTGCGCGGCTATCAGGGCGAAGTGGATGCGTATCGCAGCGCGCACCAGTTCTCGAAGGCGCTCGACGTGGCCCAGAAGGCCGTAGCCGCCAATCCCAAGGATAGCGACCTGAAACTGATGCTCGCGGGAGAACTCGCCGACCAGGGCCATCCCGACGAGGGACTGGCGATGGCCAGGAGTTTGCTCGATGGCGCCTCGCCCGACGAGCAGCGCGGCATCTGGTTCGCGATCGGGCAGATGCACGTGCGCCTGCACCGCTGGAAGGATGCTGAAGAGGCCTTCGACAAGGGCGATGCGCTGGCGACCAAGAAGGAAGATCGCACCTATCTGTTCTTCCTGCGCGGCGAACTGGCCGAGCGGCAGAAGCATTACGACCAGGCGGAGCAGTTCTTCAACCAGGCGCTCAACCTCGACCCTGAGAACACCATGACGCTCAATTACCTGGGCTACATGTGGGCCGACAAGGGTGAGAAGCTGCCCGAAGCGCTGAAAATGATTCGCAAGGCCGTGGAGTCCGAGCCGTGGAATGGCGCCTATCTCGATTCGCTGGGCTGGGTGTACTTCAAGATGGGCGAGTACGAGCTGGCCGAAGACAATCTGCGCCAGGCGGTCAACCGTGACCAGACCGATGCCACCGTGCACATGCACCTGGGCGATCTCTACGAGAAGACCGGGCGCATCCGGCTGGCCGCGGCGCAGTGGGAGTTGTCGCTGGCCGACTTTGCCAAGTCGTCGCCCGCCGACGTTGAGCCCGGCGACGTGGTCAAGGTGCAGAAGAAGCTCGAAAGCGCCCGAGTCAAGCTTGCAAAAGAGGAAAATGCTCTAGGCGAGGCCAAGCCGGAGTAGGGCAGCCAATACAGCTTTCACTTTGTCATCCTGAGCGAAGTTTGGCGCGCTACGCGCGCCAAACGCAGTCGAAGGATCTGCGGTTGCTTTTTTTGGGTGATCGCACCTACGCGCCCATTCGATCGTCCGCACGATTCAAACCGGCCGGTTCCACGTCGTACCATTCCCGGCGCAAATCAATCCATGCGGGACTCTTCTTCGGCCGCTCAGGATGACAGCCTCCAACGTGTTTGGTCAACCCGGAGCTGTCATCTTGAGCACATGCCGGCGCTACTGCGCGTGCGCCGTTGCGTCGGCCAGATACACATCCACATTGCTCTTATCCACGAGCGACGTGCCCGTATCGATGAACGCCGGGTAAGGCGCGAAGGCGTCGATGCTGTAATCCTTGCCGAGTTGCGTGGGCGGATCGTGATAGATCTCGTCCAGAGCCTTGAGCCCCACGAAGCCCATCGTGAAGGGCTTCTGCACGATCGTCGCGTCGATCGTTCCGTCCTTGATGCCGTTCAGTGTATCGGGATTCACGTCCCACGCCACCACGAGGCGGCTTTTGTCGCCGGTGCGCTTGACGGCATCGGCCACCATCTTGCCCGAGACCGAATCGAGGCAGACAAAGGCATCGATCTTCTTTGCGCCGGCCAGAGCCAGCAACTGCTGGGTGCGGTCGAAGGCCGCGCTGGCGTCGCCCTTGATGTCGACCACGTCCACGATGCTGATGCCGGGCCGCGAGGCGAACACATCTTTGAAACCCTTCAAACGCTCTTCCGTGTTGGGCTGGCCCGTGATGGTAAAGAAGACCACGTTGCCCTTTCCGCCCAGCTTCTCCACGACACGTTGGCCGCCCAGGCGGCCCGCCTCCAGATTGTTAGTGCCGATGAAGTAGAGCCTGTGGCTGCCCGCGGCGTCGGAGTCGATGGTGATCACGGGAATGCCGGCAGCGATCGCGGCATCGATCTCCGGCGTGAGCACGGCAGCGTCGGAAACCGAGATGAGGATGCCGCCCGGCTTGGCGGCGACTGCATTCTTCAACTCCGTCAACTCCGCCTGCGGATCGTAATTGTCGGGCCCGGCCACCTTGGCCGTCACCCCGTACTCCGCCGCCGCCTTCTTGAATCCCGCAACGGCCGTCTGCCAATAGTTCAACGACATGTTCGAGCCGACCAGGTAAAACACCTCTTTGGGCGAGTGTCTTGCTTCGCACCCCGGGATCGACACCGCGGCCAGTACCGCGAGCGCAAGCGCTGTTCTTCTCCCTGGTTTCATGGTCTCCTCCTTCTTGGAACCGGTCTCATCAATCAGCATCCTCGACTCGCCGAATGCCTGGGCCCCGCCTTGTTGGCCGGTCCCACACTTGCCCAGCGCGCCGTAGAGGCATTGATGAGACCGGTTGTACGGCGAGATAATCCCTCGCGGCCGGCGCTGGCCGTTCCGCGCGCGCGGCGGCCCATCGAGAAAATTGGCTGGATGGTACTCCCGTCAACACGGCCTTGTCCATCCTGCTGTGCACAGTCGTTTCTATACCACCCGCGGTTTGCGTCGCCGCGTGACACAGGGCACAGAGATGGCTTCTCCGCGCCCACCTATCCCCTTTTGCGGTATAACCGGACCAGATGACGACGCTCAAGACCGAATCCATCGCCGCCCTGCCCGCGGCAATCGCCGTGGACGGCCGGGTTGGCAGCGATTTGACGAGCCGTGCCCACGCCGAGCCCCCGCACGCCTACCGCTCTCCCTTCGCGCGCGACGCCGCGCGGGTCCTTCATGCGCGCGCCTTTCGCCGCCTGGCCGGCAAGACGCAGGTTTTTACCCGTCTGCCCGCCGAGGGACTTTCCGACCACTTTCGCAGCCGCCTCACGCACACCCTCGAAGTGTCGCAGATTTCGCGCACCGTGGCGGAGGCGCTGGGACTGAATACGCGACTGGCCGAGGCGTTGGCGCTGGCGCACGACATCGGGCATCCGCCCTTCGGCCATGCCGGCGAACGGGCCCTCGACCGCGCGCTCCGCGGCCACGGCCTCGGCTTCGACCACAACCTTCATGCGTTGCGCATCGTTACCTGGTTCGAGGAGCGCTATCCAGCCTTTCGCGGTCTCAATCTTACCCTCGCCGTCCGCGAAGGCATTGTGAAGCACTCGCGCGATTACTCCTCTGCGGAGCATCCGGAGCTCGCGGAGTATTTCCTCGGCGAGCTTCCTCCGCTCGAAGCGCAGTTGATCGATCTGGCCGACGAGATCGCCTATCTCGCCGCCGATCTCGACGACGGACTTGACTCGGGCGTGATCGCGCTCGATCAGGTGCGCGAGGCCGTGCCTCTGTTCCGCGGCTTTCACGATGCGGTGCTGGCCGGTTATCCCCATGCCGCGCCCAAGGTCGTGGTGTATGAAGCCCTGCGCCGCATGTTGAACGCCTTGGTCACGGACCTCATCGGCGAAGTGCGCGCGCGCGTCACTGCTTTGGGCGCGACCACGCTCGCAGAAATCCGCCGCGCGCCCCAACGGCTGGCCGCGCTCAGCCCGGAGATGGAAGCCGCGCGCGCGGCGGCAAAGGGTTTTCTCTACGCCAGCCTCTACAACTCGCCCGGCCAGGAGCAAGTGCATGAACAGGCAGAAAAAGTGGTCGCCGAACTCTTCGCTTTCCTGATGGCCGAGCCGGGGCTCATGCCGGAAGATCACCAGGCGCAGATTCCCACCGAAGGCCTGGCGCGCACCGTGGCCGACTACATCGCCGGCATGACCGACAGCTACATTGTGCAGTTATGGCAGCGCTGCGGCGGCAAGTAGTGGCGATGTTCTCTGTTCGCGCGGATTCACGCCAGTGGGGTTCGTGCTATCCCACCCTTTCGCCCAGAAATCGGGCGAAAGGGCACGGGAAGATTCCTTTTCAGGCGGTCAGAGATAGAGTTCGCCTATTTTGCAGGAAGAAATTCGATCCGCGCCAGATCGTCCACCTGTTTGAATCCATAGTCGGCGGTCAGCAGCACATGATCGGGCGAGGCCATCGCCAGATCGAGAGCGAAGGCGTCGGCGTAGGAGATTTTGCGGTCCACTTTCATTCCGGCGGCGTGAACCGCAGACTCGGCGTTGGCTGGTGTAATCTCTGCCTCGCTCGGCAGCAGGCTGCTGAGAATATGCGCTTGCCGAGCCGGGCCGAAGCGCTTCCGCAGGTTTCCCGCCACCTCGCCCCATTGAACCGCGGTGATGCGCACTTCAACGCGGCCCTCAACACAGTCCTTCAATACCGATTTCACGCGGTGGCAGCCTGCTTCCATATCGAGGAAGCGGATCAATGCCGAAGAGTCCAGCACGTACACAGTCATCGATCTCTATTACCAACTTTCTTCTTCGCGCAACTCTCGCTCGCGTTCGAGACGGCGGTCTTCAAGGAGAATCTCCGTTCCCGAAGGTCCACCGGCGGTATACCCGCACATCTCATCGATCTTGCGCAGTTTTGCGGCCAACGTCTCGGGATCGATGATGACGCGCGAGCCCTCCTGGCGAATGGCGACCCGAGTTCCCGGTTTGATCCCAAGTTGTTGCCGGATCGCCGCAGGAATCACCAGTTGGCCCTTTGTGCTTACAGTTGTATAAACCTCGTCCATGGCTTACATTCTAACACGAGTAAGACAAAAATAGAAAGTAAGAAATAGCACTAAAGTAAGACGTTTATTAGATTTCTTACTGTTCACTCATCCCTTTACTGCACCGTCCCCTGCGGCCGCAGCCGCCGCAGGTCCAGCGCGCACTGCACGGCGTTTTGCGCATTGAGGCGCAGATTGTCGGCCGCGGCCCAGAGCCAGAGCCGCGTTGCCTGGCTGGAGTTGCGGCCCAGCGGCTCAGTGCGCAGCCGCACCTGCACTTCGTTCTGTCCCGTCGCCGCCAGATTCGAAGGCGCATCCGTGTCTTCGAGGATCAGCTCGATGTGCTCGCCGGCAAGCACCTCTTCGAGGGCCATGGTTTCCACCGCATGATCGAGTTCGACGGCGATGGAGAACGTGAGGCCGTGGAAGACCGGCGCGTGGATGACCTGCACGGCGAGGGCCGGGCCGCGGCCGCCGGTGAGCGCCTCGTAGTGGCGGCGGATGCGGTCTTCCACGCGCGCCAGGCTGATCTGAGCCTCTTCGCCCATGCCGGCGAGCATATTGAACGCGGCCTGCGCGTCGTACACGGCGCGCGGCAGCGACTGGAAGTTGAGCAGGTTCACGGTCTGCTGGTGCAGCTCGTCCATGGCGGCGCGGCCGAACTCGCTCGCCGGCTCGAGAACCGTTGCGGCGGCAAAACGGATGGGCGCGGCCTGCTGCAGCCGCTCCAGCAGCAGGGCAATCGCGACGACCGCGGGATGCGCCGGAACGATGGCAGGAGTAAACAGATCCACGGCGGCGGCTTCAGTGCCCACCCAGGGAGCGCGGATCAGAACCCCCGTCTCCTCGTCGAGAGCGCCGGAAAGATCGAGGACCGTGGAGCCGGCGCGAAGGGCCTGCTGCCAATAGCGGCGCGTCAGATTCTCGGAACCGCAGAAGAAGGTGAAATCGGCGCGATCGAAGGCGCCGGAACCGATGGCCTGGATGAAGGTGACTTCGTCGCCCACCTGCTCCAACTGGCCCTGGGTCTCTTCTTCGTCGAGCAGGGCAAAGTTGGAGGCGGCAAGCGGTGACTCGGAGAAAACGTCCTTCAACTCCCGGCTCAGCAGGCTTGATGCGCCGGCGATGGCAATCTTGTACACAGGCATCCTTTAAAGCAGCGAGTCAGCGAGGCGTCCTTGGTGCCGATGGCCCATTGTAAAGCGAAATCTACTCCGGCAAGCGCGGCCCGAGCGACTCCGGTTCCTGGGTGACACCGGACAACCGATCGCCAGCCGGGCGACGGCGGCGGCGGCGCCACCCATAGACAGTGCGCGCCCAGATCCCCGAAAACATGTAGGCCAGCGCGGCCAGGAACATGGTCACATTCGAAAACCTGACCACGATGTAAGTAAACAGCGCCAGCAGCAAAATAAGCCGGAAGGGATGGCTGCGGGAGAGGTTAATCTCCTTGGCCGACCAGAAGCGCCAGGTGCTGACCATCAGGTAGGCGGTGAGGCCGACCAGGATAAGCCAGACAATGGCAATGTGCCAGTAGACATTGGGGATTCCGTAGCAAAAGTGCACGCTGGCGGCAAGCAGGCCGGCGGCTGCGGGAATCGGCATGCCTACAAAATACTTGCGATCGGGCCGGCCGGGATTGCGCGGCTGCGGGTCGTGGCTGATGTTGAAGCGCGCCAGCCGCGATGCCCCGCCGAGAAGAAAGAGAAAACAGATAAAGATGCCGGCCTGCATCAGGTGCATGTGCAGTTGCGCATTCATCGAGTCAGGCAGGAAGTGAAATCCCCAGACGAAGGCAAGCAAGCTGGGCGCCATGCCGAAGGTGATGATATCGGCCAGCGAATCCAGCTCCCGGCCGAAATCGCTGGTGGTGTTCGTCATGCGCGCAATGCGCCCGTCCAGCGCATCGAAGGGGATGGCGAAAAGAATGGCGATCGCGGCCCAGTCGAGGTGCATTTGCGCGTCGCCGCTGATGGCGTCGATGGTCTGGGTGATGGAAAAGTAGCCGGCGGCAATGTTGCCGGCGGTGAAAAGCGATGGCAGCAGAAACATGCCGCGGCGCAGGCGGGGATGCGGCCTTGACTTGATCTCGGCAAGATCGAAGTGGTTCATGCGCGCTCTCCTGACGGAGCCACAGCGAGAACGCTGGCGCCGCCTTTCACTCGTTCTCCCACCTTTACCCGAAGTTCGGCGTTGGCGGGCGCCAAAACGTCGACCCGGGAACCGAACTTGATAAGGCCCACGCGCTCGCCGCGCTCCACGGTCTGGCCTTCGCTGCAGCGGCAAACGATGCGCCGAGCCAGAAGTCCCGCGATCTGTTTGAAAGTGACTTCAAGACCCAAGTCCTCGCCCTGGCCGCACAACGTGACCATGCTTTGTTCGTTGCGCTCGGCCGAGGCCGGGTTCATGGCGTTCAGGAACTGACCGTTCAGGTATTGGACTTGGATGACTGTTCCGGAGATCGGTGCGCGGTTCACGTGCACATCGAAGACGCTCAGGAAAATGCTGATGCGCTGGCGCGGGCCTTCAGGAGTATTGATGGATACGGTTTCGGTGACCAGGCCGTCACCCGGAGACACAATCAAACCTTTGCCGGTGGGGATGGCGCGCTGGGGATCGCGGAAAAACCAGAGGAAGAATGCCGCCAGCAGAATCGGGGCCACGCCCCAGGCCCAGCGGCCTGTAAGCCACGTGAGCGCTGCAGCCACCGCCAAAAGGCTGAGCGCGTAAATGTAACCGTCGCGAACCATTGTCCCCAACGATTATACGGTGCTTCCGGGCAAGGCCGGGGGCAGGCTAAGCGCCGAAGGGGCACACACCCTATGACGTAACGCGACCGGCTCACGCCCCGGGGCGTTGCGATGGGCAATTGTCCGTCAAAAGCCCTTGAACTTGCGACCGGCTTCTGATCTAGGCCACGGCTGGCATACGCCGCTCGAGCGCGAAGATCAGATCCTTGGCGTGCAGCTTGAGTTTCTTCAGCCGCACTTCCTCGATCTGTTCGTCTTCGGAGAGGTAGGGCTTTTCGAGCAATTCTTCCAAACGCTGAGCGTAGAGGCGATGTTCGGCGTGCAGGCGATCAAGCTCGTCGCTCAGCGCGGAAACCTGGATTTCATCCATCAACCACCCCCATTGGCGATTCAGTTGGGACCATCTGCTGAGGCCGCCAATTTTTTTCTTAGAACATTTACATATATCGCCACAATAGCAGAATCGGCAAGCGACAAAATCACCGAAGGTAACCTGAGGCTGTGGATTTCAGACGGGGAGACAGCGGAGCAAGCGGCGCTAGCAGCGTTGGCGGAGTGAGGCCTGATCGACCGGCGCTCATGAAAGTCTCTCAGCGAGCTGGAGGCTCATCAGGACCGCATCTTCAATAGGGTCTGCATAATAGCTCGTCCGGAGACCGATTTGGACAAAGCCAAGAGCCCGGTAAAAAGCCCTTGCCGGGCGGTTCGAGGCCCGCACTTCAAGGAGAAGTTCATTCGCGCCCGCAGCCTTGAGTTCGGCCGCCAGCGCCCTAAAAAATAGCTGGCCGAGGCCCTGCCCCTGGTTCTCCGCGGCGACGGCGATGGTTTCAAGCTCGGCCTGAGGCGGCAGGAGACTGGCAACGGCAAAGCCCAGGACAGAGCCCGCTTGGGACCCGGCAACCACCAGCGCGATGCGGCGCGGCGTCGATGTGGGCCCGATTTGCGAATTGATGGCATTCAAGTAGGCCGACTGCGGCCAATGGGGCGCCTCAGGAAGCGTTTCGGCAATGGCCAGCACCTGGGCGAGGTCGGCGGCCTTCATCGGCCGGATTTCGATTTCGGCCTTCACGCGCCCTTCGATTCCGCCCGGGCGGCCTGGGCGGCGACGTCGGCGCCGAAGATTTCGGCATCGGAGCGGCGCAGGTAGTGGCCGTCGAGCTGGGCAAGGTCAACGGCCGCGCCGGCAACGAGCCGTGCCTCGCCGGGACGAAGTGCGTCCGAGGCCAGAGGCGGCGGCGTACGGACGAGTTGGGTTTGCGGCCAGACGCGGGCGAGCAGGGCCGCCGCACCCTCGTCGCACACCGCAACGCGCGGCGGGACGGGGTGGATCGCGGCAAGTTCCTCGGGACCGGCCAGTAGCTCGACCGGCGCCCGGCCCGTGCGATCAATGCTGCGTTCCAGGCGCAGATAAACTTCGCCGCGATGGGCGTCGAGCGCGGCCGAGGGCACGCCCGATTTGCGCGCGAGGACTTCGAGCCGCGAGAGGGCGACCACGGGAATCTGTGCGCCTTGAGCAAGGCCCTTGGCGGCGCTCACGCCCACACGCACGCCGGTAAAGCTCCCGGGGCCGTTCACGACGACAATGCCGTCAAGGTTGCCCAGTTCGAGGCCGGCAGAGATCAGCAACCCGGCGACCGCGGAGATCAAAGTGGCCGAGTAAGTGCGCCCGGCGAGCTCGGTCTGCCCGAAGATTTCCAGATCGCGGCCGGGAATCCGCCCCAGCGCCACCGAACCCGAAGGCCCGCAGGTGTCGATGGCAAGCAGGAGGAAACTGCCAACTCGGAATTCCGTGAGCGAGGCGCTTGGATGCACGTTCTAAGAACTCGGAAGTGAAATTGGCCGCAGTTTCCTCCCGAGCATGTGCTGACGAACCATTTCACTTAAGGACATATCAGTCTCCTCGCGCACGGTGGATAGCTTCACGTCGCCGCGCCAATCGCTCAAGAAATCCTCTCCGTATGTTTTCCTGAGCGTTCCAACCAAGGTCCGGCCGCTCTTTTCTCTTATGCTTCCCGTAACGTCGCGGAGCCTGCTTTCAATTCCCGGAGTTCGTGGAAAGGCCCTGATCTTGCTCGAGCTTCGCGCTAACTGATCCATCCAGCGAGCCGATCCGTACACGCCACTCAGCAAAGCCGGGACATAGTGCGACACGTCCAGAAGCGGCCATAGCAGCCCCGTGCCATCGCCCAGAATCTGGATTGGCTTGAGGTATCTTCGCTGCGCCCCGGAAATTCCTTGGATCAGACGGCGTGGTATCGAACACACAACGCCATCGTCCAGCGTCAGTCGCAGATCGTCCATCGTCCGTGAGTAAGTCGCTTTTACGACTCTTCGGTCGTATTTTGCATGTTTCTTCGCGCGCTGAATCGCCAAGTCGATCTCAGCATCCGTCGTAATTACGCGTGCCAGTTCAGGCATGGGCTTCCTCCCATAATTGCATCAGAAGATCGAATCTCATGTTTGCCTTCTTCAGCACGTGGCGCACATGGTTGCGTTTTGCCTTTCAAGGCCGGATAGCATCATCACGATCAGCCAACTTGACAGCCCGATTCACACCCAGTTCGACGATCACCTCGACCCCTTGATAGCGGCAATGGACGTGCGGCGCTTCCTCATCCCCAGAACCGTGATCCCCCGAATACACACGAAACGTCACACCATCGAGCTCAAACGATCCCACGCAAACATGATACCGCTGTTCTGCAAACTTTGGGCCGCCTACACGGCTTCCAGCGCCTGGTCCAGATCGGCGATCAGGTCTTCCTTGTCCTCGATGCCGATCGAGAGGCGGATGCGGCCCTCGTTGATCCCCATTCTTTGGCGCACTTCCTCGCTCACCGAGCCGTGCGTGGTGGTGGCTGAGTGCGACGCCAGCGACTCCACGCCGCCCAGCGACTCGGCATTGAGGAAAATCTTGATCGCCGTAAGGAACCGCGCCGCTTCCTCGCGCGACTTGAGTTCGAAGCTCATCATGGAGCCGAAGCCCTTCTGCTGCTTCACGGCCAAATCGTATTGCGGATGGCTCTTGAGGCCCGGATAGGCGAGTTTGCTCACCTTCGCGTGCGTCGCCAGGAACTCCGCCACCGCGCGGCCGTTTTCCTCGTGCTGCTGGATGCGCAGCGGCAGGGTCTTGATGCCGCGCAGCACCAGGAAGCACTCGAAGGGCGACATCACGCCGCCGGCGGCCTTCTGGATGAGCAGAAAACGCTCCTTGTGCTCGGGCTTGGTGCCGATGAGAGCGCCGCCGAGGCCGTCGGAGTGGCCGTTCAAATACTTGGTCGTCGAGTGCATCACGATATCCGCGCCCAGGGCCAGCGGGCTCTGCAGCGCAGGCGAGAGAAACGTGTTGTCTACGCTCACTTCCGCGCCGTGCGCGTGGGCGATCTTCGCAACCGCGGCGATGTCGGTAAGCACCATGAGCGGATTGCTCGGCGTTTCGATGTGCACGAGCTTTGTCTTCGGCTTCATGGCCGCTTCCACGGCCGCCAAGTCGCTCGTGTCGACGTACTCGATCTCGATGCCGTAGCCCGAGACAATTTGATCGAATAAGCGGACGGTGCCGGCGTACACGTCCCTTGAGCAGACGATATGGTCGCCCGAGCGCAGCATGGCCACAAGCGCGGAGATGGCCGCCATGCCGGTCGTAAAAGCGTGGCCACAGGTCCCGCCTTCGAGGGCGGCCAGCGCAGTCTCCAGCCGGTCGCGGGTGGGGTTGCCGGCGCGCGAGTAGTCCCAGCCGCGGTCGCTGCCGATGCCGGTGAGTTCAAAGGTCGAGGACAGGTAAACGGGCACGTTGACGGCGCCCGTAAGCGGGTCCGGGTGCTGCCCGGCGTGGACGGCAAGAGTTGAGTACTTGTATGGGGACATGGGGTTAGCTCTGAACTTCTGGCTCCTGGCTTCTAGCTTATCGTGACGGGGGTGGTCATGTGGAGACGAAGTCAATGCGGGTCAGGGCAATCGCATTTGAAATTTGCCTGTGGGATGAAGGGCGCGAACCTTAAACTCTCTGGAAAGATTCGTTGTTTTGAAAGGGCACGGCTGAAGCCGTGCCCTTTCAAAACATTTCAAAAATCCAAATGCGATTGCCCTCCAATGCAGGTGCTTCGGCGTCGGTCGTCCGCCGTGCCAGTGGAGGGCCTTCGCTCGGAGATCCAAGGATGACAGCGTAATTCCGACGCGAGCTTCGGGGACAGCCCTTGGCGCAGGACGAAAAAGGGGCATTTGATCCGCCTGCGCGGCCTCTGGCATCAGTGTTGTCGCGTGAGCCGCGTCACGCCCACAACCTACCCCATGCCGCAAATGTGATTTGCCACACGTGTGACGACGCTCACAGCCATTGGTACTTTCTGCTGCGTAACTTCGGTCACATTAACCGGCAAATCCCAGGGTTTCTACGGGCCTCCACGTACTCCAGGGATTTACCGGCGCAGCACGGCGAGCGAGGTGGGCATGGGTGATTCGATTTGGCAGTCAATGCAGAAGAAGGGCTACAGCCGCAGAGATTTTCTCGAATTCTGCAGCGCAGCCGCGGTAGTCGCCGGGCTGGGCAAGAGCGGCGCGGCTCAGGTTGCTTCGGCCTTTGAAAAGAAAGAGAAACCGGCCGTGGTGTGGATGCACTTTCAGGAGTGCACCTGCTGCAGCGAGTCCTTCATCCGGGCCTCGCACCCCATCGTGGCCGACGCGCTCCTCGATGTGTTGTCACTCAACTACACCGAGACGCTGATGGCGGCCTCGGGCTTCCAGGCGGAAAAGAGCCTGAGCGACACCATCGCGAACAACAAGGGCAAATACATCGTGCTGGTGGAAGGCGCAGTTCCGACCAAGGACGGCGGCGTCTACTGCATGGTGGGCGGCAAGACCGCCGAGTCGATCCTGCAGACAGTTGCCGCGGATGCGGCGGCCATCGTGGCCTGGGGCAGTTGCGCCTCGAACGGCTGCGTGCAGGCGGCCAGGCCGAATCCGACCGGCGCCACGCCCATTTTCAAACTGGTGAACAAGCCGGTGATCAACGTGCCGGGCTGCCCGCCCATTGCGGACGTAATGATGAGCGTGGTCACGCACCTGTTGGTGCTCGGGCAGATTCCGGCGCTCGACGACCAAGGACGGCCCAAGGAGTTCTACGGCCGCCGCGTGCACGATACCTGCTATCGCCGGGCCAACTACGACGCCGGGCTGTTCGTGGAGTCCTGGGACGACGACGGCGCGCGCAAGGGCTATTGCCTGTACAAGATGGGCTGCAAGGGCCCGGTGACCTACAATGCCTGCTCGGTGACCAAGTGGAACGAGGGCACCAGCTATCCCATCCAGTCGGGCCACAACTGTATTGGATGCAGCGAGAACGGCTTCTGGGACAACGGCCCGTTCTACCAGCACCTCGCCTCGTTCCCAGGGTTCGGCGTGGAGAACACGGCCGACACCATTGGCACCGCGGTTGGCGTGGCCACGCTGGCCGGTGTCGCGGCTCATGCCGTGGTGACCAACATCCGCAAGCGCAAGGTGATTGCGGATGTGCACACTGAAGATGAGAAGGAGAAGTAAACAGTATGGCTACGCGTGTCGTCGTCGATCCCGTCACTCGCATTGAAGGTCACCTGCGCATTGAGGCGGTGGTGGAAAATGGCGTCATCACCGACGCATTCAGCGCAGGAACGATGGTTCGCGGCCTGGAGAAGATTCTCATCGGCCGCGATCCCCGCGACGCCTGGGCCATTACCGAGCGCGTCTGCGGCGTGTGCACCACCGTTCATGCATTGGCCAGTGTGCGCGCCGTTGAGGATGCGCTGGGCATTTCGGTGCCGCCCACGGCGGAGATCATCCGCAACATCATGGAGACTACGCAGTACGTGCAGGATCACGTGATCCACTTCTATCACCTGCACGCGCTCGACTGGGTGGACATCGTGAACGCGCTCAAGGCCGATCCCAAGAAGGCCGCCGAGCTTGCCCAATCGTTCTCCAAGTGGGACAAGAACACGACCTCGTATTTCACGGCGGTGCAGGACAAGATCAAGGCCTTTGCCGCCAGCGGCCTGGGCATCTTCGCCAACGGCTATTGGGGCCATCCGGCCTACAAGCTGCCGCCCGAGGTGAACCTGATCGGCGTGGCGCACTATCTGGACGCGCTCGAGTGGCAAAAAGAGATCGTCAAGATCCATACCGTCTTCGGCGGCAAGAATCCGCACCCGAACTACCTCGTCGGCGGCGTTCCCTGCTCCATCAACGTCAACGAAGTGGCGGCCATCAATTCCGAGCGGTTGAATCTTGTGGCGCGGCTCATCGGCCAGGCCGATGAATTCATTAACGAAGTGTACGTTCCCGACCTGCTGGCCGTGGCCTCGTTCTACAAGGACTGGGCCAATTACGGCGGCGGACTGCACAACTATCTCAGCTATGGCGAATTCCCGACCAACGGCTACAACCATCCCGAGGCCTTCAAGTATGCGCGGGGCGCCGTGCTCAACCGCGACCTCTCGACCGTGCTTCCCGTCAATCCGAAGGACCAGCAGGAGATCAAGGAGTACATCGCGCACTCCTGGTACACCTACGACGGCGGAGACAACGTGGGTCTGCATCCCTGGTCGGGCGAAACCAACATCAAGTACTCCGGCCCCAAACCCCCGTTCGAAAGCCTTGAGGGCTACGACAAGTACTCGTTCCTCAAGACTCCGCGCTGGAAGGACAACGCCATGGAAGTCGGCCCGCTGGCGCGTCTGCTGGTTTCCTATGCTGCCGGCCATGCGGATGTGAAGGAGACGGTGGGCGCAGTGCTGGGCAAGCTGAACGTGCCTGTCGACGCTCTCTTCAGCACCCTGGGACGCACCGCGGCGCGCGGCATCGATGCGGCGCTGGCCATGATCTGGCTTAAGGAGTTCTATGGCCAGTTGATGGATCGCGTGAAGAGCAACGAAGTTTCCACGTTCAACGGCGAGAAGTGGGATCCGAAGTCCTGGCCTGCCGATGCGGAAGGCGTGGGCCTGGTCGAAGCTCCGCGCGGATCGCTGGCGCACTGGATCAAGATCCACAACGGCGCCATCGAGAATTACCAGTTGGTCGTGCCCACCACGTGGAACGGCTCGCCCCGCGACGCCAGGCAGCAGCGCTCCTCGTTCGAGGCGGCTCTGATCGGCACCCCGGTGGCCAAGCTCGACCAGCCCGTCGAGATCATCCGCACTATCCATTCCTTTGACCCGTGCCTGGCCTGCGCCGTGCATCTCTACGATCCGCAGGGACGGCACCTTCACCAGATTTCCTTCGAGTAGGCCCATGAGCACACAGAGCACTGGTGTTAGAGACGTCTTTCGGGCCAACGGCAGCGCGCCGGTGGAATACCGGCGCGTGTACGTCTGGGAGCTTCCGGTTCGCGCCTACCACTGGATCAACGCCATCGCGCTGACCCTGCTATGCGTGACCGGCTTCCTGATTGGCCACCCGGTTCGCATTGCCTACGCGCAGGAAGCCTATCAGCAGTACTGGTTCGGCTGGGTGCGCTTCCTGCACTTTGCGTCGGCGTGGGTGTACGTCTTCAACTTTGCCGCCCGCATTTACTGGGGATTCGTCGGCAACAAGTACGCCAGGTGGACCGCCTTTTTCCCGTTCAAGCGCTCGCAGCGGCAGGAAATCGTCGACGTCGTCAAAGCCGACGTGCTTGAAACCAAGATGCACGGGCCCATCTCCACTGGGCACAACGCGCTTGCAGGTCTGATCTACTTCGGCACTTTCTTAGTGTTTGTCTTCCAGACCATCACCGGCTTCGCCCTCTACGCCCCCATGAGCACATCGTGGTTCCCACGCATGTTCGTCTGGGTTGTGCCGTTGCTGGGCGGCGACTTCGGCGTGCGCTTCTGGCATCACCTGTTCCTGTGGTTCTTTGTCACGTTCGTCATCGTTCATATCTATCTCGCCTTCTATCACGATTACATCGAGGGCCGCGGCACTGTATCCTCGATTATCGGCGGATGGAAGTTCGACAGGGTGAAGAGTGACGGAGAGCCCAAACAACCATAACAAAACCCTCGTGCTAGGCCTCGGCAATGTCATCATGGGCGATGAGGGCGTTGGCGTGCACGTGGTGCGAGCCATCGAAAAACACACCCTGCCTGCCGGCGTGGAATGTCTTGACGGCGGAACGGGCGGCTTCATCCTCCTCGAGCCGCTGCAGAGCGCCGGCCGCATCATTCTCATCGACGCCGCGGCCGACGGGAATCCTCCCGGCACCGTCACGCGCACCACGCCGCGCTTCTCGAGCGACTACCCTCCCACGCTCACGGCGCACGACATTGGCGTAAAAGATCTGCTCGACGCTTTCTATATGCAGGGCGGATCGCGCGACGTCGTCCTCTACGCCATCGCCATCGATCCCAGGCAGTCCATCTCCATGGAACTTTCTCCCGAGATAGCCGGGGCCGTCCAAGAGGCCGAAGAGCGCATTCTGGCGGAGCTGCGCGCGGCCGATCCACTCACCTGATCCCGTGCCCCATCCTTTCCGCAGCCTTACCGCGGAAAGGGTGGGAGAGCACGAACCCAAACCTGCTCTTCAACCCGGCACAAGCATGGGTGCCCCAGGTCCCTCGCATTTGGGGACCTGGGATACCACGAACCTCAACTCATCGAGAATCCCGTGCCATCCTTTTCCGCGCTTCTTGCGGGAAAATGTGGGAGCAACGCCTGGTTTAACTGGAAATCAACAAACAGAACTTGCAAATCCGGACCGTTTCGGTCTATATTCATTTCATGGGCGTTAAGATCTGTTGTCGCAGCTGTATGCACGCTGTTCGCGTGGCATAGGCAGCCTCGGTCTGAGTCCAGAAATCTAGTCCGGCTTCCCAACAATGCCCGCGAAACAGCGAAAGCTGACGCGGGCATTTTTTTCGAGCCGTTTTGAGCCCGAACCACAAACAAAGGAAGGCAATGAGCGAGATTCCGCAAAAAGAGACCAAAGCCCAGCGCATGGAGCGCCTGAAGCACGAAAAGAATCCCTGGCAAGCCTTTGACGAGGTGCGCAGCTTTGCGCGCGAGGGAAGGCAAAGCGTGGCGCCGGACTGGGCCTCGGCCTACTTCAAATGGTGGGGCATCTACACCCAGGGCGACGGCGTGGGCGCTACCGGCGGCAAGGGCGGCGAGGGGCTGGCGACGGACTGGTTCATGATGCGCATTGGCATCCCCAACGGCATGGTTTCGGCCAGCCAGTTGCGCTCGATCGGCGGCATCACGCGCAAGCACGCCCGCAACCTGGCCGATATCACGGTTCGCCAGAACCTCCAGTTGCACTGGCTCACCATCGAGTCGCTGCCTGAAGTGGTGGACGCGCTCGACTCGATCGGGCTCTCGCCCAAGGGCGCTTGCGGCGACGTGGTGCGCAACGTGACCGGCTGCCCGCTGGCCGGTGTTGCCGCCGGCGAGCTGATCGATGCCTCGCCCGTAGCGCGCGAGATCGCGCATCTCCTCACGGCAAACCCCGAGTTCTACAACCTGCCGCGCAAGTTCAAAATCTCCGCCACGGGCTGCCCCGCGTGGTGCACCTATCCCGAGATCAACGACATTGGCCTCACGCCCGCGGTACGCGATGGCGAAGTAGGCTACTCGCTGCGCGTCGGCGGCGGCCTGTCGAACGAGCCGCATCTCGCTCTGCGCCTCGACGCCTTCGTCCGGCCCGCCCAGGCGGTGGGCGTGATGCGCAGTGTCGCGGAGATCTTCCGCGATCAGCAGGGATTGCGCGAAAGCCGCGAGCGCGCACGCCTCAAGTATCTTTTTATGCGCGAAGGATGGACTGCCGATAGCTTTCTCGACGAGCTGCACCGGCGCATCGGCTTCAAGCTCGATCCCGCCGTTCCCGAAAACATTCCCGATGAAAGCCTGCGCGACCACGTGGGCATTCATTCGCAGCGCCAGCCGGGACTGGCCTATGTCGGCGCCTCGGTGCTGCGCGGCCGCATGACCGGCGAGCAGCTTGAAGCCGTGGCCGAGTTGGCCGAGCGATTCGGCTCGGGCTCGCTGCGCGCCACGGTGTCGCAGAACCTCGTGATCGTCGACGTGCCCCACGCCAAAACCGGCGAGCTAGCGCGCGAACTGGGCCAGATCGGCCTGCACGTCGAGGCCTCGCCCTTCTGGCGCGGCGCCATCGCCTGCACCGGCACGGAGTTTTGCAAGCTGGCGATTACTGAGACCAAGGGCTTCACGCGCTGGCTGGTCGATGAGCTGGAAGAGCGGCTGCCCGAGTTCGATCAGCAGCTCAAGCTGCACACCACCGGCTGCCCTAACGGCTGCGGCCAGCACTGGATCGCCGACATCGGCCTCGAAGGCAAGAAGATCAAGTACGAGGGCAAGCTGACCGATGCCTACTACTTCTGCCTGGGCGGAGCCGTGGGCGAGCACGCGGGCATTGCGCGGCCGGTGGGCTATCGCTGTCCCGCGCCGCTGGTGCCCGAAGCCATTGAGCGCTTGCTGCGCAATTATCTCGCCGGGCGCGCGTCCCAGGAGAGCCTGCGCTCCTGGTTTGCGCGCCACTCCAACGACGAACTGCGCGCGCAACTGGCCGGCGAAGCTCTCGCTCCCGTTGAGCGCGACCTGCCGACCGGTCGCGTGCCGCACGCCGTCGCGGAATGAGAAAAGCAGGGAACAGGGATTAGGGAACAGGGAACAGGGAATAGTGCGAGTGTGAGTGTGAGTGTGGGTGCGCACCGATTACTGACCACTCACACTCACACTCACACTCGCACTCGCACTCGCACTGACCACTGACCACTAACCACTAACCACTAACCACTACGAACTACGAACTGTGAACTGAAATGACTCTTCTACCGATCTTCCTCAACCTCGACGGCCGCCCCGCCCTCCTCGTCGGCGCGGGAACGGTCGCGCTTGAAAAGATCGGCAGCCTGCTCAAGACCGGCGTAAAGCTGCGCGTCGTCGCGCCTCAGGCCCGTCCTGAAATCCGCCAACTCGCCGCCGAGGGCAAGCTCGAGTGGATCGAGCGCGAGTTCCAACCCGCGGATCTCGACGGCAACTTCATCGTCGTCGCCGCCACTGACGTGCCTGAAGTCAACGCCATGGTCTATCGCGAGGCTGTCGCGCGCGGCATCCCGGCGAACAGCGTCGACGACATTCCCAACTGCGACTTCTTCTTCGGCTCCGTGGTCAGCCGCGGCGAGTTGCAGGTCGCGATTTCGACAGCCGGCGAAAGCCCTGCCCTGGCGCAACGCCTGCGTCGCGAGATCGACGAGCAACTTCCTCAGGATCTTGGCCCCTGGCTCGCCGAGCTCGGCGAACTGCGCCGCGAAGTCCTTGTCCTCCATCCCCGCGGCGAAGAGCGCCGCCTGCTGCTACACGAGCTGGCCCACCGCGAAATCTGCGACTCGGCCTTGTGTTCCACGCGGCAGTTGGCGCGGACGGGCAAGCAACCGTCGCGCGCCGTTGCCGGCCACGTGGCTCTGGTCGGCGCAGGGCCGGGCGATCCCGAACTGCTCACCGTGAAGGCTGTCCGCCTCATCGAATCTGCCCAGGTGATCCTGCACGACGACTTGGTCCCCTCAGCAATACTCAACTTGGCTCCGCCCCACGCAGTGGTCGAGAACGTCGGCAAGCGTTGCGGCGCGAAGACCATCGCGCAGCAAGAGATCAACGCGCTGATGATCGAGCACGCGCAGGCCGGCCGCAGCGTTGTGCGGCTCAAGAGCGGCGATCCGCTGCTCTTCGGCCGCGCGGCAGAAGAGATGGCCGCACTCGCCGAGGCTGGCGTTCCTTATGAGATCGTGCCCGGAGTTTCAGCGGCGTTTGCCGCGGCCGCGGCCCTCGGCTGCTCGCTCACCGATCGCGAGTGGGCTTCGCACGTCGTCTTCTCCACCGGCCATCACGCGCAGTCGCACAACCGCGAGGCGCTGCCCGCGCTCGAATCCGCAACGCGCGTCGTCTATATGCCCGGCCGCGACCTTACCTTGCTCGCCGCCGAGTGGCAGGCCGAAGGGCTGCCCGCCGATCTGCCCTGCGCCGTAATTTCGCGCGCCGCGCAATCCGATCAGCAGGTCGTGCACACCACGCTTGGCGAACTCGGTTCCATCGCGCCCGCCGCCGCGCCCAGCCTCCTCATCGCCGGATGGGCCGTGCGCGATGGTGAAAGATCGAATTCGGCCGAAGCCTCCGGGCAGACCGCCAGCATGAAGTTTGCGCCAAACTGATACCCTAAAAGCATGAAATTCGGAGTGCTGGTTTTTCCCGGATCGAACTGCGACCACGATGCCTACAACGTGATCGCCGAGATTGCGCGGCAGCCGGTCGAGTTCCTTTGGCACGACAGCGAGGATCTGAAAGGCGTGGATGCGGTCGTGGTCCCCGGCGGATTTGCCTACGGCGACTACCTGCGCACCGGCGCTATTGCGCAATTCTCCCCGGTGATGCAGGCCGTGAAGCGGTTTGCCGCGGGCGGCGGGCTGGTGCTGGGGATTTGCAATGGCTTCCAGATCCTTACCGAGTCGGGATTGCTGCCCGGCGCGCTGATGCGCAACGCGGGACTCAAGTACGTCTGCAAGCAGGTGCACCTGCGCGTGGAAACCGCGAACAGCCCATTTACGAATCAACTGAAGAAGGGCGAGGTGCTCCAGATTCCCATCGGCCACATGGAAGGCAACTATTTCTGCGAGCCGGAGGAGTTGGCGCGCCTGGAGCGGGAAGACCGGATTGCATTTCGCTATGCAACGCCGAAAGGCGAGATCGCGGCGGAGGCCAATCCCAACGGATCGCTTAGCAATATTGCGGGGATTTTGAACGAGGGCCGCAATGTGCTGGGCATGATGCCGCATCCCGACCGGTCCAGCGAGGCGCTGCTGGGTTCGGCGGACGGATGGAGGAT
>Ga0224557_1000439_pt1 | contig 46656 bp, 27 predicted proteins | sample 714S31014metaG_FD_180677 | JGI IMG/M metagenome (GOLD analysis project Ga0224557, IMG submission 180677) | Peat soil microbial communities from Stordalen Mire, Sweden - 717 S3 10-14 | ecosystem: Environmental > Terrestrial > Soil > Wetlands > Peat | place: Sweden: Norrbotten County, Stordalen...
CCGGGATCACGCTGGTCACCGGCGGCGAGGACCGCCAGTGGCTCTACCCGGCGATGACCCGCGGCACCGACGCCAACCTCGCGTTCGTGTTCACCGCCCCGGCCCGGCCCGCCGACCCGCGGCCCGGCACCCGGCCCGCCCGCGAGCTGAACAGGTACGAGCGCATCCGGCACGAACGGCAGGGGTTCCTTCCCGCCCAGGCCAGTACGCCCGAGCGGGGCCGCACCGACCCGCGGGAGCCGATCGCCGTGCTCGCCGACGTGCTTGACCGCGACGGAGCCGCGCTGTCCGCCTCCGCGACACGGCAGCGGAACCTGGCCAACGCCGACCACCTGGGCATCCTGCAGACAATCTGGACCGCTGAAACCGCAGGTGCCCGCCATGACCGGTACCGCGATCTGGTGATGGCTGCGCTTCCTCCTGGCTACCGGCAGGATCTGTCCCCCCAGGCCCGGTGGCTGTTCCGCACCATGCGGGCGGCCGACTTGGCCGGCCTGGACCCGGCCGAGGTCATCCGCACGGCCATCGCCTCCCGTGACCTGGCCGGCGCGCGGGACATCGCCAGCGTGCTGGACGCCCGAATCAGGCCACGCGTCGCTCCGCTGCTCCCCCAGCCGCAGGGCCCCTGGTCCAGCCGCGTCCCCGACCTGGCGGACCCCGACCGCCAGGCCTACCTGGCCGAAATAGCGGCCATGATGGACGACCGTAAGGAACGCCTAGGCCAGCACGCCGCCCAGACCGCACCCACCTGGGCAGTGATCACCCTCGGCCCAGTACCCGCCGATCCGGACGCCCGCCGGGCGTGGGAGACCAAGGCGTCGTCGATCGGCGCCTACCGCGAGACATACGGCTACGACCACCCCGAGGACCCGATCGGGCCCGAACCCACCGGTGACGCGCCGGATCAGCGGGCTGCCTGGCACGAAGCGTTCGCCGCCCTCGGACCCGTGGACGGACCGGATGTCCGTTCCATGCCCGACGGCCGCCTGTGGCTGATCCGCGACACCTACACCACCGAGACCGCCTGGGCACCCAGGCACGTCGGCAAAGAACTGCGGCTGGCCCGGCTAGGCGCGGCCGGGGCCGACCTGGACGCCACCCGCGCCGGAGCGGAGGCCGACGCCGCACGCAAGGCCGGCGACCACGACCGCGCCGCGCGGCACGAGGTTCTGGCCGCCAGCTACCAGGCGATGAGCGACCACTACCGGCAGCAAGAAACCATCTTCGCCACCACCATGGACGACCGGCGCGAGTGGGAGCACGCCACCGAGCATTCCCGCCACCTAGCCGTCGCCGCCGACGCCGAACTGCGCCGTCGTCACCCGGACCAGCGGATCAAGCCCATGCGCTCCGCCGAACCAGCCGCCGTCAGCGACACCGACCGCGCCGAGCTGGCCCTGACCCCGGACAAGAAGATCACCGAGATGGCCGCCTGGGTCCGCGATCTTGCAGCCGAGCGCCAGACGTTCCGCGAGAAGCTCGAAGAACTCCAAAGCCTCAGGATCCCCAGTGAAGACCCCGACTGGGACGACCTGGGGCCGGCATTCCCCGGCTGGAATCCGCCTGGGCGCGATGCGATCCTTCAGCCGCCGAAGCCGCAGATCACCCCCTCGGCAAGGATCCTCCAGCTCGCCGCCGAACGCGACACGTCACCCGAGGCCGCTGACTGATCGCCGGGGCATGGCGCATCATGGGCAAAGGAAGGAGGCGACCGCCGATGTCCGCGATAGACATCCCCGACCCGCTGCCACCCGCGATTACCCCGCCCCGCACGGTGATCGAATTCCTCGTCGACGAGGATCTTGATGGATTCGGCGACACCGGTCTGGTCGCGCGCACCTGGCAGTGGGTCCTGCACGGAGGCGGGCCCGGGCCGATCAGCCACATGGACTGGTCACAGTTCGACGGCGACGGACCGCCATCGGCCGCCACCCTCGCCGCGGAAAGCGCCGCCGACGAGCCGCCGCTGCACCCGTCCACCCCATGGCCCGAGCTCAACAAGGCCAGATTCATCTGCTGGCTGTGCATCTCCCTTCCGGGCGACGAAGTTCCACTACGTTTCCGACCATGGGAGACCGCACGGGAACCTGCTGTCGCCGAGGACGGATCGGTGACGATCACCATGCGCGAGATCTACGACTACTGACCACCAGTAACGACGGGCGGCCCGCGAAGGCGTTCCATTGAAGGAGATCGCCACCAACGGCCAGGTCATCGCCGCCGCCGTCGACCCGTACACCAGCGAGGTTGTGGGCGGATTCGCAAGCTTCCAGAATCTCCCGCTGATCATCTTCCGTGTGACGTCCGGGCAGACCGAGCGGATTCCCTGCTGATCCGGACCGCCAGCTGCACGTCCCGGCTCGGCTAATCGCCGGAATTGCAACCTAAAGCTGGACATCACCTGCCCGGGAATTCACATTTATCGTGCGAACCTAGCTCCGAGGGGAGTGCCCTCGGGAGCTTCATCTGAACAGGACAGTAGGTATGTATTCAAAAGACAGATCTACCGTCTCAGCGATTTTCTAGCCGATGTCTAGTGGGACAAAACGGGCATGCGGCCCGCAGCGCGACCTGTCTTGGCATCTACGCAGGAAAATGCCGGTGCTTTTTAACGGGATTGCTAGCATAACCTAGAGGATGACGGGTTGAAATCCTGTCCCTGCTCCCACCTAGGCGCAGGCCAGGATCTGGTCCACGAAGCGAGGAGCCAGCTTTCTGGAGCCATGCCAGCCCGCTTTAGGTGTGGCGCACGGTAAGAGGAGCGCTGGTTTGCATGACACTAGGGGACGCACAGGCCGACGGATTTCCGACGTTCGGATATTATCCGGACCCTGAACGGCTTGATGTTGCGTTGGGGCGCGGCTCGTTTGTGCGCGCCCTCGTTGTGGCGGCCCCTGTCCGGGCGCTCGCCGGACAAGTACGTGAGTGCCGGATCATCTGGAATCCCGGTGTCGAACTTCCTGAGGGCGTGTACTGGTTCCAGGGGGTTGATGAGGGATCGATTATTCTGCAGGTCGTCAGCGGTTCGGTGCCCGGTGATGCCATGGTCGTTCCCCTCGGCGACATCGGTGATGACCATCCGCTGGCCGATGCGTGGGGATGGGCCGAAGAACTCTGGGAGAGTGCCGTTCCTGTGCCCGCCCCGCGGTTCGAGATCAACGAAGCTGCTGTGAGCCATCCGGGTGGAAGTGACGTGGTTGTCCGGGACCGGAAGTTCCTCAGGGAGCACTGGTCCTACACGGTGGTGATTGAAGGGCGGCAACAGGACATCCTCGATTCCGGGCTCAGGCCGAGCCCACAGCTTGAAGATCCGCGTATGTGGGTCACTGGCGAGCCGACGCCTGCGACTCGATTCGGTGCGACCCTTACGCGTGCGAAGTTGCAGGGCAAGTTCGTGAACACTTTGTTCTCGTTCCGGGCGACTCGGACAACATTCCGGCCGTACCAGTTCAAGCCGGTGCTCAAGCTCCTACAAACGGGCAAGACAAGGCTCCTGATCGCCGACGAGGTCGGCCTCGGCAAGACCATCGAGGCCGGGCTTATCTGGACGGAACTTGAAGCGCGGCAGGAAGCCGACCGGGTGCTAGTGGTCTGCCCGTCGAGCCTCCTCGGCAAGTGGAAGGAGGAAATGGCGGACCGTTTTGGTTTCGAGCTCGCCGAACTCGGCCGTGAAAGCCTGAACGACTTCCTTGAAAGACACCGCCAGAACCGGCTCCAGGGAAGGCATACCTACATCTGCAGCTTGGAGCGGCTGCGTTCGTGGGGCGGTATTGATGAATTGAGGGAATTCCCACCGGAGTTCGACCTCGTCATCGTTGACGAGGCGCACTCGATGCGGAACCAAGACACGAAGAGTTACGCATTGGGAACCGAGCTCGCGGAATGGGCAGCAAGCCTCGTCTTCCTCACTGCCACGCCGATCAATCTCCACCAGCAAGACCTCTTGAACCTTCTCGAGCTGCTCGCGCCGGAGGATTTCGGTGACCTGGAAGACCTTGCACTGCGCCTAGAGCCAAACAAGATCATCAACGCCGTGGCCGCCGGACTGGCGGAGGCAAGCGCAAGCGGGCATGCAATGAATGCGCAGCTGGGAAGGCTCGGCACCACGGCTTTGGGACAAGCTCTGACAAAGCGGCCCGAGTTCGTGCTGCTGACCGAGCTGCTGTCCAGGGATGAACTGACCCCCCGCGACACCGTCCAGGCCAAGCGATACCTAGCCGACCTGAACACGTTGTCGACCGTCATCACTCGCACCAGGAAGGTTGAAGTTGATGACCGCAAGGCCAAGAGGACTGAGGATCGTCAGGAGGTTCGCTGGACCCAGGCAGAAGAGGACTTCTACGCCGAGTACCTCCAATGGTGCATCGATCGAGCGAACTGGGCGGGAATGCCTGTCTATTTCGCGATGCAGATGCCATTGCGGCTCGCGAGTGCTTGCCTGCCGATGGCCCGCCGCGCCGTGCTCGACCCAGCATCCTTCGGCAATATCTCGGACGCCGATTCCGATGCCTCAACGGAGAGACTGGAACCCCACGCTGGCCTAGTCCAAGCTGCCCTAAGGCTGCCTGAAAGCGTTGACACCAAGTTCGACTTGCTGAACCAGGTGATGCACTCGCTCCATCGCCAAGGACGGCAGGCACTGTTGTTCACCCACTCCCGCCCGACCCTCGCCTACCTGGCGGGGCGCCTGGAACAGGACTTCCGTATCGCGGTCATGCACGGTGGGGTGAAGCGCGAGGACCGACGCCGGATCATGGCCGAGTTCCGAGCTGGAGCGTATGACTTTGTACTAGCCAACCGAGTCGCCAGTGAAGGTCTGGACTTCGAGTTCTGCTCCGCAGTCATCAACTATGACCTGCCATGGAACCCGATGGAGATCGAGCAGCGTATTGGGCGAATCGACCGGATAGGGCAGAAAGAGGAAACGATACTGGTCGTCAACTTTGTCAATGACAGTACGATCGACGAACGGATATTGACGAGGCTGCTTGACCGTATCGATATCTTCGAGTCCTCGATCGGTGCACTCGAACCGATCATCTCGGCCAATGCACCGAAGGTCCTGCAGGCCGGATTCGACTTCACATTGACCGAAGCTCAGCGGGAACAGAAGGTCCGCGAAGCCCTTGCCGCGATCGAGGAGCAGCGCGTCGGCCTGCAAGAGCTCTCCGACGCTTCTAGCGCGCTCCTTGTCAGCAACGACGTCGATGTCGCCGGGCTGGAAGACGACCTCATCAGAACGGGCCGATACATCGGGCAGCGCGAGCTGGCGCTTCTCCTGGACGACTGGGCTCGTGTCGATGGCGCCCCCGGGGCGCGGTTCGCGAATGACGGCCTGACGATGGAGTTCCGCGGGAATCCAGCGATGGCAGCGCGAGTCTATGAGCTGGCCACGTCGGCACGTCGAACCCGCGCCGAAACGAGCTCTATCTCGACCCAGCTTCGCAGCGAGACACCAATTCACCTGGTACTCGACCAAGAGTTCGCACGCACCAGCGGCGAGATGCTCCTAACCGCTACGAGTCCGCTTGTCATGGCGGCCACCCTCATCCCAGGGCATCGTCAGGCTCGGTTCGCGTCCCTGAGGCTTACCGCACCCATAGACGACCTGGATGCCGGCACCTATGTCGTTGTTCTCGCCAAGGCAGCAGGGGCCTCGCGGGGCGGTGATGAGATCTGGGGCACCGCGGTCACAGACAAAGGCCAGTTGGCAGGCGAGGGTCCTGTGAATGCCCTCCTTCGCGCCCTCGCTGAGGGCAAACTCGCTGACGCGCCACTACCTGATATCGACCGACTCCCAACGTTCACCGAACGGGCGCTCAACCAACTTCACCTGCGCCATCTGGACGAGCAGGCCCGGCGCGACAGCGAGTTTCACGCGCTCCAGGAATCGCGACGCATCACGCTCAGGGAGCAGCACAAACGGAAGCTTGAAGCCATCGAACGACGTATCTCGACCGCACAGCTCCGCGGCCGAGACGAGAAGTCGATCGCGCTCTTCCGGAGCCAGCGGCGCAGAGCGGAGGAACGATTCGCCAGCCTTATGTCGGAACTGGGGAACGCAATGCAACCCGAAATACGTCTGGAGCCGCTCGCTGCTTGCGTTATCGAGGTAGTCCCTGAGGGGGAGAGTACATGAGTACGCTGCTCAAGGAAAAGGAACTTGAGCTGGCGGACGAGCAGGTTGCGCAGAAGCGCTACTCCCAGAAACTGGCAGCCAAGGCCCAGAAGCCGATTCTAGTCCAAGGACCTCGCAACAAACTCTGGACGGGTACCGGCATGCCAGCGTCCAGAGTCACGCCGACCGGTCAGCTAGTTGGCCGGGTGGCGCTTGCGACCCCCGATCCTGACCTCGCTGGCGGATCCGACTTTTACATCGGGGAGGCCCGCGCCGAGATCGACGGGGTCGATGTATTCAGTTGGGCAGCCCCCGTCGCCTGCACGTTCTTCCGGGGCACCCATCACCACGAATGGTGCGGCGAGGTCGCGGTGATCCGCGCCTTTGCGCATCGAAATGGTCAGATTTTCGATTTCGCCGACGATGTCCTCCGCCCCGACGCACCTGCAACACCGTTCCGCAAGCGGGGCCTGTCTATCCCGACTCCCCCCAGCAGGTCGCGAAGCTGGGCTCTTCCGAAACCCATGGGCAAATCTGCTGCGGCGCCCAAGTCGAGGGCGGAGACACCTGTTGCGGCTCCGTCGGATGACTCCACCCACCGTGTCGACGAGCCCAGCCGACATCCTGCACCGGCGCCGAAGAGTCCCGTAGGCCGGATTGAATCCGAGCCGCGGGTGCGAGCTGAGGAGTTGCTGCGAGCTCAGTTGCAGGCGCCTCGCACCAAGAGCCTCGCTCCTGTCCTAGCAACGCTCCAGCCCGACCAGTACGAGTTGGTCACCGCGCCGGCCATGGAGAGCATGATCATCGAAGGCCAACCGGGTACAGGCAAGACCATCGTGGCCTCTCACCGTGCCGCCTACCTCATCAACGAAGAGACGCCGCCGGAGAACACCCTCGACGGCAATATCCTGCTCATCGGCCCAACGATTGGCTACACCAATCACGTCCGTGACGTTGTCAATCGTCTGACGGGCGGAACCGACCGCATCAAGATCGTCGCAATTCCTCAGCTGATGCAGCGAATCCTCGGCTTGAAGGAGGAGCCCCGCGGACCGTCATCCCGCAGTTGGCAAGACGTCGACTGGAATCTTGGTGAGCTGGCCAGGTCGGCCATCCACCGCCTGAAGACCTTTAAGGGCATGACTTCCACGGAGGAGGCCTACGAGCACCTTCGCCGGAACGAAGTGGCCGGTCGTCCGATCACGCCCGACTCTGAATGGAGCGCTTACCTAGATCGCCTGCCACCGTTTAAGGACGCGCTAAGGGCGCAGGCGCCGTTGCTGGCATTCATCAAGTGGGAAGTGGCCAAGCCGTCCGAACTTGGCTTCATCGAGCACATCATCGTCGATGAAGCCCAGGACGTGACGCCACTGGAGTGGTTCCTCCTTGCGGCTATCAACGAGACGCATGCCTGGACTCTCCTGGGCGATCTCAACCAGCGCCGCTCAGACCACACCTTGTCAAGTTGGCGGCAGATCCGGGAAGTCCTCGGGCTCTCAGAGGAGGATGCGCCGATTACGACGCTTCAGCGCGGCTACAGGTCGACCAAGCCGATCCTGGAATACGCCAACCGACTCCTGTCCCGCAATCAGCGAGCCCTCATCGCCTTCCAAGAGGAAGGGCCTGAGCCCTGCGTCGAGCGAGTACGCCCCGGCGACCTTGGAACTGCCGTCGTTGGCCAGGTCGATCGCCTGCTCAGTGCCTACCCAGACGGCACTGTGGCAGTGATCTCAGCGGATCCGACCACCGCCAGGAAAAGCCTTCGATCCGCTGGCTGGGCGACGGCAAGGAGTAACCATCAAATCTGGGAACGCAATGGCCGGAACGTCACAGTGATCGATTCTGACGAAGGGCGTGGCCTAGAGTTCGATGCTGTCATTGTGGTTGAGCCAACAGATTTCCCGCAGAACTACGGTCGGCAAGGCCCACTTTACACCGCCTTGACAAGACCCAATAGGGAACTAGCCATCGTGCATGCCAAGCCACTTCTTGACGCCTTGCGGCGCAGATAATCCCGGCCTATGGTCACTGCAACCAGCAGTGCATACGAGCGTCCTCCGGCTGGCAACTGGCCACAACCTCGCAAAAGTAGCCGCCGACTTACCATTCGCATCATACGGCGATAACGGCTTACCGGTCGTGAATGGTCCTTAAGGCACAGCGGGGAGGAAACGGCTGGGCTGGCCGTGCCAGGAGATCACCAGAGCGTCACGTGCCCGGGTGGCCGCGACGAACAGCAGCGACCGTGCCCGCACCAGCTCGCGATGCTGACGTGCCGGGTCGGCGGCGGCGCGTTGGCCAGGGACGGCTGCGTCGGTGATCCCGGCAAGGATCATCCGCTGGTATTCCAGGCCCTTGAATCGCTGCAAGGTCCCGACGTGTACTCCGTCGGGCCGACGTGGCCCATCCGGGCCGATTGACCCGGCGGGCACGTCGTGATCGGACAGGTAGCTCTCAACCTGCTCGACCTGTTTCCTGGTAGGCACGGACACCGCGATGGAAGTGTCGCCGCCGGTCCACTCCCGCACTTGGTGGAGGATGCCGTCGAGTTCAGACTGCCAGCTACTGTAGGCGCGGAACTCCGGCTGTGGGCCGCGGAGCACGGACCGGTAGCCGTCCAGGGTGTCCGTCCCGTCGTCCATGTCGTCCCAGGATTCGGTGCCGAGAATCCGCGATGCGGTGGTGAGAATCTCGTGCGTGCTGCGGTAGGTGAGGGTCAGCCGTGACGAGCGGCCCCGGATCTCGATGCCGAGGCTGCCCAGGGACACGTAGTTGTCGTAGATCCGCTGATGGGTGTCACCCGCGAGGAACAGGTCGTTCGCCCCGCGGCTGACCATAGCGCGAAGCAGCATCCAGTGCGCCGAGCTCAGGTCCTGCGCCTCATCCACGACGATGTGCCGGTATCTAGGCTCGCGTGTGGCCGCGAGCTGCTGCTCCAGCCGGGCCGCGTGCGCGGCCACCCGGCGGAACGTCCACAGGTTCGCCTCGTCAAGCCGCTTGGTGAAATGCTCGGCGAGTTCCCAGATCGCTGCGCGCTGAGCGCGGTTGAGCTGCCGTCCCCGCCCAACCCGGCGAGCACGGAAGTACTCCTGCCTGGTGGTGATCGCGTGCCCGAGCACCACCTGTGACCACTCGTCGTTCAGGAAATCGGCGTCCCAGCGGGTCTCTCCCAGCTCGAGCAGCATTTCGCGCCACAGCTCGATGGCCTTGTCGTCGTTCATCAGGGGCAGCCGGGTGCCTGGCTGTGCCTCATTGACGACCTGAGTGGCGAGACGATCGATGTTGATCACATCGACACGGTCAAGAAGCTCCGGGCCACCGAGCAGCAGCAACCGCTGCCGAAGGTCGGCGGCGAGGTTCTTGTTGAAGGTCGTCAGCAGCACGTCCTTGCCGGAGCTGTCAGCAGGCAGCCGCTCGACCAGCCATTTCACGCGGTGCAGTGCGACTATGGTCTTGCCTGTACCTGGGCCACCGCTGACCCGGGCGGGTCCGCTGTAGGAGCGTTCGACGACGCGCCGCTGAGCCGGATGCAGGTATACCTGCCAGCGTTCGAAGCCGCCCTGGAGGATAGCCTGCAGCGTTTCGTCGTCAGTGGTGACGAGAGACGCGGGCCGGGCGGCCGCCGCCGCGTAGTCGGTCGGGTCGACCGGTTCCTCGGCTGAGATCGGGGCGGTAACGCGCTCCATGACCTCCTCGACGGAAGCGCCATCGTGCAGGGCGAACAGAACATCGGCGGTGAGCTGCGGGACGCATGCGGTGAACTCGAGGAGCTGCTCCTCTGTCAGGATCTTCCCGATCGTCGAGAGCAGCGGCCTGCCCACTCCCAGCTCGATCAGCTGCGACTCCGGGTAGCCAGCGAACAACGGTGGCGGCCCGACAGGCGCGGCCGGCTTGACGGTTCCGACTAGTGACGCCATGTCATAGAAATCAATCCCGCCGGTGACTTGGTTGATCTGGTAGGCAAACCGTTCGAGATTGTCATAGGACTCACCGCGGTGCCTGACCGTGACCAGCATGTACTCGTCGTCCTTCACGTGCAGCAGGAGCGCCCGGTAGTCATCGGTGACCCGCGCCGAGTACAGCCGTGAGTCCCCCTTGAGCTGTTTAAAGCGGAGACCAGGGTTCGTCGGGTCCTGGCGGAACTTCCGCATGAAGTCCCACATGGCTCCCTTCACCGACCGGTCCAGCTTGTCGATCTCCTTGTCCGCTTTCTCCGTGAGCCGCAACCGGGCCATTACCCGTCCCCTCCCATGATCCGTGCGGCTAGCTCCTCCGGCGGCCAGTCACCCGCCACGCGGGCGTCCCACCCCGCCGCCGTGAACGCGGCCACGCACTCCTCGTCTCCGTCCGCGATGACTGCGACCCGGAGATCGAGCCACGCCATCTCCGCCTGCCATCCCTGATCGTTGAGCTCGTACCCGATCTCGTCCTCCGCTGGCGCGGAAACGCCAAGACCAGCGAGCCGATGCGCGAGCGGCCCGACCTCGGGCGCAAGCATGCCGACCGGCCAGGACACGTCCGTGCCGGTCGGCGACACCGGTGTCTGGGGCAGGCTCGCGGCCCACGGGGTGGCCTCCGCCTGGCTGCGCCGGTTCAGCGAGTAGTACGTGCGCAGCCCGGCCGAGTTCGCGACCTTAAGCGCGGATACCAGCAGGTGTGGGTCGGACAGCTCCAGGTTTGTGTAGGCGATCTGGTCGCCGTCACCGGCCCCGTCGGACAGGAACTGGACAATGTTTCCCCAGTACAGCCACGCCGCCCAGCGGCGACGATGCGCCTTAGGGTCCGCCGAGATCGTCGCCTGTCGGTCATCGAGGACGGTCAACGCGGTCCATCCGCCGAGCGGGTTCTCCTCGTTCTTAGCCCGCGGGTCGAGGATGACCGTGACAGCACAGTCGTTGTCATCCCTGGCCTGGGCGAGCCCGATAGGACCGTCACCCCCCGCAGGAAGCTGCTGCCCTAGGAGGGAGGCCACGGCCCGTTCTGCCAATGTTTCCGAGTTCACTCGGGTCGGGTTGGTGAACAGGCCAGCCACCGCGGCCTCCGCGCGGCGAAGCCAGTGTGCCGGATCAGGGTCGGTCAGGTACGCGAACAGGGTCTTCACCGGGTTGCACCAGATGGTGCCGGGCAGCTCCGCCGGATCGCTGCCCGCCTTCTGGTGGGCAGTCCGGGCCCGCGCCTGCGCGTTGCCGCGGTAAGGCGGCCACGGCATGTCCTCGGTGATCGTGTCGTCGGCCATGTCGTCGACGGCTTCCCAGTCGAACTGGAATACCACGGTCCCGTCTGCGCGCAGCCCGGCTCGCTTATCGGCGTCCTCGGCGATCCGATTTTTATCGAACGACGCGTGGTACTTGTAGCCATCCAGGTACACCACGACCTTGGCGGCGCTGGTGTCGGTCCGGGCAAACTCCACATCCGGGATGGTGCCCCTGGCCCGGTGGTGCATGGTGACCTGCCAGTGCGCGCTGCCCATCCGCAGCGCGGCGGTGGACCGGCCGTTGACGGTGGCGGCCGGAGTCAGCGAAACGGCGGGTTCGGCTGCCACCCAGCGGGTGAGCGTCTGCCAAAATCTGGCCTCAAGTTCGCTTTCCACCTGGCCGGCCAGCGAGATCTCTCCGGTGCTGGCCACCGAGGTAGTCGTCCAGTTCTGCAGCAGGTCATCCAGCATGGAAAGGGCCTCGGCTCGGGAGACGAGGTGCCATTTGTCGTCGTCGATGTGGCTGAGCAGGCAGCGGTGACAGGCGCGCTTGCCGTCGTCCGCGCACCGGCACCCGGCAGCGACGTCGCGGGCACTGACCAGGACATTGCGAAGTTCTTCCTGATCAGCGAGCCGGTGCAGGTACCCGGTGCCGCCGGGAAGAGTGTCGTGCAGGACGAGGAACTGGCGGTTGCGCCCGGTGCCCTGGTCGGGCATGGTGGCGGTGATGACCGCGAGGTGGTCGGGGTCGCCGCCGTAAGCCTTCGCCACGCCGGCCATGAGCGCCGCCGCGAACGACGCGACCCGCTCGTCGACCAGGGCGGTGGCCACCGGCAGCAGAACCCGGATCGCCTCGGTGTGCAGCACGTGGGCGAGGATCAGCTCGGTGTGGTCGCCGGGGCCCGTGCCGCGCCGCTGCGGGCACCACAGACGGTGGTGACTGGGCTGGCTGTAGCCCGAGCTGACCAGCGGGTCGGCGTGGTCCGGGCCGGCTGGCTTGTCCGTGGTCGTGCCGCCGCACGAGACGCAGGTGTAGAACTTCCCGATCCGGGTGTCCTGGCCGGCGAACCGGTCGGTCCCCTGCAGGTCCGGCCGCCGGACTCCCAAGTTGAAGGTGCGGACCACGGCACGACGGGTGAAGTCCACACCGAAGGTCCGGCTGGCGTGCCGCCATGAACCGGGTTCGAAGTGCTCGGGGTCGACGTCTACGGCGAAGGCGCGCTCGTAGTACTGGCGGTCTCGGTCGTCGCTTTCATCAGAGATCCGCGCGTCATCGCGCCGGTCGTGAGCGGTGACCCGGACCGGACGCAGCACCTTGTGCAGGGCGCTGGCGTCACCGAGCTGCGTGTTGTCACAGCGCGGGCAGGGGCTGGTGTCGGAGGTGGCGAGTTTCTCGCGGATGTAGCCGCAGTCGGAGCAGATCCGCCACTGCTCCCATAGCGGACGGGACGGCCGGCCGAGGTCCAGGCCGGTGACCTTGTGGTGATAGCCCTGGATGTAGAAGTGGTTCCCGGGCGCGAGCTCGAACAGGGCCTGGCGGGCGGAACGGTTGTACTCGCGTAGCTCGCCGAGGTAGAACTTCTTCCCGTCCTTGTCCTCGTCTTGCCAGGTGAGGGTGGCTTCCAGCGTCGTCGAGGAGTCGATCAGGGAGTAGTTGGGCAGCAGCCCGAGCTCGGTCATTGCGCCGTGCGCGTCGGTGCGGCTGATGACGCCGATCTGTTTCTGCACGCCTCGGCGTTCTGCGTTGAGTTCCCTGATCTGGGCGGCCTGCACCGGGTCGGACGGCACCAAAAGTGCCACCGCCTCGTCGATCGCGATGATCCGCTCCCGCAGGTCCTCCAGCCGCCGGTTCCAGATGTCCTCGGCGTCACGGACCTTGTCCTTCAGCCCGGCGGTAGCGAAATCGCGTAGCTCGGTTGCCGCGGTGGAGTCGAGGTGCGCGGGGAACAGCTCAAGGAACGCCTCGGCGATGACCGCGCCCTGGGCAAGGGCGGCGTCGCGGAGCCTGTTCAGCCAGCCAGTCTCGCCGAACAGCACCGACGCCCGGCGCGGTATCGGGAGTATCCCGGCGAACCGGCCCCGCGCCGCCAGGTCGACCAGGTGTGCCAGGTACTGGCGGCGGAGGATCTCGACGGCGGACAGGTAACACCCAGGCGGCACGATCTCGCCCGCGATCATGTCACGGGGTTCGGCGAGGAAGTACTGCTCACGTTCCCGGCGCCCAGCGAAGGTGACCAGGAACGCGTTCCCGGTGCGCCGCCCCGCACGGCCAGCACGCTGCACATAGCTGGCCGGGCGGCGTGGCACCGACGCGAGGATTACCGCGGACAGCTCGCCGATATCGATGCCGAGTTCCAAGGTGGGCGTGCAGGACAGGACGTTCGGGTCGTTGTACCGGCTGCCGTCGCGGAAGGCCCGCTCCACCCGCTCCCGCTGGGCGCGGGACATCGCGCCGATGTGCTCGGCGGTGACCACCTTGTACGGATGCCGCTCCGAGTACAGCTGACGGTAATAGTCCTTCTCGTACTCCCGGTCGGGCGCCGCAGCGAGCGTCCCGGTGCACCGGTACCGCGGACACGGCTGGCTGATCCAGGCCGCGCGCCGTTCCGGCGGGACGACCTGGTGCCAGTGGCAGGTGTCGCAGCCGAGCGTCGCGCCCGGGACCTCCGCGGGATCCAGCAGCCGGACCCGGACGTGACCGGGCCGCAGCCCGTACACCCGGGTGGCGCCATCGCTCGCGGTCCGCGCCGCCAGCACGTCCTCGTCCGCGAGAAGCTGCAGCAGCCGGGGCAGGTAGCCGACGGCCTCCTGGGCGCCGATCCCGAGACAGCGGGCCGTCCAGTCCACGTACCAGCCCTGGCGGGTGTCCGCGGCGTCGAACTCGCTGCCCCGCCTGCGCTGGCCGGTCAGGAACCGCGGAGCCGAGACACCGCTCGGGAACGCGGGCATACCGTCCGGACGGCGACCCCAGATCGCGCCGAACCGTTTCGTCCCGGCCACCGCGAGCCAGTTCTCCAGCCAGTGGTGGGAGACGCCGCCGCTCATCCGGAGCCGCTCCAAGATGCCCCGGACCAGGACCACGTACCGGTCCGGACCCGCCAGCTCACCCATCGCGGTCACCGGGCCCCTGAGCTGGAGATCCCTCGCGAGCACGGCGATCCGTTCCGGGTCCGCTAGCGGGACCTCCACGGCGGCGGTCCTTGTGAGCTCCAGGGTGCGGCCCATCCGGGACCGCAGGCCAAACTCGAGGACCATCTGGAACGCCAGCCGCCGGGCAATCAGCTCCCACGTGTCCTTCGACCCGGAGTTCTCGCCCGCGAGCAGCCGGTCCACGTCCTGGCGGCCATGCAGGTCCGGCGGGACCACGGTGGTCAGCCACTGAGGCGCGCTCGCCTTGGTGATCACGTCCGCGATCAGGTCGTTCAGGTTCGCCTCACCACCGCCATCGTGCAGGATCGCCGCGACAAGCGTGCGGAGGGAGAAGGAGTAGGAGCGGCTGGCGACGAACCCGGCGCGGTGCGCCGCGTCCTGCACCGCATCGTTGAACAGCAGCGTCTTGCGCTGCGGGTCCTGGAGCTGCCCCCCGGTGAACAACTCGGTGATGGCGACCGAGGCCAGGCTGGCCAGGCCCGCGCCGAGGAACCGGGTCCCGTCGTCCATCCCGCACGCCGGGCACCGGTCATGCTCGGCGGCATAGACGCCATCCCGGTCGTGGCGCAGATCCCCGAGCACCGGCACATCCGCGACGGCCGTACCGATATCCCTGGCGGGGTCCAGAGGCCGGACGCGAGTGCCTTCTGGGTTCAGCATGAGGACGGTGACTACACCAGGCCGGCCGGTCGCGCAGGCGGCGACCTCCTCGTCCGTCGCGGCGATCAGCGGCCGGACCAGGCGCTTGCTGGACACCGACGCGCGGTAGATCTTCGCCGGATCCTGAATCAGCTCCTGCGGATCCTTCTCAGGCGACAGCGCCGCCCACCCCGAACGCCCGCAGTGACGACAGTACACGGCGGGCAGCGACTCCCGGGGGAAGCCACCCATCGTGGTCTCCGTCTCCGGACTCGGCTCCCCGAACCAGCCGAACCTCGGGTTCCGGCTGATGACCCGGAGCAGACGGCTGAGCGGCCGGATCCACAAGTGCGTCTCGATGTGCAGGAACGGCCGGGACGCATCCTCTGGGTTCCTGGCCTCCGACAGCAGCGCGACGAACCGCGCGAGCGCGGCCGCGGTCTGCCCCGGGTTACGCAGGAACGCTTCACCCCAGTTGTAGGCACCCTTCCGGGGGATTTGCTCGAGAATCTCGGACGACGTGGACGGCCTGACACCGAGCACATCCATCAGCGCGTGGGTGAGGATATGAGTCCGCAGCACCCGCCCGAGCGCCGCCCGGTTGGTGATCTCCTGGCCGGTGACAAGCTTGACGATGTCCGCCATCGCCTGGTCATCCACGCGCGGATCGCCCAGCCCCGCGAGCTCCTGCGGTGCCGGGAGGGGCAGAGAGTAGTCGATCTCCCCGAGGAAATCATCAGGCGGCAGCCGCTGCTCGGTGATCACCGAGCCTTCGTCGAACGCGGTACCGAAGACCTGCTCGGCGACCTCCCTGATGCGTTCGGAGTCCCCGCCTTCTCCCAGCGTGGCGGATGTCGCGACCGGGCAGATCTGGCCGAGGGGCTTGCCGGGCTGGGAGTGATTCGTGGCGGCGGCCAGGCGGCGGAGCAGCATCGCCACGTCGGTACCCTGCGCGCCGTCGTAGGTGTGGAACTCGTCCACCACCACGTAGCCGATGTCCGCGTCCTGCCACAACGCGAGATCCTCACCCCGCTGAAGCAGCAGGTCCAGCATCTTGTAGTTCGTGATCAGGATGTCAGGCTGTTGGGACCGGATCTCCGACCGTTCCGTCAAGACCCTGGCGTACGCCGTGCCCGGCGCCTCGCCGATGTACAGCCCGGCGGTGACGCCGGTGAGCTCGGGGCGGGCGAGGAGGTCGTTGATCCGCATCGCCTGGTCGGTGGCCAGCGCGTTCATCGGGTAGAGCAGGACGGCCTTCACGCCCCGCCCGCCCGCCTGCTTGGCCCGTCGACAATGGTCAAGGACCGGAATGAGGAACGCTTCGGTCTTCCCCGACCCGGTACCCGTCGTCACCAGCGTGGGCTGTGGCGCACGGTCAAGGCTCGACAGCCGCCGCCACGCTTGCACCTGATGCAGATACGGAACGGGCTCGGCGGGTGCCCACTCCAGGATGTCCCGCCAGCCCTCGTCGGCGGGCCGAAATGGTGTCCGGATCCGCAGGTACGGCCCACGGAAGATCCCGTTTGCCGGGTGGTTAAGAAACTTCTCCAACGCGTCCCGTACCGGCGGGTCCGCCAGCGCGAACGTCGTGGAGAGGTACTGGGTAAGGTTGGTCTTGAGTTCTTCTGCGGCCAGCGTCGGTCTCACCGCGTGCCACCATCCGCCCGAGCCTTCCGCAGCCGCTTACTGAACACCGCATGCGCCTGCCGGTACTCCGCGATCCGGTCAGCCTTGTAGAACGGCCCGATGTACCCACCCGGCAACGGGTTTGCCGCGGGATCCTCCAGGCATTGCTCGAATTGCTTCCAGTGCTCCTTGGTCTGCCCGTGACCCCAACTGTCGTAATCGGCGGCAAGCTTCCGCCCATTGGCGTCGAAGTACATCTCGTCCTCATGGTCCGCGAGGACACTGAACCGGGACGCATAAGCAGCGAGAAACTCGTCGATCTCGAGCCCGAGCCACACCGCAACCAAGGCATCGATCTCCACCAGGGCGGCGCGGCGCGCATACTCCGTTCGCAACGGCGTGTCCCATCCCCAGTAGCTGTCTACATCCCCGAGCGCGCTCAATCTCGGCCAGTCGAAGGCCCAGCCCCCCGCTTGCCACCCGGGGCCATAAAGCTCACGCCAGAGATCCGCATAAGCGTCTGTCAGACAGTTCAGGCGCATTGTGCGCAGAAGCAGATCACTCGCCAATGGATGGTTGAGGTTCGGAGACGGGATCATCTTGACACCGGCTTTTGCTAGGTCACTTCGGCCGGTTACTCGAATTAGATAATCGATCGGTATCGCTGCCCAGAAGCCCGCCGCCAGAACGGTCTCAGTGATGGATTCGAAAGCCAAGCTGTGCACAAGGCTAACATGAGCAGGGCCTGGAGGCATCAGCACTGCGACGAGGCTACGCTCACTGTTATCCGCAATCTGGCGACGCCAGGCGAGGCGATAGAACTCGGTGTAGGGACGGGAGATGGGCGCAGCGAGACTGCGATCCAGCCACTGGTCCTGCTCGGCGCGGTAACGATCGATGCCGCAGGCACGGATGTACTTCGTCGTTGGCACTGCGTTCGCCGCAAGTTTAGTCAGGTCGCAAACCTTGCTTTGTCTACCCATGTCCGGAGGCTGCTTCGCGAATGGTGTCGCAACAAAGAAATGTGGCCCCTGCAGCACGACCTCGGACCAGTCCCCAGGTGCACTGAGGCTTTCGCGAATAAGCCCTTTGTCCTTTGCTCCCTTCTCGTGATATCCGGAGCTAATATGTGGATTCCGGTCACCAAGCCGAGTGCGATACTCCGCTAGCTTAACCATCGCCCTAAGCTCAGCAGTAGTGACAGCATGCACAAGGGGCGTCTCGTCCAATGGCTCATCTGGCCGATCAAGCAGGTCCCGCCAGAGTGTAAGCCGCTCCTCGTCTACCTGGATAACCCGTTCGCTATGCGGACGGAGATCCCAGTGCCGCTGATACTTGATGCGTGGCAGGTCTCCCGAACCGTCGTGCTCCAACGACTCAGCAAACACCGCCGCCCCGTACAGTAGGCTGGCTTGCAGGAAGCGCACATTGCTGAGCGGTCCGTAGATGTGCATGCCGAACTCAAGCGAAATCCCTAGAGGACGAGGAAACGCCCAATTTGCACCATTTACGAAGCTACCATGCAGCCGGAGTCGGTGATAGGCAGCAGCACGAAGCTTTCCCTCCCGGACGCCTTCCAGATGGGTGTCGGGGTGTAGGAGGCCAACGGTGCCGTGCGGTCTCGCATGTGCCCAGGTCTGGCACATGAAACCTCTGTAAAAATCTGGCTGCGTACCTGAGATGAGCGGGTAGGTCGCCGTGTTCGCCAGGAAGCTCGCGACGCTTGTATTTGTAGTGAACTCATCGAGATAGAACCGCCGGATCGATGTCTGTTCAAGAATCTTTTGCCTGCGTGTGAGCCTGTCTTCGACCGCACTATTGTCCCGAAGCGTGAACCATGGGTCTCGCTCGGCCAGTACGGTGTCCTCGTCCCACTCCGGCCGAACCCAGGGCGGGTTACCAAGTTGAAGGTCGAAACCGCCTTTCGCGAAGACTTGGGCGAATTGGAGTTCCCAGTGGAAGAAGCCTTGCTGCCTGGCGATGTCTACCGCCGAGTCGAGCCACGGGAAGCGTTCGCCTAGGAGCTGGAACGGGTCCATGCCCATATAGATATGGAGCTGGTCCTCGTGGCCGGCCAGGTCACTCAAGGTGGTGAAGTGGCTGGCGAGGGAGTCTTCGGGGATGTCTTCGCGGCCGAGGACGGATTCAGCGAACTCTAGCCAATCCTCGAAGTCCTTGAGCGGAACCACGGGGCGGACGACGCGGGGCTTCTTCGCGGCGCTGGGCTTGCGCGGGGACGGGGCGGTCAGGGTGAGCTGTTCCGGTTCGTCCTCGAAGAGAGATGCCTTTACGTAGGTGGCCGGGAAGAATGGTTCCGGCTCGGGAGCCAGTTCCGCGGTGAGGGACTCGGGGACGAGTTCCGTGGCGTAGATGTCGTGGGAGCCGTCGAGCAGGTCGGCCTTGTCTACTGGCCAGAACCAGAGGGCGCACCAGGCGTCCATGACGGTCTTTAGGCGCCAGAAAGGGGTGCCTGGGCTGGTCAGGTCGGCCAGGATCTCGTCGCGGGGCTTGGCTTCCTGGGCTACTGGGAGATCCGTCGCGCCCCAGACGTCGATGGTGCGGCTGATCTCGCGCTCGGAGATGCGGAGTCGTTCGGTCACTAGGGACCACAGGTACTCGGCCCGGCCTGCCAGGTCTTGCAGGCGCTTGACCTGGGAGAGCTTGTGACCGAGGGATTTCTTGGGGGAGGGGGGCTTGCGGATGGCCTTGCGCCAATCGGCCAGGCGTTTGGTGGCCTCGGGGGCGAGTTCCTTCGCTTCCTTCTCTCCTGCGACCGCGCCCCAGCCTTCGGCGGGGAGCAGGAAGTGGTGGATGTGGCCGGGCTGGATCGGGCCGGCGGAGAACGGCACGTCTTCGGGGGCCGACTTCAGCCATTCCGCCTTGGCCAGCTTGCTCGGGGCGTATAGGCGGCGGCCGGCGCCGATGAGGGAGTTGCCGCGGACTAGGTGCAGGCCGAACCAGGGGGCCTGGAGGCCGCGGTGCATGACGTTGAGCCAGATCGAGACCTCGGCTAGCTCGACGGCGGTCTCGTTCAGGTCGACGCCGTAGCAGTTGTGCAGTGCGATGTGGGCCTTGATCTTCTGCAGGGCGAGAGCGCGCTGGTCCGGTTCGAGGCGATCGCCTGTCTCTTCCTCGCGCAGCCGCAGGTACAGGGCGGCGAGCTGGTCGATGGCCTCGTTGAGGAACGCGCCGGAACCGAGCGCGGGCTCGCATACCCGCCACCGCAGCACCTCGTCTGGGGTGACGGGACGGCCCTCTTCCTTGATTCGTTGCTCCAGGGCGAGCTGCACGGTGACGCTGGTGAGCGACTGCGGGGTGTAGTAAGAGGCGCTGGTCTGCCGGTCGCGGCCAGCCAGGCGGTAGACGAACGAGCCGGGGCGGTACCGGACCCGCTCCCCGGTCGGGAACCCGTTCTCGTCCTTTTCCATGACGAACACGTCGTCGGCGTAGAACGGGACCTTGGAGGCGGGGATCATCCAGGAGCCGCCGGATGGGTCGCCCTTCTTTGCGACTTCGTACAACTCCTCGGTGGCGATGAACCCGCTGTAGGACATCAGCCCCTCGTAGACCGCGCCGAGCTGGTTGATGCCGAGCTGGGCGTAGGAGATGAAGCCGCCGCGCTGGTTATTGCCCTTTCTCCCGCTGCCCTTGGCGAGCATCAGCCGGCGCAGCACCTTGTACAAGGCCTCGTCCCGCAGCCGGGTGTCGAGCAGGGGAGCCTCGTCGTCGTACCTGGGGTCGGGGATGCGGCCGATCAGGCGGGTCTTGGACGGCTCGAACAGGTCGGCCTTGAGCGACTCGAACCGGAGCCCGTCGCCCTCGGACAGCCCTTCGGTGCTCGCGTTCCCGCGTGGCCGGTGACCGTTGTTGACCATGCGGAACAGCAGGTCCAGCGACTCGTACAGGTGGAACCCGGTGCGTGCCTCCTCGCCGATGAGGCGGCGGGCGGCCAGTTCACCCAGGCGCTGCATGCTGTAGCCCTCGATGTAGTCCTGGTCGTCGGCGGGCAGGATGCCGAGCTCAGGACGTGCCTCGGCGTACAGCAGGAACAGGATCCGGTACAGGTACCGCAGCGCCTCCCGGCCCAGCTCCCTGGCCAGGTGGCCGAGTTCTGCGACGTCCCTAGGTGCCAGGTCGTGCGACCGGATCCGGTTGAGGACCTCGTTGGCGATGATCTGGACCGACTCGCGAAGGCCCTCACGGAGCTCGGCGGATACCCCGACGGCGTGCTTGCGGGACTCGTCCACCCAGTGGGCCAGCTGCTCGGTGCCGCCCTCGGCGGGTGGCTGCAGGACGTCGGCACTGAACAGGGCGGCGATCGTCTCAAGCTCGGGCTGGTCGGCGCGGTCGATCGCGGTGTCCAGGCTGACCGCGAGGTACCGGCCCTCGGCCCAGGTGAGACGGTCGGCCAGGATGATCACGCCACCGTGCAGGAGGAGCATGTACCGGGGTGGCTCGTCGGTGTCGAACAGCCAGCGGGTTAGCTTGGCGCCGGCCGTGATCACCTCCCGGCTGCCGGTCTCGACCGGGTCGAGCAGCCGCCCGGCCCGGTCGGCGTCGAGGGCGGCGTCGGTGTCGGCGGCCCAGCCGCAGTCGATCGCGACCACGTTCTGCCCGTGGCACGCGACCGGCACCGCGAACGTCTCCCCGGATCGCTCCACGTCCATCACACCGCGAGAGGCGGTGAAACCCAGGGCATGGAGCGCATCGTCGTTCTGCTTCTTGACGGCCTTGTCGTGGATGCGGCGCTCGTCCTCGGTGAACGGGTCACCGTCGGCGGCGCGCTGGGCGAAATCCGCGAGGTCGGGGCGGGCGGCGAAGTAGCCGCGCTTGAGCGCCCGAAGTTCCCTGACGGGGCTGCCGGTTCCCTCTTTGTCCCGCTCGGCCCACTGGGCGCGCAGTCCGCCCTTCTTGGCCAGCTCGCGGGGCAGCACCTCGGCGAGGTAGTGGGGGGACAGGTAGTCGCCGCGGTTGGTCAGCGAGTCGTAGGTCATCTGGCACCATCCAGCGCGGCGAGGATCCGCAGCAGCGGCTCACCGGCCGTGTGCAGCTTGGTGATCATGTCGTTCAGCTCGTCGGCGGTCGTGCGGACCGCCTGCTCACGGCGGGAGCGGAACTGGACCGGGACGTCGAGCAGGCTGTCCTGCTGCCACGCCGCGACGCGGCGCCGGTACTCGTTCAACGGCTCGTCCACTTCACGGTCGTGGTCTTCGCGGCGTTCCTCCAGGTGGGCTCGGGCAGCCTGGACGGCAGCCGGCACCAGCTCCTGGAGGCTTGTGATGTCGCCGAAGCGGAGTTCGTTCACCATGTCCGGCCCGACGCCCGCCTGCTTGAGAGTGCCGGTGAGGTCGGCCACTCGCGGCTCGTCCGGCAGGCCGGTAACGGCCATCCACTGAACGACGGTGGGCTGGCCAAGCGCGTTGGAGTACACACCCTGGATGAGGAACACTGGTTCTTCGACGTCCGCGATCAGCACCGGGGCTTGCTGGCGGGCGATGCGGAGCAGGACCTTGTCGGTGAGCCAGTCGATCATCGGGTGCAGGTCGCTCAAGTAGGCGATGTCCGGCCAGAGCGTCTTGGTCTTCCTGGCCTCGTCCAGCTTGCGCTGGGCCAGTGCGCGGTCGAAGGTCACCTTCATCCGCTCGGCGACGTTGTGCTTCCTCAGGTAGTTCGGCGGCAGGACCGCGAGCCGCTGCACTAGGTCCTCCGGCGGCGCGAAGGCGAGCAACTCGCCGTCGTCGTCGATGCGCAGCGTGGGGCAGGCAAAGCTCAGCGCTTCACGGGCGAACGTCTCCGTCGAGGTGAACAGCTCTGGCACGTCGGCGCGGGGCGGCTCGGCAGCGTCGGGTTGGTCACCGACCCCCGCCATCAGGTCGGCGAGGAAGTCATCGACCGCGTTCGCCGCGTCGATCGACTCATCTACGGTCTTGCCCGCGAGGAGATCCTTGACCAGGCGGTCCTCTTCCTTGCGGGCGGTGAACTCGCGGGTGATGGCCTCGGCGGTGCCGAGGCTGTGGTGCGCCTGCTCTTCGCGGTGCAGCAGCTTCTCGGCGACGGTGGTGTCGTCCTTGGCGCCGTCGGTGCGGGAGGTGAGGATCAGCGCGGCGAACTCGGGCTGGTGCTCCTGCCCGTACCGGTCGATCCGGCCGTTGCGCTGCTCGATCCGGATCAGCGACCACGGCAGGTCGTAGTGAACGAGATGATGGCACTGGCGGTGCATGTTCACGCCCTCGGAGGCAACGTCGCCGGTGAGCAGGACTCGCACCGGCTCATCTTCCAGGGAGAACCGCTCGACGATCTTTTCTTGCTCGACGTCGGAGAACCCGCCGTGCATGATGTCGACCTGGCCTGGCTTAGTGAGCCTGAGTCGCTTCGGCAGTACCTCGTGCAGCCACTTGAGAGTGGGCACGCTCTCGGAGAAGACGACGACGCGGGCCGGGCTGCCGGGCCCGACGCCGATGTCCTCAAGTTTGGTGACCAGGGCGGTGAGCTTGGCGGAGTCGTCGTCGGCGACATGCTCGGCCAGCTGCTTGAGCGTGGTGAGCGCTCGCCTCTCTGGCTCGTCCGTGGCGTTCTTCAGGCGGTTCTCCGTTGTCCTCGCGAGGGCCTTGTGAGAGGAAAGGAACGCCTTGAGCAGCGTGTACGGGAAAAGGCGCCGCTCGCTCGTGACCCCGGGGGCGTGGCTGCCGAGCCAGGTGGCGGTGAGCTCGTCGAAAACCCGCTCCTCTCTCGGGGTGGCCGGGCAGCGGATGGCCTCGGACGGGCCGCGCTCGCGCCACTTGCCGCCGATCTCGTTGGTCACCTCGGGGCTGATCTTGGTGCGGCGGATATACAGGTGCTCGATGTCCTTCGCCTCGTACTTATGCTTGTCAGCGATGGCGGCCGGGTCGAGCATGCTGATGAGCTCGGCGAAGGATTCCGCGTCGCCGTTGTGCGGGGTGGCGCTGGCCAGCAGCAGGGCGTCGGTGTGCTGGGCGAGCCGTCTCGCCAGTTTGTTGCGGAGGCTGCTCTCCCCGATGAGGTTGTGCGATTCGTCGATGATGACCGCGTCCCACTGCATGTTGTCGAGGTGGTGCCGGTACGCGTCGCCCTTGAGCGTGTCGATCGAGATGATGATCCGCTTGTAGAAGGTGAATGGGTTCCGGCCAGCCGGGATCTCCCGCTGGATCCGCTGAATGCCGACCGAGTCCAGCCGGATCAGCGGGATCGCGAACCGGGTCCATAGCTCCTGCTGGAACTGCTCGAGCACCTGCTGCGGGGTCACCACCAGGATCCGGTCACCCCGGCCACGGCGGATCAGCTCGGCGAGAATCAGCCCGATCTCCAGCGTCTTGCCCAGTCCCACCACGTCGGCGAGCAGGATGCGGGGCCTGAGTCCTTTCAGCGCGAGCTCGGCCGGGCGCTGCTGGTAAGTCAGCGGGTCGAGCAGGAACCGGTCCGGCAGCGCCAGGCCACGCTGAGACTGCGGCAGCGGGGTGCGGCGTAGGGTGGCTTCAAGGAACAGCCGGGACATGGCGAACCGCGGGGTCTGGTCGGGAACGAGGATCGTCTCCTCCGGCTTGAGCAGCACAGGCTCCGGGTTCTCCAGCTGGGTGAAGAACACCGCGTCCTCGTCGCGGACCAGCTCGGACACGCCGGTCGCGCGGATCTTGTACCCGTCGTGCTCGGTCTTGGTGCAGCTGCGGACCATCCACTCCGCCTCACGGACCACGATGCGGGCGCCGGGCGGGTACGGGGTGCTGGTCTGGGTCATAGTGCTGCTCCGCGCGCGTACTCCCGGCGCAGGTCCTCGGCCACCAGGCGGACCAGGTCGCTTGGCACGTGCGGGTCGCCGGGTAGCCGCCTGAGAGTCGTCCTCGGGACCTGGGGTGCGGGTGGCGGGTCAGTGTCTCGTTCCCGGTACGTCAGCAGGGCGAACTCGGATTGAGCTTCGGTAAGGGAGAGGCCAGCGTTGTTCAGTATGTTCTTGAGCTCGGTGGTGACGTCGGGGAGCGTGGAGCGGGACGTGGGGTGATACGCGAGCATGCCGGTGACCAGGTGCCTGGCCTCCTCCGGGAGGCCGGACAGGTCTGGGTCGGTAGCAGGGTCGGTGATGGCGAGCAGCAGCGCGGGAACCGTCGGCCGTTCGTAGGGGTAGCGGCCGGTCATCGCGTACATGAGCACCGTGCCCAGCGCGTAGACGTCCGCCGCGGCCGTGAGGTCCTTGGGTGATCTGGCCTGCTCGGGTGCCATGCACACGGGGGTCCCCAGCATCCCAGAGGTGTGCGTGATGTCGCCTGTGCTGTCTGCGAGACCGGCCAGGCCGAAGTCGATCACCCGCGGGCCGTCGGCACCGAGGATCACGTTGCCTGGCTTGAGATCACGGTGCAGCAGGCCCGCCGCGTGGATGTCGTTCAGCCCCTCGGCGAGCATGACGCCGAGCGTGGCGGCCATCGTGGTGGTGAGCGGGCCGCGTTCGGTGATGTACTCCGACAGGGTCAGGCCCTGGACGTACTCGGTGGCGAACCATGGTGGCACTTCGTCCGGCTCGGATGCCGTGAGCAGGGCCGCGATCCTCGGTCCGGTGACCATGCCGAGGACGAGGATCTCCCGGTCGAATCGGTCTTTCGCCTCGTCGTTCTCGGTCAGGTCCCGGCGGATCGTTTTGACCGCGACCCGGTCTCCGTCGGGAGTGACACCGAAATAGACGGTGCCCATGCCGCCCTCGCCGAGACGGCCGCGCAGCACGATGTCACCGACCATGTCCGGATCGCCCGACTTGAGCGGCTTCATGACCACCCGCCCTGTTCCCCAGAAGTGTGCTCTTGCGACCTAATGAAAATACTGGACGGCATCAACTCCTCAGCTTTCCTACGAAAAGCCGAGGACATCGCCGAGATCGGGCTGCGCTTCCGATCTTGGCTGGGCGAGCCGTGCGCGGAACATGATCGCGAACCATTCGAGAGCGGATTCAACCGCGGTCAGTGTGGCGGGATCGCGGAGCATATCGAGGCGGAACGAAGGCCGAAGATTCAGTTTGGATTCCGGGATCGTGATGCCTGCAGCCTGCAGGCGCTGACGGAATTCTTCGCGAAGGGCGATGTCGTCGAAGACGGGCCTGCGGCGCATGTGCTGGAATCCCACTTCGATGTTGCCCCATCGGGGATAGATGGTAAACGGCCAGATCCGGTCGGCGCTGTCGGGTCCGGCGTACAGCAAGAGGAAGCAGGAGACTTCGCTGGCGCGGCCGAAGGTCACGGCGCCTCCCAAGCCCTGCCAGTGCTGGAGCAGGCTGGTGACGGCACTCACGCAGTCGGGATGAGCGTCGGCCAACTGATCCATGAACTGGCGTTTGGCGGTGCCGATGTCTGGTTCGCTGTCCCCGGTGTTCTCGGCGCCCGGGAGGTCGCCGGTATCCATGCCCAGCAGCCCGGCGAGCTCAGTGCCGGTGATCCGCTGGGCCGGGCCCGCACGATCGCCGGTGAACACGATGCCCTCGGATTCGAGCAGTTCTTTCGGGCTGCCGGTCCGGTCGCTGGCCTCCCAGCGGAAGTTCGGGGAGATGGCTCCGTCGGACATCAGCACGCGCCAGGCGTTGGGCACGGGATGGTGCGCCAGGTGCACCCCGACCGGGACGGGGTGGCTGCCGATCAGCTCGGCGAGATCCCCGTAGGTGGTCCAGGTCCCGGGCGGCAATGCGGCGCAGGCCTTCCGCAGCAGCGACCAGTCCCGCCCCTCGGGGTCCTCGCCGTCGCCGCCGGCCGGACCGGGCCAGATTCGTATCACCCGGTCGGACAACCGTTCGGCGCGCTCCAAGATCTGCGCCTTGCCCCAGGACGGGGCGTCGGCGATCTCGCGGTTCAGCTGCAGGGCGCTGGCCTGCAGGATGTCTTGCTTGCGCTGGAACGGGCTGTTGGACAGCTTGGCGTTCTCTGCGGTCAAGGTGAGATTACCCAGGGTGTGAACGAGCAGGTCGTGGAGCTCTTCCGGGCCGGCCTCCTCGGTCACCTCGTCGGCCAGGAGCTTGAGCCATTCCTCAGTCGGGGTCTGCGGGAGCACATGCTCGATGGTGAGCTTGGCCGCGTGGAAATCGACCGGCTCGGATGCGCCGTAGCTTTCTTCCAGCCGGCGCAGGACGAAGGTGCGTTGCTGTCCTCGTCCGGTCCAGTAGAACGGCTTAGTCCTGATGCTGCGTCGTACCTCGGCGTCGGCGGGCCAGTAGCGCCGGCGGCCAGACAGGTAACTGCGAACCGCGACGGCGGCCGGCACCTGATCCCTAATGGCCGCAGGGGCGGAATTGAACACGCGGTTCAGGTTGTTCGTTGGCACCTGGCACAGCATGCGCCTTACCAGGAAGCTTTCCACGTAGGTCATGGCGTCGGCGACGTCATCGGACGTGGCGATTCCCCGGTCGAGCAGGTCGAGCAGGTGCATGATCAGCGGGTAGGCGGTGGCGGCACCCCAGTCGCGCAGCCGGGCGAAGGCAGCGGCCAGCCGCGGATCAGGCTCCGCCGCCGGGTGCAGGATCCGGTCCAGGTGGCGGGACCGCCGGGCCAGCTCGGCTATCTCGGTCTCGATGGCCTCTTCGGTCTTCGGGAGCTTTTCGAGGCGATCTTGCTGGGCCCGGTAGATGTCGCTCTGCTTGACCCGGTCGTTTCCGCGGATGACAAGGTCGAGCCAGACGAGCAGCTCAAGATCCGCTCCGAGCCGGTTCTGCATCGGGAGCCACAGGTCCCGGTAGACGTCCTCGCCCCGGCTGGGTAGCCGCATGAACAGGTAGTTGCGGAGCAGGTCCGCCTGGCTCAGCTGAAGTCCGGTGTTGTTCAGGGACTCGAAGATCCGGTACACATTGTCGCTGCGCTCAGCGGTGATCTCCACGATCGACAATCCCGCCCGGATCGTCTGCTCGATGCGGGCGATGTCCTGATCATCATCAGGGTCATCCACGCCGGTGAGCACGGTGCGGAAGAACTGGTATGCCTCCGCCACGGCGCCGGCCGCGGTCGCCCCGGCAGTGTGGAGGACGATCGCCCGGTACGCGTCGCGATCAGCCTGCGTGGGGAGCAACCGGAGATGATCGTTGCCCTGGCGGAACTCGTTGACCAGGTACTGCCGGTGGATCCGGTCGGTTTCACTCCCGCCATGATCGCGGATCGCCGCCAATGCCAGCATCAGGGTGGTCAGACGCTGCTGGCCGTCCACCAGCAGCCACCGGGTGACACCCGCAGCCTGCAAGGTCGGGCTCGGCGTGATGACCACCGAGCCCATGAAATGCGTACCCGCAGCCGCCCCGTCTGCCATTTCCCGACCCTGCGCGATCAGATCCCGCCACAGCTGCGCCAGCTGCTTGTCACCCCAGCTGTAGGTCCGCTGATAGAGAGGAACCTGGAACTGCTTCTCGCCCTGGACAAGATCGAGAAAGCTCACCTCATGTGCACGCACGCCTCTCCCACCCCTAACTGACCGCCTCCGAGCGCCCGAGCATCCGCGCGCCGAATATTTCAAGTCGGCTCCGCTTCAGAGCACAACCGGCTAATAATCTCGCTTACTGCTCTATCAACTTATGAATGCTCACGTGAGTAAATCGTCGAACTGGAACCTATCACCTGCTAGCTATCTGCCATCCGCGGGCAAACGAAAATCGCTGGGCAAAGGAATCGGTCTAGTCACTCCGAACTGCAACTTTTAGCTGCTGACGATCGAACGATCAAGCACAGATCGTGACGTTTTGAGTCATTATGCCCGAATTTACACCGCATTTCGTATGCATTCCCTAAAGCCCGATCTCCCCGGCGAATACCACGCAGCTCACTCCAGGCACACTGTTCCCGTTCTCCCAGACCATCCTCGCTCGCGCCGCCAGATCCTCGGCACCTACGCAAGGACGTCACGGCCGCAGCAATCCGGCCACATGACCACGTAGAACACCCCCGTCAGCTCAGCAAGGCCCAGGGCTCAGTTCAGGCATAGGCTCGGCACTGGCCGATGCTGAACAAATATGGCATAATTTTGTCCAGCAGGCAGGAGGTGACGAGGTGTCGGTCGCTAGTGAGTACGACCACGCCGAGCAGGTTGTCGCCGACGTCGTACTGCTGCACGACATGGCCGCGGGCAGACTAGACGAGCAGCGGGTCCGGGAAGCCGCCCGCGTCCTGCTGGAGCACCGGCGGCACGAGCTACCCAGCGTGTCGGTTGCAGTGGCGGCCCGCTTGCTCGAGGTGTCCCGCACGACTGTCGAGGCGTGGCGGCAGGCAGGCGTCCTGAACCCGGCCCCGGCGCAGCGGCGACGCCACGAGGTCACCATCGATAGCCTGGTCCGGGTGCATGCCCTGCTTGGGGAACTCCGGCAGCTCGGGAAAGACCGTGAGCTGCGGGATTACGTCTGGTGGTCCGCTCAGGACACTGCCGACTACGCCGATGGCCAGCTCGTCGAGGCGCTGCGCCAGCTGCGCGCGGCGGAACTCGGCGAAGAGTACGTGCCTTCGGATGAAGATCTGGAATGGGCGCGCCGCGAGCTCGGCGATCAGGCCGCAGAGGAGCCACGCTGACTGTCTCGACCGTCCCGACAAAGCTGGCTCGTCAGCAGATCGCGGCCCTGCGCGGCAAGGCCAAGGCCTCGTTCCTCTTAGCGGTCGAGGACATACGCCGCCGCGGATGCGCGGCGGCAGGTGTCCGGCTGGCCGGAGAAGCCCTGTCGGGGATCTGCAGGCTTGACCTGTACGGCACATGGCGCCTGCTGACTGTCTTCGAAGCGCCAGACCGGTGCGTGCTGCTGCTCGTGGCCGAGCACACGCGATCGGCCAACCCCTATCGCCTGCTGTACGCAGCGCTCGGCGTCGACGAGCCCAAGGAACCTCGGGACAAGCCATCATGCTGCGACGCCGAAGGACGGCCACCCATCGACCCCGCCCTTGTCGAACGATTCGAGCGCGGCCTGCGAGATCTTGGCCGCGTGCTGCCCGCCGGTGCCGGGTCGCCCTTTCGCCGACGCCGCTAAATCCCCGCTCGCCCCGCCACACGGGAGGTCATATGTCCTGAGGGACGGCCCTCAGGACATATGGGACGGCTGAGACTCGGTGGAGACGTCCCGGACGTCCAGTCGCGGTCCTGTCGCGTAGTAACCGGGTCCTGACACTCCGGCGCATGCTGCATGCACGATTCCAGCCCATCCAGGGGCACGAATCGCGCCGAGTGGAGGAATCCCATGAGCCATCCCATTCTCGCCGCCGCACTCGCCGAGGACCGACGCCGCTGGTGTCCTTGCGGGGCGGCAGCTCGGCAGCGCTATGGACTGTGCCGTACGTGCCGAGACGTTGCTGTCTGGCGTCACGAGACCGAGCAGACGAGGCACCATGGCGCCGCTAACTGGACACAAGCTGGAGCCCTGAAAGACCGGCTCCTCGCGCTGATGACGTCGCTACTTCGAATCATCAGCAAGGGAGCGGAGAGCTGATGCTTGCGGCACTGATCTTGGTTGTCTCTGCGGTTGTCGTGCTGGTCCTGATCCTGCTGGCGATCGTTGTGGTCGCTATCCGGCAAGAACCGCGTGACGTGGAGATGAGCCACGTGGCACCGAGCCTTATTGCCGTCATGGTCCGGCGGCTGCTCGGGGTCTACCTGCGTAGGCCTACTCCCCCAGCAGACAGCATCAGGGAGTGGCCAACCACCGCAGGGACCGAGATGACGGCCCGTCCGCCAGGCGGAAGGAGGTGAGAAGCCACTGCAGGCATACACCGTCGAGCAAGTAGCGAAGATGCTGCACGTCGGCCGCGACAAGGTCTACTACCTGATCCGGACCGGCCAGTTGCGCAGCCTCAAGATCGGCAAGCTGCGCCGAATTACCGAACAGCAGCTCGCCGAGTTCATCGCGTCCCTCAATGACGCCGCCTGAACCTCGCCGACCAACTAGGGACGTCTAGGGACTTCTTGAGCTAGTGTAGGTAATGAGCAGGTCAAGCGGAAGGAGCAAGCCCATGGTTCGGCCACAAGCCCCGGAGCCCAGGAGACGCCGTGAACGGGGAGACGACGGCATCTCCTGGGACAGGGTCAACAAGTGCTACGTCGGCACCATCTCGCTCGGCTACGACGATGCAGGCAAGCGCCTTCGGCGGACTGCGCGTGGCAAAACCAAGCAGGCAGTTAAGGACAAGCTCGACAAGCTGCACGAGGAGATCAAGGCCGGTATCGAAACGCCGGCTACATACACCGTCAGGCAGTGCGTCGCGGACTGGCTCGACTCGCTCGAACTCGATCCGCACACCATGGCCACCTATCGAGGCCAGGCCGAGAAGTGGATCTACCCGAAGATCGGCAGGACAAAGCTCAAGGACTTCAAGGCCACCGACGCCGATCGGTTCTTCCGGGACGCTGCCAAGGTGCTCAGCAAGGCATCGCTGGTGAAGATCAAGAGCACGCTAATCAGGTCGATCCGCCGAGCGCAGAAGTACGACCTCATCGGCAGGAACGTCGCCGAGCTGGTCGACCTGCCCAAGGGCCAGCCAGGACACCCGTCGCGGGCCATGACTGAGCAGCAGGCCGACCAAGTACTCAGGACCGCGGGCGGCCAGCCGGCCGGCTTCGTCAAGGTCGTGAAGGTGAGCCAAGGCCAGTACGCGGCGACCCACGCGGCCACTAAGACCGGCGAGCTAGCGTGCGGCACCTGGACGCGCCTGGGCGCTCCCGTCATGAAGATCAGCGCCGATCTCGCCACGACCACCTGCCGGTTCTGCCGAGCGGAACTTGGTCTCGACGCCGACGCGGACGAGAGCCGCAGGCTGGAAGCGCTGTTCGTGCTGTCGATCACGCTCGGCCTGCGCCCAGGCGAACTGCGCAAGCTCGCCTGGGACCACGTCGACCTTGACAACCGAGTCATCCACGTCTGGCAGTCCGCAAGCCGGACCGGCGACGTCAAGACTCCGAAGTCGAAGCGCTCGCTCGAGCTCCCCAAGCGCGCTGTCACCGCGCTCCGGGCGCACAAGAAGCGCCAGGCCGCCGAGCGGCTGGCCGCTGGCGCCGCATGGCAGGACAACAACCTCGTTTTCTGCCACGAAGACGGCCGGATGTACACCAGCGACGCGCTCAACTGGCGATTCGGCAAGATGACCAAGCGGGCCGGCATCGGCCACTGGCACGCCCATGAAGGAAGGCACACCGCGGTCTCGATCATGAGCAGCAACGGCGTCCCGCTCCAGGAGATCAGCGACACCGTGGGCCACAAGTCCACCCACGTCACCGAGACCGTCTACCGGCACGTGATCGTCCCTGCCATCCGCGGCGGGGCGACCGTCATGGACAGCGTCTTCGGCGACGCTGATGATACCGACAGCCGAGGCGGTTTGCCTGGGAAGAACGCCGCCGTCAATTCTCCGTAGCTGGGCGATGAGTAAGTGCCGGTAGCTAAATGCTCAAGGAAATATCGCAGTCTTAATAACACGCGAAGAGCAACCCGTCGACGAGGGGATTCGGCAGCCATACGGAAAGCCTTGGCTGCGACTCTCACGGCAGGAACCCTTAGCGGTTTGCCAGACGCCATGTCACGCAGAGTCTTCTCCCGAAGAACCGGCCACAGCTCTTCAGCAAGCTCAGTTTTGTGAAACTTAGCACAGGTCGGCCATCCTTTGCAGATTATTTCCACATTTGGGCTCCTGCGTATATTCGGATTCGTTTTCTTGATAGTTCGTTCAGACTCCAACGCGTTGACCAAATCGCGTTGCGTTATACCTGCCGGAACCGTGCTGCATCGAATGATGGCTTTAGCGAGTTCGGTGTTGGTGAAGTTGGCAAACTCCCACGGGACCGTTCCCCAGGTCACGACATCCACGAGAGATCGCAGCTGGCTCAGCGAGGTCTTCGACCGCGTGCCGACAGGCAAAGATCCGTGAAGACGTGAAACGAGCTTGTCGCGCTCTTTTCGCGGACCGTTCCTACCAGCGTACTTACCCTCCGGATCGACTGCCACAAGGATCCTGGTCGGTGGCCTAACGAGGCGAACCATGTTGTTACCCATGTCGTCGCCAAGTCTGGGACCAGCTTCGTGCCGGACAAGAAGATCGAGGTCACGAGTGACGGTCTCCATGTTTACCGGTTCGATGAGCGTGGGCGGCACCGGCTTCCCGTAAAACTCGGCCAGGACGCGCGGCATCAGAAGCATCTCAGTGTCACCCTCTAGGACTAGCAGGACGGCCGGTCTCGGAGACAGCCCTCGACTAGCCAATATGTCCTCTAGTTGTTCCGGTTCGGCCTGAAGCCGGTCATCGATCGCCGCCTCGTACATCCTGCCTTTACGAGGAGGCCGCATAGAGAGGTCGGTGCGGCCGAGGTCATCCAGCGCGCGCAGTATAATCTCGGCAGCAATCCGGTAATCCATGGCCTGGAGCGCATCCCTGCGGAGGCCTACCCAGGTGCTGGGATGCGCTTGGCGGATCAGCTCGTAAAACTCTCCAAGCGGATCGATAAATTTAGCCTGGCTAAGCAATGCTTCAGCTGTCGCAGCGAGGTTTTCCGGCTTAAAACCGAAAATCTCCAAGCGGGAGGCAATATCGAATATCGGATCTTCTTTCTCCCATTCCGACGCGTGAGAGGCGGTCAATGTAATTCTAGGTAGATAGTGCATATCAAGTGCACTCAAGAGGATAGCCAGCTGTCGGCCCCCATCCAAAACCGCAATCTCATCACGTGTGAGCTTCCCAAGGTTGAACTTCACCCTGCCATCCGCGACTCTGCTGCCCGACATACTCCTGACCAATTGATCAATTTTCCTCAGGACCAGGAGCTGGTACGGGCTATAGAAGACGGACGGGTATCGGTGGACGCCATACTGTGTCCGCAATGGAAGCCCCCCATCCCACGGACGAAACGGAGCCGTCGCGGGATCGACCAAAAGTCCGTGAGCGGCGGCAGTGGTGATCAGCGCGATCGGCGAGCGGTATTGGCCATAACCGTCCACGGCGCTCGCGGCAACCGGTACAGTCATCGACGACTTCGGCGGTCGCTGCGTGATACGCAGCAAAGGGATAAGCGCTCGTCGGCGGTGCAGTTCGAGGAGATGCTCAATGCGGAGGTTCACACCCCGCTCGTCTGCGCGCTTCGTGAACTCCTCTGGCGTCAGGAGCGAGTTTTGTGTGAACGCCAGAGGGAGGCCGAGCAGCTGGCGAGGCGCCACGGGATGTACGAGTGCCTGTCCCCACGGCATGGGCAACGACATGCGCCACGTCCACCGCACAACCTTGGCCAAGGATCCGCTCCTGCGCGAGCGCCGCAGCGCGAACGCGCGTCGTAGTCACTTGGTTAGTCACTTGATCATGACTAGCGATTTCGAATTATCGCTCTGATCTGGAGCCCCGTTACGGAATCGAACCGTAGACCTTCTCCTTACCATGGAGACGCTCTGCCGACTGAGCTAACGGGGCCTATCTTTACTTGTCCGACCTGCGGTTTCGCGGTCTCCCTGCGGGCTCGCAGGTCGTGCACAGCGCTGGTGGTGTGCACGATCCGGCCTTGGTCGAGGGCCGGATCACGTACCAACGCAGGAGAGCTTACCGTACTCCTGCGCTGGCGGAGACAGCATCTCGGGGCGCCTGGCATGTCATGCCGGACCATCCGGCAGCGGCCTGCTTGGTGGTGAACAAAGCTGATGTCCGCGGTCGCGACCGCACCGCGCTGCCGTAGCTGAGCTACCAGCGCCTGGCCCTGGCTAGCTTGCCGCTACCGACGCGACGGCCCGGGAAGCGACCTGGGCGGGCTGGCCGGAGGACGCCGACCCGATCGCCTCCTTGACGGCGGACGGTAGCCGGCCCGGCGCATTTGCGTGTAATGCGGACGAAAGCCATATCGGCTGGCTGTTGATGCGGCACCATGTGAACCGACATCCGAGAGCGCACTCTTGACACGCGGTGGCCGGGGCGGGCCGGGCACCGCGCGCATCCCGGTGCTGAGGGCGCATATCACATGCTGAGAGGGTGCGATGGGCCAGCCCGCTCCAGCCGGTAAGAGTCCGGCTACGTGGAGTGTTGTCGCGGTCCTGCTCGCGGTGGCGATCCTGGGGACGCTGTGGGTTCCCATCTACGCGCGGTCCATGCCGGAGCTCGGTCCGTTCCCCTTCTTCTACTGGTACCAGCTGATCTGGGTCCCCACCACCGCCATCCTGCTCTGGATCTGCTACCTGCTGCTGAGGACGAAACGGCCATGAACCACCTCAATGCGGTCACGTTCGTCATCGTCCTGGCCTCGTTCGGAATCGTCACCTTGATCGGCTTCGCCGCGGCGCGGTGGCGCCCGGCCGAGGACCCGATGCAGCTGAACGAGTGGGGCCTGGCCGGCCGGGGGTTCGGCACCTTTGTCAGCTGGTTCCTGCTCGGCGGCGACATCTACACCGCTTATACCTTTATCGCCGTGCCAGCGCTGGTGTACGCCACCGGCGCGGCCGGGTTCTACGCGCTGGCATACACGATCATGGTCTTCCCGATCGTGTTCATCTTCGCGCCGCGGCTCTGGTCGGTCGCGCGCGCCCGCGGCTACGTCACGCCCGGCGAGTTCGTCCGCGGCCGGCACGGCTCGCAGGGCCTCGGGCTCGCGGTGGCGGTGACCGGGATCCTGGCCACCATGCCCTACATCGCGCTGCAGCTGGTCGGCATCGAATCGGTGCTGACCGTGGTCGGCATCGGCAGCACCACGGGCAACGCCCTGATCAGGGACCTGCCGCTGATCATCGCCTTCGGCGTCGTGGCCGCGTACACCTACCTGGCCGGGTTGCGCGCGCCGGCCCTGATCGCGTTCGTCAAGGACATCCTCATTTACCTGACGGTCATCGTCGCGATCCTTTACATCCCCGGCCGGCTCGGCGGCTGGGGGCACATCTTCAGCGCCGCCTCGACGCATCTGAAAACGGTCAACCCGGCCACCGGCAAACCGTTCGGCAGCATCGTCGTGCTGCCGGCCGGGGAATGGGCCTACGCCACCCTGGCGCTCGGCTCCGCGCTGGCCCTGTTCGTGTACCCGCATGCGACCACCGGAGTGTTCGCCGCCAAGCGGCGCGACGTGATCAGGCGGAGCGCGGCCATGCTGCCTGCCTACTCCCTGGTGCTCGGCCTGATCGCGCTGTTCGGCTATATGGCGCGGGCGGTCCCGGCGGTGAACGCCGGCGTCAAGGCCAGCGGCGGCAACGCCCAGCTGTCCGTGCCACTGCTGTTCGCGCACATGTTCCCCAGCTGGTTCGCGGGCATCGCCGACTCGGCCATCGTCATCGGCGCGCTCGTCCCCGCGGCCGTCATGTCGATCGCCGCGGCCAACCTGTTCACCCGCACCATCTACAAGGAGCTGTTCCGGCCCAACGCCACCTCGGCCGAAGAGACCCGGGTGGCGCGGATAGCGTCGCTGCTGATGAAGGTCGGCGCGCTGGGCTTCGCGCTCGAGCTGAACAAGACGTTCTCGATCAACTTGCAGCTGCTCGGCGGGATCTGGATCCTGCAGACGTTCCCGGCCATCGTCATCGGCCTGTACACCCGCTGGTTCCACCGCATCGCGCTGATCATCGGCTGGGCCGCGGGCATGATCTACGGCACCGTCCAGGCCTACCGGACACCCGGCGGCGGCCAGGCCCACTTCGGTGCCTCGGTGGCCCCGGTGTTCGGGCACATCACCTACATCGCGATCGCCGCGCTCATCCTCAACCTGGTCGTCTCGACTCTGCTCACCCTCGTCTTCCGGAAAACCGGGCTGCAAGACGGGTACGACGAGACCCGGCCCGCCGACTACCTCGCTGACCCGGTGCCCGCCCCGGCCGCCGCCCGGCCCAGGCCGCTGGCCACTCCGCCCGCCCCGATCCCCGGCTAGCGGTCCGGGCCAGCCGGCCCGGCCCCCGGCACGCGGGCTTCGATGGTGGTACCGCGGCCTGGAGCGGAGCGCACGTCGAGGTGGCCGCCGACCAGCTCGGCCCGCTCGGCCATGCCGCTCAGGCCGAACCCGCCGTGATCGCCGGAAGCCTCCGGGTCGAAGCCCGCGCCGTCGTCGGCGACCTGCAGGGACACCAGGCCCGGGTCGCAGCGGAGCACGATGCTGGCCGCCGCGGCGCCCGAGTGCTTGACCACGTTCTGCAGCGCTTCCTGCGCGATCCGGTACAGCGCGATCTCCACGTGCTCGGGCAGGTCGCACTCGTCCGCGTCGACCGTCACCTGCACGGCGTGCACACCGCGGGCCAAGCTGGCCAGCCCGTCGGCCAGCCCGAGGTCGTCGAGCACCGGCGGGCGCAGCCCGGAGATCGCGGCGCGGGCCTCGTTCAGGGTGAGGTCGATCATCCGCCGGGCCAGCACCAGCTGCTCGCCGGTGAACTCCGGCGCGTCCCACAGCGCGTCGGCCGCCGCGTCCAGGTGATACGACAAGCTGATCAGCCGCTGCGAGATCCCGTCGTGGATATCCCCCGCCAGCCGCCGCCGCTCCGCTTCCTGCGCGGCGATCACCCGCTCGGCGAACCGTTCGTGCGCGTGCTCGCGCGCGGCCAGACGGCGGTGCAGCCTGGCCTGATGGACCGCCCCCGCGACCAGGGAACCAATCGTGGTCAGGAGCACCACGTCTCGTTCGGAAAAAATGCGGCGAGAACGGGTGTGCACGGTCAGCACACCCACCAGCCCGGACGGGCGGCTGGCCATCGGCACCGACGCCATCGAGGTGAACTCCTCGCCGCGCAGCTCGGGAAAATACCGGTACCTGGGGTCGTTCTCCTTCCCCTCGACGATCGTCACCGGCTCGCGGTTGCGGGCCACCCAGCCGCTGATCCCCTCGCCGACAAGCAGCCGGACGCGGCCGACCGCGGCGTCGCACGGCGGGGTGGCCCCGGCTAGGGTGAGCGCGCCGCCGCTGTCGTCAAGGACGTGCACGAAACACACGTCGGCCGGGGTCGCCGCGACGATCAGGGCGGCGATCCTGGCGGCCAGCGGAGCCAGCTCCAGGCCCGCGGAAATCGCCTCCACCACGCCGGAAAGCAGGGCGTTCTCGTCTCGGGAGTCGGGCAGGCCGAGGCCGGTGCGCGGGGTCGGCGGGATCAATGGAAGATGCCTTCGCGCAGCGCTACGGTGACCGCGCCGGCCCGGTCGCCGACCTCCAGCTTGCGGTAGATCGAGCGCAGGTGAGTCTTGATCGTCTCCTCGCCGACGACGAGCCTGCCCGCGATCGCCCGGTTGGACAAGCCCGCCACGGTCAGCGCCAGGACCTCGCTCTCCCGTTGGGTGAGCCCGAGGCCGACCCCCGGCCAGAACTCGCCGCCCTGCAGCCGCGCGGCGGAGGTGACCGCCCGCCCGGCCAGGGCCGCGTCGATGGCGGTCTCGCCGTCCGCCACCCGCTCCAGGTGCCGGACCAGGTCCTCGCCGGTGATCTGCTTCAGCAGGTACCCCTTCGCGCCCACCCGCATGGCCTGGAACAGGTACTGCTCGTCGTCGTAGGCGCTGAGCAGGACCACCTTCGCCGCCGGGTCGCGCTCGACGAGCTTGCGGCACAGGTCGAGACCGCTCGTCCCCTTCAACCGCACATCACACAGAACGATGTCCGGTTTCAGCGCCGCCGTCAGCTGCAGCGCTTCGCCGGCGTCCAGCGCCTGGCCGACCACCCGGACCCGGCCGAGGAACCGGCCGAGAATGGTCGAGAGCCCTTGCAGCACCATCTCGTGGTCATCGACAAGCACGATGCGCAGCGGGCTCATGGACACATCCAGACGTTGGGATATCCCCAGCATGTACCCCCCGCGCGGGGGAGGCTACCGCCGGGGATGATCGTGTCCGGACCGATCTCGGCGGCATCGACAACCACTAGGTTAGGCCTGCCCAGGGGCCGGCTCGGCGTAAGCCTGGGCGACCGTGGCCCGGTCGAAGACCCGCCAGGTGGCCGCCGACACGACGATCGCGACCGCGAAACCGATCCAGTAGGGCGCGGTGATGCCGAAGCCCGACGCGACGACGCCGCCGAGCAGGGCCCCCGCGCAGTTCCCGCCGGCCGCCACGAACAGGCCGGTGCTGCCGACCCGGCCGAGCATCTCAGGCGGTGTCAGCCGCTGCCGCAGCGACGCCCCGACGATGGTCCACAGCGCGCCGTGCACGCCAAAGGCGAACAACGCGAAGCCGATGAAATACGCGTTACGCGAGGTGGCCAGGGCGAGATGCATCCCCGCCTCGATCAGCAGGCCGATCCGGATCGTCCAGGTCGCGGTGACCCACCCGATGAGCCGGTCGCCGATGACCGAACCGAGGATGCCGCCCGCCGCCATGCAGGTGAACAGCAGCCCGTAGCCGACCGAACCGAGCCCGAGGCGCTCCCTGGCCAGCAGCACAAGCACTGCGGTGGCCGCGGTGAGGGTCACGTTCAGCAGCCCGATCAAGATCGCCATCGTGCGGAGCAGGCGCTGGCCCATCAGCCAGCGGAACCCTTCGGCGATCTCCGCCCGGACCGAGCCAAGCCCGCGTGCTTCGCTTCTTCCTGGCGTGGACGCCGGCGGCGGTGACGACCGGTACCTCCCGGCGATCAGGCCGATGAGGACGGCGCTGGCCACGTACGTGCCCGCGTTCACGAAGAACGGGATGCTCGCCGCCGCCGCGAACAAAAAGCCCGCCAGCGGGCCCGCGAGCATCCCCTGCATGAGCGTGTCGCCGCCGACCAGCCAGCCGTTCGCCCGCTCCAGGCGGTCCCGGGGCACCACCGCCGGGATCATCGCCTGGCTCGCCGAGCGGAACACGATCTCACCCGTGTTGACGACGAACGCCACCGCGTACAGCAGCGCCACGCTCCCGTGCCTGGTCAGGATGGCCGTGGCCAGGACGAGCATGGCGGCGACCCGGGCCCAGTCGATCATCACCATCAGGCGGCGCCGGTCCACCCGGTCGACCAGGACGCCGCCGGGCAACGCGAACAGCAGCCACGGCAGCCAGGCCGCCGCGGTGGCGCCGGACACGATCAGCGGGTTGGTGGTCCGCGAGGCCACGTACAGCGGCGCCGCGATAACGGCCAGCCCGCTGCCCAGCGCCGACGTCGTGCTCGCGGCCCACAGCTTGGCGAACCGTGCGCCGAGACCGACCCCCTCGTCCCCGACCCCGTTATCGGCCATGCCGTCCGAAGCTACCAAAGGCAACGGGCCGGGGCCAGGCGCTTTACCGCGCGGATGGGCTAGCTGGTGAAGACGCGGCTGGCCAGGAAGTCGGCGGGTTCCAGGCGCATCAGGTCGTCCTTGCTGCTTGGCGTGGAACCGCCGGCGGCCAGCAGCCGGTTCGCGTGGCGCAGGCGGGCGCGCTCCAGGGCGTTGCGGACGCTGCGGGCGTTGGCGAACCGGGGCTGGGTCATCCGGCGGGCCAGGTAGTCGCGGAACGTCTGCTGCGCTTCATCCGACAGGCGGTAGCGCCGCTCGGTCAGCATCAGCTCGCCGATGGCCACCAGCTCGTCCAGCGAGTAGTCGGGGAAATCCAGGTGGTGGGCGATCCGCGAGCTCATGCCGGGGTTGGAGGCGAAAAAGGTGTCCATCCGGTCGGCGTAGCCGGCCATGATGACGACCAGGTCGTCCCGGTAGTTCTCCATGTACTGGAGCAGGAGCTCGATGGCTTCCTGGCCGTAGTCCCTTTCGTTTTCCGGCCGGTACAGGTAGTAGGCCTCGTCGATGAACAGCACGCCGCCCATGGCCCGGTTGAGCACGTCCTTGGTCTTCGGCGCGGTGTGCCCGATGTACTGGCCGACGAGGTCGTCCCGGGTCACCGTGACCAGGTGGCCGCGTCGCAGGTAGCCCATCCGGTGCAAGAGCGTGGCCATCCGCAGCGCCACCGTGGTCTTGCCTGTGCCCGGGTTGCCGGTGAAGCTCATGTGCAGGCTCGGCGGCCCAGCCGCCAGCCCGAACCGGGCGCGCACCCGGTCGATCAGGAGCAGCGCGGCGATCTCGCTGATCCTGTCCTTGACCGGCCGCAGCCCGACGAGATCCCGGTCAAGCGCCTCGATGATCTCGTCGACTCCAGCCGAGGTCCGCATCGCCGTCAAGTCGACGGTCACGTCGTCGGCGAGCAGTTCCGGTACGGCGGGTGCCTGGCCGCCGTCAGCGGCGGCAGGCCGGTCCCTGGCCGGCAGCGCGAAGGGCGGCCGAGGGGCCGGCTCACTCATTGCGGGCCGTACCGGTGGCCGGCCGGGCGGTCCAGCGCGTAGGAGTGGGTGGTGTAGCGGATGTTGCGGCCGGCGCCCTCCTGCCGGTCCAGCCGGAAGCCGGGCTCGTGGGGTGGCCGGTTGACCAGGAACGACAGGGCGACCGTCTGCCGGCCCCGGTGCGCGTCGTAGGCGCTGACCTTGATGTACCTGTCCGGGTAGGCCTGGCGGCACTCGTTGATCTCGCGCAGCGCGCCCGCCGGGTCCGCCAGGCCGAACATCGGCAGTCCCCACATGTCCCAGTAGTTGTTGCGCGGGTGCGGGTCGTCGGTGAACTCGACCGACAGCGCCCAGCCCTGGCCGATCGCGTAGTCGAGCTGGCTGGTGATCTCGGCGTCGGTGAGGTCGGGCAGGTAGGAGAACGTCCCCTGGGTTATCCGCATCTCAGGCTCCCGCTGATGTGGGTGTCGGTAGCACGTCGGGGGTGTCGGTGGACTCGAAGTCGAAGCTCACGTCACCCCAGGTGGACAGGGCCATCTCGAGCTCAGGGCTGCGCTTGGCCGCCGCCCGCAAGATGTCCGGGCCCTCGGCCAGCAGGTTGCGGCCCTCGTTGCGGGCCTTGACCATCACCTCGAGCGCCACCCGGTTCGCGGTCGCGCCCGCCGCGATGCCCATCGGGTGCCCGATCGTGCCCCCGCCGAACTGCAGGATCACGTCCTCGCCCAGGTGGTGCAGCAGCAGGTGCATCTGGCCGGCGTGGATACCGCCCGAGGCCACCGGCATGACCCCCGGCATCGACGCCCAGTCCTGCTCGAAGTACAAGCCCTTGCGCGGGTCGGGCTCCGCCTTGTCGCAGCGCAGGACGTCGTAGTAGCCGGCCACCATGTCCGGGTCCCCCTCCAGCTTGCCCACCACCGTGCCGGCGTGGATGTGGTCGACGCCGGCCATCCGCATCCATTTGGCGATGACGCGGAAGCTGACGCCGTGGTTCTTCTGCCGGGTGTACGTGCCGTGACCGGCCCGGTGCAGGTGCAGCAGCACCCCGTTCCGCCTGGCCCACTTGGCCATCGACTGGATGGCGGTGTAGCCGACCGTCAGGTCGATCATGACCACGAGGCTGCCGAGCTCGGCCGCGAAATCGGCCCGCTCGTACATGTCTTCCATCGTCGCCGCGGTGACGTTCAGGTAGTGGCCCTTGATCTCACCGGTATCGGCCTGGGCCCGGTTGACCGCCTCCATGCTGTGACCGAACCGGTCCCGCCAGCGCATGAACGGCTGGCTGTTGATGTTCTCGTCATCCTTGGTGAAGTCAAGGCCGCCGCGGAGGGCCTCGTACACCACCCGGCCGTAGTTCTTCGCCGACAGCCCCAGCTTGGGCTTCACCGTGGCCCCGAGCAGCGGCCGGCCGTACTTGTTCAGGTACTCGCGCTCCATCACGATGCCGTGCGCCGGGCCCTGGAAGGTCTTGACGTAGTGCGGCGGGATGCGCATGTCCTCCAGCCGCAGCGCCTTCAGCGCCTTGAACCCGAACACGTTACCGATGATCGAGGAGGTCAGGTTGGCGACCGAGCCTTCTTCGAACAGGTCGATGTCGTAGGCGATGCGGGCGATGTACTGGTTCTCCTGGCCAGGCACCGGCTCGACGCTGTAGCACTTGGCCTGGTAGTGCTCATAGTCGGTGAGCCGGTCGGTCCACACCACCGTCCAGGTCGCCGTCGACGACTCGCCCGCGACCGCGGCCCCGGCTTCCTCCGGCGGCACTCCCGGCTGCGGGGTGATGCGGAAGGCGGCCAGGACATCAGACGCTTTCGGCACGTAGTCGGGCTGCCAGTAGCCCATTTCCGCGTAGTGCAGTACCCCCGCGCTCCAGCGTTCCGTCACCCTCGGCTCCGATCGTCGGCGTTGCTTCTGTACCGATGATGCGCTGTCGAGGGTTAGTATTTCAATCAAGTGTTTAGCTCGATAATTGATCAAAAGGTTAACTATTGCTGTATCGGGCCGCGCGGCCGCCGCCATCCCTCGCGGGCCAGCAGGTGCTCGACGAGCAGCGTGGTGGCGCCGGCCGGGCGTTCGTGCGTCACCGCGTGCCACGGACGCCGCAGCGGGGTCCCCGGCACGGCGACCTCGACGAGGGCCCCGTCGTCCAGTTGACGGGTCACCGCATCCCTGGACACCAGGGTGGCGCCGAGCCCGGCCGCCGCGCAGGCCACCACGGCACCGCCCGAGCCGAGCGTGAGCCTGGGCGGATCCGCGTCCAGGCTGGCCAGCAGCGCCTCGCCAGTCACCCGGGTGCCGGAACCCGCCTCCCGCTGCAGCCACCTGGTCCGGCTCGCATCGAATTCGGCCGCCACCACCGGCGCGGCCACCACCACCAGCAGGTTCGGGCGGCTGGCCCGGATCACGGCGTCGCCGACGTGCCGTGGTGGCCGGCCGCCGATGACCAGGTCGGCCTCGTGCGCGCTGAACAGGCTCCACTGCCGTTCGCTGCTGCCTACCTCGAGCCCGATGTCGACGGCGGGGTGACAGGCGAGAAACGAGGCGAGCATGGCGGGCAGCAGGTACTCCCCCGCGGTGCTGACCGCGGCCACCCGGACCCGGCCCCGCTCCGGATCACGGTCGGCCCGCGCGGCGGCCAGACCCTCCTCGTGCAGCCCGAGGATGGCCCGGGCGTAGCGCGAATACGCGTGCCCGGCCACGGTCAGGCGCAAGCCCCGGCCATCGCGCTCGACCAGCGGCACCCGTACCTCGCGGGCCAGCGCGGACAACGCCGAGGACACGGCCGACTCGGTGACGGTCAAGCGGCGGGCGGCCTGCCGGACCGATCCGGTGTCCGCCACGGTCACCAGCGCCCGCAACCGCGCCACCGTTGTCATACGGACCCTCCATAACTGACCTATTACTTGATTTATGTGACGGATGTCCAACATTACGCATGAGTGTTGATACCTGCGGTGAGGTAATGTCAATTCGGTGGCCGGACGCGGAACCGATCCGCGGCCGGGCGCGTCCCATCCCATGGCCGAGGCGCCGGAACCCGCTCAGGCGGCTCGGCCGCCAAAACAAGCGTGATCTCAGGACGAGGACATGCATAAGTGACGCGTCGGCCGGATATGAGTAGTCAGGACCCATCCGTTACCTAGGTGCCTCCGAATCACCAAGAGCGCAGTTAACAGGACGAGTAGCGCAGACAGGGCAAGGTATATGCGTTTCGCGCAAGTACGGGCAACGATGCTCAGCTCGCTGGGCGGCGGTTTGCTGATCTCGGGCGCGCTCGCGGCCTGGCCCGCGAGCGCCCAGGCCGCGTCGGCCCAGGACACCAGCACCACCTGCCAGCCGCTGCCGGCCGCGAGCTCGCCGTCGCCGTCCCCGTCGTCATCACCGTCGCCTTCGCCCAGCGCCTCGTCGCCTTCGCCCAGCGCCTCGTCGCCTTCGCCCAGCGCCTCGTCGCCTTCGCCTAGCGCCTCGTCTACGGCGAGCGCGTCTGCGTCGGCACCGACGTCACCGGCCAGTCCGACCAACAGCACGCTCAGCCCCTCCACGTCGGGGTCGCCGTCCGGATCGGGCTCACCCTCGGCGACAGTTTCCGCCACGCTCAGCGCCTACGTCACAGCCAGCCCGAGCGCGACCGCGGCCCAGGCCGAGCTTTGCGTCAGCGTCCAAACGGCGCAGGCCAGCGTCCAGCGCGGGCACGATGCCGCGTTCGTCGTCACGGTTTCGGCCAGGAACGGCTCGGCGGCCGGCGTATCGGTGACGCTGAATTCCACGCCGTCGAGCCAGCCGCCCGCGTTCACCAGCGGCTGCGCCCAGGGGGGCAGCGCGGCGGCGTGCGCGGTCGGCACGGTGACCGACACCAAGGCGGTCAGCCTGGACGCCCAGATACCGGTGGCGGCCGGCGCCACCTCGGTCAGTTCGGTGACGCTCACGGCCACCGCCGGCATGACCACCACGGCGACGTGGACGCCGCCTGCGGCGCAGGAGACCGTCGCGGTCACCGCGACCCCAGCCGCATCCGCTACTACGTCGTCCGGGAGCACGACGGCAGGGAGCACGACGGCAGGCAGCACGACGGCAGGCAGCACGACGGTGCCGCTCGGCCCGCTCCCGGACCTGAACGGCGCCGCCAGCTCGCTCATCGGGTCCAGCTCGCTCATCGGGGCGGGCAACGCGTCCGGCCTGTTCCCCGCGATCAGCCCGGCCGCCACCGCCAGCCCGTCCCCGTCCGCCGGGGTGCGCGCCGCCGGAAACAGGCGGAACGCCGGATCAGTCGCTTATTCCTCGACCATCGCGCCCGTGCTCACCGCTCAGGTCGCCGGGCTCATCGTGCTCGCGCTCGCGCTCCTGCTCACCGTGACTCGGCTGTCGGTGCGCAAGAGAGGCCGCGCTCCGAAGCAAGGCCGCTGATAGTTAGTTCTTGACCACCATCTCGACGGCCGGGCGGACGGTGAGCATCTCCTTGGCCAAGGCCGGGGCGTTCATCGTGGGCGAGACGATCTCGCCGAAGCTGTCGTTGTCGAACCAGGCGCACATGGACACGCTGTTCGCCGTGCCGCCCTCTTCGACGCAGGCGGCCTTACCGCCCAGCGCACCCGCGCTGACCACCTGGGCACCAGGGAACTTCTGGGCGAAACTGGTGACCGAGGTGGCCGGAGCGGCGTTGGCCAGGTGACCGCCGATGAACATGACGATCTGCTCGTCGTTGCCCGCGGCCGAATTCCCCGATTCGTACACCGCCGACACGACCCGGCTGGCCTGGCCCGCGCTCATCTTGATGACCTCGTCGCGCAACTGGGCCACGTTGGTCTGACGCTCCAGGTCCACCGTGCGCATGTAGGTCCCGATCGTGGCCGGGGGATTCATGGTGTGCGCGGGACCGGTGTGCGACGGGAACTCGAACTTGATGATGCCGGTGATCGCGGCCGCGGCCACGATCACCACCCCGCCCAGGCCCAGCCAGAGCCGGTGATCGTTACTGCGGCCGCGGCGCCGTCCGATACGGCGTTTGGCCGCCGCCCCGTCCGGGGTGATGTCCCGGTCCCCGAACAGGCCCGAGTACTCGGCATCGTCGTCGTCTTCGGCCCAGAACTCCGCGAACGACTCGGCGTCTTCGACCGGCGGCTGAGCGGGCCAGGACGAGGTGATCTCCGGTCCGTCGAGACCGTGCCCAGGCCGCACCGCCGGGGCGGCGGCACGGGCCGCCGCGGCGGGACGGACTCCGGCGGCGGACCGGGCCGGGGTGGACGGAGCCAGGAACGGGCTGGTCAGCTGCGGACCGCTGCCCGGCAGGTCATCGATCCGGCTGCCCGCGGGCGGGGTCAGCACGCCGACCTGTGCGGTCGGGGCACCGAGGAAGGCCGCCGGGGTACCCGGCCACGGATCGCGACCAGGACCGGGCTGCGGGGCGCCGCCGCGGCCGCCGGCGTGGTCCGGGTTCCCGGCACTCAGCGCCGGGCCAGAACCGCCCCGGTCCGGCCACCCCGAGCCGGAGCGGCCGGCCAAGAAGCCGCCGGGCCGTTCGGGTACCTGCGGGTAACCGGACGGCTGACCGTAGCCCGATCGCGGCGGCTCGGCCCGGCGGCTTCCGGACACCGGGCCGTCAGGAAGGGGCTGGCCGGAAGAAGTCTGGGGAAACGCCGGAGGGTTCCGGCGCAGCTCCTCGTACCATGACTCGTCGTCCACCGGCTCCTCGGGCCGGACAGCATCGGCGGACGGCTCGTCGTAACGAAGTTCGTCATAGCGCATGCCCTGCAAGCGCGGGTCGGCCGGGCGCGGGTCGGCCGGGCGCGGGTCGGCCGGGCGCGGGTCGGCCGGGCGCGGGTCGGCCGGGCGCGGGTCCGCCGGGCGCGGGTCGGCCGCC